>Ga0210034_1000140_pt1 | contig 89397 bp, 72 predicted proteins | sample CryGeymeta201505_FD_185466 | JGI IMG/M metagenome (GOLD analysis project Ga0210034, IMG submission 185466) | Groundwater microbial communities from Crystal Geyser aquifers in Utah, USA - Crystal Geyser metaG 2015-05 (SPAdes) (version 2) | ecosystem: Environmental > Aquatic > Deep subsurface >... | reverse complement strand
GCTCGGCAATGACCGGGGCTGTAACCAAATTGACTAACACAATCGCAAGTGGAATCAGCATGGCGATCCTGCTGACACCGCCATAAATACCGGCTTCCCTGGCCGTCAGCAAGCTACCAACCATAAGCATATCAGTTTGATTTAGAACGATGTTAAAGCTAGTGATAAGAAGCATGGGAAGAGCGATGCCCCTCCATATGCCATTTTCCCTTTCCCGTGGACCCACGAAAAACTCTCGCGGAAGAACACGACGCGCAGTGACCATTACGACGACAGCAACTAAGACCGTCGTCACCACATTTAGCATCATGGCTTGGCCCGCGGGAACGGTGCCGTCCCTGAAAACTGACACAACCACCAACGCCAGTCCGAGTAACAATGGCCGCAGTATTACCTGCGGAACCTGCGATAGGACGATATAGCGAAAGGCTTGGAGCTGAACGCATCGCAGAACCAGGAACACAGTCAATGGCAGCAGCGTTGCCCCAATAATGAAGACGGGGACAAGACCGGCCTCCAACAGATCTCGGCTAACCGTTACAACTATCGCGAGACCCATCCCTATCCCCACTGAAGACATCACAGCAACTCCGGTGCTGTAACGTACGTAGCCGCGCAGGAGATGCCACTGGCCGTGGGAAGAGTAGCCTGGCAACAGCCGTAGGCTCGTGGTATCCAACCCGAGCTTTCCGACCATCACCAATAGATTGATCCAGGTGATAACGTAGATATACTTGCCGAAGTCCGTTACACCAAGCAATCGGGCGAGCAGCACCTGAAGACCAAACGCAATAGCCGTCCCTAACGCGTTGATAAAGAATGCGCCGCCGGCCTTGCGTGTGAGCACAGCTTCGCTGCTGTTTCCGCGTAGGCGCCGCAGGTAATTCAGTATATCTGACGACCACTTCATACGCAGATTAATACGCAGAGAACTTCCGTTTACTACTACGCTGAAAGTCGATGGGGTGCAGCACACTACCTCTTTAGAAGCCTATGCCTGCTTCTCCAGCACGACACAACTGACTCTGAACTCCCTAAACAACCACCTTTGTAGGACGAGTGTCTGCCACCACACACCAGGCTTGTAAACGGGCAGGCAAAGCCTTGCGATCGTTCGAAACAACAAGCGCGGATTCCTGACAAGTCGGTCAAAATGTGTGCCACAGCTAAGGATGGTGGATGTTTTCTTTTTCGAGTGTCTGAACAACTCTTCCAGTTCGCACGGCGTCGGGCGGAAAAGGGTGTCGATAGGATCGGGGTGATACGGATATTCGTATGGGCAAGTAACGATTACATAGCCACCAGGCCGCACTATAGTTTCGATCCTCTCGCAGATCTCCTGCCGATTTTCAACGTGCTCTAGGAGGTTGCTACAAAGAACAGAGTTAAACCCCATGGCCGCCAATTGCACAACGAACTCTGGGTCATTAAAATCACCTGAGATGTCAACTCCTGGAGCTTCCTTAATGTCCGTGTGGACCACACAGAACCCTTTTTCTGTGGCCGGGTCGAAGACATGACCATCAATCCATGGCTGAGTTTTCTTTCTGAATTCTGCAGTTGAGCTTCCAATATTTAGCATCGGAAAGATCTTTGTCGGCGCAGTTTTCCCGATGAGATCACCGAGCCAAAGAGCCTCTTTATACAACATGGCATTCTTGCCGGATAGCCGTTGATAAATGTGTTATCCGCATCACTTCATATCCGTCGTTGTCTTCACTCCAAGATCAACGGGATCAGGCCATAATCCCGGCTAGGACGCGGCTCCTAGCTTGGTCGCTGCTGCCGCCACCGCTGCGCCGCCACGATCACGCCGTTCTCGGCGAGCAGGATCACGAATGCGGCCATGAAGACGATCCAGCCGGCGAAGGAGTGGAAGAAGCCCTCCGCCGCCTTGACGCTCCAGAAGTGGGCGAGCATGCCGGTGCCGGCGATGCGGAAGGCGTTCATGAGCATGGCGATGGGGATGGCCGACGCGACGAGTACCGCGCGAGGCCAGAACCGCTTCTGGGCAATGTAGGCGAAGATCCATCCGACAGTGACCAGGGAGACCAGGGAGGTAATCCCGCTGCACGCCTCCGCCACTTCAAGCTGCGTGTAGGAGAGGTCGATCACGTTGCCCTCGCGGTGGACCGGTAACGCGAATAGCTGCATGAACCCTACCGACAACTTAGAGGAGAGGATCTGTAGGTCGAAGGAGAGGTTGCGGTAGATGATCCCCGGCAGGGGGATCATCAGGTAAAGGAGGGAGATGGGGAAGACGATGCGCTTGGTGATGACGTTTCCGAAGTGCATCCACACCAGGCCGATCAGCAGCGTCGCGATCGCCATCTGACCAGTGAACCGATCGGCCCCCACCTTCCCGGCCACAAAGATCAGGGCACCGAAAAGGAAGTAGATGAAGCCGCTCCACGAAAACTGAATGGGCAGCCGAGCGAGCTCCGCGCGCCAATCCCAGATGAAGTAGAGGGCGATCAGGGGCATCAATGGCGCATGGGTGTAGGCCTCGTTGCCGGTGCGAAACCACTCCTGCGCGGTCATCTCCCACAGGGGGAAACTCAAGACACCAAGGACCAACGGAAAGCCGAGAAGGGCGACCCCCTCCCCGCGACTAAGACCGGGGTGCACAACAGAATCGAACTTGATGCTCATGGTGATCTCCGCTCGTGAATCAATCGGGGATATAGCGCGAGATCACCGGCAGGGTCGCCTCGGCCAGGGCACGAAGCCGCTCCGTCGCGACCTCCTCACGCTCATCCGGCGCCAAGAGGGTCATGTAGCGCACGAGTCCGCCATCACTCCGGTGACGGACAAAGAGATCGTGAAAAATGTAGGCCCGAGCGACGTACTCATTGGCGATGATTCGCCCGTTGGACTGGATCCAGTACAAGGCGAGCTGCTTGTCGAGCCCCTTCTCCACCCGCACTAGATTGGCCTTCGCATCACCCTCCTTCCACGGCAGAGGGAGCGTCTGAATCGCGGCGATTCGCCACCCCGCCCCGGGCAGACACGACTTGGGGCTGTGGACCCGGCTCCCCTCGGACTGATCGGCGTGGTAGGCGATATACAGCGAAACAGGCGGCTCATTCGCCCGCCGTGCATAGGTCCGGACGACCGCGTCCGTCGGCTGGAGAACCGCCAAAACGTTGGGCGCGATCGTCGACTCCTGGATCATGCGAAAGCCCCCCAACTCCTTGGGGAGGGTGGCGAGTTGCTCGCGCGCCACCGTGGGTGGCCGCGCGTGAACCAGCAAGGCGAGGACGACGAGCGCCCCCAGGACGACGTAGGAGAAGAGAAGCGCCGCCGGGGAAAGGAGCCGAAATCCGAAGACCGGCGCCCGTCCGCCGGCCGGAGGTCGAGGGGGGAGACTGCCCGTATCGCCTCGACCTTGAATCACGCGATCACCCAATGGGACATCCCTAACCGACCGGCCGTTGGTGACGGTCTAACCCACCGAAGGCCGCAGCGACGAGGTCGGGGCGACTGATGGCCACGGCCATCCCCCTGCTACCCCGGTCGAGGCAACCCAGAGATTGCCGAGACCGCGCGACCGGTGCGATCCGGACCTGGGCCGCGGTCCCGGCAACGCCCCATGGAGAGAGACGCAACTCTGATTTCACGATCACTTTTGTCATCGGCGAGAAGAATGTTGGCGACCTCTTTGGACTGCCTAGCCTATCGTCACGGATCCATTTGAAGTCAAGGGTCCGCCCCACCCCCGACGCCTTTTTCTCCATCGGTCTCAGGCGGCGGTGGGGTCATCTGGGCAACCGTCCACGGCGCTGCCGGGTCGCTCGCCGGCGGTCCGTCCCGGCCACCGGATCAACACGGGGCCGCGAGGCTCCTGTATCCCACCCCCGTTCGCGGTAGCATGGCCGCCATGATTCGACGCCTGCCCCTGGCCCTCGTGGCCACCCTCCTCCTTGCCTCTCGCACCGCCCACGCGACCCACGTGGACGGGATCGTCGCCGTCGTCAACGACGAGGTGATCACCCAGAGTCAGCTCGAAGAGATGAAGATGCCCCTGGGTGACAAGGGGTTCATTACCTATGGGGAGACCGATGATCCGGCGGTCAAGAAGCGCCTCCTGGAGCGGCTGATCGACAAGAAGCTCCAGCTCCAGCGCGCCCACGAGTTGGGGATCGTGGTCCCCGAGACGGACGTGGATGGGGCGATCGACGACGTGCGCCAGCGCAACCAGATGAGCGAGGCGGAGCTGACGAGCTCGCTGAAGGAGCAGGGGCTCACCATGGCGGACTACCGCCAGCAGATTCGCGAGCAGATGACCATCGCCCGCCTGGTCCACCGCGAGGTGCGCTCGCGCATCGTGGTCAACGACGAGGAGGCGATGGCGTACTACAAGGGCCACCCTGACCTCTTCTCCGCGCCGGAGCGGCGCACCCTGTGCCGCATCTTCTTCCGCTACGACCCGCTCTGGGAGGAGGCGCGCAAGCACAAGACGCGCGACCGGATCGCCGCCGCCATCGACCAGATCAAGCGCGGCGTCCCCTTCGAGGAGGTGGCCAAGGCGTTCTCCGAGGGGCCTACCGCCGGCCAGGGCGGGCTGCTCGGCTCGTTCAAGAAGGGGGAGATGCAGCCCGAGCTCGACCGGTTCGCCTTCGGCCTGCAGGAGCGCGAGGTCTCCGAACTCATCCGCACCAAGGATGGCTACTCCCTCCTCTATGTGAAGGAGATCGCCAGCAGCGCAGCGCGCCCCTTCGTCGACGTCCAGGACGACATCGTCCTCCAGCTCCAGTCGAACCGCATGTCCGAGCAGTACGACCAGTGGATGAAGGATCTCCACGATCAGGCGTATGTGGAGGTCAAGCTCCACCAGGCCACCGGCGGACCGCCCAGGTCTCCCTGAGCCCCGTGGACGGTCGTCGCCGCCACCCTTGGGCCCCCGGCCACGACCCCAATGCGACGCTCTTCCAGCCCGACCCCCCCCCCGGACCGCGCGTATCGCCCCTGAGACCCGGACGACAGTCCGCAGCCGCTTTCCGCCCGGCTACGACCTCCTACCTGCTGCCGTCTTCCCCCATGCGTCTCGACAAGTTCCTCAAGGTGGCCCGGATCGTGAAGCGGCGCGCCCTGGCGCGGGAGCTGTGCGACGACGAGGCAGTGACCGTGAACGCCACCGTCGCGAAGGCGGGCCGCGAGCTGCACCCGGGCGACCGGGTAACGGTCCGCACCCGCCGCCAGATCCTCCACCTCACCGTCATCGCTCTCCCCGACCGGGGGGTGGGCAAGGGCGAGGCGGACCAGCTCTACGCGATCGACCACGTGGAGGAGGTCGGCGAGGCGTGGTAGGTGCGCGCCCCCCGACGCCGGTCACCCCACTGGGGTCCGCAGCGCTGGGGTCAGTCCTCCCAACCTGCGGATCGAATCCCGCTCATCGTTGCCATGGCCGAAGTGGGGGCGGCCGTGGCGCGTCGCCTATTCGCCGAAGGCGCATCAGAGCCACGGCATCATCACCCTAGCCCGAGTGGGGGCTGGAGCCAGTTGACACCCTGCCGGCCGGGCCCTAGCTTCGCGTCGCTCTTCAACCGGGTCCCGTGAGACTCGAAAGGGTGCGTCGATGGCGGTCCTTCTCTCCCCTCCCCGGGTGGTGGTACGCACGGGGGAGGTGTTCCCGGCGGGGCGATCGTGATCGAGGAGCCGCGCGTGGAGATCGCCCGGCCGCTCGCCGGGGAGCCCTTCGAGCGCACGATCTCGCGCATGGCGCACGAGATCATCGAGGCCCACGAGGATTGCACCCACGAGGCCTGCACCAAGGTGGTGCTGGTGGGAATCCGCCGGCGCGGCAGCCACCTGGCGCACCGCCTGGCCCGCCGGATCGCGGCAATCGCCGGAACGCCGGTGGCGGTGGGCACCCTCGACATCACCCTCTATCGCGACGACCTGCGCCGCCGCGCCGACTCCCCGGAGCTGGTGCGCACCGAGATCCCGATCGACATGAACGGGGCGGTGGTGATCTTGGTGGACGATGTTCTCTACACCGGTCGCTCGGTGCGCGCCGCTCTGGAAGGGCTCATCGCCCTCGGCCGGCCGGCGCGGATCGAGCTGGCGGTGCTCGTCGACCGCGGCCACCGCGAGCTCCCCATCCGCGCCGACTACGTGGGCAAGAACCTCCCCACCACCCCGGCCGAGACGATCCGGGTCCGCTTCACCGAGGACGGCGAGACGGAAGACGCGGTGTGTGTCCTGGCCCTGCCGGCCGAGGGCGAGGCCTAGCCATGGGGGACGAGGTCATGGTGACCCAAGAGGAAAAAATGGCTTCGACGATCGAACCCCATGGCGCCAAGGGTCTCCCCTTCGCCCACACCGACCTCCTCGACACCGCGGAGCTCACCGGCGCGGAGATCTCCTTCCTCCTCGATCAGTCCGAGGCCTTTTTCGAGATCAACAAGCGACAGGTGAAGAAGGTCCCGACCCTGCGCGGCGTAACGATCATGGACTGCTTCTTCGAGCCATCCACCCGCACCCGCTCCTCCTTCGAGCTGGCCGGCAAACGGCTCTCCGCCGACGTGATCAACTTCTCCGCCGCGGGCTCGTCCCTGAAGAAGGGCGAGTCGTTGCGTGACACCGCCCGCACCCTGGCGGCGATGGGGACCGACCTGATCGTGGTGCGCCACCCGGCCGCCGGCGCCGCCGCCTCCCTGGCGGAGGAGCTGGCGGTGCCGGTGATCAACGCCGGCGACGGCTGCCACGCCCACCCCACCCAGGCCCTGCTGGACCTCTTCACCCTGCGCCGCGCCTTCGGTCGGCTAGAGGGGCTGAAGGTGGCGATCATCGGCGACATCGCCCACTCGCGCGTCGCCCGCTCCAACCTGCTGGCGATGCGCACGCTGGGGATGGAGACCCGCATCTGCGCCCCCCCCACCCTCTTGCCGGCGGCGGTGGAGCGCTACGGCTGTAGCGTCTTTCACCATCTGCCTTCGGCGATCGCGGGGGTGGACGCGATCATGATGCTACGCATCCAGCGCGAGCGGGCGAGCAGCGGCGCCTTCCCCAGCCTGCGCGAGTACGCCCGCAACTACTGCCTCACCCGCGCCCACCTCGCGCTCGCCGCCCCGCACTGCGTGATCCTCCACCCCGGCCCGATCAACCGCGGCGTGGAGATCGCCTCCGACGTCGCCGACTCCCCGCGCTCCCTGATCCTCGACCAGGTGACCGCGGGGGTGGCGGTGCGCATGGCGATCCTCTACGTCCTCTGGCAGCAAGGCAGTGGCCAGTGAGGAGCGGCGCGCCATCCGCCCCCGCGCTGGACGATCTCTTCACCCGCCGGAATCGGGGCGACCTCTTGCCCGCGCCCCGCCCCAAGCCGGAAGGTGCCGCCCCCCGCGTCTAGAACCCCGCGCCTCTGGAACCCTGAGCCCCGCGCCTCGCCCCGTCCCCCGTCCCGCGCCGCCCCTTGCCCCGCGCCTCGCCCCGTCCCGCGCCGCCCCTCGTCCCACGCTACCCCTCGTCCCGCGCCACGCCCCGCGCCGCGCCGTCCCACGCCCTGAGCTGCCCATGTTCGATCTCGTCTTGAAGAACGGCCGCGTCATCGACCCCGCCCATGGCGTCGATGCCACCACCGACCTCGCCATCCGCGACGGCCGCGTCGCCGCCCTTGGCGCGGGGCTTGCTGGCGCCGAGGGGATCGACTGCACCGGCCTGGTGGTCTGCCCCGGCCTGATTGACCTCCACGTCCACCTGCGCGACCCGGGCCAAGAGTGGAAGGAAGACCTCCTTTCCGGTGCCCAGGCCGCGGCGGCGGGCGGCTTCACCACCCTCTGCTGCATGCCCAACACCGTGCCCACCAACGACACCGGGGCGATCACCCGCGACCTCGTCGAGCGGGCCGTGGCGATCCCGGTGCACCTTCGCCCGGTGGGCGCGATCAGCCGCGGCCTGGCCGGCAAGGAGCTGGCGGAGATCGGCGAGATGGTAAGCGCCGGGGCGGTGGCGATCTCCGACGACGGTTGCGGCGTCCAAGATGGCCACCTCATGCGCCACGCCATGGAGTACGCCCGCCCCTTCAAGATCCCGGTGATCATCCACCCGCAGGACGACACCCTCTTCGGCCACGGAGTGATGAATGAGGGGTGGCGCGCCACCGAGCTTGGCCTCGCCGGCATCCCGGCCGCCGCGGAGGAGGCACAGATCGACCGCGACATCCGCCTCTCCGCCCTCACCGGGACGCGGCTGCACGTCGCCCACCTCTCCACCGCCGGCGGCGTCGAGCTGGTTCGCCGGGCCCAGGCCGCGGGGGTGGCGGTGAGCGCCGAGGCGACCCCCCACCACCTGCTCCTCACCGACGCGGACATGCCCGCCTACGACACCCACTGGAAGATGAGCCCGCCGTTGCGCGGTGCGGCCGACCGCGCGGCGCTCGTCGCGGCCCTCGCCGACGGCACCATCCAGGCGATCGCCACCGACCACGCCCCGCACGCGCCGCAGGAAAAGGAGCTGCCCTTCGACGACGCCCCCTTCGGGGTGATCGGCCTGGAGACCTGCCTGGGGGTTGTCTTGGCGCTGGTGCGCGATGGCCGGATCTCCCTGGCCGACCTGCTCCACCGCCTCACCGCCGGCCCCGCCCGTATCTTGGGTCTCGCCACCGGCCACCTCGCGGTCGGCGCGGTCGCGGACCTCTGCTGCTTCGACCCGCAGGCGCCTTGGCGGGTCGAACCGGAGCGGTTCTACTCCAAGTCGCGCAACTCCCCATGGGCCGGCCAAGAGCTCACCGGCCGCCCCCTCCACACGATCCTCGCCGGCCGGATCGTCTGCCGCGACGGCACGGTGGTGGAGGGGCGGTAGCGTTCCCCCCGGCCCCCGGGCTGCTTGGCGCACCGCTCAACCTCCCCCGGCGGGGAGGAGAAACCCCTCCCCGCCGGGCTCCCTTGGCCCGTACCATGAGCACCCTGGGGGAGCTCCGGACCAAGACTCGTTGCATCTCGACCGGTTCAAGGGAGCGCCTCGCAACCGATCCAGCCGGCCTCGACCCACGACGACCGCCCCTCCGCGACCGGCCGTGGTCATCGCGGGTGGGCGGCGTGACCGTTCGATCCCCTCTGGCAATGCGCCCCGCCCGCCTCCTTGCTGGCGACCGGCGCCCCGTTGGCGGTGACACCGCGGTTAGGCGGCGGGCACAATCTTCCCATGGACTCGGTGATCACCTGGCTCCGCGACCCAACGGCCAAAGAGCCGCCGGTACTCCTCCTGCTGGGTACGGAGCGCCGCCTCGCCTGGCGGGCGGTGGAGCGGCTGCGTGAGGGGTTGGCGGGGCAGGACGACCTCGCCTACCTGCGCCTCGACGCCGCCGAGGTGCGCCCGGCGGAGGTGGTGGCCCACTGCCAGTCGCTGCCCATGCTCGCCCCACGCCTGGTGGTGGTGGTGGAGGCGGTGGAGCGGTGGCTACCACGACAGCCCAACGAGGCGAACGACGAGGAGCACGATGGCTCCGCCACCGACCCCGCGCATGAGCTCTTCGCCTACCTAGAGGACCCCAACCCCACCACCACCCTCGCCCTGGTGGCGGACAAACTCGACGGTCGCGCCCGCCTCACCAAGGCGCTGAAGGGGTGCGCCCTCTGCCTGGAATGCAACCCGGTGGAGCGCCCCGACGCGATCGCCTGGTGCACGACCATGGCGCGCGAGGCCAATGTCCGCCTGGGGCGCGGGGTTGCCAACCTCCTGGTGGAGCTGTTGGGGACCGACCTATCGCGCCTGGAGACCGAGGTGCAACGCCTCGCTTTGGAGGTGGAGGAGGGGGGAACCGTGGAGATGGCGACGGCCGAGGCGATCGCCGCCGCGGCTTTGCCCGACGCCTGGGCCTTCGTCGGCCACCTCGCCGCCCGCGACCGCCCCCGCGCCCTCACCACCCTCCACGACCTCCTCACCTCCGGCGAGCCGCCGATTCGCCTGGTCGGGCTCATCGCCTGGCAGCTCCGCCAGCTCCTGCGCGCCCGCGCCGGTCTCGACCGCGGCCGGCCGCGGCCGGCGCTCGCCAAGGAGCTTGGCCTGTACGGCAACCGCGCCGGCCAGCTCTTCCAGCGCGCCACCCGCTTCACCGAGGCGGAGCTGGTCGCCGCCCACGCCCGCCTCCTCCAGACCGACCTCGAACTCAAGGGCAACCACCTCGACGACCGCCTCACCCTCGAGGCCCTCATCCACGATTTGTGCGGCTGAGGCGGTCGCCGCGCCCAAGGACGAGGCCGCGCGCCTCCTCCGCCGCGGACCGGCGGCGACGAGCTCGCCCCAGGAGCGGTCAGACTCGAGGGCGCAGGGATGGGCGAGCCCTGTGGAAACACCAAAGGAGCGCGGAGGGGCGCCAGGGAATAGTGCAGCGACCGGTTCGATTTGCCGCCGCGCGTGGAAACACCAAAGGAGCGCGGAGGGGCGCCAGGGCGTGAAGGATCGACGGGAAGGGTGCGGCCCACCCCTCCCGCCGCGCTCGGCGCCACCGAAGGGGGGGTTGGACCTTGGCGGCGAGCCACGCTCTTTTTCTAGGGGCCTGTCGGACTTTGGCGAGCAGGTGGAACGGCAAGTGGGGGCGCGCCAAAACGAGGGTGCGGGGCGGACAAAGGTCGCCGCAAAGGAACGCGCCGACACCCATGAACGCGCCGGGTGGTTCACCGTCGCCGCCGCGGTGCAACCCGCCTTCGGCGGCGCCATCGCCCATCCAAGCGCGTTGACCGCGCCCTCCCCGTGCACGATTCGCGCCCCTTCGCGGCCTCTCTTTGCCGCCCCGCAGGCGCGTCCAGAGGCGACCGCCGCCTACAGGGTGATCACCTGATCCGGCGGATTACCAGCGAGGGCGGCGTAGAGGTTGGGGAAGCAGCCGATGGTGGCGCCATCGACCAGGTGGCCGCTGAGGTCGCGCTCGTCACAACACTGGTCGCACCCCATGAGCAGGATCCCCTGCGCCCGCGCCACCGCCGCGAGCCGCTCGCCGATCGGGTCACCCTTGGCAAGGACGTAGTTGTTGTCCTCGAAGAAAAACATTCCCACCACCTCGACGCCGTGGCTCCCCGTTTCGAGCTGCGGCAGGATCATCCGGGCGAGCTTGTAGGAGACGGTGTGGCCCTGGGTGGAGAAGATATAGGCGACCTTCATGGGGACTCCGGGGAGGGGGTTAGAACTAGGCGGGACTCTTCCCCATCGGGCGCGCTGACCACAAGGCGGCGCGCCACCCCACGCACCGGTCCAACCGCGGGTGGGGCTCGGGGTATAGTCGCACCCATGCACATCCCCGACGGCTACCTATCGCCGCAGACCTACCTGCCCGCCTACGCGCTGGTGCTGCCGCTGCTGGTACGCGCCGGGCGGCGGCTGCGGGCGACCCTCGACGACGAGACCCTCCCCACCCTCTCCGCCCTCACCGGGCTGGCCTTCGTGGTCCAGATGATCAACATCCCCCTCCCCGGCGGCACCACCGGCCACGCGGTGGGGACGGCGACGTTGGCGCTCCTCTTCGGGCCGTGGGCGGCGAGCTGCGCCATGGGGCTGGTCCTCCTGATCCAGGCGCTGCTCTTCGGCGACGGCGGCATCACCACCTTCCCGGTGAACACCCTCGCCATGGGGTTCGCCGCCGCCTTCACCGCCGCCCTCCTTGACCGCGCCACCCACCACCGGCTCCCCACCCATGTCGCCACCTTCATCGCGGGCTGGGGCTCGGCAGTGGTTGCTGCCGCGGTGACCGCGTGCGCCTTGGGAATCCAGCCCGCCCTCGCCCATGATGCGGGCGGCCAGCCCCTCTTCTTTCCCCTCGGCCTGGCGGTGACCGTACCGGCGATCGTCGGCGCCCACGCCCTGCTCTTCGGCGTCGCCGAAGGGGCGTACACCGCCGCGGTCATCGCCCTGGTGCGCCGCACCGCCACCGCCGAAGCCACGGGTCCCACCCCATGAAAGGTATGCGCCACGACCCTGCCGCTCCCGTCCGGTTGGACGACGCGGACCACCGCCCCTTCCACCCCCGGCGCCGTCTCCACCCCCTCACCCTCCTCCTCGAGGTTGCCCTGGCCCTGACCCCGGTGGGGCTACTCGCCGGTGGCGCGGCGTGGGGTGAATGGGAGGTCGCAGAGTTCCAGCGGATGGTCGGCTTCGTCCCGGCGGGGATCCGCACCGCCGCCCACCTCCCCGCCCCCCTCGCCGACTACACCGCCCCGGGCGTCGGACCGGTAGCGGGCTACCTCCTCTCCGCCACCCTCGGCGTCGCCCTCGTCTTCGGCGTCCTGCGGCTGGTACGGCGACGGGGATAGGAAGGGTCCAGCCTCCCGCGAACACGGACCACCCGGCCGGCGGCGGGGTAGCGCTGGTTTGGCGGGGAGCCCCTTCAGCGATCAACGAACCAGAGGCGGCGGCGCCGGATCATCGAACACGGTGGCAGAGGGTTCACCGGCCAGCGATCCCCGAACCACCCGCGGCGTGCAGCCCGCGACAAACACCCTCCGATTTCGCCATGGCTCCGATCGCCCCCAGCCCGCGCCGTGACCGCCTCTGGCTGGCCACCTACGGCGCCTCCGTGCTGCTTTGCACCAGCCGCCACGAGATCGCCCTCTTCGCCCTGGCGATCGCCATCGCCCTGCTGCTGGCCGGACGCCACGCCGGCCGCCTCCTGCGCCGCGCCGCCTGCTTGCTGGTGGCGATGAACGGCGCTACCAGCCTCGCCTACGCCCTCGTCGCCCGGATCGCCCCCCCCTTCGACGCCACCGTCTTGGTGCGTCTCAACCTGCGCACCCTCGCCCTCACCCTCCTCACCTTGGCCGTCGTCCGGCGAGTAAACCTCGCCGCCGCCCTCGCCCCCCTCCCCACCCTCGCCTTCCTGCTCACCCTCACCCTCGGCCAGATCGGTGCCCTCCGGCGCGCCGCCACCGAGCTTCGCCTCGCCTGGACCAGCCGCACCCCGGTGCGCCCGTGCGCCGCCACCGCCCGCGCCCAGGCCGCCGCCGCCACCGAGGCGCTCCTGCGGCGTGGCCAGGCGCGCGCCCGCTCCACCGGCGAGGCGATGCGCTCGCGCGGCTTGTTCGACGGCTAGCAGGGAGGCGGTGGAAGAGCTCCACCCGCGGCGCGGGTGTTATTCCTTCCTACCTCCTAGAGCGCAGGACGCGCCACCGCCGAGGGATCGCGGCTACCTTGGGGGGATGACGGCGGAACTCTCGACCCTCCTGGCGGTGGCGCGTGGAGAGCGGCCGGCGGAGGTCGTCTTGCGCGGCGGCCGGCTGGTGAATGTCTTCACCGGCGAGATCGACCGTTGCGACGTGGCGGTGGCGGGCGGCCGGATCGCGGCCCTTGGCCACCCCCTCGCCGGCGCGGAGGTGGTGGAACTCGACGGCCGCTTCCTTGCTCCGGGGTTGATCGACGCCCATTGCCACGTGGAAAGCAGCCTGGTGGTGCCATCGGAGCTTGCCCGCGTCGCTGCCGCCCATGGGGTCACCACCCTGGTGGCCGACCCGCACGAGATCGCCAACTGCATGGGCATCGACGGGGTGCGATACATGGCGGCGGAGGGGGCGCGGGGGGCGAGCCGCCTGGTCTTGCAGGCGCCGTCGTGTGTCCCCGCCACCGAGCTGGCCACCAGCGGCGGGCGGCTTGGCGCAGCGGAGTTGCGCACCCTGCGCGACGAGAGGGTGGTGTGGGGGCTGGCGGAGGTGATGGACGTTTTCGGCGCGGCCCACGGGCGCCTCGCGGTGGCGGCGAAGATCGACCTGTTCGCGGGCCGGCCGGTGGACGGCCACGCCCCGGGCCTGGCGCCGCCGCTCCTCGACGCCTACCTGGCCGCCGGGATCACCAACGACCACGAGTCCACCCGCGCGGCCGAGGGGCGCGAGAAACTCTCCCGCGGCATGGCCCTCTTTCTGCGCGAAGGGTCGGTGGCCCGCGACCTCGACGCCCTCCTGTGCCTCATCACCACGGCGAGCGAGCGGTGGTGCGCCCTGTGCACCGATGACCGAGAACCCGCCGACCTCCTCGCCGAGGGCTCCGTGGACCACGCGGTGCGCCGGGCAATCAGCGCGGGACTCGACCCCCTGGCCGCCCTCCGCCTCGCCACGATCAACCCCGCCACCCTCCTCGGGCTGCACGATCGCGGCGCCATCGCCCCGGGACGGCGCGCCGATTTCATCGTGTTCGACGACCTTGACGCGCCGCGCGCCCATGCGGTCTACGTCGGCGGCCGGCAGGTGGCGGAAGGGGGAAGGCTACCGCCCTCGCCGCCACCTCTGGCCGCACCCGGGGTACGCGCCACCTGCCGCATCGACTGGGCGCGCACCGACCTCACCCTGCCGGGGCGGGCCGCACCGATGCGGGTGATCGAGCTGAGCGCGGGGATCGCCACCCGCGCGGCCACGGCGGTGCCCACCCTCGAAGGCGGCCACGCGGTGGCCGACCCGGGCCGCGACCTGGCGAAGCTGGTGGTGATCGAGCGCCACACGGGCAGCGGCCGCACCGGCCGCGGCCTGGTGCGCGGCCTTGGCCTGCGCGCTGGCGCCCTCGCCTCCACGGTCTGCCACGACCACCACAACCTGATCGCCGCCGGCTGCGACGACCGCTCCATCGCCACCGCCGCCCGGGCGGTGGCCGCGACCGGCGGTGGCCTGGCGGTGGCGCGCGGTAGCTCGGTGGTGGCCCTCCTGCCGCTGCCCATCGCCGGCCTGATGGCGGACCAACCGATCGAGGCGGTGGCGGCGGCGATGGCCCGGGTCGAGGCAGCGGCATGCGACCTCGGCACGCCTTTGCCCCACCCCTTCATGACCCTCTCCTTCCTCGGCCTGGAGGTGGTCCCCGAGTTGCGCCTCACCGACCGCGGACTGGTCGACGTGGCGAAACAGGAGGTGGTGGAGCCGTACCTCTTGCAGGAGTAGAAAGGGGTCGGACGGTTCGCACCCGGGGTGGGGATGCCACCCCCTTTCTACCTCCTCCCTTTTCCTGCCTACCTCCCCTGCCCTATGGAGACCTTACCCACCCCCCTGCTCACCGAGGCGGAGATCGCCGCGCGGGTGACCAGCCTGGCGAATGAGATCTCGCGCGACTACGCGGGCAAGGGCGAGTTGCTCCTGGTCGGCGTGTTGAAAGGCGCCTTCATCTTTCTCGCCGACCTCGCCCGCCGCCTCACCATCCCCCGGCAGGTGGACTTCGTCGCCCTCTCCACCTACCCGGACACCACCACCGACCCGGGGGCGGTGCGCCTGATCATGGACCTGCGCAGCGACATCGCGAACCGCCACGTCTTGGTGGTGGAGGACATCCTCGACACGGGCCGCACCCTCCACTACCTCCTGCGCACCCTGGCGGCGCGCCAGCCCGCATCGCTGAAAACCTGCGTCTTGCTCCACAAGCCGGCACGGCGTGAGGTGGCGATCAACCCCGACTACCTCGGCTTCGAGATCCCCGACCGGTGGGTGGTGGGATACGGCCTCGACCACGCCGACCACCACCGCACCCTGCCGTACCTCGGGGTCATCGACGCCGAGACGGTGGGGTAGGACCAGCTGGCGCCGGCGGACCACGGCGACGGACCCCGGAAGAGCGTTGCGGGCGGGTCACCGGAGGCGGCGCGCCCAAGGAGGGCCAAGGCGACACGCCGGCCTGGCCTCTCGGGGAATCCGTCCCGCCGGCGATTCCGCGATCGCCGGCGGGAGCGGCGCGCCCGCGCGACCCGCGGGGGTCGAGCGGGCGCACCGCCGTTTGCCACCACCGCCCGCGCGCATCTCCCGATCGGTCGCGGAGTGGTCTCCCCCGCGCTCAGCCGCGCGCTCCTTGTGCCAGGTACCACTCGACAAACCGCCGGATCCCCTCTTGCATCGAGACCTTCGGCTGGTAGCCGAGCAGCCGCTTGGCCTTGCTCACGTCAGCGTAGGTGCGCGGCACGTCGCCGGGCTGCATGGGGAGTTGCTCGATGATCGGCCGCTTGCCCACCGCCGCGCCAATCATGTCGATCAGCTCCTTGAGGGTGGTCACCTCGTGCTCGCCGAGGTTGATGATCTCGTAACCAAGCGGCCGGTCGATGGCGCCGAGAAAGCCGTCTACCAGATCGTCGACGTAGGTGTAGTCGCGGGAGCTGGTGCCGTCGCCGAACATTTTGATCGGCCGGCCATCGAGGATCGCGCGCAGGAAGAGGTGGATCGCCATCTCCGGCCGCTGGCGTGGGCCGTAGACGGTGAACGGACGGAGGCAGGTGATGTTGAGGCCGAAGAGGTGGTGGTAGGTGTGGGCGATCAGCTCACCCGCCCGCTTGGTCGCGGCGTAGGGTGAGATCGGGTAGTTCACCGGGTCGGCCTCGGCAAAGGGGACCTTCTCGTTCTCGCCGTAGACCGACGACGACGAGGTGAAGACGAAGTTCGGGACGGCGTGGGCGCGCGCCACCTCGAAGAGGTTGTTCGACCCCTCCACGTTCACCTTCTGGTACAGCAGCGGCTCGACGATCGACGGCCGCACCCCGGCGCGGGCGGCGATGTGGACCACCACGTCGACCTGCTCCTCGGCGAACAGGCGCTGCAAGAGCGGCAGGTCGCAGATGTCGCCTTCGACCAGGCGGTAGCGGTCCGAGGTGAGGGCGTTCTTGACGTTGCGCCGCTTGATCGCCGGGTCGTAGAAGTCGTCGAAGTCGTCCAGGCACACCACCCGATCGCCGCGCGCCAACAGCCGCTCAATGAGGGTCGAGCCGATGAAGCCGGCACCGCCCGTGATGAAGAGGGTCTTCGGACCTGCGGGAAGGGGACGGCTGGCCATGGGGGCTCCGATCGGGGAGGGATGGACGAGGTGCACAAACCGCTGGGTTCTCACCCATCGCCTTCCCCAACGTCAAGGGCGACGCGCGACGCAACCCGCCCTTCGCCCCGCGCGCCGCCAGAGTTGCGGCTGGCCTCCCCCCTCGGCGCCTCGACACCCGACAACCCTTCTGGGCTGAGGGCGCCCTCGCCCTTCGCCAGCCACGGGGCGCCTCTCACCCGGCCAGGAAGGTGCGCAAGGCGGCCGCGACCTCGCCCTCCGGCCGCGCCTCCAGACCGAAGTGCTGGAGCATGGCGATGGTGGCGCCGCGGCCGGGCTGGGCCGGCATGCCGTGCTGGGCGGTGTAGCGCAGGAGGTTGTGGAGGGTGTGGAGGAGCAGGTGGCTGCGGTCGAGGTCGTCGATGGCAAAGGCGGCCTCGTACCAGACCACCAGGGAGGTGGTCGCCACGCGCCGCAGCTCGTCACTGTCGATCGCCGCCGGAATAAAGCGGGTGGTCTCGCCGTACCACCAGCCACCGGGCAGGGCCGGCTCGCGCCGTCGCACGAGGGTGGACTCCATCGACCACACCGTGTCGCACCGCTCCACCAGCGCGCCGAGCCAGTCGCGCAGGAGGGTCTGGCGGAGGAAGCGCGCCGCCGCCACCTCCTCGGCCTCGAAGCGGCTCAACTCCGACACCGCCTTGTCCAGCGCCTCACACAAGAGGCGGGCGTGATGACCGCCGGTGGCGATAAGAAGCCGCTCGAGGTAGGGGAAGAGGGCTACCGCGAGGTGGCGACCGCGCAGCGTCCCCGCCACCTGCCAGCCGTCGCGATCGAGGCCAAGGCGGACCGTCCCGACCGCCGCCTCCACGGGGCGCAGGCGATGGATGAGGCGACTCACGAGGCCGCGTGGTCGATCAATCTCGGGCATGGCATCCTCTCCCCTCCCAGCAGGGCGCGCAGCTTAGCCGCCTGCTCCGCTCCGTGCACCGCACCGCCGCCGCCATGGCCCACACCCTCCTTCTCTGGGACCTCGGCAACGTCCTCGTCCGCGTCGATCCGGTGCGCGCCTGCCTCGCCGCCACCGGTGGCGATTGGCGCGCCGCCGCCACACTGGTGGACGCGGTGGTGGACTCGCCCGCCCACGATGCCTTCGAATCCGGGCGGCTCGACGCGCCCGGCTTCCACCGCGCCCTGCTGGAGGCGGGCCTCATCCACCTCGACTACCCCGCCTTCGCCCACCTGTGGACCGACATGTTCACCCTTGACGAGGCGGCCCTCGCCCTCCTCGCCACTGTTGCGCGTCACCGTCGCTGCTGGCTCCTGTCCAACACCGACCCCCTCCACTACCCGTGGATCACCGGCCGCTGGCCGATCGGCGACCACCTCGCCGGCGCCACCCTCTCCTTTCAAGTTGGCGCGCGAAAGCCCGACGCCGCGATCTTCCGCGCCGCCCTCGCCGCCGCCGGGGTGGCGCCAGCGGCGGCCGCCTTTATCGACGACCGTCCCGCCCACATCGACGCCGCTCGGGCCCTCGGGATCGACGCAGTGGTCTATACCGGCGCGCCCGAGCTAAAGCAGTGGTTGGAGGCGGCCGGCGACCTCAGCGAATGAGGGGGGGGCGATCGCCGCCCGCCACGAACCCGGGGCGACCCTGCAACCCGCAGAGGGATGGGCACGGCCGGCGCAACCCACTTGGCTTACGGGTTGGCGCACCCAACGTCTCCCCACCGACACACTGCCCGGCATCCTTGGCGCAACCCTCTTCTTGGCTCACGGGTTGGCGCTCCGCCCACCTCCCCCAATAATCTCCCAGCCCGTAGGGCCGTCCACCCCCCATCTCTCAACCCCCACCCCGCAACCCCAGCGAGCCCTCCATGCGCACGATCTACATGGGCACCCCCGAGTTTGCGGTCCCCTGTCTCGACGCCCTGGTCGCGGCAGGGATCGAGGTCGCCTTGGTGGTCACCCGGCCGGACAAGCCGGCGGGGCGCGGCAAGCACGTGCAGGCGTCCCCGGTGAAGCAGCGCGCCGAGACCCTGGGGATCCCAGTCTTCCAGCCGCCCACCCTGAGGGACGAGGCGGCGCAGGCGCGGTTGCGGGCGGTGGCGGCGGACGCCATGGCGGTGGTCGCCTTCGGCGCCATCCTCCCCAAGGCCGTCTTGCAGATGACCCGCCTCGGGGCGGTGAACGTCCACGCCTCGCTCCTGCCCCGCTACCGCGGCAGCTCACCGATCCACTGGGTGATCGTCAACGGCGAACGCGACAGCGGCGTCACCACCATGTTTATGGGCGAGGGGATCGACACCGGCGACATCCTTCTGCAAAGCCGCATCCCCCTCGCTCCGCGCGAGACCGCCGCCACCCTCCACGACCGCCTCGCCGCCCTCGCCGGCCCGCTGTTGGTGGAGACCCTCCGGCGGCTGGAGCGCGGCGATCTGACGCCGATTCCGCAGGACGACCACCTCGCCCTCGCCATCCCCAAGCTCAACCGTGACGACGGCCGCCTCGACTGGTCGCGGCCGGCCGCGGAGCTCGACCGCCGGATCCGCGGTTTCACCCCGTGGCCCGGCGCCTTCACCTACCTCAACGGCCAGCGCCTGAACATCCACGCCGCCGTGCCGCTAGAGCGAGAGACCGCGCGGCCCGCCGGTCAGGTGGTGGCGATAGAGAGCTGCGCGATCGTGGTGGCGTGCGCGAGCGGCTGCCTGGCGATCACCGAGCTCCAACCCGAGGGGAAACGGCGGATGACGGCCGGGGCCTTTCTCCAAGGCCACCCGCTGGCGCCCGGCACCTCCCTCGGAGGAGGGGCCAGCGAGGAATAGAGAGGGTTACGCCGATACACTTACCTCCATCCGGGAGGAGCTTGAGTGAGGAAAGGAGAGCCGATGCCGTACACCTCACAGACGCTCATCGACAAGATTCGTCAGCTGTACCCCACCCTCCGCGACCACAGCATCGAGGTAGTAGCGTGGCGCGACGAGGAGCAGGGAACCTGGGTCATCACCCTGCGGAAGGGCGACCACACCCTCACCACCTACCTCGACACGGTCGAGGCGGACCAGTGCATCGAGTCCAATCGGTGCCTCTACCTCGGCCTCCACGTCGCCGAGTTCCTCGCCAACTTCGAGGACCCGAGCCTCGTCGTCTGACCTCGCGGCCCGGCTGGAGCGAGGCAGGGCGGAGCCACCACCCAGGGCGCGGCGACCGCCCACGGGTGGTGCACGCAAGGACCTCGAAGCGCGGCGCGGCGCACGCCTCCCCCTGCCCTCCGCGCGCGCAGGGGTGACCGCATGACGGAACATCCCCGCGCCCGCTTTGTCCCCTGCCCTCCGCGCGCGCAGGGGTGACCTTCCGGGGCTACCGGTACGCGCGGCGCACGCCTCCCCCTGCCCTCCGCGCGCGCAGGGGTGACCTCGGCAGGAGTCGCGTTACCGCACGGCGACTCTTACGCCGCTCTAGCGTGAGCGACCGCCCCGCGTCGCCAGCCACGGCCGGCCAGATGCGCCCGTTTACGGGTGAATCCACCAGCCCCGCGCCGGGCCCAGCCGGTCGCCACCATGGTGAATGGCCGCGCCGGCGCGCCACCCGGGTGGATCGGTCAGCCCGTCCGCTGCTCCCCCACGCCGGCCGCGGCCGGCCGGATGCGCGATCGACGGCTCAGGCCGCCAGCCCATGACCTTGGCCCCCGGCGCCGCGCCCACTGCTTCCTGGCCGCGGTGGACCGCCGGTGCGGGCGGGGACGCGGCCGGGAAGATCCTAAGCGCCCGGCCCATTCTCTCTACTGCGCCGTGCTGCGCAGACGAGGAGGGGGCGGACTCTGTCCCGATCTCCTGAGCCGAGCGGAACCATGGCAGGACTCGTGGGGCAGGACTCGTGGGGCAGGACTCGTGGGGCAGGACGCGCGGGCCCGGACTCGTATCACGTTCTTCGTCGCACGAGCCCCACGGGCTCTACGCACGGGTCGATCCGGACTCGAGCCCGCTGCTTCTCGCCACGATCGACAAAGTCCGACAAACTCTTGGTCTGCCACGACCGGTCATGGACGACCGTACCGTCGCAACCCCTCACGACCTTCGGAACCACCATGGGCTCCCTCCACGCGCTCGACATCTCGATGATGTTCTTTGCCGTGGGCACCCTGCTCGTCCTCGCGCGCCTGTTCGGCGAGGTCGCGCGCCATCTGGGACAACCCACGATCGTGGGCGAGATCGTCGCGGGGATCGTCCTCGGCCCCACCTGTCTGGGCGCGATCTTCCCCGCCGTCGGCCACGCCATCTTTCCCCTCAGCGGGCCGGTCGCCAACGTCCGCGAAGGGCTATCGGTTCTGGCCGCCGCGCTCTTTCTGCTGATGGCGGGTCTGGAGGTCGATCTCGGCTCGGTGTGGCGTCAGGGGCGGGCCGCCCTGTCCGTGTCCGTGGCCGGAATGGCCATCCCGTTTGGGGTGGGTTTCGGCAGCGCCTGGCTAGTGCCCCGTTGGCTTGGCCACCAGCCGGTGACACCACTCTTCGGTTTCGCCCTCTTTCTCGGCACGGCGATGTCGATCTCCGCCCTGCCGGTCATCGCCCGGACGCTGCGCGATCTGGACGTGTTCCAGACCGACCTCGGCATGCTGATCGTCGCCTCCGCCGTGCTGCAGGATCTGGTCGGCTGGATGATCTTCGCCATCGTCCTTGGCACGCTCGGTGGCGAGGGGCGCATCTTCTCGCCCGGCGCCACCGTCGCGTTCGTGCTGATCTTCGCGGTCGTGATGATCGCGGGCGTGCGGCGCGTCGTGGATGGGTCGCTGCCGTGGATCCACGCCCACACCTCGTGGCCCGCGGGGGTCCTCGCCTTCACCCTGAGCCTGGCGCTGTTGGCCGCGGGGTTCACCGAGTGGATTGGTGTGCACGCCATCTTCGGGGCGTTTCTGGTTGGCGTGGCGATCGGCGACTCCCGCCACTTGCGCCGCCGTACGATGGCGGTGGTCGACGACTTCGTCTCGTCGTTTTTCGCCCCGCTGTTCTTCGCCGGGATCGGGCTTAAGTTAGACTTTGTCGCCCACTTCGATCTCGGCCTCGTGCTGTTCGTGCTGATCACCGCCTCCGCCGGCAAGATCCTCGGCAGCGTCCTCGGGGCACGCGCCGGCGGGTTGGGCACACGCGAATCCTGGGCGGTCGGATTCGGCATGAACGCGCGCGGTGCCATGGAGATCATCCTCGGCCTCTCCGCCCTCGAGGCACGGGTGATCGACGAGCGGCTGTTCGTGGCCCTGGTGGTCATGGCGGTGCTCACCTCGTTGGCCAGCGGCTCGCTGGTCAAGAACGTGCTGCGGCGCCACACACCGTGCCGTCTGGTGGACCACCTGCCGGCCCGTGCGTTTGTACCCGACCTCGGTGACACAACCCGGCGCGCCGCCATCGAGCGCCTCGCCGCGGCCCTCGGAGCCGCGTCCGGACTGAACGCGAAGGAGGTCTTCGCGGCCGCCTGGGCACGGGAAGAGCTGATGCCGACGGGACTCGGAGAGCGCGTCGCCACCCCCCACGCCCGCCTGCCGGGGGTCACGCGGCCGGCGGTGGCCTTGGGGGTCTCCAGTCGCGGGATCGACTTCGATGCGCCCGATGGCAAGCCGGCCCAGCTCATCTTTCTCGTGGTAACCGGCAGCGGCGACGAACGCGGCCACCTCGAGATCCTCGCCGACATCGCCCGTCTGTTCCGCAGCGCGACCCTCCGCCAGGCCGCGGTCGCCGCCCCGAGCGGCACCGAGCTCCTCGCCTTGTTGCGCAGCGGCCCAGCCTTACTCGAGGACGGCGCCGAGGGCGACAACCGGAAGTAGCGCACCACGGAAGACCGGGGGCGCGCGATCGCACCCGACCGCGCGCCGAGGGCAACGGCCGGAAGTAGCGCGGCGCAAGGACGGGGCCAGGCAGGGTGCAGGCTGCCATGGAGTCCGCCTGCGAACGTGCAACGGCCGCACTCTGCTCAAACCATCGACTTGCCGCTCGCGTGGAGTCTGGACGAGATCCGCGTCCCCGCGCGCGGCGCCGTCTGGCTCTCGGTGGCAAGATCAAGAGGAAGCGGCGTACCACCACGGCAAACGCCGAGGTCGTCGCGGGGTGGGTGGTCTTGCCCTGGGGGTCGGGCAACCCTCCCGGCCGAGTGGAAGATCACCACGCCGCTCCTTGTCCTCGCCGGGCGGCTCGTCGATCCTCCGCCGGTGTTCCGTCTCGGCCTCGCCTTCTCTCTGCTTAGCGGTTTGCTGGCCGCCGCACCGGCGGTGGCGGCGGATACGGCGGCGACCCTCAACAGCCTGATCGAGGCGTCGCGCCTGCCGCGTTTTACCCAGCCTGCGTGGGAGCGGGCCGATCAAGCGGCGGAGGAGGCCACGCTGGACTCCCTCACCACCCAGATCCCGGCGCCCCTGCGGCCCCCGGCGCGGGTGATCCTCCAAGAGGTGCTTGCCGACCGCGTCCACCTCGCCCCCCACTTCACCACCGGCGAGATCGGCGGCCAATCGGTTCCCACCCTCGCCGACCTCGATCGTCTCCAGCGCGGCGACTTCTTCCGCTGGCAGAACATCCTCGGCCCGTTGCGCCTGCCGATTCCCGACCTGCCCCTGGTAGACATCGACCTCCCCCTGATCGACAAGGTCGGCCACCTCGGCCCGATCCCGATCTTCGCCCCCGAGCTTTTGGCGCGGTGACGCCGGCGTGCGCGGGTGGCCGGCAAGGCCACGATCACCGGCGCGCGCCGGCGTTGGCCGCGACCCCCCGCCCGCGTCCACCCGCCGCCTTGGTTTGACCAGCCGCCGCCTCTACAAGGGGCGGCCGCCCGCCACGCCACCCCGCGCGACTCCACACGGCCACCTCTAGCGGAGGACGCGCGCCAGCCCACCACGATCACCGCGGCCGTCCCGCGGCCGGCGGTCTCGCCCTCCTCCTCCCCCACCCCATCTACCGCACCGGAGCCGCCGATGGCCATCGTCTACGCCCTCCACCTCCTCGCCGCGATCGTCTGGGTCGGCGGGATGTTCTTCGCCCACCTGGTCCTGCGCCCCGCCGCCATGGAGCTAGAACCGGCCCAGCGCCTGGCCCTCTGGCTACGGGTCTTCGACCGCTTCTTCCGTTGGGTGTGGGCGGCGATCGTCGTTTTGCCCCTCTCCGGCTACGCCCTCATCGGCGGCTTGGGCGGCATGGGGGCGGTGGGATGGCCGGTCCACGTGATGCAGGCGGCGGGGTGGGTGATGATTGCCCTCTTCCTCCACCTCGCCTTCGCCCCCTACCGCAGGATGGGCGCGGCCCTGGCCGCCGGCGACCTCCAAGGGGCGGCGGCCCAGCAGGCGACGATTCGCCGGATCGTCACCCTCAACCTCACCCTCGGCCTCACCATCTCCGCCCTGGTCGCGGCGGGACGGTGGATGTAACGGACCGGCGCGCGACCCTGCGCGGGAGCGGCAAGGCGGTAGCCGGGCTCAACGTCCAACGGCGACCGTGCCGGATCGGCTCTCCGGCCGGCTGGTGTGGGCGGGCGCGGCCGGCGTCAACGAAGAACCCCACCCGAACCGGGTCGAGTTCCGCGCCGGCGACCGTGGCGGACCCCACCCCGCCGATCACCGGCCGCAAGGGACCCGCGCCAGGCCGAGCGCCGCGACTCCGCAGTCGATTGCGACAACCTCCGCGAGGCCCTAGCCCCACCCCTCACCCGCCTCGCCCGCCGGCGGAGCCGGAGTCACCGGCAGGCGGTGGGCCCAACCCAGGGGGGGAGCGCCGTCGCGGCGAGCGAAGATCGCCTGGCAGGTGTCGAGGCAGGTGCCGCAGGTGAGGCAGCGATCGGCGGCAAAGTTGACGCCGTGGGGGTCGAGCCCCACCGGGCACGCCTTGGCGCAGGCGGCGCAGTCGCCGCACACCCCGTCGGGGTCGGCGAAGGCGATCCGCAACCGGTTGTCCTGCGCCATGATCCCGAGGTACCAGCCGTAGGGACAGATCCGCTCGCACCAGACAAAGCCGAGCCACACCCCCTCGACGTAGAACAGCGCGGTCAACCCCGCCGCCCACCGCCACGCCCCGGCGAAGCCGGGCCGTCCCGCCTCCCAGAGGACCGCCAGGTGGGTAAACCAGTTGAGGCAAATAAGGGCGCCGCCGAAGGCGACCCCCACCGCGAGCAGGTGGCGAAGGAGCAGATGGCGCTTGGGCCAGCCGTGGTGGAGCCAGCGGGCCAGCCGCGCGAGCTGGCCACCGGGACATGACCAGCCACAGAACATTCGGCCGAAGGGATAGGTGGAGCCGAGGATGGCGAGGGCGGTGGCGACTGCCAGGAGGAGGAACGCCTTCACCACCCGCAGAGGCGGTGCCGGTTCGCCACCGAGATAATAGAGGCCGGCAGGGATGTCGAACTTCACCCCGTGAAGCGCCGGGATAGCGATCGCCAGCGCCAGGGTGAGGCCGTAGGTGACCCCCCGGAGGAGCTGATACCGGTGGCCCGGGCGAATGACGGAGCAGGGCGTGGCCATGGGCCAAGAAGGGTGGGCGGCACACCCGAACCAGACAAGCCACCGTCCTTGGGGTCAGGTCTTTACCTTAAACTCAAATGAATGTTGGGGACAGAGTAAAGAACTGACCCCATTACCGGCAGCGGAGCTGCCGCTCTTCTAGCTCCCGGATCCGGTCGCGCAGGAGCGCCGCCTCCTCGAACTCAAGCCCCTTCGACGCCTTCTGCATCTCCGCCCGCAGCCGCTTGATCGTCTGGCCGATCTCCATGAGCGGTACGTAGTCCGCCCGCGTCTCGGCGGTGGTGGGGACGGTGACGTAGTCGTGCTCCGCCACCGCCGCGGCAAGCGAGGCGATCGCCTTGGTCACCGTTCGCGGGGTGATGTCGTGGGCCGCGTTGTAGGCGGCCTGGATCGCCCGGCGCCGGCCGGTCTCGTCGAGGGCGCTCTGCATGGAGCCGGTGATCGTGTCGGCGTAAAGGATCACCTCGCCGTGGAGGTTGCGCGCCGCCCGCCCGATGGTCTGGATCAGCGACCGCGTGGAGCGCAGGAACCCCTCCTTGTCCGCGTCGAGGATCGCCACCAACGAGACCTCGGGGAGGTCGAGCCCCTCGCGCAGGAGGTTGATCCCGATAAGGACGTCGAAGGCGCCCTCGCGCAACTCACGGAGGATCTCCATCCGCTCGAGGGTGGGGACGTCGGCGTGGAGGTAGCGGCAGGCGATGCCGAGACCGGTGTAGTAGTCGGTGAGGTCCTCGGCCATGCGCTTGGTGAGGGTGGTGATCAGGACCCGCTCGTCTTGCTCCACACGGCCGCGGATCCGCTCCAACAGGTCATCCACCTGGCCGCGCGCCGGGCAGACCTTGACGAGCGGGTCAGTGAGGCCGGTGGGGCGGATGATCTGCTCCACCACGTGGCCACCCGCCCGCTCGAGCTCGTACGGGCCTGGGGTGGCGGAGACGTAGATCCGTTGCCCGACCCGCTGCTCGAACTCCTCGAAGGTGAGGGGCCGGTTATCCAGCGCCGAGGGGAGGCGAAAGCCGTAGTCCACCAGGGTCTGCTTGCGGTTGCGGTCGCCACGGTACATGCCGCCGAGCTGCGGCACGGTGACGTGCGACTCGTCGATCATCACCAGCGCCCGCTTCGGCAGGTAATTCAGCAGGGTCGGCGGCGGCTCACCCGGGGCGGTGCCGGTGAGGTGGCGCGAGTAGTTCTCGATCCCCGAGCAGTAGCCCAGCTCGCGGATCATCTCCAGGTCGAAGAGGGTGCGCTGCTCCAGCCGCTCGCGCTCCAACAGCTTGCCGTCGCGCTCCAGCTCCGCGAGGCGCAGGCCAAGCTCCTGTTTGATCGACTCGATGGCGCGCTGCTGGTGGGCCTCGTCCACCACGTAGTGGGAGGCAGGGTAGACGGCGTAGTGGGAGAGGCGCGCGAGGGTGGCGCCGGTAAGCGCGTCGATCTCGCGAATCGACTCCACCGTGTCACCGAACAGCTCGATGCGGATCGCCGTCTCCCCCGATGGCGGGAACACCTCCACCACCTCGCCGCGCGCCCGGAAGCAGCCACGCGCCAGCTCCAGGTCATTGCGCTTGTAGAGGATCTCCACCAGCCGCTTCAGCAGGGTGCGGTGGCCGATCTCCTGCCCCTCCTCCAGATACAGAAGCATCCCCTGGTACGCCTCGGGTGAGCCGAGGCCGTAGATGCACGACACGGACGCGACGATCAAACAGTCATCGCGCTCCAACAGCGCCCGGGTGGCGGCGTGGCGCAACCGGTCGATCTCCTCGTTCACCGCCGAGTCCTTCTCGATGAAGGTGTCAGAGGTGGGGACGTACGCTTCCGGCTGGTAGTAGTCGTAGTAGGAGACGAAGTACGCCACCGCGTTGTCCGGGAAGTACCCCTTGAACTCCGAGTAGAGCTGCGCCGCAAGCGTCTTGTTTGGCGCCAACACCAGGGTCGGCCGGTTCACCCGCTCCACGACCTTCGCCATGGTGAAAGTCTTGCCCGAGCCGGTGACGCCCAGCAGGACCTGGTGCTCCACTCCCGCGTCGAGGCCCGCGACTAGCATCTCGATCGCCCGCGGCTGATCCCCCTCCGGGGCGAAGTCGGTGACCATGCGAAAGGCCATGGCGGTGAGTGTACGGCCCACCGCCCCCTCCGCGACGCCCCCCCCGCACCCCGCGCCCAAGAGCTCCCCCGCGAGGGGGGACGAACCGTGAGGGTGGCGGTCGCGGGAGTCGCCCCGCTCAGAGCTCCCACGCGAGGGGGGACGAACCTCTCCACGGCCGCGCCCGCCCCCTCGCCCGAACTCACCACGGATCGTCGCGGGAGGGTGCCCAGGCGCGACGATGCTGACCCCCACCCCGATGCGACCCGCTTCCCCTCCGCGAACCCCGGCAAGCGACCCGAGCTAAATCCACCCCATCCGCAGGGCCGCTGCCGCCAGGCCGAGGAAGGCCCCGAAGCCGACGATGTCGGTGACCGTGGTGAGGAAGATGGAGGAGGCCTGCGCCGGGTCGAGGCCGGCACGACGCAGCCCCAGGGGGATGAGGGCGCCAAAGGCACACGCCATGGCCATGTTCAGAACCATCGCCGCGCCGATCACCACCCCAAGGCCGGGGCGCCCGCTGGCGAGCTGGGCAATCACCGCGGTGACCGCACCCACCGCCACGCCGTTCACCACCCCGAGACCGAGCTCGCGGAGGATCACCCGCCGCCCCTGCCCCACCGGCACCTGGCCAAGGGCGAGGCCGCGGATCACCACCGCCATGGTCTGCGCGCCGGTGTTACCCCCCTGGCCCGAGACGATCGGCATGTAGACCGCGAGCAAGGTGAGCTTGGCGATGGTCGATTGAAATAGCCCCACCACCGAGGCCGCGGCAAAGGCGGTCGCGAGGTTCACCAGCAGCCACGGCAGGCGCATGCGCAAGGCATAGGAAAAGGGCGAGTCGGTGCGTTCGTCGGCGCCGGCGCCCACCAGCCGCTGGATGTCCTCGCTCGCCTCTGCGTGGATGACGTCAATCACATCATCGACGGTGACGATCCCCACCAGCCGCCCCTTGTGGTCGACCACCGGCACGGCCAGGAGGTTGAGGCGCGAGATCACCTCCGCCACCGACTCCTGGTCCGTGTCCACGAAGACCGAGACCACCTCCTTGCGGGTCACGTCGTCGATCAGGACCATGGGTGGCGCGAGGATGAGGTCGCGCATGGTGACCACGCCGATGAGCACGTCGTCGCTGTCCACCACGTAGGTGTAGTAGATCTGCTCCAGCTCCTCCGCCCGCCGGCGAATCGCGTCGATCGCCTCGCCCACGGTCCACTGGCGGCGCACCGCCAGGACCTCCGGGGTCATCAGGCCGCCGGCGGTGTCCTCGGGGAAATCGAGGAGCCCCTCGATGACGTCGCCCGCATCGCCCGACGCATCCAGCAGGGCGTCGCGCTGCGGCGCGTCCATCTCGGCGACGATGTCCGCGGCGTCGTCCGGGTCGAGCTCCTGAACCACCTCCGCCGCCCGCTCCACCGCCGGATGGCCGAGGACCGCGGCGGCCGTCTCGTCGGGAAGGTGGCTGAGGACCGCCGCCGCACGCTCCGGCTGCAAGAGGCCGACCACCCGGCCGGCGAGCGCCGCGTCGAGAAGCCGGATGACCTCGGCAAGGCGATCCGGCTCCACCTGGGCGAGCATCGACCGCGCCTCCGCCTCCTCCACGGTGGCGAGCTGCTCACTCCACGCCTCCGCGGTGAGGGCGGCGATCTCCTGTCGATCGAGGTGGGACTTGGCCTCCACAGCACCTCCTCGTGACGCCCTCCCGCACGCGCCAACCGCCGACACTAGATCGCGCGAGGAGGCCGGAAAAGGGGGTGCGGGGGAGGCCAAGCGCCCCCTAGCGAACCGCCGGACGGCCCGCGGAGTCGACCCACCCCGGCGCCCCACCGCCTCCCTTCGGGACCTCGGCAATACGGCGCGACCACCTGCCGATCGCCGACCCCCCAACCGTGGAGGCGCGCGGAAGCATCTCCCTTCCGCCGCGCGCGAGGCCTCTCCCCGGGGAGGCCACCCGCCCACCACCCTACCGGGCCAGGGCGAGAGGTCATCGACCCCGACCGGCCCACCGGCCCACCGGGCCGCGGTTGGCAACGCGCCGGTGGGGGGGCGCTCCGCCTGTTTGCCGCCCCGGAGCCACCGCCGGGGTGGCAGCGCCACCGCCGGCGCGCCTCAGCCCTACGCCGGCTCCTCTTCGTACAGCCCCTCGAAGAGGTCGCGGTAGCGCTTGTAGACGATCGCGCGGCGCACCTTCAGGGTCGGGGTGAGCTCGCCGGCATCGAGGGTGAGCAACTCGGGCCGCACCGCGAAGCGCTTGATCTGCTGGTAGCGGGCGAGGTCTGCGAGCTGCAGGTCGATGCGCCGGCGCAGGAGGTCGACGACGCGCGGGTGGGCGCAGATCGCCGCGTCTCCCTCGACCGGTAGCGCCTTGAGCTGAACGTAGGAACGGAGCTGCGCCAGGTCCGGGACGATCAGGGCAGTGAGGTAGTTGTGGCCGTCGCCGTAGACCACCGCCTGTTCAATGAAGCGATCCAACACCAGCCTTCCTTCGATCTCCTGCGGCGCGATGTTCTTTCCGCCGCTGGTGACGATCAGGTCCTTCTTCCGATCGGTGATCACCAGCGCGCCCGCCTCATCGAGACGGCCGATGTCGCCGGTGGCGAGCCAGCCATCCGAGTCGATCGCCGCCGCGGTCGCCTCCGGGTTCTTGTAGTAGCCCTGCATCACCGCGGCGGAACGGGTGAAGATCTCGCCATCGGCCGCGATCCGCACCTCCACCCCCGGCAACGGCGGCCCGACCGTGCCGATGCGGTTGGCCTCCACCCGGTTCACCGCGATCACCGGCGACGCCTCAGTGAGGCCGTACCCCTCCAACACCGGGATCCCCGCCGCGTTGAAGAAGCGGCCGATGGTGGGGTTGAGCGGCGCACCGCCGGAGATCGCCACCCGCAGTCGGCCACCGACCCGCTCGCGCAGCTTCTCCATCACCAGGTGTTCGAGAATCCTGTAGCTCACCTCCAGATGGCGCGGCAGGGGGGTATGGGTGAGGTGCATATCCAGCACCCGGTGGGCGACGCGCATCCCGCCGGCAAAGATCGCCCGGCGCACCGGGTTGGACTGCTGCACCGCCTCCCAGATGCGCGCGTAGATCTTCTCGTAGAGGCGCGGCACCGAGACCATGATCGTCGGCCGGGCCACCAGCAGGTCCTCGCCCACCGTGTAGACCGAGCGGGCGTAGGCGATGGTGGCGCCGGCGTAGAGCATGAGGAAGAAGCCCACGGTCCGTTCGAGGACGTGGGAGAGGGGGAGGAAGGAGAGGCAAACGTCCGTGTCGAAGACCGGGATCGCCGCCAGCCCCGCCTCGACGTTGGCGAGGAAGTTGCGGTGGGTAAGGACCACCCCCTTCGGCTCGCCGGTGGTCCCGGAGGTGTAGATGATCGACGCCGCGTCATCCGCCGTGCGGCCGCTGGCGGCGGTGCACCGCTCAAGGTCCGGGAGGTGCTGGTGGTGCAGCGTCTCCTCCAGCCACGCCAACGGGCGGGCGAAGGGGGGCGGCGCCGCGGGGAGGTCGAAGCAGACGACGCGCTTCAGCAGCGGCAGGCCGGCGATCGCCTCCGCCACCTTGGCGAGCTGCTCGCCGGTGGAGCAGAGACAGAGCGACACCTCGGCGTGGCCGAGGATGAAGCGCACCTGTTCCGCGGTCGCGTTCGGGTAGAGGGGGACGGTGATCGCGCCGGCCGAGAGGATTGCCAGATCGGCAAGGGCCCACTCGGGCCGGTTCTCCGCCAACAACGCCACCCGATCCCCGGGCCGCACCCCGTGGGCACTGAGCCCCGCGGCGACCGCCGCCACCCGCTCGGCGAGGCGATTCCACGCGATCGGCAGGTAGTGGTCGCCCTCCCGATAGCGCAGGCAGTCTTGGCCGCCGAAATGGGCCGCACGGCAAAAGAACATCTGCGGAATGGTGGCGTAGCGCATGGGCCCTCAAGGTTGTAGGGGGAAGGCGGGCTAGGGGGCGAGGAGTCTGGCGGACCTTGTCGGCAAGCCTTGGGGCCAGGCGGTCGGATGGCGAGAGGTCCCGCTGGGGAAGGGAAGGGGAAGGTGTTTTTTAGATCACACCGCGAATGAACGCGAAGGGGCACGAATCGTGGACGGGGAGGGGGCGGCCTACCGCATCGGTTGGCGACGGTTCCGCCTGGCCGGGGCGCGCACGGCTGAGGAGACGGAGGAACCCGAGGTTCGATTTCTAAGACGGTGCGCTCTGACCTTCGTGACCTCCTCTCCCCGACGCCGGACCACCCTTCGCATCCATGGGCGGGATGCGCGTTTCTTTGCGGCCTGCCTTTATTGGGACCCGCAACCCGACCCGGGCGCGCGCCCCCTTGCCGTTCCACCCGATCGACAAAGTTCGACAGCCCCCTAAGCCCCTACGCCGCGTCTTCTCCGTCTCACCCCAGCAGGCGCGCCGCTTGGAGGAGGATCTGGCGGGCGAGGGTGCGCTTGTCGGTGCGCGGGAACTCCCACCGGCCACCCTGGCCGTCGAGGAGGGTGGCGGCGTTGTCCGGGGAGGCGAAGCCGATGCCCGGGGCGGTGATGTCGTTGGCGACCACGAGGTCCATCCCCTTGCGCTTCAGCTTGGCGAGGGCGTGACCCTCCACGTCGCCACTCTCCGCGGCAAAGCCGATGAAGAGCTGGCCGGGGCGCTTGTGGGCGGCAAGGGCGGCGAGGAGGTCGGGGGTCTCCTCGACCGCCAAGGCGGCGGGCAGCTCGCCCTTCGGCAGCTTGCCCGGCAAGCGGTGCGGGAAGCGCAGATCGCCCACCGCCGCCGCCATCACCAGGAGGTCGCACCCCGCCACGTACTGCTCCAAGGCAGCGAGCATCTCCGCCGCGCTGACCACCCCCACCGTGGCCACGCCCGCCGGGGGCGCCACCTCGGTGGGGCCGTGAACAACGATCACCTCGGCGCCCAGCTCACGCCCCGCCGCGGCGAGGGCAAAACCCATGCGCCCGGTGGCGGGGTTGGAGAGAAAGCGCACCGCGTCGAGGTGCTCGCGGGTGGCACCGGCGGAGACCAGCAGCCGGCGGCCCGCCAGCGGGCGACCGCCAAGGAGATCCACCACCGCGCCGACAATCCGCGCCCCCTCCGCCAGCCGCCCCTCCCCGACCTCACCGCACGCCATCGCCCCTACTTCAGGCGGGACGATGCGGTGGCCGTCTTGCTCCAGCAGCGCCACGTTGCGCCGGGTTGCCGGGTGGTCCCACATGCGCGGGTTCATTGCCGGGGCGAGGAGCAACCGGGTCGGCGCGGCGAGGAGCAGCGCGCTCACCACGTTGTCGGCGAGCCCGTGGGCGAGCTTGGCGAGGGTGTTGGCGGTGGCCGGGCAGACGATCACCACCTCCGCCTCGCGGCCACCGGCGACGTGCGGGATCTCCCCCTCGACGGGTGGCGTGGCCTCGGTGATCACCGGGACGCCGGTGAGCGAGGCGAAGGTGAGGGGCGCAACGAAGCGGGTCGCCGCCGCGCTCATCGCCACCCGCACCACCGCCCCCTCGCCCTGCAACTGGCGCAGGAGGAAGACCGCCTTGTAGGCGGCGATGGAGCCGGTCACGACCAGCAGGCAGCGAACCCCGACCAGCCGCCCACCGCCAACGGGATCGCCCTCGGGGTGGACCCCACCGCTCATCGCGCCCCAGGAAGCTGTCGGACGTTGTCCCGCTCTACCGTGGAGCGGCGGGTGGGGCGGCGGATCGCCCCCCGGATCGAGCCCCATTCTTCGTTCCATAGCCCCACGTCGCACTACGAACGGCTCGCAGTCCGAGCGCGAGCCCGCCGCTCCTCGTGACGATCGCCAAGGTCCGCCAGCCTCCTGGCCGCGGGGTGGGGAGAGAACCGAACCATCGCCGTGGCCAACCCCTCACCACCGGCCACCGGCCGCGCCCCTCCTACTCGTCGTCCTCTCCGTCGTCGTCCAAGTCGTCGTCGGACTCCTCGTCGTCCTCATCCTCGTCGTCGTCCTCGTCATCCTCGTCGTAGCTGTCCTTGACCACGACCGCCAGATCCTCTTTCACCACCCTCACCACCTCGTCTTTTTCCACCACCTCTTCCACCTCTTCCACCGCCACGCCACCTCCCACCATCTTCGGCTCCGCCCGCTTCACCGCGTTCAAAAAGCCGGTGAAGCCGCCGAGATCATCCACGGAGGGCGTCGAACCACCCTCCATCTCGACCCGCTCGTAGGGCGGCGGGATCTGGCCGGCGACGCGCTGCGCATCCACCTTGGCCCACTCCTCCTCGGTGTAGCTGGACAACTTGCCGTCGAGCATCTCCTCCAGCGCCTGGCTAGTGGGCTTCTTGTAGTCGGTGGGAATGAGGTTCGGCACCCCGCCCTGGAGCTCGCGGGCGCGCTGCACCACCAGGTGGCAGATGCGGTAGAGGTTGGTGTCGATGCCCTTCTCGACGATCTTCAACGGCTCCAGAATGGCCATGCTCTCTCTCCTCAGAAGCCCCCGTGGGGGCGGGGGGGTCACACCCGGAAGGTTTCACGAATGAGGGTGCGGCGCGCAGTGGTGGGGCGGGCCTGGGCCTCCAGATCCCGCATCGCGTAGTCCACCGTCCGGCCGGCGCGGACGCGCAAGATACCCTCCAATGTGGTCTTTGCAAACTCCAGCTCCCCGTTCACCACCCAGTAATCGAAGGCGTCACAGGCGGCAATCTCGCGCACCGCGTTGTGCAGCCGCCGGGCGATCACCTCGGGCGCGTCTTGGCCACGACCCCGCAGGCGCTGTTCGAGGACCTCCATCGACGGTGGCAAGACGAAGATGGTGGTGGGGGCGAGGGAAGGGTCGAGGCGGAGGCTCGCCGCACCTTGGATGTCCACATCCACCACCACGTCCTGGCCACGGCCAAGGGGGGCGGCGACGCTCGCCCGGGCGGTGCCGTAGAGGTTGCCGTGGACCTCCGCCCACTCGAGAAAGTCGCCCGCCGCGCGCATTCGCTGAAAGGTCGCCTCGTCGACGAAGTGGTACTCGCGGCCGTCGCGCTCGCCCGGGCGTGGCATGCGGGTGGTGTGCGAGAGGGTGTAGGCGAGGTTCGGCAGCCGCTCGACGAGCTGGTTACACAACGTGGTCTTGCCCGCCCCGGAGGGGGCGGAGACCACCGCCAAGAGGGGGCCAAGAGCAGAATCGCGCACCCTTACCTCACTCAAGGTTTTGCACCTGCTCGCGCACCTGCTCAATCGTCTCCTTCAGGCGCATCACCCGCTCGGTGATCGACAGGCGCGAGGACTTCGAGCCGATGGTGTTGGTCTCCCGCACCATCTCCTGACAGAGAAAATCGAGACGCCGCCCCACCGGCCCATCCGCCTCCAGGGCCGCGGTGAAGGTGGCAAGGTGGGCGCGCAGGCGAATCACCTCCTCCTGGATGTCGGCGCGCATGGCAAGCAACGCCACCTCCTGCTCCAGGCGACCCGCCTCCACCTCGACGCCGAGTTCCGCCACCCGCGCCCGGACCCGCTCCCCGAGCTCCTCCCGCACCCCGCCCGCCTCTCCCTCCACCTCCGCCACCAAAGTGGCGAGGGTGGCCAGGCGGTGGCGCAGGTCAACCACGAGCTGCGCCCCCTCGCGCCGCCGGGCCATGTCCCATTGTTGGATGGCCTCCGCGAGGGGGGGCTCGATCTCCAACCAGACCGACTCCTCGTCAACGGAACCCACCTGGATGGTGAAAAACTCGCGAAAGCCCAGCAGCAAGCCAAGGTCGATCTCCCCCTCAACCTCCGCGGCCTCCTTCACCATGCGCAGGGCACCCACCGCCTCCTTCAGCCCCTCCGTGTCGACGCACAAACGACCGCCACCCACCGCCAGCGGCCGCGCCAGAAAGAGCTCCACCCGGCCCCGCCGCAGACGCCGGCCGACCTGCTCCTTCAGTCGCTCCTCCAGCCCCAGGAGCTCGCGCGGCAGGCGGCACACCACCTCGCCGTAGCGGTGGTTCACCGAACGCAGCTCCACCTGCACCCCACCCCGCCCGTCACCCCGGCCGAAGCCCGTCATGCTGTGCACCATCACCACCTCTCCTGCCCCCCGCCGCCGCGGACGGTAAAGAGGGCCACGGGGAGCGTCAACGTAGGGGGTGGGGGATAGGGGAGGTTGGCCCTGCGGGCGGTGACCATGACGGCGGGAAGAGACCCCAAACCATCCACGCCGGCCGCCCGCCAACACCCTCCCCCTACTCCCTACTCCCCACCCCCCCTCACGCCACCGCCTGCGGGTCGACGTCGATCTTCAGGCGGACCGTGCGCGGCGGGTGGGCGGTGGGATGGTCCAGGAAGCGGCGCAGGGCGGCGTGGAGCGGCGACCGCGGGCCGGAGAGGAGGAGGTGGTAGCGGTAGCGGTCGGCGACCCGCGCCACCATCGCCGGGGTCGGCCCCAGGGTCCGCACCCCGTGCTGGTCGCGCCACCACCCCGCCACCTGCTCCAAATAACCACGCACCGCCCCCTCCTCCACCGCCTCGGCGACCAGCAGGACCAGGTGGCCGAAGGGAGGAAGGCCAAAGCTCTTCCGGCTGGTCAACTCGCGGGCGGCGAAGCCGTCGTAGTCGTAGGCGGCTACCGCCGCCAGCACCGGGCTCTCCGGCTGGAAGGTCTGGAGGATCACCTCCCCCGGCCCCTCCCGGCCGCACCGGCCGGCGACCTGGACGAGGAGCTGGAAGCACCGTTCGGCGGCACGGAAGTCCGGGAGCTGGAGGGCGAGGTCGGCAAGCAGGACCCCCACCAGGGTGACCCGGCCGAGGTGGTGGCCCTTGGTGACGATCTGGGTGCCGAGGAGGATGTCCGCCTCGCCCGCGTGCATCCGCGCGAGCAGCCGGCCGTGGGCGCCGGCGCGGGCGGTGGTATCACGGTCCATGCGCACCACCCGCGCCGCGGGGAAGAGGTGGTGGAGCCGCTCCTCCACCTTCTGGGTGCCGACCCCGGCGAGCTGCAGGGCCACCTTGCCGCACCCCGGACAGGCGAGGGAGGGGGTGACGTGATAGCCGCACAGGTGGCAGCGCCCCATCCCATCGACCCGGTGGTAGGTGAGGGTGGTGGAGCAGTGCGGGCAGCCGATTGCAGCGCCGCAGGCGGTGCACTGGACCGCGCGCGCGTAGCCGCGCCGGTTGAGGAAGATCAGCGACTGCTCGCCGCGCGCCAGCCGCTGGCGGATCGCCGTGAGCAGCCGCTCGGAGAAGAGGCCCTGCACCAGCGCGCGGCGCATGTCCACCAAGGTAACCGGCGGCAGGGGCTGGCCGGTGGCGCGCTCGCGCAAGACCAGCCGCCGATACTGGCCGGCGTGGGCGTGGTGAAGGGTTTCGAGGGCCGGGGTCGCGCTCCCCAGGACCACCAGGGCGCCCGCCTGGTGGGCGCGGACGATGGCGAGGTCGCGGCCGTGGTAGCGCGGCTGCTCCTCCTGCTTGTAGGAGGGGTCGTGCTCCTCGTCGACGACGAGAAGGCGCAGGCGGGCGAGCGGTGCGAACAGGGCGGAGCGCGTCCCCACCACCACGGGCCGCGCGCCGACGGCGATCGCCCGCCACTGGGCGCGACGCGCGCCCGCGGCCAAGCCGCTGTGCTGGATCACCACCTGGCCGGCGAACCGCTCGGCGAAGGCGGCGGCCACCTGCGGGGTGAGGCCGATCTCGGGGACGAGGACGAGGACCTGACCGCCCGCCGCCACCACCCCCTCGGCGAGGCGGAGGTAGACCTCGGTCTTGCCCGAGCCGGTGACCCCATGGAGGAGAACCGGCCGCGCCAGTGGATCGCCGAGGGCGGCGCGCAAATCGGTGAGGCACTGCTCTTGCTCGGCGGTCAAGGTCGGGCGGACCGCGGTTGCCCCACCCGCGGGCGCGGGCGCGGGCGGTCCCTCCTCCGGCGGGCGGTGGGTGAGGCGCAGCGCACCGGCCGCGGCCATCGCTCGCAACGTGGTGCGGGTGGTGGAGAGGCGCTCCACCGCCTCCGCCACCGGCAGCGGCCCGGCCCCGGCCAGCGCCTCCCACACCGCCCGCCGGCGCGGGGTGAGAAGCTCCCCGCCGCCCGCCACCGCCTCCACCCACGCGCGCGTCGCCTCCCCCTCCCCCGCCGCGGCGGGCGGCTGCGCCGCCTTGAGAAAGTCGCCGAGGGGGGCGTGGTAGTAGGCGGCGGCCCAGCGACACAGGGCGAAGACCGCGGGGATCACCGACCGCTCCGCGGCGGCGAGGGCGGTGATGGCGCGCAGGCGGCCGGGCGGTACCGTGCTCTTCACCCCCACCTCCGCCACGTAGCCGACCACCGTGCGGCGGCGAAAGGGGACCTCCACCGCGCACCCGGGCGCCAGCGCCGTCGCCAGGGAGTCGGGAACCGCGTAGTCGAAGGGCTGATCGACGGTCGCCGGGATCACCACCCGCGCCACGCAGCCGGCCGCCGGCGTGGGCGGGGCGAAGAGGTCTGGTGTGGAAGGCGGCCGGCGGTGCATAACCGCGCGCTTCCTAGCCCGCCTGCGATCGCCGGGCAAGCCCACAGTCGATCCTGCCGAAAGAGAAGGCGCACCCCCACCCACGCGGAACCAATCTGCTTTTTCCCAGCCCTTCCGGAGAGACCGATGATCATCGTCATGCGCGCTGGCGCCAGCGAGGAGCAGCTCCAACACGTCCTCAACCAGATTTCGGCGCGCGGCTACACCCCGCATCTCATGCGCGGCGTCGAGCGCAACGTCATCGGCGCGATCGGCGACCAGCGCGACAAGATGTCGCTGCAGGAGCTGGAGGTCCTCCCCGGGGTGGAGTCGGTGATGCCGATCCTCCAGCCGTACAAGCTCGCTAGCCGCGAGGCGAAGCAGGAGCCGACCCAGATCCGGGTAACCGAGACGGTGGTGGTGGGCGGGCCCGAGATCGTCGTCTTTGCCGGGCCGTGCTCGGTGGAGTCGCCGGAGCAGATGCGCACGGTGGGGCGGGCGGTGCACGCCGCCGGCGCCCAGGTCCTGCGCGGCGGCGCCTTCAAACCGCGCACCTCGCCGTACGCCTTTCAGGGGCTGGCGGAAGAGGGGCTGAAGATCATGCGCGCGGTGGCGGACGAGGTGGGGATGCCGATGGTCACCGAGGTGATGAACCCGCGCGAGATCGACCTGGTGGCGCGCTACACCGACATCCTCCAGATCGGCGCCCGCAACGTGCAGAACTTCTCCCTCCTCAAGGAGGTGGGCCAGACCCGCCTGCCAATCTTTTTGAAGCGCGGCCTGGCGACCACGGTGAAGGAGTTTCTCATGTCGGCGGAGTACATCCTCGCCGGCGGCAACCAGCAGGTGATGCTGTGCGAGCGCGGCATCCGCACGTTTGAGACCGCCACCCGCAACACCCTCGACCTCGCCGCGGTGCCGGTCCTGAAGGGGCTGACCCACCTGCCGGTGATCGTCGACCCTTCGCACGGCACCGGCTACTGGCAGTACGTCGCGCCGATGGCGAAGGCGGCGGTGGCGGCGGGCGCCGACGGTCTGATGATCGAGGTCCACAACGACCCCGAGCACGCCCTCTCGGATGGCCCCCAGTCCCTCAAGCCCGAGCGCTTCGCGCATCTCATGGACGAGCTGCGCGCCCTGGCCATCGTGTGCGGCCGGCGGATGGGGGCGGCGCAGGCGTAGGTACCGGCGGCTCGCCGCGCCCGCGTCCCTACTGGAAAAGGAACTTCAGGTTGCCGGCGGAGACGAAGATGTTGGCCAGGATCTGGCTGATATCCTTGGCGATCGCCAGGCCGCCGACGGTGATCGGCTTCTCGGGGACGAGCAGGACATCGCCGCGCTCCACCTGCAGGCCGAGGAAGCGGCCCGACGACCAGCGGTGGTCGCCGCGGCTCCACCACCAGCGGACGACCCGGTGCTGGGCGCGCGAGATCACCGTACCGTCGGCGCGCACTAGATAGAGGTGGTCCTCGTCCGCGTCCTCGCGCACCCCGCCGGTCTGGGTGAGGTAGTAGGCCACCGGCTTGTCCTCCTCGAAGAGCAGCGAGGTGGGGTTGTAGACCCGGCCGAGGACGGTGACCGACGACGGCACCGGCGGGATCTCGATGCGGTCATCCTCCTCCAGCTCGAGGTCGTACGCAGACCCCTTGAGCTCCGCCACCGGCAGGATGTGCACCACCATCCGCCCCTTGACCTGGGTGCCACGGAGCCGCTCGAGGAGCTTCTGTTTGTCCGCCATCGCCCCCTGGAGGGCGGCCGCGGTGCCCGACTGGAGGGTCTGCTTGGCCGCCTCCGCGGATTGGCGGAGGAGCTCTTGCTCCTGCTCTTGGATGAAGGCGTGGAGCCGCTCCTCCTGGATCGCCCGCACCGAGGCACGGTTGAAGATCGTCCCCTTGAGGAAGGCGCGCGGGGTGAAGCCGCCGGCGCGGGTCAGGATCTCGGAGATCCGCTCGCCGCGGCGGAAGGTGTAGGTGCCGGGAAAACGCACCTCGCCCTCCACCTCCACCACCCGCGCCTCCGACCAGTCGGGGACCGCGCGGATGAAGAGCTGATCGTTGGGGGCGAGGGGCGAATCGGCGTCGCCGCGATCGACGAGGGCATCGCCGACGCTGAAGTAGATCCGTTCGGTGGTCGCCTCGCTGCCCTGCACGTGCAGGCGGGTGAGCTCCCCCTCGCCAAGGTAGGCGGCGCGGGTGAGGTTGCCCGCCTGGTAGACGAGGTCGCGGATCCGCATCCCGGGCAGGTACGGGTAGCGACCCGGCTTCGCCACCTCCCCGCGTACCTCCACGAACTCGCGCCGCGCCAGATCCTTCTCCGCGAAGAGGTGGATCTGGTCCTGGTCGAGGAGCTCAAGGTCGTCGCCCTGGCTCCCCGCCAGAAGCTGCGCCGGCGAGAAGGAGAGGACGCTCTCCCGCAGGGTCACCGGATCGACCCGCCGGACCTCGGCGTAGTCGAGGAAGCCGTGGGGGAGGATCTGGTCGCGGCTGGAGAGCAACTCGGAGACGTGCATCCCCACGTGCCACGGATACCGCCCCGGTTGCTTCACCTCGCCGGTGATCTCCACCCTCCCCTCCACGTCCGGGTAGATGGCACGCACCCGCACCAAATCGCCGTTGTGCAGCGGATGGTCGCCGCTCGTCGCCTCCGCCCACGCCACCTCCTCCACCACCCGGCGGAGCTGCCCCTCCACCCGCTCGATCTGCACCTGGCGCGGATCGGCGTGGGCGGTGAGGCCGCCGGCAAAGGCGAGGGCCTCCTTGAGCGACTCGCCGTCGGCGAGCTCGTAGATCGCCGGCCGCTTCACCTGGCCGGTGACCGCCATGGTGGCGCCGACCACCCCCACGAAGACCGTGTCGCCCTGGCCAAGGCGCAGGTCGCCCCCGCGATCGCCGCGCATGAGAAAGGCGTAGAGATCGACCCGCTCGCTCGTCCCGCCGAGGCGGTGGAGCTCGATCGCGCGCAGGCTCCCCTGGCGAGTCGGACCGCCGGCAGCGAACAGGGCGTCGAAGACCGTGCCGAGGCCGCTCACCTCGTAGCTCCCCGGGCGGGCCACCTCCCCCACCACGTAGACCTGCACCGTGCGCAGCCGCTTCACGGTCACCGACATCTCGAAACCGGAGAACTGGCGCGCCAAAGCGGCGTGGATCCGCGCGCGCGCCTGGGCAAGGGTGAGGCCGGCGAGGGAGACCTGCCCCGCCTTCGGCAGGTGGATCGTGCCGTCGGGCTCCACCACCAGTTCGTAGTCCGCGTCCACCTGGCCCCAGAGGAAGAGCTCCAAGAGATCGCCGGGCCCCACCGCATAGTCGGGGCCGGCAGGGGCGGTGATCGGCCTCCCCACGGGTTTGCCAGACGCGGCGAACAGGTCGTAGCCAAACTGTTTGAGGTCGCGGTCCGCACCCGGCCCTACCGCCTCCTCCGCGAAACGGCGCTCCACCGGCGAGCGCACCTCCGCCGCCGCGAGCGGGGTCAAGGAGAGGAGATCCGAGCGGCCCACGACCTGCTGGGTGGCGTCGTACGCCACCACCTGAAACTGGTAGGCCACGCCGTTCTCCAGGTCACCGACCCGGTACCCGGTGCGCGCACCAAGATCGACCTGCTGGTCGAGGGGGCCCGGATCGCGGCCATAGACCAGGGTGTAGCCGGCAATCCCCGGTACCTCCTCGCCCGGGGCCAGGAGCGGCTCGTGGGTCGCCGGCCGCTCCTCCCACTGGAGGCGCACCGCCCCGTCCTCCGCCTCGCCCACCAGATCGAACGCCAGGGGCAACGCCTCGGGCGCGCCTTTGAGCACTACAACCGGACTCCCAGTCAGGCCGCCCGGCGCCGAGCGACCGAGCAGCGCCGCCCCGGCTCCCCCTTGGAGGGGGTAGGTGAGCGGCGCCGCCCCGAGGAGGGTCGTGGCAAGGAGGAGAAACGATAGGCTGCGCAACATGGCAATGGTCCGGGGCGGCGCCGCGGCGGGGGACCATAGAGGCCACCGCCTCGCAAGATCAACCGCGCCCGGTGGTGAAGGGTGACCCCCCTCGCCCCGCGCAACCCAGCACCCAGCCGGGTGGCTTCTCCCCGGTGGCGGGCGGTCTGGCGCCTGCGATCCGACCATCACGAGGGGGGGCGCCGAACGGCCTACCTCACACCACCCGCACCATCTGCGGCCGGTAGGCGGTGGACACCGTATGCGAGCGGAAGCGGACGTAGACCACCAGCCCACCGAGGGAGAGGCCGGCGAAGGCGGCGAGGATCGCCGCGCCTTCGCCCAGCCCCAGACGCGCGGCCAGCCCGTAGCCGGCGAAGAAGGTGGCCAGCGGCAGGACGTAGAACCACAACGCCCCCTTGAGGAGCTGGCGCTCCGCGAGGGCGAGGACCACCCGCTGGCCCGGGTGGGCGTCGAGAAGGTTGTCCACCTCCACCTCCATCTCGCCCTCCGCCAGGCCGAGGGGGTTGCAGCTCCCGCGGCTGGCGCAACTGCCGCAGGTGCCGCTGCGGGCAACGCGCACCCGCGCCACCGCCCCGGCCACCGCGACCACCAGCCCCTCTTCGCAGAGCTCTGCCACCTCACCCCCCCTCGGGATCCGCCACCGCCGCCGCACCGCCGCCCTCCCGCCGCTTCGCCTCGCTGAGGAGCTTGTACTCGAAGGCGTCCACCAAGGCGGCAAGGGAGGCATCCACCACGTTCGCCGACACCCCTACGGTCCCCCACCGCTGCTCGCCATCGCCCGACTCCACCAAGACCCGCACCCTGGACTCGGTCCCCTGGTCGCTGGCCAGGACCCGGACCTTGAAGTCGAGGAGGCGCACCGGGCGCAGGGCCGGGAAGAACCCCTCCAGGCCGCGCCGCAGGGCCCGGTCGATCGCGTGCACCGGGCCGTCGCCGGAGGCGACCGTGTGCTCCATCCGGCCGTCCACCTCCAACCGCACAGTGGCCTCGCTGATCGCCTCGGTCGCGTGCTCGTAGCGCTCGTTGATGGTGCGGAAGGCGAGGATCCGGAAGGGGTCGTGCCAGCGGCCGGTGAGGCGGCGGACGAGGAGCTCGAAGGAGGCCTCCGCCCCCTCGAACTGGTAGCCGTCCGCCTCGAGCTGCTTCAGGTGGGTGAGGATCCCCGCCACCTCCTCCGAGGAGGCATCGAGGTTGATCCCGTACTCCGCCGCCTTCATGTGGATGTTCCCCTTGCCCGCCAGGTCGGAGACCAGGACGCGCTGGTGGTTGCCTACCAAGGAGGGCTCGATGTGCTCGTAGGTGAGCGGGTTGCACCGCACCGCCGAGACGTGCACGCCGCCCTTGTGGGCGAAGGCCGCGTCGCCCACATACGGCAGGCGCGGGTCGCTCGCCAGGTTGGCAAGCTCAGCGACGAAGGCGGAGACCGACTTGAGGGAGGCGAGCTGGAGGTCGCTCACACAGTCGACGCCGAGCTTCAGCTTCAGGTTGGGGATCACCGAGCAGAGGTTGGCGTTGCCACACCGCTCGCCGATGCCGTTGATCGTGCCGTGGACCTGGGTGGCGCCGGCCGCCACCGCCGCGAGGGTGTTGGCCACCGCCAGCTCCGCGTCGTTGTGGGCGTGGATCCCAAGGGGCGTGGCAAGGGCGGCGCGCACCGCCAGGGTGGCGGTGCCCACCGCGTCCGGCAGAGAGCCGCCGTTGGTGTCGCACAAGACGATGCGCGCCGCGCCCCCCGCGGCGGCGGCCTTCACACAGGCGATGGCGTAGTCGGGGTTGGCCACGAAGCCATCGAAGAAGTGCTCGGCGTCGAAGATCACCCGCTCCACCCGCGCCGCGAGGTAGGCAACCGAGTCGGTGATCAGCTCGAGATTCTCCGACAGGTCGATGTGCAAGGCGTCGCGCACGTGCAGGTCCCAGCTCTTGCCGAAGATGGTGATCGTCGCGGTCTTCGCGGCGAGCAGCGCCGCCAGGTTCGGGTCCTCCGCCGGCCGCTTCTTCGCGTGCCGGGTGGCGCCGAAGGCGACCACCTTGGCGCGGAAGAAGGGGGCGCGGGCGATCTGCTCGAAGAACTCGCCGTCGCGCGGGTTGGCGCCCGGCCAGCCGCCCTCGATGTAGTGGACCCCGAGACCATCGAGGCGCTCGGCGATGCGCACCTTGTCCACCACCGAGAAGGCGACCTGCACCGATTGGGTGCCGTCACGCAGGGTGGTGTCGTACAGCTCCACCGGCGGCAGGGCGGGCTTGGGCGTGCGGCTCATCCGCGCATGATGCACCGGGCCGGCGGACTTCTCACCCCCGCGGCCACCCCGCGCGCGCCCGGATTCCCCACCCGCGCTCGCGCGCGGCCCACCCGTGGTGCCGGGATCGCCGGGGGGAATCGGCTCCTACCGCGGTTTTGGAGCCGCGGCGCGCTCTCCCCCCCGCCCGCTGGGTAGGAGCCGGTGGCACCGGCGACCCGCGCCCTGCGCGGCCCACCCGTGGGGACCTCGTTCGCCGAACGGAGGGCTCCTACCGCCCGACCAGCGCCGGCGCGACCGCGAGGCCGAAGGCGGTGTGCAGGGCACGCACCGCGGTGGCCATCTGGTCGCGGGCGATGATGCAGGAGATGCGGATCTCGGAGGTGGAGATCATCAGGATGTTGATCCCCTCGGCGCGCAGGGTCTCGAACATCTTCGCCGCCACCCCGGTGTGCGACTGCATCCCGAGGCCAACGATGGAGACCTTGGCGATCGCCGGATCGACCTCGATGGCGGCGATCGCCATCTCCTCCTTCAAACCGGCGACCGTATCGTTCGCCTGCTGCACGTCGGTCTCCGGGATGGTGAAGGAGATGGAGGCGTGGCCCGCGGCGCCGACGCTTTGCACGATCATGTCCACCGCCACGCCGGCGGTGGCGAGGGCGCCGAAGAGCTGGGCGGCGATCCCGGGCCGGTCGGGGATCCCCCGCACCGTGACCCGCGCCTCCTTCTGGCTGTACGCGATCCCTGAGACCACCACCTGTTCCATCGCAGCATCCCCCTGGACCACCCAGCTCCCCTCCGCCTCGCTGAAAGAGGAGCGCACGTGGACCGGCACGTTGAACTTCTTGGCAAGCTCCACGGAGCGAACGTGGAGGACCTTCGCCCCGAGGTTGGCGAGCTCGAGGATCTCGTCGAAGGAGATCCGCTGGATCTTGCGCGCATCGGAAACGATCCGCGGATCGGCGGTGTAGATGCCGTCCACGTCGGTGTAGATCTCGCAGACGTCCGCGTTCAGCGCCGCGGCGAGGGCCACCGCGGTGGTGTCAGAGCCACCGCGGCCGAGGGTGGAGACGCGCGAGTCGCCCCCCTCCTCGACGATCCCCTGAAAGCCGGCGACCACCGGAACCCCGCCCTCGTCCAGCAGGCGGGTGAGGGTTGCGGTCTCGATCCGCTCGATGCGCGCCTTGGTGTGGGCGGTGTCGGTGTAGATCCCCGCCTGGCGGCCGGTGAGGGCACGCGCCCGGATCCCGGCGGCATCTAGGGCGATGGCCAACAGTGCCACGGTGATCCGCTCCCCCGAGGAGAGGAGCAGGTCCATCTCGCGCGGCGAGGGGCGAGCGGAGAGCTTCTGGCCGAGGGCGACGAGACGGTCGGTCTCGCCGCTCATCGCCGACAGGACCACCACCACCCGGTGGCCCTGGGCCACCGTCGCCGCCACCCGGTCGCACACCGCCCGGATGCGCTCCAAATCGGCCACCGAGGTGCCACCGTACTTTTGGACAATGAGGGCCATCCCAAGCTCCCGGAGAGGCGGGCAGGGTAGCGGATGGCGGGCCAACGACCAACCTGGCCAACCGGCGCGGCGCGGGAAGTCGCGGAGGGTGCGATCGGAGACCGCTCCAGGTCGTCGCCCACCGACCAAGCCGGCCCCCCGCCTCCACCCGCCGGTGTGGTCGCCCTGGCCCACCACCTCGCCGCGCGGCCCCGCGACACGTGGCGCCTACCCCGCCAGTAGGCGGGCCGTGGGGGGGGGGCGAATCACCCCCCGAAGCGCGGCGGGCAAGCTCTTTCCCGATCTCTCCCGTGCGGCCATAGTCGGCGCCCAAGGGGTACCGCGGCTACCCGAACTCCGTGAGCCATGCCGCCGCGCGCCCCGGCATGGTCGATCACCCCGGCGCGCGCGCTGCACCTTGGCGAGCCATGGACTACCGCGCCCTCACCCTCGTCCCGCCCGCCACCGCCACCGATGCCACGGTGACCGCCTGGCTCGCCAAACAGCTCCCGCGGCTCGCCCCCGCCCTGGTGGGGCTCCGCCGCACCCTCCACCAGCAACCGGAGCGGGGAGGCGAGGAGCAACAGACCGCCACCCTGATCACCGGGGTGCTCGACTCCCTTGGCCTACCGGCCACCACCGGCGTCGCCGGCCACGGGGTGGTGGCCCTGATCGACGGCCACCACCCCGGCCCGACGGTCGGCCTGCGCGCCGACATGGACGCCCTCCCCCTCCAGGATGAAAAGCGGGTGGCCTACCGCTCGCGGGTGGCGAACACCACCCACGCCTGCGGCCACGACGCCCACACCACCATGGTCCTCGGGGCGGCGCTCCTCCTCACCCCCCTCGCGCCCCACCTCCACGGCCGGGTGAAGCTCCTCTTCCAGCCGGCGGAGGAGCTGATCGGCCGCGGTGCGAACGAGATGGTTGCCGCCGGGGTGATGGCGAACCCAAGGGTGGACGCGATCTTCGGCCTCCACTGCCAACCCCAGCTGCGCGCCGGCGAGGTCGAGGTGTGCCACGGGGTGATGATGGCCGCGGGCGATCTTTTCACCATCGAGATCGAGGGCCAGGCGGGCCACGCCGCCCGGCCACACGAGGCGATCGACACGGTCCTCGTCGCCGCCCAGGCGGTGTGCGCCCTGCACGCGATCGTCCCCCGCCGCCTCTCCCCCCACGACCCCACAGTCCTCACCATCGGCGCGATCCACGCCGGCCTCGCCGCCAACGTCATCCCCGGCCACGCCACCCTCACCGGGACCGTCCGCACCCTGAGCCCGGCCGCCCGCCTGCGGGTGCGCGAGGTGATGGAACAGGTCCTCGACGGCGTCTGTGCGGCGATGGGCGCCCACTTCACCCTCGACTACCAGGTGGGCGCGCCGGTAGTGGTGAACGACCCCGCCCTCACCGACCTCCTCGCCCAGGCCGCGGCGAAGGTGGTGGGCAAGGAGCATGTGCGGGAGAGCCGCGAACCCTCCATGGGCAGCGAGGATTTCTCCTACTACCAGCAGCTCGCCCCGGGCAGCTACTTCCGCCTCGGCACCGCCAACGACGACCCCGCCACCCACCACCCCCTGCACCACGCCTGCTTCGACCTCGACGAGTCGGCGCTTCCCCTCGGCGCCCAGCTCCTGGCGCAGGCGGCGTGGGAGTACCTCTACCGCGCCGCCGGCGGGCCGCTGCGCCAGTAGTTGAGGCCGTACTGGACCGCCGAGACGACCGCCAAGACCATCGCGACCCACAGGAAAAAGGTCCCCATGGGGCGGAAGGGGAGGAAGGGGAGGAACCAGATGCGGTGGGCGAGGAGCATGAGGATGGCGGTGATCTGGGCGCCGACCTTCCACTTGCCGAGCGACTCCGCGGCGAGGACCACCCCCTCGCTCGCGGCCAGGGCGCGCAGGCCGGTGACCGCGAACTCGCGGCCGAGGATGACCACGACGATCCACGCTTCGGCGCGCTCGATCTCCACCAGCATCACCAACGCGGCGGTGATCAGGACCTTGTCCGCGATCGGATCCAGCAGCTTGCCGAGGCGGGTGACCAGGTGGTAGCGACGCGCCAGGTAGCCGTCGAAGAAGTCGGTGATCGCCGCGAAGGTAAAGGTCCAGCCGGCCGCCCAGTAGGTGTGGTCGTCCACCACGATCGGGTAGTGGAAGAGGACGAAGAGGGGGACGAGGAGGACGCGCAGGAGGGTGAGGCTATTCGGCAGGTGCTTCAGCCACGGCGCCGGCAGCGGACTGTCGGGTCCCACCCCCGCCGCGCGCCCCGTCGTCTCACCACTCATGCGAGATAACTCCCGAGAATCTTCTCCCACTTGCCCTGCGCCGCGAGGATCAGCTCGACCAGCTCCGCCACCGCGCCGCGGCCACCGGGGAGCGTGGCAATGAAGTGGGCGCGGTCGCGGACCACCGGGTGACCATCGGCGACCGTGGCAGCGAGCCCCACCCGACCCATCACCCCCAAATCGACGATGTCATCGCCCATGTAGGCAACCGCCGCCGGATCGAGCCCCTCGGCGGCGAGGAGCGCTTCAAGGACCGGCAGCTTCTCCTTCGCCCCCTGGCGGACCATGGCGATGTCGAGCTCCGCCGCGCGCAGGTCGACGATCGGCGAGGAGCGGCCGGTGATGATCCCGAAGCGCAGACCGTGACGGCCGGCGAGTTTGATCCGCTGGCCATCCCGCACGTGGAACGACTTCCCCTCCACTCCCGCGGCGGTGTAGGTGATCGAACCGTCGGTGAGCACCCCATCCACGTCGAGGAGGATGAGGCGAATGGCGCGCGCCCGGGTGGCAAGGTCGGCGGGGGACATGGGTGGGTTCGGGCTGCGGGCTGCGGGTTGAGGGCTGGGGTTGGGGGAGCGGTCTGCCGGCGGCCAACCCTCGACCCGCCGCCCCCCTCTCTCCTCCCCCCTTTCTACCTTCTGTTTTCTACCTCGTCACACGATCTTCGCCTTCAGGCAGTCGTGCAGGTGGAGGATCCCGGCGGGCCGGCCGTCGCCATCCGGGACCACCAGAGAGGTGATGTTGCGCTCCTCCATCTGGCTCACCGCCAGGGCGGCGAGGGCGTCCGCGGCGATGGTGCGCGGGTTCCTGCCCATGAACTGGGAGACCGGGCGGGCCAGGGGGTCGTTGCCCTGCTCCAGGGCGCGGCGCAGGTCGCCGTCGGTGAGGATCCCGGCCAGCCGTCCGTCACCGTCGACGATGGTGGTCACCCCGAGCTTCTTGGCGGTCATCTCGAAGAGCGCCTCCTTCAGGGTCCGGTCTTGTCCGACCACCGGCAGCTCACCGCCCGCGTGCATCAGGTCCGCCACCTTCACGAACAGGCGGCGGCCGAGGGAGCCGCCCGGGTGAAACTGGGCAAAGTCCTCGGGGCGGAAGTTGCGCCGCTCCAACAGGGCCACGGCGAGGGCGTCGCCCATGGCCATGGTCGCGGTGGTGGAGGCGGTGGGGACGATGTTCAGGTGGCACGCCTCGCGCTCGACGGAGACGTCGAGGACCACCGCCGCGCTCCGCGCCAGGACCGACTCCATGCCGCCAGTCATGGCGATCAGCGGGCAGCCCATGCGCTCGATCATCGGGATCAGGCGCGCCACCTCGTCGGTATTACCCGAGTTGGAGATCGCCACCACCACGTCGCCGCGGGTGACCATCCCGAAGTCGCCGTGGATTCCCTCCGCCGGGTGGAGAAAGATCGCCGGGGTGCCGGTGGAGGCGAGGGTGGCGCAGATCTTCTTCCCCACCAGCCCCGACTTGCCCATCCCGGTGACCACCACCTTCCCGGTGCAGGCGAGCAGCAGCTCCACCGCCCGGGTGAAGCTCGCCCCCAGGCGCGCCTCCACCCGCTGCAACGCCTCCGCCTCGATCGCGAGGACGCGCTGGCCGATGGCAAGGGTGTCGGTGGGACAGGGGGTGTCGGGCATGGGGGAACAGGTAGGGGTTAGGGTTCGGAAGGCTGGTTGTGAACGGAAAGCCCCACAGCCAAGTGCGGAGTCATCGTGGACGAGGCCCGCTCCTACCTCGGGTGCACCGCCGCCTCGACGCGCTTCACCTCTTCGAGAAGCGCGCGCAGGGCGGAGAGCGGCACCATGTTGGGGCCGTCGGAGAGGGCGGCGTCGGGGTCGGGGTGGACCTCCATGAACAAAGCGTCGACCCCGGCGGCGACCGCGGCGCGGGTGAGATAGGGGATGAACTTGCGCTGCCCGCCCGACTTGCCCCCCAAGCCACCGGGGAGCTGGACCGAGTGGGTGCAGTCGAAGACCACCGGATAGCCGAGCTCGCGCAGGATCGGCAGCGAGCGCATGTCGGAGACGAGGTTGTTGTAGCCGAAGGAGACGCCGCGCTCGGTGAGGGTGATTCGGTGGTTCCCGGTGGAGGTCGCCTTGGTGATGATGTTGCCCGCATCCCACGGGGCGAGGAACTGCCCCTTTTTGATGTTCACCACCCGGCCACTCTTGGCCACCGCGACCACGAAGTCGGTCTGGCGGCACAGGAAGGCGGGGATCTGGAGGATGTCGATCACCTCCGCCGCGGGTTGAATCTGCTCCTCCGTGTGGACGTCGGAGATCACCGGCACCCCGACCTCGGACTTCACCTTCTGGAGGATGCGCAACCCCTCCTCCAATCCGGGACCGCGGTAGGAGTCCACCGAGGTGCGGTTCGCCTTGTCGAACGACGACTTGAAGACGTAGGGGATGGCGAGGTCGCGGGCGATCTTGGCGATCGCCTCGGCGGTGGTCAGGGCGAGGGTCTCGCTCTCGAGGGCGCACGGTCCGGCGAAGAGGCAGATGGGGCGGCCGCCGCCGAGGACTACGCCATCGGTGACCACCACTTCGCGCGTGGGGGGGGTGTGGAGGGGGAGGTCCATAGTAGGAAATAGGAAGGAGGAAGGAAGAAGGAAGAGGGTGGCGGTCGGGTCCTGCGGAGAGGGCGGGAGCTCCCTCGCTGCCAGCGAGCCCACGGGCCGGCTGGATCGTGTACGCCCCACACGCCGGGTGAACCACTCCCCTTTCTACTTTCTACCTCCTCCGCCCGATTTCCTACACCGCGACCTGCACCTCCGCCGCCCGGTGCTGGTGGGCCAAGGCGGCGGCGACGAAGTCGCGGAAGAGGGGGTGGGGGTTGCGTGGCCGGGAGGTGAACTCGGGGTGGAACTGGGTGGCGAGAAACCACGGGTGGTCGGGGAGCTCGACGATCTCCATCAGCTCCATCTCGTTGCCGGCATCGTCGCGTGCCGCGAAGTGGCCGGTAAACCGCATCCCCGCCGCCTCCAGCCGCTCGCGGTAGGCGTTGTTGAACTCGTAGCGGTGGCGGTGGCGTTCGTTGACCGCTACAGCGCCGTACGCCAGGGCCGCCAAGGAGCCCTCGGTGAGCCGGCACGGGTAGGAACCGAGGCGCATCGTCCCCCCCTTCTCGCTCTTCTCCGTGCGGTGCTGGTGCTCCCCGGTGCGCGGGTCGGTCCAGTCGGTGACCAGGTGGATCACCGGGTGGGGCGGGTCGGCTACAAACTCGGTGGAGTGGGCGCCGCTGAGGCCGCAGCAGTGGCGGGCAAACTCGATCACCGCGCACTGCATCCCGAGGCAGATCCCGAGGAAGGGGACGCCGTGCTCGCGGGCGTAGCGCACCGCCTCGATCTTTCCCTCCACCCCGCGCTCGCCAAAGCCGCCGGGGACGAGGATGGCGTCGCAGTGGGCGAAGGCGTTCGCCGCGGTCGCCGCGCTCAGGGCCTCCGCGTCGACCCACTCGATCTTCACCCGCGCGTGGTTGGCCAGGCCGCCGTGGGCGAGCGCCTCTTGCAGCGACTTGTACGCCTCCTTCAGCTCCACGTACTTGCCAACGATGGCGATGGTGGTGGTCTGGCTCGGGTGGTGGATCCCCTCCACCACCCGCTCCCAGTCGGAGAGGTCGGCGGGCCCCGCCTTCAGACGCAGCCGGTCGATGAGGATCCGCCCCAGCCCCTCCTCGTGGAAGTAGAGGGGCAGCTCGTAGATCGACTTCACGTCCAAGGCGGAGATCACCGACCGCTCCTCGACGTTGCAGTAGAGGGCGATCTTTTTGCACATCTCGGCTGGCAGGCGCTGGGTGGTCCGGCAGAGGAGGACGTCGGGCTGGATGCCGATGGCACGCAGCTCCTTCACCGAGTGCTGGGTCGGCTTGGTCTTCATCTCCCCGGCGGCCGCGATGTACGGCACCAGGGTGAGGTGGACGTAGGCGACGTTGTCGCGTCCCACGTCGAGCTGAAACTGCCGGATCGCCTCCAAGAACGGCAGGGACTCGATGTCGCCGATCGTGCCGCCGATCTCGACAATGACGATGTCGTACCCCTCCCCCACCCCAAGGATCCGCTCTTTGATCTCGTTGGTGATGTGCGGGATGACCTGGACGGTTCCACCCAAGTACACACCACGGCGCTCTTTTTCGATGACCGCGTGGTAGATCTTGCCGGTCGTGTAGTTGTTCTTCTTCGTCAGCCGCGCGCTGATGAACCGCTCGTAGTGGCCGAGGTCGAGGTCGGTCTCGGTGCCGTCGTCGGTGACGTAGACCTCGCCGTGCTGGTAGGGGCTCATGGTGCCCGGATCGACGTTGATGTACGGGTCGAGTTTCTGGATCGTCACCGAGTAGCCGTACGCCTCCAGCAGCGTCCCCATGGAGGCGGCGGCGAGCCCCTTGCCGAGGGAGGAGACGACCCCGCCGGTTACGAAGATGTACTTGGTCATGGTTGCCTCTCCTGGCGAGGGTGCGATCGAACCACGTGGCCACGCACCCGTTCAAGGTCGTCCGGCGTATCCACGCCGATGGTGTCGTGGGCAGTCTCCACCACCCGGATTCGATAACCCGCCTCCAGCACCCGGAGCTGCTCCAGCCGCTCGATCCGCTCGAGCGGCGAGGGGGGAAGCGCGGTGATCCGTTCGAGAAAGTCGGCGCGGTAGCCGTACAGGCCGAGGTGTTTGTAGACCGGGCAGGCGGCGAGCGGGGTCGCCTCGCGCGGGTGGGGGATGGGGGCACGGGAGAAGTAGAGGGCGTCGCCGTTCGCCGCGCGGACCACCTTCACCACGTTGGGGTCGCGCCACTCGCCCTCGTCGCGGAGGCGGGTACAGAGGGTGGACATGACCACCGCCGCCTCCGCCAACAGCGGCGCGAGGAGCTGCTCCACCACGTGCGGATCGAGGAGCGGCTCGTCGCCTTGGACGTTGACCACGATCTCCGCCCCGATCCGCCGCGCCACCTCCGCCACCCGATCCGTTCCGGAGGGGTGGGCGGGTGAGGTCATCATCGCCTCGCCGCCGAACCCCGCCACCGCCTGCGCGACGCGCTCGTCGTCGGTGGCGACCACCACCCGCTCTACCGACGGCGCCCGGCTCGCCGCCTCGTACACCCAGCGGACCATGGGCCGGCCGCCGATCTCGAGTAGCGGCTTCCCCGGCAGGCGGCTGGAGCCGTAACGGGCGGGGATGACGGCGAGGATGCGGACAGCCATGGGGGACTCGCGAGGTGGCGCTCACGGTAACGCCGCACCCCCTTTCTCGGCCACCCACGTCCCGCGTCGCCCGCGCCCAAAACGAAAAGGCCCCGGGACGGAGGTCCCGAGGCCTTTTGCTACCACCCTGCCCGGTGGCTCACCCCTTGGCGCCCACCTCGGCCTCGGCGGTCACCCCCGCAACGGCGGCGGGCGGGCCGGCCTCGGGGGTGAAGGTGAGGCGCTCCTTGCCCGCCTCGGCGTCGGCATGAATCACCATTCCGGCCACCACGGTGCCGCGCAGGATCAGCTCGGAGAGGTCGTCTTCCATATACCGTTGGATCGTCCGGCGCAGGGGCCGGGCGCCAAACTTCGGGTCGTAGCCGTGGTCGATGAGCCAATCCAGCGCCGCTTCGGTGGGGACCACCGTAAGGTTGCGATCCACCAGCTCTTGGTTGAGCTCGCCGACGAGCAACCGGACGATCTCGCGCAGGTGGCTCTTCTCTAGGGGGTGGAAGACCACCACCTCGTCGAGACGGTTGAGGAACTCGGGGTTGAAGCGCTCCTTCACCGCCTCCATGACGTTGGTCTCGATCTTGTCCAGGGTGAGGAACCCCTCCTCGCGGCCGAAGCCAACGGTGGTGTCGCGCTCGATCGTGCGGCTGCCGAGGTTGGAGGTCATGATCAAGACGGTGTTGGAGAAGTCCACCACCCGGCCGTAGTTGTCCGTGAGGTGGCCATCGTCGAGGACCTGCAGCAAGAGATTGAAGATGTCCGGGTGGGCCTTCTCCACCTCGTCAAGCAGCACCACCGAGTAAGGCCGCCGGCGCACCTTCTCGGTGAGCTGCCCGCCCTCCTCGTAGCCAACGTAGCCCGGCGGGGCACCGGTCAGCGCCGAGACGGTGAACTTCTCCATAAACTCCGACATGTCGACGCGGATGATCGCGTTCTCGTCGTCGAAGAGGACCTGGGCGAGGGAGCGCGCCAGCTCGGTCTTCCCCACGCCGGTAGGGCCGAGGGCAAGGAAGGAGCCGATCGGGCGCCGCCGGTGCTTGAGGCCGGCGCGCGACCGGCGAATGGCGCGGGCGACCGCGGAGATCGCCTTGTCCTGCCCCACCACCCGCTTGTGCAGATCCTCCTCCAGGCGCAACAGCTTCGCCGTCTCCGTCTCCTCCAGGCGCAGAAGCGGGATGCCGGTCATCTTCGAGACGATGTACTCGACGTTCTCGCTGGTGATCACCACCTTCGCCTTGTTCTGCTGCTCGCGCCATTCGTCCTTGGCGCGCTCGAGATCCTCGGTGAGGTGCTCCTCCTGATCGCGCAGCTTCGCCGCCTTCTCGAACTCCTGGAGCTTGATGTAGACCTCCTTCTCCTTCACCACCTCCTGGATCTCCCGCTCCTTCTCCTTGAGGGAGTCAGGGATGATGTACTTCTGCAGCTTGGCGCGAGAGCCGGCCTCATCGATCACGTCGATCGCCTTGTCCGGCAGGTACTTGTTGGTGATGTAACGATCCGTGAGCTTCACCGCCGCCTCGATCGACTCGTCGGTGATGGTGGCGAAGTGGTGCTCCTCGTAGCGCGGCTTCAGCCCCTTGATGATCTGGATCGACTCCTCAATGGAGGCGGGCGGCACCTCGATGGGCTGGAAGCGGCGGTCCAGCGCGCCGTCCTTCTCGATCGTCTTACGGTACTCCGCCGGGGTGGTGGCACCGATGCACTGGAGCTCGCCACGCGACAGGGCCGGCTTAAGCATGTTGGAGGCGTCGAGCGACCCCTCGGCGGCGCCGGCACCGATCAGGGTGTGGAGCTCGTCGATGAAGGTGATGATCCGACCATTGGAGGCGGTGATCTCCTTCACGATGGTCTTGAGCCGCTCCTCGAACTGGCCGCGGTACTTGGTGCCGGCGACGATCGAACCGAGGTCAAGCGACACCACCCGCCGGTTGTTCAACCCCTCGGGCACCTCGTTGTTGATGATCCGCTGCGCCAGCCCCTCGACGATCGCCGTCTTCCCAACCCCCGGCTCGCCAATCAGGACCGGGTTGTTTTTCGTCCGCCGGCTGAGGATCTGCAGGACCCGCTCGATCTCCGTGTTGCGGCCGATCACCGGGTCGAGCTTGCCCTGGCTGGCGAGCTCGGTGAGGTCACGGCCGAACTCGTCGAGGGTCGGCGTCTCGCTCTTCTGCTTCTGCGGTTGGTTCTTCACCAGGTTGCGCTGGAGGATGTTGATGGTGAGCTGGCGCGCCCCAAAGATGTTCGCGCCGAGGGAACGAAGGATGTTGCCGGCGATCCCCTCCTCTTCGCGGATCAGCCCGAGGAGGATGTGCTCCGAGCCGATGTAGTTGTGCTTCAGCAGCCGCGCCTCATCCACCGCCAGCTCCAGGGCGCGGCGCGCCTTGGAGGTGAAGGGGATCTCGTCGTAGGTGAGGGTGTTGGTGCCCTTCGGGATCGCCGCCTCGATGTCCTGGCGGACGCGGTCCGGGTCGATGCCGAGCTTGCGCAGGATGAGGATCGGGAACTCATCGTTCTGGGCGAGGATCCCCAACAGGATGTGCTCGGTGCCAAGGAAGTCGTGGTTGAACTTCTCCGCCTCCTTGCGCGCCAGGATGATGATGTTCCGCGCCTTGTCGGTGAATCGTTCAAACATGGGGTGCTCCTTCGCGCGTGCGGCAGGGATTGGATCGTCTATCGGCAGCCATTTGGGTGACGGCGAGAGTAGGAACGGGGTTTCGGGGTGTCAACGCGGGCAGCGGTTATCTCGTTGCAACAACAACGGTTTCGATCTCGCGGCGGCCGGCTGATGGGAGGCCGGCCTGACCTCACCGCGCGGCCAGTGTACCGGCCCCCCCCCTCAAGTCACCTGCCGTGGTGGCTGCTTCGGGATGTCGAGCTCGCGCAGCTTGTTGAACAGGGTCTTGTAGCTGACCCCGAGGACCCGCGCCGCCGCGCGCTTGTTCCACCCCTCGCGCTGGAGGGTTTCGAGGATCAACCGCCGCTCGGTCTCCCGAGCCGCGCGCTGGCCCGCCTCGGCGAGGGTCGCAGGGGGCAAAGCCGCCGCCACCGGGGAGGACGGCGCCAGGTCGAGGTCCGCGGCGTCGATCGTCGCGCCGCGGTGGAAGAGGGCGGCGCGCTCAAGGCAGTTCTTCAGCTCGCGCACGTTGCCCCGCCACGGATGGGCGAGGAGCGCCCGGCGCGCCGCCGGGGTGAGCTCGGTTGCCTTCCCCGCCGGGCTGGCCTGGCCGAGAAACCGTTCGGCCAGCGGGAGGATGTCCGCGGACCGCTCGCGCAGGGGGGGAAGGCGTAAGACCACCACCGCCAAGCGATAGAAGAGGTCCTCGCGCAGTGTGCCGCCGGCGATCGCCGCCTCTAGGTCGCGGTTGGTGGCGGCGATGTAGCGCACGTCCACCGCCACCGGCCGGCCGGACCCTACCGGCACCACCTGTCCCTCCTGGAGGACGCGCAGGAGCTTGCTCTGCAGCTCGGGCGCCATCTCGGTGAGCTCATCGAGAAAGAGGGTTCCGCCGCCGGCCTCGCGGATCAGCCCAACCCGATCGCTCTCGGCACCGGTGAAGGCACCGCGCAGGTGGCCGAACAGCTCGCTCTCCACCAGATGCGCTGGAAGCGCGGCGCAGTTCACCGCCACGAAGGGGGCCGCGGCGCGCGGGCTCGCGGCGTGAATCAGGCGCGCCACCACCTCCTTGCCGGTACCGCTTTCGCCGGCAAGCAAGACCGGCACCGGAGCCGCCGCCGCCTGGCGCGCCCGGTCGACCACTTCACGCATCGCCACGCTGACCGCTACCACCCCGTCGGCCACCACCCCGCCCGCCGGGCCGCGGGTCAGCAGACGCAGCCGCTCCACCAGTAGCCGCGTGTCAAAGGGCTTGCACAAAAAATCCGTGGCACCGCGCCGCATCGCCTCCACCGCCACGTCTACCGAGCCGTAGGCAGTCATCAGGACCACCGGCGGGGCGGGCGAGAGACGGCGCGCCGCGTCGAGGATGTCGAGACCGGTGCCATCGGGGAGCCGCAGATCCGCGAGCACCGCGTCGGCGCCGCGCGCCAGCCGCACACGCCCGTCGGCGACGCTCGCCGCGGTCACCACCTCAAACCCTTCGAGGGTGAGGGTCTGGTCGAGCATCTCGCGCATGGAGCGCCGATCCTCGACCACCACCACCCGCAGGGCGGAGTCGCTCACGCCACCTCGACCGGAAAGAGGATGCGGACGGTGCTCCCCTGCCCCGCCGCGCTCTCCACCTCCAGTTGGCCGCCGTGGGCGGCGACGATGCGCTTGACGATGCTCATACCCAATCCAGTGCCGGCGGCGCGGGTGGTGAAGAAGGGATCACACAGATGTCCCCGCTCCTCTTCGGACATGCCCCGACCGCGATCAACCACCGCGACCTCCGCCGCCTCACCCAACTTCCGCACCACGATGCGCACCGCCGCCCCCGGGGGTGACGCCTGCACCGCGTTGCGCACCACGTTCACCAGCGCCTGGCGGAGCTGCTCCCGATCGCCGGTGAGCTCGGCATCGCCTTCCGCCACCACCGCCGCCTCCGGCTCCGCCGCCGCCACCGCTCGCGCCACCTCCTGCGCCAAGAGCCCCAGCGCCACCTCCCCGCGCCGCACCGGGCGAGGGCGCACGTAGTCGAGACACTCGGCCAAGACCGCCTCGATCGCACCGATCTCTTCAAGGATCCCGCCCACCGCCTGCCGCCGCTCCCCCTCCCCCATCTCCGGCCGCTCCAACAAACGGGCGTAGCCCCCCATTGCCCCGAGGCCATTGCGGCACTCGTGGACGATCGCCGCGACCATCTCCCCCATCGACGCCAGGCGCCGCTTTGTCTCCACCTCTTCCTGCAACTGGCGGACCTCGGTGAGGTCGGAGAAGAGGAGCACGGCCCCCGCGGTCCGCCCCGCCGCATCTGCCATCGGCGAGATGGAGACGCCGAGCCAGCGCGCCGCCCCCGTTGCCGTCACCACCGCCACCTCCTGCCGCCCCAGGGGCTCGCCGGTGGCGAGGACCGTTTCCACACTCTCCACCAGGCACGGGGTGGGAAGGCACTCGGCAAGCGGGCGGCCGACCAAGGTCAAGGGGTGACAGCCAAGGATCTCGCCGGCGGCCGGGTTGGCGGCCTGCACCCCTCCCCCCTCCCCAACCGCCACCACGCCGCTGCCGATCGAGCCGAGGATCAGGGAGTGCAGCCGTTCCACCTGCCGCCGCCGCGCCTCCGCCCGATCGCGCTCCCCCTGGAGGGTGGTGCGCGCGGTAGAGACCTCGCGCAAGGTTCCTTCGAGGGCGCGGAAGGCAAACTGCGCGGGCGAAAAAGGCGCGCCGCCCCGCTCGTCCCCCTGCCGCTGGCGAAGTCGGCGGACCGCGAAAAGGAGGGTGAGGAGAAGTGGGAGGGCGAAAAGGAGGGGCGCGGAACCGCTCACGAGAGACCGCCCAGGGCCAGGTACCAGTAAAGGATCGGCGCTCCCCAGGCGAGGCTCACTACCGCCCCGAGGGAGAGAAAGGGGCCGAAGGGGACCGCCGTCTTCCGCCCCTTGCCCTGGAACACCATCATCGCCACCCCCACCAGCGACCCCGCCACCGCCGCCGTCAAGATGGTCAGCAAGGCGAGCTGCCAGCCGAGAAAGGCACCGATCAACGCGACCAGCTTCACGTCGCCAAGCCCCATGCCACCGCGGCTGAGAAAGACGACCGCAAGAAAAAGGGCGGCGGGCAAGAGGGCGCCGAGGGTCGCGTCAACCCAGGTAAGGCGACCAAGCCCTACCGCGGCGAGCCAGGCCAGCGGGATGCCCGGCAGAGAGATGCGGTCCGGGATGATCTGGTAGTCGAGGTCGATGAGGGTGACGACCAAAAGGGCGGAGACAAAGGCGGCCACCGTGAGCGCCACCCCGCCCAACCCATAGCGCCACGCAATGGCGCCATAGGCCACGCCGTTGACCGCCTCAACCAATGGGTAGCGCCAGGCAATAGGGGCGTGGCAATCCCGGCACCGCCCCCGCAGCCATAGCCAGGCGAGGAGTGGCACGTTGTCCCACGGCCGGATGTGCGCCCCGCACACCGGACAGTGGGAGGCGGGGAAGGCGATCGACTCGCGTCGCGGGAGCCGATAGATGCAGACGTTGAGGAAGCTGCCGACGATCAGCCCAAAGACCACCGCCGCGACCATGACCAGGCCGTCCATGGCCGCCATCAAACCCTCAGGATCAACCGATCCGGCTCACCAACCCGCCGCGCCGTCGCGCGTCTTGTTGTTCGCCTCGTCGAGGGTAAAGACCGGCAGGCCATTGGCGGAGCCGTCGGCGGTGGCGACAAACGAGGTGGTGATCCCACTCGCCCCGGCGACCACCGACCAGGTGAACTTGGTATCCGCCTCGGCAGTGAAGCCAATCGCCGCATTCAAGGCGGCGGCAGTCGCCCCCGCCGCGTAGGTGCGATTTTGGGCAAAGGCCTGCTCTTCCAAAAGGGCGATATTGGACAGCCCCGCCTTCCCCTCCGCCTCTTTGCCGGTAGCGACATACCCGTTGTATGCCGGAATCGCCACCGCCGCGAGGATCCCCAGGATGGCGACGACGATCATCATCTCGACAAGGGTGTAACCTGCCTCCGATCGCCAATCGCTCATGGGTACCTCACTCGATATTGATGTTCAGGCCGGCCATCCCTGGCAGCGCGGCACCCGCACCATCGTATGCCGTGATGGTGAGTGTACCCGCCAGCGAGTCATCGATCACCACTGTCCCAGGAATGTTACCGGCCACCTGAAAGGCATTGTTTGCAGAAGAATAGGGACTCTTCTTACCACCGCTGTTCAACATAGTAGTAAGCCCCATAGAGGTCATCACAGCGCCCCCTCCGCCTGCCGCATTCTTCGCGATCTCACCCCGTGCGAGGTTATTGGCGATCTCGAAATTCCCAACAACTACATTGTATTTCGTGCGTTCTAAATAGTTCGAATAGGCGGGAATCGCGACGGCTGCCAGGACCCCGATGATGGCCACAACAATCATCAGCTCGATCAGCGTAAATCCTTTGCTCAGGCCGCGCTCGTCCATGGTATCGGCTTCCAATGATGAGTGCCTGGTCGATGCAACAAAGGTAGGAGAGGATGGAACACACCTCTCCTCCTCTCCTACCTTTTAGACGAATCTACCTTCGCCTACTCGATCGTAACGACCACGCCACCCGCCGAGTCATCGGCGCCCTCGCCGGTCCAGTCCGCGGTGATCGTATAGGTATCGCCCGCGGCGTTGGCTTGGATGCTGGTTCCGTTGCTACCCACAACCGCAACAGTGCCAGCCGCGAGGGCGCCGGCAAAGGCGTCGTTCGCCGCAACGTAGGGGCTTTTCTTGCCGCCGCTGTTCAGGTCAGCAATGACGTTAAGAGACGCTTGAGCACCAGCCGACTTCTTCGCATTCTCGTTCTTGATGTAGTTGATCGCCGCGTCGTAGTTGCTCTTCACGGCGTTGGTCTTCGACTGAGCGATGTAGTTCTGGTACTGCGGGATGGCCACGGCGGCCAAGATGCCGATGATCGCCACGACGATCATCAACTCAATAAGGGTGAAGCCGGACTCGCGGTTGTGGGTGAACTTCTTCATGGAGTACTCCTTCTCGCTGGTGGGGTCCTCACCCCGGGTTAATCGTGGGCCCCAGGAATGGGGACCCTATGGCCTCGTCGCCACCGTTCTAGCAGAGCGTATGCCAGGTACGACCATCCTTTGCCTGTCCTTGTGTGTCAATGGGTTACGCTCATGAACCGGATCACGGTGGGGTAACGTCTCTACCGGTATCGACAAATAGTGGCACCCTCTTTACAACTTTTGGCGCGGCTACACCTACAACTTGTACTTGTCCGCAAGGTAGCGCATGGAACGGGCGCTGAGATGCAGCAGCCGCGCCGCCTCACTCTTCACGCCATTGGAGCGATCGAGGGCCTGGACGAGGAGGTGCCGCTCCTGGCGGGCGATCCACTGCTCGAAGTCGAGCCCCGCCTCGGGGAGGACGGGCTCGACCGGCTCGGCTGCACTCCCCGCCGCCATCAGGTGGTCGGCAGTCAGCCGGCCGTCGGGGCTCAGGATGGTGGCACGCTCAACCGCGTTCTCGAGCTCGCGCACATTGCCGGGCCACGGATGGGCCAGACAGGCGCGGATGAACGACGGCTCCACGGTGGCGCTCTTCCCGTCCACCAGGCGCGCCAGAAAGGATTCGACCAGGAGGGGGATGTCGTCACGCCGGTCGCGCAGGGGCGGCAGGTGGATGGGGATGACGTTCAGGCGGTAGTAGAGGTCGTCGCGAAAGCGGCCTTCGCGGATCTCCTCCTCCAAGGCGCGGTTGGTGGCGGCGAGGAAGCGGACGTCGATGGGGATGTCGACCAACCCGCCGACCCGCCGGATGCGCCGCTCCTGGATCGCGCGCAACAGCTTCACCTGAATCAAGGATGGCGTCTCGCCGATCTCGTCGAGAAAGACCGTCCCGCCGCGCGCCACCTCGAAAAGCCCCTCCTTGGGCGCCAGCGCGCCGGTAAAGGCGCCCTTCTCGTGGCCGAAGAGCTCGCTCTCCAAGAGGGTCTCGGGGATCGCACCACAGTTGATCGCCACCAATGGGCGAGAGCGTCGCGCGCTGTGATCGTGGATGGCGTGCGCCACCAGCTCCTTGCCGGTGCCGCTCTCGCCGGTAATGAGGACCGTGCAGTCGCGGGAGGCGGTACGCAGAACGAGGTCAAAGAGGGCCTGCATGGGCAACGAGACGCCCACCAGGCGATCGAGGCCGCCACGATGGACCGCCGCCTCGCGCAGACAGCGGTTCTCGATCGCCAGACGCCGCAGTTCCAAACCATTGCGCAGGGCGAGGGCGACCTCGTCGACTTGAAACGGCTTGGTGAGGTAGTCATAGGCGCCGAGCTTCATCGCCTCCACCGCGCTCGCCGTGTCGCCATAGGCGGTCATCAAGAAGACGACACAGGACGGATCCACCTCTTTGGCCTCCGCCAACACGTCAAGGCCACTGCCGCCGGGCATCTTCAGGTCAGTGATTACCACGTCAAAGGTGGTCTCGCGCAGTCGCGCGCGCGCCTCACCCACCGCCGCGGCGATGACCACCTCGTAGCCGCGCTTCTCCAACATGATCTGGAGGAAGTCACGCATCCCTGGTTCATCGTCCACCACCAGCATCCGGGCGGCGAGGGGTGGCGCTTCGGCTATGGCTGCCATCGCCGCCTCTTCGGACAACGACTCACGCCAAAACAGGATGGACAATCGACGCGGCCACCGGCCAGGTCAGGACGAAGCGGCTCCCCTCCCCCACCCGGGAGGTAACCTCCACACCGCCGCCGTGCGCCTCCACCAGCCCCTTGACCACCGACAGACCGAGACCGGTGCCCCCCTCACGGTGGCTGACAAAGGGGAAGAAGATCTGCTCGATCGCGCTCTCCGAGATGCCACACCCGGTATCCGCCACCTCCACCAGCGCCGCATCGCCGTCTTCGGTGCGCCCGACGGTGATCGCCACCCGGCCCCTACCGGAGAGGCTGTCGACACCGTTTTGCACCAGGTTCAGCAGACACTGGCGGACGGCGTCACCGTCCAGCACCACCTCGAGGGGCTCCCCCTCGACCACCAACTCGACTGCGCCGGAGGTATCCGGCAACGCCATCCGCACCGTCTCCACCACCTCCTCGGCGACGCGCCGCAGGTCCACCGGCGACACGCGACCAGTCCGGGAACGGGCAAAGGAGAGGAAGTCTTCCACCAGCCGACTGAGCCGGGACGACTCGCGGACGACGATCTCCAGCAGCCGCCGGTCCGCCTCTGCCACCTCCGCGCCTGCCTCCGCCGCCAGGACCTGCGCCGCACCGCTAATCGCCCCAAGGGGGTTGCGCACCTCGTGGGCGAGACGGGCGGAGAGCTCGCCGATCGCCGCCAGCCGCTCCTGCGCCTGGACGTGCCGCTCCAGCCGCTTCACCTCGGTAAGGTCCTGAAAGCTCACCACCCAACCGATCTCCCTACCCCCCTCGCTGCGCAACGGCGAGGCGGTCAACCCCACGGTCCGTTCCCGCTCATCGTCGCCGCAAACGCCGCACTCGATCCGGCCACCAGCCGCCAACACCTCCACCCACGTCTGGCCAGGGAGAAGCATGAACAGGCCATCCACAGTGCGTCCCGCAAGCGGCCGCTGCCGCGCAAGAAGGCGTTCCGCGCTCGGATTCGCAGTAGTGACCCGTAACGACGTGTCGACGGTCACAAGGCCACTGTGGATCGACCGGACCACGCATCCGTAAAGCGCTTGGAGCTCGTGATAACGCTCCACTTGAGCGTAGAGATCGGCACGCTCTCGCCGCTGGGTTTGCGCGAGGCGATGGGCCAACCCCGCGGTCGCAACCAAGGCCATCACGGTGACACTGACCTGCGACCACGCTGCCGTCGCCTCCCGCGCCAGCCACGCTACGGCGCCATAAACCGCCACCACCGCGCCCCCCCAAACCACCCCCCTGCGCGGCGGCAAGGACACCATCGCCCCGCATAAGATGAGCAGGAAGAGAAAACAAAACGGCGACGACGCCCCGTCGGTCAAACCGACAAGCCAGCCGGCCAAAAGGAGGTCGCAGGCGAGCTGTACCTCCACCAGCAACCGCCCGCGCGCGCCACGCCAGAGGGCCACAGCAAACCCGGCGGTGGAGAGGAATGCCACCGCTACCAGGGGCACCAGCCACGCCCCCTCCACCGCCGGGACGAAACCTCCGGGTACGAAGTATGGGGTCAGGAGAAGGACGAAAAGCAGCGCGTGGAGGCCAAGGCGGCCCACCAGCAGCCCCCACGCATCCGGTCCCGTCGACCCCGTAAGAGGAGCGCTACCTGCTCCACTCACCCCACCACCGAAGCCACCTTAAAGATCGGCAAATACATTGCGACAATGATAAAACCTATGGAGGTTCCCAAAAAAACCATGAGGAGTGGTTCGAGCATCGAGGTCAAAGCGCTCACCGCCGTATCCACCTCCTCATCGTAAAAATCTGCGATCTTCGCCAACATCGCATCGAGGGCACCGGTCTTTTCACCGACGCCAATCATTTGCACCACCATCGGCGGAAACACGTTCGTCTCGGCGAGCGGCTCCGCCATCGTCTTCCCCTCTTTCAGGCTCGCTGCCACCGAACCGATCGCCTCCTCAACCACCGCGTTACCCGAGGTCTTGGCGACAATGTCTAGCCCAGCGATTATCGGCACGCCGGAGCTCATTAACGTGGACATGGTGCGGGTAAACTTGGAGACCGCGACCTTGCGGATAAGAATGCCAAAGATGGGCGTACGCAGTAACGTTTTGTGAACGATCCTCCTCCCTACCGGGGTCGCGTACCACATCTTGAACGCCCATATAAACCCTGCGATTCCCATAAGAATGAACAGGATGTTATGCACCATGAAGTTGCTCATGGCGATCACCATCCTAGTCGGCAGCGGCAGAGTAGCGCCAAAGCTGCCAAACATCTTGGCGAACGAAGGGATGACGAAGACCATAATCACCCCAATGATGGCAATCGCAATCGTCACCACCACTGCCGGATAGGTCATCGCCGACTTCACCTGCCGCTTCAACGCCATCGCCTTCTCAATATAGGCTGCGAGGCGGTTGAGAATGACATCGAGGATACCGCCTGCCTCACCCGCCGCAACCATATTGACGTACAGGTTATTGAATACCTTCGGATGCCTGGACAGGGCGTCGGCATAGGTCGCCCCCTCTTCCACATCCGCTTTGACCTTCTGCAGCACCTTCGCGAAAGAGGGGTTCTCCGTCTGGGTCCCGAGGATCTCCAGGCACTGCACCAAGGGAAGGCCCGCGTCGATCATCGTCGCAAACTGGCGGGTGAAAATGACGATGTCTTTTTCAGGCACTCTGCCACCCCGAAGGCCTGGCAGAGAGAACCCCTTCCCCTTTTCCTTCGCCTCACTCGCATCGGTAAGGCGAACCCCCTTTTTTCGCAAACTTGCCGCCAAGGTATCCCGGCTCGGAGAACGCGTAGTTCCCCGCTGCGCCGTCCCGTTTCGGCTCACGCCTTCCCAAGTAAAGGTTGCCATTGTCTTCCAACTCCGTGTGTCGGTTTACCCAGGGCTAGGCGCGCAGTTTCGAAAACGCGGAACGACGCTCAGGCTTGTTCATCCCGGCATCTTCCCGGGCCAGCATCTCCCGCATCTCTTCCGGCACACCCGACTGGCGCACCGCCTGTTCGTAGGTAATGAACCTTCGCCGATAGAGGTCAAACAACGACTGGTTCATCGTTTGCATTCCAAACTTTGCCTGCCCCGTCTGCATCATTGAATAGATCTGATGCACCTTATCCTCACGAATCAGGTTTCTAATCGCGTCATTCGGGACCATCACCTCGACAGCCATACAGCGACCGCCGCCGGACGCCTTGGGTAACAGTTGTTGGGACAGCACCCCCTCCAGCACGAAGGACAGCTGTGCCCGTACCTGAGGCTGCTGGTGCGCCGGGAAGACGTCGATAATGCGGTTGATCGACTGCACTGCAGAGTTCGTATGCAACGTCGCAAACGCAAGGTGGCCAGTCTCCGAGATGGTCAGCGCGGCCTCGATCGTCTCAAGGTCCCGCATCTCACCAATCAGCACCACATCGGGATCTTGCCGAAGGGCGTACTTGAGGGCGGTGGCAAAGCTGTTAGTGTCACTCCCGACCTCCCGCTGATTGATGATGCAGTTCTTGTGGCGATGGAGGAACTCGATCGGATCCTCAACCGTGACGATATGCTCGTGCCGCTCCTCGTTGATCCTGTCGATAATCGACGCCAGGGTGGTCGACTTACCGCTACCGGTGGGACCGGTGACCAGAACCAAGCCACGCGGCTTCTCCGAGAGTTCCTTCACAATCGCCGGAAGACCCAAATCCTCGAACGAGAGGATCTCGTGGGGAATCACGCGGATTGCCGCCGCAACCGCCCCGCGCTGAACGAAAACATTGGTTCGGAAACGGCTCAGCCCCTTAATGCCAAACGAGACGTCCAACTCGTTTTGCTCCTCGAATCGCTTCTTCTGCGCCTCCGTCAGGATCGAATAGACGATCTGCTTGACGTCGGATCCAGACTGCAGGGGCGCATCCATCGGCACAAGCTCGCCGTCCAGACGAATCACCGGCGGTGAACCGGCGGTGAGATGAAGGTCGGAACCACCCTTCTCCACCAAGGTACGCAGGAGCTGATCCATGGTAACTGCCATTAGCACTCCTATCGTTCGTCAGAAACCGAGACGCGAAGAACCTCTTCGATGGTAGTCACGCCCTCTAGGATCTTGCGGATTCCTGCCATCCGGAGAGTACGCATACCCCCCTCGAGGGCGGCCGCCTTGATATCAATTCCGGATCCTCCGCGCAGGATAATCTCGCGGATGGTATCGGTCATCTTCATGATCTCGTAGAGCCCTACCCTGCCCTTGTAGCCGGTATCCCCGCACTGGTCGCAGCCGCTCCCCTGGTAGATCACCGCGCCCTCCGCCTGCTCACGGGTGAACCCCACCTGGAATAGGGCCTCCGGTGGCGTCGGCACCTCGACCATGCAGTGGCTACAGATCCGCCGTGCGAGGCGCTGGGCAAGGATCATGTTCACCGACGAGGTCACCAGGAACGGCTCCACTCCCATATTCAACAGACGGCTCACCGTGCTCGGGGCGTCGTTCGTATGAAGGGTGGAGAGGACCAGGTGGCCAGTGAGCGCAGCCTTGATGGCGATCTCCGCGGTCTCCAAATCGCGGACCTCACCCACCATGATGATGTCCGGGTCCTGGCGCAAAAATGAGCGTAAGGCGGCGGCGAAGGTGTAACCGATCTTCTCCTTCATCTGGCACTGATTGATTCCCATCAGGTTGTACTCGACGGGGTCCTCCGCGGTCATGATGTTGTCGGTCACCTTGTTGATCTGGGTGATCGCGGAGTAGAGGGTCGTCGATTTTCCACTCCCGGTCGGCCCGGTGACGAGGATCATGCCGAAGGGAGCATGGATCGCCTCCTGAAGAAGATCCGTCTCCTGCTGGTCAAAGCCGAGCTTGCCCATGTCCACCATCAAGTTGGACTTATCGAGGAGACGCATGACGGTCTTCTCGCCAAAGATGGTGGGGATGATGGAAACGCGAATGTCCACCTCCTTACCCTTCGTCCGCAGCTTAATCCGACCATCCTGGGGCAAACGGCGCTCGGCAATATCGAGCTCGGCCATGATTTTTACGCGTGAGGTGATGGCATCCTTCAGGGAGTAGGGTGGCTTCATCACCTCTTGCAGAACACCGTCGATTCGGTACCGGACACGCAATACCTTCTCGTACGGCTCGATATGGATGTCGCTCACGTGCTTTTCGATCGCATCGACGAGGAGGAAGTTCACCAGCTTCACCACCGGGGCATCGTCCATCGCCCTCTTGATGTCCCCGATGTTGATCTCTTCCTCTTCGTCGGCGAGGACCGCCACCTCGTCGTCGTGCTCCATGTCTTGGAGCACCATCGCGAGCCCACCCTCGGCAGCACCGTCGTTGAGCCCGTACACCCGCTCCAGGGTCCGGTTGATCTGCGTCTCCGTCGTCACCATGGGGACGACGTTGAGACCGGTCATGAACTTCACGTCCTCGATGGCAAAGATATCGAGGGGGTCCGCCATGGCGATGGTCAGGACGTTGCCGGACTTGGAGACCGGAATGATGTGGTGCTGCTTCGCAACCGACGGGGTAATCAGATTGACCACCGTGGGAGCCAGCTCCGCCTTGTCCAGATCGATGGTGGCCACGCCGTGCTGGCGGGCGAGGAAGTTGCGCAGCGACTCCTCGTTCACCATCCCGAGCTGGACCAGGTTCGAGCCAAGGCGCCCGCCGTGGGTGAGCTGCTGCTCCAAGGCGTGCTGGAGCTGCTCCTCGGTGATCAGCTGATCCTCAACCAGCATGGTGCCGAGCTTCTTCGCCACCGTGATTCTCCCTGTCGAGACCTACCCCAACCGCACCACGATGAGCACCTCACCAAGGGAACTCTTCCCCGGTGACCGCCAACCCAATGGAACGACGCCAGCGCGTCGAACGCGGAGACTACCATCGCGCATGGCGATTTTATCGGTCATCAGGGATCAGCCGTTGACCCTCACACCGGGACCAGCAGCCCCTGGGCATCCGCGGCGACTACCGTAAGCCCGGGATGGCACTCCGCCCGCAACTCCTCCACGGTCACACCGTCGAGAAAGGTAGCACCGTCCTCCTCCACCATCACCCGCGGAATAACTGGCACCTCGTGGGCGCCACACTGGGCGAGGCCACGGCGCACGTCTTCCCCGGCGAGCAGCCCGGCCACGGTGATGCCACTCCCGAGATACCGATTCTCCAGAGCAACCACCCGCCCCCGCCAGCCCAGGTAACGCCCCTGGAGCTCGGCGACGTGGCGGGTGAGCGCCGGGGCAAAGAGCTGGCCGGTAAAAAAGCAGTAGTCCCCGGCGGGTGGGCGGGCCGCGCCGCTGGTGATCAGGTCGTCGAGCTCCGCCGCAAAGCGCGCCATCCCCCCGACGCCGTCGGCGATCTGTGGATATCCCTCGTAGTGGTCCGCATCGGGCATCTCCCGCCCCGCGAGCAGGTACCACTCATCGGCGGCGAAACAGAAGCGGGTTCCAAGCCGCACCCTGAACCATCCCTGGAGCCCGCCCAGGAGATCCAGCAACGACCGCGCATCGTCGCCATCGGCCGACCGCAGGCGGGGAAGCCGCCGGCGGTGGTCGGTGAGCCCCACCGGCACTACCGCCACCGAGCGCACCCCGGGGTGGAACGCCGCAAGGTCGAGAAGGGTCCGGCTGAGCTGCGCCCCGTCGTTCAGGCCCGGACAGACCACCACCTGAGTGTGGAGTTCGATCCCGCCGTCCACCAGCCGCCGGAGTTTCGGGAGCACCGGCTGCGGAGTGCGGTTGCGCAACAGGCGGTCGCGCAATGCCGGGTCGGTGGCGTGAACCGAGATGTAGAGGGGCGAGAGACGCTGCTCGAAGATCCGCGCCCAGTCCGCCTCCGCGAGATTCGAGAGGGTGATGTAGTGGCCGTGGAGGAAGGAGAAGCGGTAATCCTCGTCCTTCACATAAAGCGAACGCCGCTGGCGCGGCCGGTTCTGGTAGACGAAGCAAAAGAGGCAGTTGTTCTTGCACCTCTGCACCTCCATGGCCTCGACCTCGACCCCGAGCGCCACCCCCGGGTCCTTCTCCAGCAAAAACGAGCTCTCCTCTCCGTCGCGGTGGACCACCAGATCCAGCTCCTCGAGGGCGCCATAGAAGGCGAGATCGAGGGCGTCGCGCAGGGGATGGCCGTTGATCGCCACCAGCCGATCCGCTGGCCTCAGGCCAAGGCGATCCGCCACCGATCCCGGCACCACCGTCGTGATTGCAACGCCCGCCATCGCCGCACCTCGCCCCTCCCCACGGAAAGAGTCGGCCACGGTCGCGGTGCGATCAAGCCGCAACGCCACGCCGCCGAAATCTACCCCGAGCGCCCCCAACCCAAATGACCATGCCCATGGACCTACCCGCCCTCGTTAGCGTTGCCGACAATCCCTTGCCGCCCCTCACCGCGTGGGTGGTCATCCTCGGCGTGACCCTGGCAGTGACCACGCTCGGCTATCTCGTCGGCCGCGGGTCGCAACGCCCCCGCCTGAGCGCAGCGCTGGACGAGCTGGAGGTCGCCAACCGGCGCCACCAGCGTGACCACGACCAGCAAGACAAGGCGATCACGGCCCTGCGCGACGAGCTCACCGAGATGGAGCGACTCACGGGCTGCCTTCCCGAGTTCGCCCAACGCCTCACCGCCTGCGAGGAGGTGGAGACCACCTGCGCGCAGATGCTCGCCATCATCCAGACGATGCTGCCCGCGGAGAAGACGTGCATCCTCCTGCCCGAGGAGACGGGCTACATCCCGTGGGTGGCGAGCGGCATCGACCCTGCCACCCTGCGCCAGGAGATCATCCCGTTCGGCAGCGGCAAGCTCGGCTGGGTCAGCCAGCGCGGCATCATCACCTACGCCGCGCAGCTCGCCCAAGAGACCGCCGCCATCCGCAGCCATGTCTTCGGTGAGGATGAGGTGGTGGATGCCGACATCTACATCCCCCTCAACCAGGGCAAGCGCGCCCTTGGGATGATCACCCTCAAGGCGCTCAAGCGCAGACCGCGCTTTGAACGGCAGATCCTGCGGGCGCTGAAAGAGCTCTTCTCCACGGCGCTGGCCGGCAACCGCGCCTTCCAGCAGGTGGCCCAGCGCGCCAACCGCGACGGCCTCACCGGCCTGTACAACATGACCTTCTTCAAGCAATACCTAGAGATCGAGCTGCACAAGGCAGAGCGCAACCACACCCGCTTGTCGCTCTTCATGCTCGATATCGATCACTTCAAGTTCTACAACGACCACCATGGCCATCAGGCCGGCGACGAGATTCTCCGCCAGGTGGGCAGCCTGTTTCGCGAGCACACCCGGGCGGTGGACATTGCCGCCCGCTACGGTGGCGAGGAGTTCATCGTTCTCACCCCGGAGCTGGACCGCCCCGACGTGCTCCAGTTTGCCGAACGGTTCCGCGACCTCTTCCTCGCCAACCCCTTCCCGCACAAGGACGAGCAGCCGGAGGGGACCCTCAGCTTCTCCGGTGGCATCGCCACCTACCCGCTGGACGGCACCTCCATCGAGGAGCTCATCCGCGCTGCCGACGGAGCCCTCTACCAGGCGAAGGCGAACAACCGCAATCAGGTCGTCGCCGCCCGCGGCCCAGTGGCGGTGTAGTGCGCCGGAGCGCGCGCCCACCGGCGATCGCCGGCGGTTCGCGGTTAGCGACGAAACGGGTGGCTGCGGGAGCATGAACAGGGGCCGCTACCGTTACCGTCCCACGCCTCCCTACAATCGCCGCCCCGCGACCGGCGGCGCGGAGAGGGAGGGCGACGATGGCGATCTCGGCGGAGCGACAGCGGCTCCTCACCCTGCGGCAACAGATTCACGCCGCCAACGCCGCCTACTACCAGGGGCTCGCCACCGGCTACACCGACGCTGAGTTCGACGCCCTGCTTGTTGAGCTCGAACAGCTCGAGGCCGCCCACCCCGACTGGATCAGCCCCGACTCCCCCACCCAGGGGGTGGGGAGCGACCTCACCGGCCGTGGCTTCGTCGCCGCCCGCCACACCCTTCCCATGCTCAGCCTGGGGAATACCTATTCAGAAGAGGAGCTGCGCGCCTTCGACCGCCGCCTTGTTCGCCTCCTCGGGGGCGCGGTGCACGGCTACGTGTGCGAGCTGAAGATCGACGGTGTCGCCCTCTCCCTCCATTACCGTAACGGCGAGCTTCGCCAGGCGATCACCCGCGGCGACGGGCGCGAGGGCGACGACGTCACCCTCAACGTGCGCACCATCGCCGCGATCCCGCCGTGGATCGCCGCCGCCCCCGCCGAGTTGGAGGTGCGCGGCGAGGTCTACCTCCCCCTCGCCGCCTTCGCCCGGATGAACCAGCGCCGGAGCGCGGAGGGCGAGGAGCCTCTGGCCAACCCGCGCAACGCCACCGCCGGCACCCTCAAGACCCTCGACCCGCGCGAGGTCGCCCGGCGGCCCCTCGCCTTCTTCGCCTACGAAGCCCTCGACGCCGGTGCGGCCGGCGCCACCCACCACCAAACCCTCGCCCGCCTTGCCGCCTACGGTTTCCCGGTGGAATCCCACCACGCACGCTGTGCCGACCTCGACGCCTGCATCGCCTACTGCCGCCGCTGGCACGACGAGCGCCGCGCCCTCGACTACCTCACCGACGGGGTGGTGGTGAAGGTCGACGACCCGCACCAACGCGCCGCCGCCGGTACTACCGCCAAGTCGCCACGCTGGGCGATCGCCTTCAAGTTTCCCCCGGACCGGGCGGTCACCAAAGTAGAGCGGATCGAGGTCCAGGTAGGGCGCACCGGCAAGCTCACCCCGGTCGCGCACCTCACCCCGGTGGAACTCGCCGGCACCACGGTCAGCCGTGCCACCCTCCACAACCAAGACGAGATCGACCGCAAGGGGGTGCGCGTGGGCGACCGGGTGGAGATCGAGAAGGCGGGCGAGATCATCCCGCAGGTGGTCGCGGTCCTCGACCCGGACCGGCCAGACCGCGGGAAGCGCTTCGTCATCCCCAGCCACTGCCCGGCGTGTGACGGCGCGGTGGCGCGCGACCCCGACGGGGTCGCCCACCGGTGCGTCAACATCCACTGCCCGGCCCAGCGCGAGGCGGTGATCCTCCACTTCGCCTCGCGCCGCGCCATGGACATCGCGGGGCTCGGCCCGGCCTTGGTGGAGCAGCTCCTCGGCGCCGGCCTAATCCACGACTACGCCGACCTCTTCACCCTCGCCGCGCAGCGCGCCGCGGTCGCCGCCCTGGAGCGGATGGGGGAACGCTCCACCGACAACCTCCTTGCCGCCATCGAGCAGGCGAAACAGCGCCCCTTCGCCCGCCTCCTCTACGCCCTCGGCATCCGCTTCGTGGGCGAGAAGACCGCCTACCTCCTCGCTGCCGCCCTCCCCTCCCTCGACGCCCTGGCCAGCGCGGACGAGACCACCCTGCTGGCGATCCCCGAGGTGGGGCCGGTGATCGCCGAATCAATCCGCCGCTTCTTCGCCGACCCCGCCAACCAGGCCCTCCTCGATCGCCTCTGCCAGGCCGGGGTGCGAGCGGAGGCGTCCGCGGCGGCGGAGGTGGCGGTTGCCCAGACCCTCGCCAACCTCACCTTCGTCCTCACCGGCACCCTCTCCCGGCCACGTGACGAGGTCGCCTGCTGGATCCGCGCCCGCGGCGGCCGCACCACCGCGGCGGTGAGCAAGAAGACCGATTACGTCGTCTGTGGCGACGCGCCCGGCTCCAAACGCGACCGCGCCATCGCCCTCGGCGTCCCGCTGCTCAGCGAGGCGCAGCTCACCGCCCTGGCGACCCCGGAATGAACGGCGCGCACACCCCACCCCCTCCTCCCCGTGCCGCCGCCGGGCTGCTACCATGACGCCCCGCTTTTGGGGGAACCTTCCATCTCCACCTTCCATGAGGAAGTTCGATGAACCACAAGATTATCGAGTGGCAAAATAATCGCCTGCGGGTCTTGGACCAGCGCTTGTTGCCACGCGAGACGACCTACCGCGAGTTCACCGACTACCACCAGGTCATTGATGCGATCCAGTCGCTGGTCATCCGTGGCGCCCCGTTGATCGGCCTGGCCGCGGTGTGCGGCCTCGCCTTGGAGGCGCAACAGCAGGCCGAGGCGAGCGCCGAGCGGTTCGTCGACGCCCTCTACACCGCCGCCGAGGAGCTGCGCGCCTGCCGTCCCACCGCGATCCACCTCGCGTGGGCGATCGACCGGATCCTGCCGCTGGTGGATGAGTGCGCGACGAAGACGGGCGGCGAGCGCATCAAGCGGATGATCCAGGCCACCAACCAGCTCCGCGACGAGCAGGTGGAGATCGACCAGGCGATTAGCAAGGCGGGCGCGCCGCTGCTCGCCGCCGGCGATTACGTCCTCACCCACTGCAACGCCGGCGCCCTGGCCACCGGCGGGGAGGGGACCGTGCTCGCCATCGTGAAGGGGGCCATCGCCGGCGGCCGGCGGGTCTCCGTGGTGATCTGCGAAACCCGCCCCATGTTCCAGGGGGCGCGCCTCACCGCCTGGGAGTGTGAGGAGTCGTACATCCCCTACACCCTGATCACCGACTCCATGGCCGCCCACTTCATGAAGGTGGGACGGATCAACGCGGTCATCGTCGGCGCCGACCGGATCGCCGCCAACGGCGACGTTGCCAACAAAGTCGGCACCTACGGCCTGGCGACCCTCGCCAAGGCGCACCGGATCCCCTTCTACGTCGCCGCCCCCGCCGCCACCGTCGACCTCGACGCCAAGTCCGGCGCCGACATTCCGATTGAGGAGCGGGAGGGAGATGAGATCACCCTGGTCATGGGCCGGGCGATGGTCGCGCCGGAACGGGCCCGGGTGTGGAACCCCGCCTTCGACATCACCCCTGCCGCCCTGGTCACCGCCTACATCACCGAGCGCGGCATCATCTCCGCCAAGGGGCTGCGCCTCCTCCTCGCCACCGAGGCGAAGCTCAAGCCGCACCGGCTCTCGCCGGTCGAACTGCGGAAGAAGCGCCAGACAACGGCCACCCCGTTCGACCCGGATGCGGCGGCGACCGTCCGCCTCGTCCGCCGCACCGCGGCCGAGGCGGCGGCGAAGGCGGGGTCTCTCACCCCGGCCAAACAGGCGGCCCATGAGGCCGCCGGCGAGGCGATGGAGCGGGTCCTCGACAAGCGCCGGCAAAAGGCGCTGGCCGGCCTCGGGGTAGCGGAAGAGGAGGGGGAGGGCGAAGAGGTGTTGATCGCGGAAGACGAACCCCAGACGCCACCGGCCAAGAAGGCACCGCCGCAGAAGAAGGCGGCCGCCAAGAACGTGGCGGCGGCGAAACCCACCGCAAAGAAGGGCGGAAAGAAATAGGGAGCCGCACCCGGCGGCCAGTGCGCGGCAAGGGCGCACCGGCCGACCCGCGCTGCCGCGGGGTTGCCCGGCGTGCGGGCAGAAGCGGGCGGGGAAGAGCTGTTCTCGTCCCTTCCCCACCCCCCGCGCGCCGCCTCAGAGCTCGCCATGCCCATCGAGCAGATCCACCCCGTGGTGGTCCACTTCCCCATCGTCCTCCTCCTGGTGGGCTTTCTCCTCGACGGCATCTTCCTTCTGCTCCGCCGCACCGCCTGGGCCGACGTCACCTTCCTTCTGGTGGCGGCGGGGGTGGGGGCCGCCTTCGCCGCCGGCCTTACGGGCCAGGCGGCGGCCCACGCCATCGAACCCCTCGCCCCGCCCCTCAAGGCGGCCCTGGAGCGCCACCACGAGTTCGCCGGGGTCATCAACTTCCTGGGCACCGGCATGCTCGCTTTGCGGATGATGGTCCGCTTCCGCCGCCAGACCGTGCCGCTTGTGGCCTACCTCGCCATCGGTCTGTTGACCCTCTCCCTCCTCGCCCTCACCGCCCGCCGCGGCGGCATCCTGGTCTTCGACCTGGGCGCCGGCGTTGCCCTCACCGCACCCGTGGGCCCGGCCATCTGAGCTTGCAGGAGACAGCGGGAGGAAAAATGGCAGCCGGAGACTGGCCGCCGTTTGCCCCCCTTCCCCCCACCTACTACCTACTGCTGCCTACCGCCCCCATGCTCTTCGACTGCCACACCCACCTCACCGACCCGGCCTTTGCCGGCGACCTCGACGCGGTCCTCGCCCGCGCCCGCGCCGCGGGGGTGCGGTGGATGGTGACCAACGGCACCGACGGCCCCACCAACCGCGCCGCCCTCGCCCTCGCCGCCACCCACCCCGAGATCCTCCCGGCCCTCGGCATCTACCCGGTGGACGCGGTGGCCAATGAGGTCCTCGCCAGCGGCCCCACCCTGCCGTGGACGCAGGCGCCGTGCGACGTGGCGGCCGAGCTCGCCTTCATCGACGCCCACGCCAGCGCGGCGGTGGCGATCGGCGAGTGCGGCCTCGATGGCCACTGGGTCGCCACCCACCTGGACCGCCAGCGCGAGGTCTTCGCCGCCCTCATCGACCTCGCGCTGCGCCACGACCGGCCGCTCATCGTCCACTCGCGGCGCGCCGAGGCCGAGGCGGTGGAGATGCTCTTGGCACGCGGCGCCACGCGCGTCGACCTGCACTGCTTCAGCGGCCGCTTCAAGCTCGCCCAGCGGGCCTGCGCGGCCGGCTTCTACTGCTCCATCCCCGCCACCCTCCCCCACCACGAGCTGTTCCAAAAGATGGCGCGCGACCTACCCCTCACCTCCCTCCTCACCGAAACCGACGCCCCGTACCTCGCCCCCGTGCGCGGCGAACGCAACGAGCCGGCCCACGTCGCCGCCACCGTCGCCGCCATCGCCGAGCTCCGCCACCTGCCGGTGGACGAGGTGGAGGCGACCCTGGAGGCGAACTTCTGCCGCCTCTTCCGCATCGACCCGCCACCGGAACGCGGCAGGTAGAGGGAGCAGATCGAGAGCAGAGGAGCGCTCCATCCCCGCGGTGAGGATGCCCCCGTTGCGACCTTCAACTTCCGCTTTGGCCCTGGCCGCGGGCACGACCGGTCCCCCCCGCAGGGGCGGAGAACCCCCCACCCAACGCCGGCCGAACCCAAAAAAAGGGGGCCGTGACCCCCTCCGGATCACGGCCCCGATACGCCGCGGCTCCAGCCCGGAGGCGAGCCTGCGGCGACAAGCGCCCCACCCGCCTCCGTAGCAACGAGGATGCCACCTCTCCCGCTGGCCGAGGGATGACGCACAACACATTGTTTTAGAAGATGTTTTGTAAGCTCACATGGAGTGTGACGAGGGGTAACCCCGGGGGCGGCTGGCCCCCCCGCCCCGAGAGCTGTCGCAATCCCTGACACCTTTTCCAAACCCCCTGACCCAATCTCCGTAACCGCAAGCAGTTACGGCGTGTCCGCCGGCTTTACACTCGCCATCTCACCCCCCAGGGCCGCCCCCACGTGGTCCACCTGGTGGATCCATGGAAGGCGCGCCACATACTCCGCCGTGGTCACCGCGCTCTGCCAATGGCCGGTGCGGCGGGCCACGCCGATCCCGACCACGAAACACCCCACCAGCGCCACCGCCACCACCCACGGCGCCGCCCTCCGGCGGCGAAGGCCAAAGGCGAGGGTGGCGGGGGCGGGGCAGGCGTCGACGCACGACTGGCAGGCGGTGCACTCGGCAGAGCGAATGGTAAGGCGGTCGTGGACCGGCAAGAGCTGCGGGCAGGCGTCGGTGCAGGCGCGGCAGCCGGCGCACTGATCCGGGTCGCGGCGGATGCGGTTCGGGCTGACCAGGGCGATGAGGCCGAGGAGCGCGCCGTAGGGACAGCAGTAGCGGCACCAAAGGTGGCGCACGAACAGCGAGCCGCCAACCAACCCCACCACCACCGCCAGCCCCCCCGGCCCAAGCTCGCGGAAGAAGAGGTACATCTTCACGTCTGCCACCCGGTGGTAATCGCCGTCGAGAAAGGGGGCGAGGGCGCGCGCCGGGAGGACGAAGACGATCCACAGGAAGAAGCCAAGGAGGAGGTACTTGAGGCCCCGCAGGGCGACGTCGAGGCGGCGCGGCAGAATCAGGTTGCGGCCGACGAGCCGCTTGCCCACCCGCGCCAGCCCCTCCGACAGGGTGCCGACCGGACAGACCCAGGCGCAGAAGGCGCGGCGGGCGAGCAGCGCGGTGGCCACCGCCACCAGAAAGAGGACGACCGCCGCTGGATGGATCGCGTTCAGCTCGCCGGTGGCGAGCCAGTGGCGCAGGCCGAGCATCCCGGAGATCGGCAGAAAGGCCTCCACCCCCGGCGGCCTGGGAAAGGCGACCGCCGCGCCGTGGCGCGCCGCCTCCACGAACAGGGCGAAGCGCACCCCGATCCACAGGATGATCGCCAGAAAGAGGACTTGGACGCCGCGCCGCCACAGCAGGGCACGCCGGCGGGTAGGACGCAGACCACCCATCCACAACTCCTTGGACCACGACCCCGCAAGAAGAGACCGGCACAACCGTAGGGTTTCTTCGTGCACTCCGTAACCCGCGTGGCTTTGCATCCTTGCCCCGCCCTCCGACAGACTCCCTTCGCGCCATGGCGACCTCGCGATTCCACCTCCTGCTCGCCTTGATCGCTGGCCTCGGGGTGGCGATCTACCTCCTGGGCAACGGCGCCACCTCCCTGTGGGACCGCGACGAGCCGCGTTTCGCCGAGGCGGCGCGGGAGATGGTGGCCACCGGCGACTACCTGGTCCCGCGCTTCCACGGAGCGGTGCGTTACGACAAGCCCCCCCTCATCTACTGGCTCATGGCGGCCGCCTACCGGGTGACCGGCCCCACCCCCTTGGGCGCGCGCCTGCCCTCGGCCCTCGCCGGGGGGATCGCGGTTTTTCTCACCGGCCTCCTCGGCCGGCGGCTGGTGGGGGCGGCGGCGGGGCTGTGGGGGGCGCTGATCCTTGCCCTCTGCCTCCAGCTCACCGTGGAGGCCAAGGTGGCGACGGTGGATGCGACGCTGCTGGCCACCATCTGCGCCGGCATGGTGGCGGTGGTGCGGAGCTGGCAGGGAGAGGGTGGCTGGGGAAACCTCCTGTTCGGCTGGGGGGCGGTGGCCCTCGCCATCCTCACCAAGGGGCCGATCGCGCCCCTGGTGGTGGGGGGCACCGCCCTCGGCCTGAAGCTGGCGGGCGGCCGGCCGTGGCCGTGGCCGGGGCGACGACTCGCCGCCGGCCTCGTGATCCTCCTGGCAATCTGCCTTCCCTGGGTGGTGGCGGTGCAGGCAGCAACCGACGGCGACTTCCTGCGGGTCGCCATCGGCCACCACGTGATCGACCGCGCCGCCCACCCGTTGGAGGGCCACCGCGGCCCCATCTGGTACTACCTCGCCACCCTGCCGGCGAGCTTCTTCCCGTGGGCGCTCCTCGGCTTCGGCGCCCTCTTTGACCTCATCCGCCGGGCGCGCGAGGCCGCGAGCCGGCCACTGCTGCTGTGGCTGGCCATCCCCTTCGCCCTGTTCACCGCCACCGCCACCAAGCTCCCCCACTACACCCTCCCCGCCTACCCCGCCCTCGCCCTCGCCCTCGGCCGAATCGTCGCAGCGCCCCGCCGGCCGCCCTGGTGGGGGTGGCTCGCGGCGGCGAGCGGGCTCTTCGCCCTCGCCCTCGGGATCGGCCTGGCGGTGGGGGCGCAGCGCCAGTTGCCCGGCGGCGCACCCGTCGCGGTGGGAATGGAGGCGCTGCTCCTCCTGCTGGTCGGCGTCGCCCACCTCACCTTTCGCTGGCGCTACCACGCCGTGGCGGTGGCCACCACCGCCGCCGCGGCGCTCCTCTGCCTTGGCGGCGCGACACTTCCCGCTCTGGAACCCTTCAAGCCCTCGCCGCCGATGGTCGCCGCCCTAGAGGCGGCACCCCCGGCGGCGCGCTACAGCTACGGCTACTTCGAGCCCTCCCTGGTCTTTGCCAGCCACGACACGGTGCAGGAGGTGAGCGACCGCGCCGCGCTGATCGCCCTCCTCGCCTCCCCCACCTCGTTTGCCTGTGTCCTGCCGCGCACCGTGTGGCACGAGCTCGCCCCCGCCCTCACCTCCCCCCCCGCCCTCACCTCCCCCCCGGCGGTCCTCGCCGCCTTCCGCGGCTTCAACGTGGCGCGCGGCCACTGGGGCGACTGGGTGGTGGTCGGGCGTTTGGCGCCTCCCGCCCCGGAGGTGGCCCGCGGCGGGCGATCGCGGCCTGAACTTCGGCGGCGCGCGGGCGGGTGACCCCCACCGCACCGCGGCACGATTGTCAGCGGCCACGCCGATCCCCTACAACACCCCCCTCGCCTCGGCACGGCCCGGCACCGATTAGGCTGGCGACTCGCCCGCCACCCTTCAGGAGGAAGATCCCATGTTTCACACCCTGCTCGCCGCCCTGTTCTGCCTCATGCTTCCCGCCCTCACCTGTGCCGATGAAATCGTCGGGGCACGGGTGGAGTACTGGTCCATGGGGCTCAGCGGCGATTCGAGCGTCAGCAGCGGCGACTTCACCCTGCCCACCCTGTCGCTCACCGACTCGACCGACGGCCTCGGTCTCGACAGCGACAATCCGGTGGGCGGCTCCGCCTGGCTCAACCTCGGCCCCTTCTTCCTCTTTGGCCGCTACACCCCCATCGACATCGCCGGCCAGGGCTCGACCACCTCGGAGATCACCCTCGGGGGCGAGACCCTCACCGGCACCATCGACCTCGACTCGTCGCTGACCTTCAACATGTTCGACGCCGGCCTCGGCCTCAACCTCCTCAACCTCGACGACCTGCCCATCCGCGTCCAGGTGGGGCTGCTGGTGGAGGTGAAGCTCCTCGACGGCACCCTCGAGGTCACCGGCACGGGCACGCCGAAGGGGAGCTCGGCGACCGGGACCACCACCGACACCCAGGACTTCACCCTGCCGATCCCGATGGCCGGCGGCCATGTGAAGCTCGGCCTCGCCGACTTTCTCGCCATCGACCTCCGCGGCGCGGCGATCGGCTACAGCGGCAACCACCTCTACGATGCGGAGGCGCGCGTCGAGCTCTCGCCGATCCCCTTCGCCGGGATCAGCGGCGGCTACCGGATCATGGACCTGGCGATCGACGAGTCAGACGTGAACCTCAACGCCACCTTCGACGGACCGTTCGTCGAGGCCTTCATCCGTTTCTGAGGCCACCAGCCGCAGAAACGTTCGACCGCCCCCGCGGGCGGACGACGGGGGAAGGCCCCACCGTTCGCGGTGGGGCCTTTTTCTTGCGCCGCCTCACGAGCAGGGGATCGTCCCGCCCCTGCCCGGGGGCAGGCGCCGCCCTTGCGCGCGCAGGAAGGCGCCCGCGCCGGTCACAAGACGACGACCTGGTAGCCCTCGCGGATCAGCCCCACCAGGCTCGGATGGCCCTGGTACTCCTTCACCAGGGGCAGTCCCGACGCCTGCACCTGCGAGGTCACCCCGAAGGCGCCGGCGCAGTAGTCACACACCCCGGCGATGAGGCCGGCGTCGCGCACCTGCCGGTAGAGGGCGGCGTAGGGAAACTCGGGGTCCGCGAAGCGCGCGACCCACAGGGTGCCGGCGCCGTCGAGGACCACCTGGACCTGCCCGCCCGCCTCGTGGACCTCTTGGGCGTAGAGCAGGGCGTGGACCGCGCGACCCAGGGACTCGGCCCGCTCGGTCCCCTCGTGCAGGATGATTGCCACCTTCATGGTTCTACCTCCCAATGGGGGGGATTCCCCTTCGTAGTAACGCCTTCAGCAATCCCGATGCCACGCCGTCCTCGGCTCGGGCGGAAGGGGGCCTGGCGCTGGCCCGATCGAGCATTCCACCGATTGCGGCCAGCCGATCGGGACGGTCACCGCGGAAACGAACAACGAATCCGTCCACCGGCCGGTAGCGCCGATGCGCAAGGGCAGTGCGGGCCGACCCTCACCGCACCCCCACGCGCCCCTCCAAACCTCCGCCGGGCGCCAGACGCCGAGCGCCGAGCGCCAGACGCCGAGCGCCGGGCAGATGGTGGCCCGAACCGCCGCCCCGGTTCGCCTCCGCGATCCCCACGGCCACCCCCGGCGAAGGCACACGGGCCACGGTGGCGACCCCAAGCGCGGCGCGCTGCGCATTGCGGAGCAACCCGCGGCGCGCTGGACCCGCAAGCTGCCGCACGACACCCTCGTTGGGTGCGCCTCCTCTACCTCGACCCGTACCACGGCGGCAGCCACGCCGCCTTCGTCGATGGCTGGCGGGCCCACAGCCGCCACCGCTGGACCGTGCTCACCCTGCCGCCGCGCCACTGGCGGTGGCGGATGCGCCACACCCCCCTCACCCTCAGCCGCGCGGTGGCGGAGCAGGTCGCGAACGGTGCGGCGTGGGATGCGCTGGTGTGCACCGACATGGTCGACCTCGCCGCCTTCCGCGGCCTCTGTCCCACCCCGGTCGCCGCCCTGCCCGCGCTCGCCTACTTCCACGAAAACCAGCTCACCTATCCGGTGCAAGAACCGCGCAATCGCGCCGCCTGCGGATTTCCGGCCACCGCCGCGAACGCCTCGTCCGCCGGCGATGAGTCAGCCCGAACCGGGGGTCGAGCCGCGAGGGAGACCGCGCCGCTGCCCGCCGAACAGGCCCAGGCGCGCGACCTCCACTTTGCCTACACCAACGTCACCACCGCGCTGGCCGCAGACGCCTGCTGGTTCAACAGCCGCTACCACCTCGACGCCTTCACCGGCGCACTCGCCGCGTGGCTGTCCAAGATGCCGGACTTCCGCCACCCGGAGGTGGTGGCGGAGATCCGCGCCAAGGCGGCGGTCTTCGCCCCTGGCATCGCCCCCTTCCCGCCGCGACCGCCGCGCCCCGCCGGCCCGCTGCGCCTGTTGTGGGCCGCCCGCTGGGAGTACGACAAGGGGCCCGAGGAGCTGCTCGCCGCCCTCACCCGCGCCGCCGCGGCGGGCGTTCCCTTCCGCCTCGCGGTGATCGGCGAGGAGTTCGCCAACCACCCCGCCGCCTTCGCCACGATCCGCAACCGCTTTGCCGAGCGCATCGACCACTGGGGGTTCCAGTCAAGCCGCGCGGGGTACCGCGCCTGCCTCGCCTGGGCAGACGTCGTCCTCTCCACCGCCCGCCATGAGTTCTTCGGCCTCGCGGTCGCCGAGGCGGTGGCCGCCGGCTGTCTGCCGCTCTTGCCCGACCGCCTCGCCTACCCGGAACGGTACGCCCACCACGATCCGCCCTTTCTCTACGACCCAACGCCGGCGGGGCTCGCCGCGGCGATCGGTGAAGCGGCCACCCGCCTCGCCGCCGGTGTGCTGTGGGGTGGCGACCCGGAGGCGGGAAGGGGTCGCGTCGCCGACCTCCTGTGGCCCACCCACGCACCGCGCCTCGACGCGGCGGTGGAGGCGATCACCGCCGCGACCAGCGCCGACTAAGCTGCCGGCGCCAAGGCGCGAGTTTGCGTGTTTGCAGGACTGACCCCGCAGTGCTGAAGCCACGGAGGGCGAATGACGCCTACCCGCGGATCACCGCCAACAGCTCGTCGCGGTGGCGAGCCATCTCGGCCTCGGTGCGCGCCTCGAGGTTGAGACGCAGGAGCGGCTCGGTGTTCGACTTGCGGACGTTGAACCATCCCCAGGCGAGGCGCACGGAGAGGCCGTCCAGGTGGCTGACCTCGCCCGCGCCGCCGAACTGCTGCTCCAGGCGGGCGAGCATCGCGTCCGGGTCGTCGACCCGCGAGTTGATCTCGCCGCTCGCCGCAAAGCGACGCAACCCTGCCAGCCGCTCAGACAGCTTCGCCGCGTCCTCGGAGAGGGCGGAGAGGAGGCGGAGCATGGTGGTGATGCCGCAGTCGGTGAAGAAGTTGTCTTTGTAGTAGAAGTGGCCGGAGAGCTCGCCGGCGAAAATCGCGTCCACCGCGCGCATCTGCTGCTTGATGAAGGCGTGGCCGACGCGGCACTGGATCGCCGTGCCGCCAGCCGCCTCGATCTCCTCCTTCACCACGTCGGAGGAGCGCAGGTCGTAGAGGATGGTGGCGCCCGGCCGCTCGGCGAGGAAGATGCGCGCCAGCATGGCGGTGGTGAGATCGGCGGAGACCACCGCGCCGCGGTCATCGACACAGATCACCCGATCGGCGTCGCCGTCGAAGGCGAAGCCCACCTCGGCACCGGCAGCGCGCACCCGCGCCTGGAGGTCGCGCAGGTTCGCCACCGTCAGCGGGTCGGCGGGATGGTTGGGGAAGGTGCCGTCGAGCTCCAGGTAGAGGGGCTCGACGGTGAGCTGCGGCAGCCGCGCAAACAGCGCCGGCAGGACCATCCCGGCCATGCCGTTGGCCGCGTCCACCGCCACCCGCATCGGCCGGATCTGCTTGGCGAACCCCATGAGGTGGTCGACGTAGCGATCGAAGATGGCCTCCTGGCGCACCGTCCCGGGGGTGGCCACATCCGCGGGTGGGGCGCTGGTGGCGAGGCGCTCGATCTCGGCGATCCCGGTATCGCCGCTGATCGGCACCGCGCCGGCGCGGCACATCTTGAAGCCGTTGTACTGGGGCGGGTTGTGAGAGGCGGTGATCATGAGCGAACCGCCCGCGCCGAGGGAGGCGACGGCAAAGTACGACATGGGGGTGGAGGCCAGCCCGATGTCGATCACGCTGGTGCCGCGCCGGCAGATGCCGCGGGTGACCGCCGCGAAGAGGGCATCGGAGGAGGTACGGCAATCGCGCCCCACCACGATCGCCTCCACCTGCAAAAGGTCCGCGAGGGCCATGCCAATCCGTTCGGCGATCACCTCGTTCACCTGCTCGGGGTAGGTCCCGCGGATGTCGTACGCCTTGAAGATGGTGGCCATGTCGCGACTCCAAGATGGGGTGCCAGGGATGCGCTCGCCACCGGCGAGCGGGCGCGAGTGTAGTGGCCACGACCACGAAGGTCACGAATCGCGCAACCCGATGCGGCACCAGGCTCAGCCGATCCGCAGGACCTTGGCGCCGCGCAGGGTGCCCGCGCTTAGCTCAGCGAGCGCCCGGTTCGCCGCCTCCAGGGGGTAGAGCTCCACCTCCGGGCGGATCCCCGCCGCCGCGGCGATGGCCAAGAAGTCGCGCACGTCGCGCCGGGTGACGTTGGCCACCGACTTGATCTCCCGCTCCATCCACAGGTGGGTGGGGTAGTCGAGCTCCAGCAGCGCCGCTTGATCCACCGCCTCCTTGCGGATCGCGTTGATCACCAGCCGGCCGCCCGGGACGAGGTTGGCAAGCGCCTCCACCACCGGCCGCCACGCGGGGGTGGTGTCGATGATCGCATCGAGCCGCTCCGGGGCGCGCGCCCGCGTGTCGCCCGCCCACACCGCGCCGAGCTCCCGGGCGAAGGCGCGCTCACCCTCGCTGCGCGCGAAGCAGTAGATACTCGCCTCCGGGTCGAGGTGGCGCAGGAGCTTGAGGACCAGGTGGCCCGAGGCACCGAAGCCGGTGAGGCCAAGGCGGCCGCCGCGCCGCAGGTGGGCGAGGCAAAGCGACCGGTAGCCGATGGCGCCGGCGCACAGCAGCGGCGCCGCCTCGACATCGCTGAGCGACTCGGGGAGGGGGTGGACAAAGGCGGCGGGAGCGACCATGCGCTCGGCGTAGCCGCCGTCAACATCGCGGCCGGTGGCGCGAAACTCGGCGCACAGATTCTCCTCGCCACGCTGGCAGGCGGGACAACGGCCGCAGGCGGAGTTGATCCACGCCACCCCCACCCGCGCTCCCACCGCCACGGTCGTCACCCCCGCGCCCAGCGCCGCGACCCGCCCCACCGCCTGATGGCCGAGAACGACCGGCAGGCGCGGCGGCGGAGTGCGCCCCTCGATCTCATCGAGCTCCGTGTGACAGACGCCGCAGCAGCTCACCGCCACCACCACCGCGCCGGGCCCGGCCACCGGCTCGGGAACCTCCGCCATCGCCAGGGGCTCGGGGCTGTTCGCGATCTGCACGATCCGCCGCAGGACCATCGCCCGCATCGTCGCTCCTCCTTCGCTCCGGCCGGCGCCGGGTCGCTTTAGGGTAACAGGCCACGGCACACGACTCGCGGCAGGCTACGCGTCGGGCAGACGTTGGCGAGGGTAACGAAGCGAGGCTGCGCGACGCCGCATCGGGACCAGCTCGTCGCGCTACGCGGGGCTCAGCCACGACCTACGGCGCGCCCCGCGCTGTGCACCGAGCCACGCAACTGGCCGCGGCCCCGTGCGTCGCCTCAGGCCCGGCAAGGCAATCGATCGACCCAGACGACCGGCTCGTCGCGCGCCCGCACCGCCGATCTGCCTTCGACCCAACCGCCTTCGACCGCTTGCGTGTCGCCGAGCGCGGTTGCAGCGCGACTCAGGCGGCTTCACGACCCAACCGCCTTCGACGTGACTGCGTGTTGCGGGTGCGGCGCAGCGCCTGTAATCACCCATCCAACCCACGCAGCCGCTGGCGGGCGGCGCGATTCTGCGGGTCGGCGTCGAGGGCCTTGCGGTAGTTGAGCTGCGCCTTGGCACCATTGCCGAGCCGCTCCCAGCACATCCCGCGCCACACCCGCAGGTCGGCGAGGTAGGGCGGCTTCTTCTCCATCACCACCCCCATCTCGCCGAGAGCCTCCTCGTAGCGGCCGAGGTGGTAGAGGACCTTGCCGTAGGCGAAGCGCGCCTGCAGGCGGCCGGGCTGGCGGCGCAAGACCTCGAGGTAGTCATCGCGCGCCGCCTCCCACTCCTCCTCCCTCGCGTGCAGCTCGCCAAGCCGTTCGTAGACGTCGGTGTAGTCGGGGGAGAGCTCAAGGATGCGGGCGTAGTGTTGAATGGCGGTGGCCGGCGCACGGCTTGCCACCTCGCTCGCGCTCGTGAAGAGGAGCTGGACGTACGCCGCCTTACGCAACCGCACCACGTTGGGCGCCAAGCTCCACGCGTGGTCGAAGGCACGCAGCGCCGCCTCCCCCTTGCCGTCGCTCACCAGCGCCTCGGCGCGGGCGATCTCCTCGAGGGTGTCGCGCTCGGACACCGACAGGGGGTGGTCGCTGAGCGCCTCGGGGGCCATCACCACCACGTCGTGGCGACCAAAGGACAACCACGAGGCCACCACCGCAATCACCATCAGCACCGCCGCGACCCACGGGGACCAGCGCTGCCACCAGGTGGGCGGGCGGTGGTGGCGGCTCAGCTCCATCAGGCGGCGCAGCTCGGCGGGATCGAGGAGGACCTTGCGCAGGGCGGCAACTAGCTCCGCGCCGGTGGCGAAGCGCTGCGCACGGTCCCGCGCGATGGCCCGCTGGAGGATCTTGCGCGACGCCTGCGGCAGCAGCGGGTTGAGGTGGATCGGGTCCGCAGTCTTCCCCTGCATAATCTTCACGATCAAGGTCGCCACCTCGTCCGCCTGATACGGCTTCTCGCCGGTAAGCATGCGGAAGGCGATCACCCCAAGGGCGTAGAGGTCGGTACGGCCGTCAAGCTCCTCGCCGCCGAGCTGCTCCGGCGACATGTAACTCGGCGTGCCGAGCGCCGTGCGCGTTTGGGTGAGCTCGGTGGCGGAGAAGCGGGCGATGCCGAAGTCGGTGATCTTCACCTGCCCATCGGCGCGGATGAGGATGTTCGCCGGCTTCACATCCCGGTGGATCACCCCCTGGGCGTGTGCGGCGTCGAGGCCGGCCGCGATTTGCGCCAGGATCTCCAGGGTCTCGTCGAAGCGCGGGGTGGCGGTCGTCGACAGGTACGACTCCAGCGTTCGCCCCTCCACGTACTCCATCGCGATGAAGGTGGTGTCGCCCTCCTCGCCCACGTCAAAGACCGTCGCGATGTTCGCGTGCGACAGCCGCCCGGCGGTCTGCGCCTCCAAGACGAAGCGGTGGCGCAGGGCGGCCGAGTCCATCGACGACCCCATCGCCCCCATCTGGATCGTCTTGATCGCCACCTGCCGATCGATCTTCGGATCGAAGGCGCGGTAGACCACCCCCATCTGCCCGCGCCCAATCTCCCCGAGGAGTTGGTAGCGACCGAGGGTGTCCCCCAGCGCATCGCCACCCGTCGAAGGTGGCAAGACGGGGGCGTCTGAAGTGGAAAAGACCGAGGGAAGCATGGATCCAAATCAACAGGTTTCCCGCCCTCATCGGCCCCGCCCAGGGTTTGGGTAAGCAATGCGCCATGGCCGGCGCACGAGTTGCCACCGACCGGCCAACGGAGGGGCGAGGGGCTGGCCGGCACGGCGCGCACGCCAACCCGCAGGCGTCCCCCAAGCGCCCACCGCGTGAGCGACCTCCATGGCCGGCTTGCCACCGTGGCACCGGCGGGCAAAAGACAGTGGGCTGACCAGAACGCCAACGCATCCGTCGTCACGGACGCCGTCCACCGCCACTGAAGCGCCGCGTCTACGGGCGGAAAATCGCGCAACGCTCCCCTCGTCACCGCCCCTTCAATCCCAACCTTGGCGCCGCGCACCGCGGGCGAAGCCGCTCCCGCAGGATGGGTCACCCACCACCCGGCGCGGTTGGGCGCGTTCGCGTCGTTGCGTGATCCCCACCGGTAACGCCGCCACCCGCCCGGATCACCGGCAACCAACGCCCGCGGGATCCTACCGGCCGGCCCCACGTCGCATCCCCCCGCCCGCACCCACAGCATCGCTTCCATCGTGACTTAGTTCACGGTCGGCGGCGCGGCGCCGCCCGGTCCCCCATCCGCCCCTACGGCATCGTTTCCATCGTGACCCCGCCCGGCAAAGAGATCACGTTGCCATCCACATCCCACACCGTGGCGCTCACGAGCTGCAAGGCAGGGTTGCCGGTAACCGTTGGTGGATAGACCACGTAGGCCTGCAGATACTGGGGCGCAAGCCCCTGCGGCGCGGCCACGTCCAGGTAGAGCCGCTGCCCGTCCTGGTGCCAGTAGACCATCCGCTGGGTCGCACCAAAGGGGCCGGTCGTACTCGACGTCCCCCGCACCGTCGACTCGGGGACGTAGACAAAGAGGTCACTGGGATCCACCACCGTCTCGTCGAAGTCCACCACCAGCGACGCCGCTCCCAAACGCAGGGTCGACCAGCCACGACCGAAGGTGATCTTCGCCCGCGGCGCCGCCTCCAGGGAGGGGAGATCCGCTGGTGTCGGCCCGGTAAGCATATCCACGTACTCAAGAGAATCTGAGTGGCCGGTACCCGGCACCACCTCCAACGAGAGCGCCATCACCGAACCACCACCACTCGAGTCGTCGGTGTTGAGATTCACCTCCACCGTCGCCAGCCCCACAGGAACGTCGCCGGGGAGATCGGTCACCAAGACGGTCTGGACCGGCTCATGGCCAAAGACCCACGGCCAGAAGGTGTGGAAATAGGGCCCATAGAGCGTCCCTACCGAGGTCCCATCCGGGCGGACGTTAAACACTGAACGCACCAACCCCAGGGCCTGAAGGTCCCACACCTGGCCAGTCGCGGCGGAGGTCAGGGTGACGGCCACAGTCTCCGTAGTCGCGCGCTCCGAACCACCCGCCATCATCGTCACGGTGTCCCCGGCCCGGGCCACTGACGGAAAGGTGCGCACACCCGCGCAACCGTGAAGGAAGGGGAGCGTCGCCAGCGTGATCGTCGCGAGCAGCCAACCACTGGAACGGGAAAGATGAGACTGAAGGGTCTTCATGGCGTACCTCCTCCAAGGCCAAGGGTGTGCATCAGAATGACGGCGTCGCGCAGGTCGACCACGCCGTCGAGGTTGAGATCAGCTACCACCGCCTCCTCCGGGGTTGGGGTGGCCAACCCTTCGATAAAGCGCAACAGGACCGTCACATCCGCCATGGTCAGCACCCCGTCTGGGGCACCGCGCGGCGCCAGATCACCCAGCAGGCCGACAGGGCACGGGAAGTCAGGATCACAGGCGTCACCCACACCGTCGCCGTCGCAGTCCGCCTGGCCAGGATTCACCTGCATCGGGCAGTTGTCCGCCCCGTCCACCACCCCATCGCCGTCGCTATCCGTGACCAGGGGGTTGCTCCCATAGGTCAGCACCTCCGCACCGTCGCTCAGGCCGTCCCCGTCTGTGTCGGCGCGCAAGGGATTGGTGGTGTAGGTCAACACCTCCTGCCCGTCGGTCAAGCCATCCCCATCGGTGTCTGGCACGCGAGCCTTCGTCCCCAGCACCGCCTCCTCCACGTCCTTAAGGCCGTCGCCATCCGAATCTGGACTATTGCCCGTACGGGTCACGATGTTGCCCACCTCGTCGTAGCTAAATCCGAAGCTCGGGCCATCGTTACGGGCCACCGACTGAACCCGGTTCAGGTCGTCGTAGCTGTACGTAACCACCACCACCGCCGCCTCGGCCGCCGCTCCCAGCCACCCCCACCCCACAACAACCCACACCATCAAAAGTGCTCTCATACCACCTCCCTTACCTTTTGACCCAACACCACGCGCGGGCGGTTATCCTACGAACGAACCGCAAATAGACGGCGACTCCGGTCGCAACTCCACGCCCACAGGTCGTCGATAACTCTTTGGTAGCAATACACGGGGTTGGCCGGCGTCACCATGGCCAGCAGCCCCTGGCCGTAGACGTAGTAGCGGAGGATCTGGTTGCTCCCATTCGCCTCCGCCAAAAGGTTGCCTGAAGCGTCGTAGACGTAGCGG
>Ga0210034_1000139_pt1 | contig 89882 bp, 78 predicted proteins | sample CryGeymeta201505_FD_185466 | JGI IMG/M metagenome (GOLD analysis project Ga0210034, IMG submission 185466) | Groundwater microbial communities from Crystal Geyser aquifers in Utah, USA - Crystal Geyser metaG 2015-05 (SPAdes) (version 2) | ecosystem: Environmental > Aquatic > Deep subsurface >... | reverse complement strand
GTACAAGGGGGAGCCTGGCCGCCTGGGGGTGGGTCGCAGCGGGTCGAGCGCGCGGGAGGGAGGGGGGGCCCATGCACGTCTCGCACTTCATCGCGCTGCCCGGGTCGAGCGCGCGCGGGAGGGGACTGGGTCTGGACCGGACCGTGGTTCATCCCCAATCGTGGCCGCCGGTGCATACTGCCGCGCCATGGAGATCTCCTATACCGACTTCGTGGTCGTGGGCGGTGGGGTCGCTGGCCTGCGGGCGGCGATTGATCTGGCCGGCGGCGGGCAGGTGACGGTCCTCACCAAGGACGCCCTGAGTGAGGGGGCGACCGAGTACGCGCAGGGCGGCGTCGCCGTCGCCCTGGGCGCGGACGACACCCCCGCCGCCCACCGCGACGACACCCTCGAAGCGGGTGCCGGCTACTGCAACGCCGCCGCGGTGGAGGTCTTGGTGAACGAGGGGCCGGCGCGGGTCCGTGAGCTGATCGACTGGGGGATCCAGTTCGACCGCGACCCGGGCGGCAACCTCGACTTCACCCGCGAGGGGGCACACCACCACAACCGCATCCTCCACGCCTGTGGCGACGCCACCGGCCGCGAGGTGGAGCGCACCCTGGTGGCGAAGGTGCGAACCCTGGCGCGAGCGCGGCGCCTGCCGCACCACTACACCCTGGGGCTGGTGGTCGAGGAGGGGCGGTGCCTGGGCGTCTGGCTGGTGGATCAGACCAATGGCCGCGAGCGGCTGTTGTTGGCGCGGGCGGTGGTCCTCGCCACCGGCGGCGTCGGACAGCTCTACCGCTACACCTCCAACCCCGCGGTGGCCACCGGCGACGGCCTCGCCATGGCGCACCGCGCCGGCGCCACCCTGCGCGATTTGGAGTTCGTCCAGTTCCACCCCACCGCCCTGCACCTCGCCGGCGTCCCCGCCTTCCTCATCTCCGAGTCGATGCGCGGCGAAGGCGCCCGGCTGATCAACCAAGAGGGCGAACGGTTCATGGTCGGCCGCCACCCGGACGGCGACCTGGCGCCACGCGACGTGGTCGCCCGCGCGATCTACAACGAGATGGCGCGCCACGGCGGCCAGCCGGTCTTTCTCGATTGCCGCCACCTCGGCGCAGAGCTGTTGCCGAAGCGCTTCCCCACGATCTTTCAGGCGTGCCAAGGCTACGGCATCGACATGCGCAGCCAGCCAATCCCGGTGGCCCCCGCGGCCCACTTCATGATGGGCGGGGTGGTCACCGACCTCGACGGCGCCACCGACCTCCCCGGCCTCTACGCCTGCGGCGAGGTGGCGTGCACCGGCGTCCACGGCGCCAACCGTCTGGCGAGCAACTCGCTCTTGGAGGGGCTGGTCTTCGGCGAGCGCGCGGCGCGCGCGATCCTTGCCAGCGAGGTCGCCTTCCCCACCCTGCGCAACGCCGGCTTCTACGAGCCACCGGCGCCGATCCTGGAGATCGACTACGCCGGCCGCCAGCGCCAAGCGCGCACGATCATGTGGGAGTTCGCCGGGATCCACCGCACCGCCGACGGGCTCATTGCCGCCGACGCCGCCCTCGCCAAGCTGGAGCTGCCCCACGAGCGCTACCCGGCCGACCGCCTGGTGGCGGAGACCGGCAACGCGATCATGGTGAGCCGCTTGATCTGCCAGGCCGCCCTCGCCCGCACCGCCTCCCTCGGCTCCCACCACCGCGACGACGCGGTGACGGAACAACCGTAGCGGGCGCGAGGAGTAGGAAGTAGGAGGGGGTGGGCGCCTCACCCCCACCGGGCGAAGCCGCCGCGCCGCCAAGATCGGTCTGGGGTCATGTCTTTACTTTATGCTGCAACGCGGCGCATCAGAGTCCGGTGTTGGACCGGGAATATAAAATAAAGGCCTGACCCCAGGCTACGATTCGCGGCCCGCGCTACAAAACATCTTCTAAGGCGGCGTCCCCGTGGGGTGCGGTCCGGCGGGGGGCGGCGGTAGAGTCGCGGCCATGGCCGTCCCACCCCGCCTCGCGCGTTGGCTCGTCGCTCCCGGCTGGGCCGGCTGGTTGCTGGTGGCGATGGCGATCGGGGCCGCCGCGGCACCGTGGCTGGCACCGCACGATCCGTCGGCGATCGACCTTGCCGGGGCGCTCGCGCCGCCATCGGTTCACCACTGGCTGGGCCAGGACCGTCTCGGCCGCGATCTTCTCTCGCGCCTCCTCTTTGGGGCGCGCATCTCGCTCCTGGTGGGGATGGCGACGGTCACCGTGACCGCCACGGTGGGGGCAGCGGTGGGGCTCCTCGCGGGTTGGCTCGGTGGCTGGGTGGACGAGCTGCTCATGCGCATCACCGACTGCTTCCTCGCCTTCCCCGGGATTCTCCTGGCCATCGCCTTCACCGCCGCCACCGGCCCCGGGATCGGCCACGTGATCCTCGCCCTGTCGATCATCGGCTGGGTGGGGTACGCCCGCCTCACCCGCGGCCAGGTCCTCGCCCTGCGCTCCACCGACTTTATGGCCGCCGCCACCGGCCTGGGGCTGTCGCTACCGCGCCTGCTCCTGCGCCACCTCCTGCCATCGGTGGCCGCGCCCCTGACCGTGGAGGCGACCTTCGGTTTTGCCTACGCCATCCTCGCCGAGTCGTCCCTCTCCTTCCTCGGCTTGGGCACGCCGCCCCCCACCGCCACTTGGGGGGGTCTGCTCAACGGAGGCCGCGCCGACTTGCTGGTGGCGCCGCACGTAACCACCTTCCCAGGGGTGGCGATCTTCCTCACGGTGGTGGCGGCGGTCCACCTCGGCGACCGCCTCCGCGACCACCTCGACCCACGCCACGAGGCGCTGGCACCGCACCCGTAGGGGGCGACGCGGGGTGGTGGCTACTGCTTGTTGACCGCCCCCTTCAGCCCCCACGAGAAGAGGCCCATGTGGGTGGTGAGGTCGACCTCGGTGGTGACCCCCGATTCAATCGTCACCTGCAGGGTGAGGAGCTCGCCTGGGCTGCGCTCGCCCTTGAGCTCCTTCACGTATCCCACCTCCACCGTGTAGTCGCCCGGCGACTGGGGGGTGTCGACGAGGACCGTCGCGCCACTACACCCGACCCGCCCGCCGCTGGCCAGGGGAACCGCCGCGCCGTTGATCCGCAGGGGGTCGATGTACACGGCGTCGCAGAAAAAGCCGGGGAAGGTGGTGGTGAAGGAGACCCGCAACCGGGTCCGCGCCACCCACTCGGCACGCCGCTGCTCCTCTTCCTCCAGACGGGCGACGCGATCGTCCTCGCGCTGGTAGGCGTCGGCGGCGATCTTGCCCAGGGCGTTGGCGAGCTGGGCGGCGCTACCGACCTCGAAGTAGCGGCCACCGCCGGCGGCGGCGATCTCGCGGAGTTGGTCGCGGTCCACCGCCGCGCCGACGTTGAGGCCGAGTACCTCGATGCGCACTCCGGGCACCTCGCCCATAACGTTGGCGACGTCCGCGAGGGGGTCCTTGGAGCAGTTGTCGCCGCCGTCAGCGATCAGAACCACCACCTGCGTCCCCACCCGGCCGCTGAGGTCGCGGACCGCACGGCGCAGGCCGGCGGAGATGGGCGAACCGCCCTCGGGGAGCAGACCGCCGAGCGCCGCGCTCACCTCCTCCACGGTGTGCCGGCCGGGGGCGAGGTGGAGGGTGACGTCGGCGCAGCCGGTGAGGCTGGGGCTGTCGCCGTAGGCGCGAATGGCCAGCTCCGGCCGGTCGTGGTTGCGGGCGAAGCTGGCGACCCCGGCGCGCAGGATGTCGATCCGCACCCCCGCCGCATCCCGGGCGCGCATGGAGCTGGAGCCGTCGAGGAGGAAGTGGAGGGTCACCGCGCTGGGAATCGCCGCAGCCGCGGTTCCCGCCCACACGACGAGGAGGAGCACGAACGCCACCCCCCGCATCACGACACCTTGCGGTAGACGAGAAGACCGATGACCGCACACAAGATTGCGAGGAGGCTCAGGTCGAGGGTAAAACCAAAGGTAATGTGGAAGATCGCGAGGTTGAGGCTCAGGGGTGGGGCCATCCCCACCTCCACCCCCTGGACGAAGAGGTCGTGGAGGATCCCGCCGGGGATCAGGTGGCGCAGGATGTTGGATATCACGCCGCCAAAAATGGCCGACAAGAGGGCCACGAGAAGCATGGGCCCGAGACGGACCTGGGAGCCGCGTTCCATCATGTTGGGTACCAACGGAAAGAGCGAAGGATGGCGGAACCACGGCCACAACACCGTCGGCCGGCTGTGTAACAGAGGGATCGAGAGGGGTGCAAGGTGAACCCGACTCCCCACCAGACGACCACGGAAGAGCGGCCGGGATGCGTCAACACCTCGCTCCTCGCCGCCCTGGAAATGATCCTCACGGACCACGCCTCGGGGATCCTCACCAGTGCCCGGGTGGACGGCGACCATCGCAAGCTCCACGTGGTCGCCGGCGAGGTGGTCACCGCCGCCTCGCTGGAACCGGAGGGGCGGCTCCTGGCGCGCCTGCGCGCGGCCCACCAGCTCAGTGAGGCACAGCACGCCGAGGCGCTGGTAGCCATCGAGGCGTCGGGACAGCGCTCGGGGAGCTGGGCGATCGACCAGGCGCGGGTTCCGGAGGAGGCGGTGGTCACCGCCCTCACCGAGCAGATCCGCGACGCCCTCGCGGCGCTGCTCGCCGACCCGCACCACCCGGTCCGCTTCCTGCCGATCCCGGAGCTGACCGTGGCGTCGACCCATCCGCACCTGCCGATCACCGAGGCGATCCCCACCGCCCTCCTCTCCCTGCCGGTGGCGACGCTGCGGCGCGCCTACCCCCTCGACGATGACGCCACCTTCCGGCCGGCGGTGACCCCGTGGCGGTTGGCCCAGCAGTTCGTCTTCGACGACGCGGCCGCCACCGTCCTCGGCCTGGTTGAGCGCGGCCGGCCGCTGGCGGAGATCGCCCGCCTCGCCGCCCTCACCCCCGATGCGGTGCGCCAGCGCCTCTTCCTCCTCGCCTACCTCGGGCTGATCACCCCCGAACAGGTCCCCGCGGCCACCGCGGCTGCACCGACCCCGCCTGCGGCGGAGACCGCGGCCACCCCCACACCCCCCGCCACGCCGGCGGCGGCGACCGAGACGGGGGCGATCTCCGAGGAGGCGCGCGCCCTGGAACGCGAGCTCACCGGCCTGGCGCGGCGGATCGGCGCGATGGACCCGTACGCGCTCCTGCGCGTCAACCGCAACCATTCGTTGACCGAGGTGAAGCGCTCCTACCACCACCTGAGCAAGCGGTTCCACCCGGACGTGGTGCGCGGCCTGGGGCTGGGAGAGGAGATCATCGCGGTCGCCGATCACGTTACCCAGGCGCTGACCGCCGCCTACCAGACCCTCTCCGACCCGAAGCACGGGGGTGGTGGGCACGGCGACCACCCCGCCGCCCACCACCCCGCCCCCGGCGACCCGGAGGCGATCTTCACCAACGCCAAGCTGGCGATCACCGGCCACGACTACGAACGGGCCGCCCGTCTGCTGGCCAACCTCATCGAGCGCAAGCCGGACGAGACCGACTACCACCTCTACCTTGCCGCCGCCTGCATCCGGCTGCGCGGTCGCAAGCGGGAGGCGGAACAGGCCCTGAAGCGGGCGACCCGCCTCGCCCCGAGCGACCCGCGCGGCTATGTCGCCCTCGGCGACCTGTACCGCGAGGGGGGCATGGAGGAGAAGGCGGCCGGCTGCTATCGCGAGGCGCTCCGCTGGGACCCGCACCAGCGCCACGCCACCCAGGCGCTGGCGGAGATGGAGGCGGCAAGCCACAAACCCGAGGGCAGCCGCGCCGGTCTCAGTGGGTTGCTCGGGCGGCTCCGCAAGGGGTGAGACGACCGCCACCGGAGCGTGGCCGAAACGCGCCTTCCGCCGCCACCAAGCGCCAAGCCGAAAGCCGATGCTGAGGGTGAATCGCGACATGGCCATGGACTCTCCCGCTGCCACCGCCGCCGAGTCGGCCCCCCCCCTGGCGCCGGTGGCCGAGGAGGCGCCGCCGAGCTACGAGATCAACCTGCGCACCTACCAGTGGGTGCGGCGGTTGATGGATCTGCTGATGAAGGTCTCGCCCCTGAACCTGCGGGTGCACGACCTCACCGACCAGGCCGAGCGCGGCGACATCTTCCTCTTCAACCATTTCTCGCGCTTCGAGACCTTCATCCCGCAGTACATCCTCTACCGCCACGCGGGGGTGATCGGCCGGTCGCTTGCCGCCCCCGAGTTTCTCGGCCCCGACACGGCGGGCACCTTCCTCCGCTCCCTGGGCGCGATCCCCACCGACCTGCCGCGGATCATCGACTTCATGGGCGATGAGCTGCTCGCCGGCCGCAAGATGGTGATCTTCCCCGAGGGGAGCATGATCAAGGACAAGAAGGTCCTCGATCGCCACGGCCGGTTGCAGATCTACTCCCGTAGCCGCCTGGAGCGGCGGCCGCCGCACACCGGCTCGGCGGTCACCGCGTTGAAGGCGCTGTACCGCATCGACTGCCTGAAGCGCGCCTTCGCCGACGGTGACACGCGCCTCCAAGACCACCTCCTCGCCCACTGGCCGGAGCTGGAGCCGGAGCAGATCCAGGCGCGCCTTGCCCGGCCGGTGAGCATCGTCCCGGCAAACATCACCTTCTTCCCCCTCTACATCACCAACAACATTCTGCAGACGGTGGCGAAGAAGATCGGCCGAGTGCGCAGCCGGCGGCTTTTGGAGGAGCTGAAAATCGAGGGCAACATGCTCTCCCGCGCCACCGACATGGACGTCCGCTTCGGCGAGCCGATCCACGTCGCCGACTACCTCGAGCGTTACGACCGGTGGCTCCTCGGCCGCATCTACCGCCTCCTGCGCCAGGAGGCGCGGGGCCGCGCGATGGTCACACGGCCGCTGCGCTGGCTCTACTCCCTCCAGCGGCGCCGGACCCGCGAGCTCGCCGAGGGGATCATGCACCGCTACATGCGCGAGATGTACCGGCTCACCACCATCAACCTGAGCCACCTCGTCTCCAACGTCCTCTACCGGAACCTCGCCGAATACCATCGCCAACGGCTGGGGATTCGCGAGGTGGGCGAGGCGACCTACCTAGCGCTGAAGCGGCTGCAACACTCCCGCCGCGTCTTCCTCCACCCCGACCTGAAGGAGGTCGCGAACAACCTGGAGATCGCCATCCGCCCCCTCGACCGGATGGCCGGCTTCCTGGAACGGGCCGAGCAACAGCACCTGGTGCAGCGCAACCGAGACGAGCTACTCCTCTCCCCCAAGCTCACCGACGAGCACGACTTCGACGAGATCCGCCTGGAGAACCACATCCAGCTCGCGGTCAACGAGTCGGAGCCGGTACGCCCGTGCGTCGAGGCAGTGGAGGCGGTCATTCAACTCACCGGCGAGGAGCGCCATCGCCAGGTGGCCGAGGCCCTGCGCGACGACGATGCGCTCCTCTACGCCGCGGCCAAGGAGAGCTTCGACCAGCCGCGCTACCACCACCTCAACAAGTCTGAGATGGAGCGCAAGGACGGCTCCTCCCTCTTCCGCGATGGCACCCGACACCTCGGGGCCCTGCTGATCCACGGCTTCTCCGCCTCGCCGGGTACGATGGCGCCGCTCGCCGACGACCTTGCCGCCCACGGCTTCCCGGTCTGCGCCCCGCGCCTCGCGGGCCACGCGACCTCGCCCTACGACCTCGCCGGCCGGTGCTGGAAGGAGTGGCTCGACTCGGCCCGCTTCGGCCTCCTCTACCTCCAGCAGCAATGCGACGCGGTGGTGGCGGTGGGCCACTCCATGGGCGGCTGCCTCGCCTACCTCCTCGCCGCGGAGCAGGCGGTGGCGGGGGTGGTCTCGATCGCCACCCCGACCCGCCTGACGAGCCGCCGCTCCAGCTTGGTGCCGCTGCTCCACAAGGCGAACCAGTTCGCCGGCATGCTCCCAGGCGTGGCGGGGCTCAAGAACTTCGAACCGGTGACCCCGGAACACCCGGAGACCAACTACCTCCACCTGCCAATCTCCGGGATCCACCAACTCCAAGAGGTGATGGCCGCCTACCAGGAACACCTCGGCGAGGTCACCTGTCCCTGCCTCATCCTGCAGGGCGACCACGACCCGACGGTGGAGCCGATCAGCGCCCAGGAGATCGCCGTGCGCCTCACCCACGCCGACCACCGGGTGGTCAGCCTCCCCGCCGACTACCACGTCCTGGTCATGGACGACCGGCTCGGTGTCCACCGCCGTATCCGCGAACACCTGGAACGGCTGGAGGGGGAACTCGCCCTGGCGGCGGAAAAGTAGGCCGCGACCCTCGCCGGCGATCCGTAGCGTGGCCACCGCGCCCCAGACCCGCCGCCCCCACAACACCCCCACGGCGCCTAGACGGCGGTCCGACCGGCGCCTAGACATGCGCTCCGAATCCCCCGACAATGGCGCGCGGATGGTGAGTGTAGCTCAGTTGGTAGAGCCCCGGACTGTGAATCCGGCTGTCGAGGGTTCGAGCCCCTTCACTCACCCCACGAACCTGAGTACCATCGCTTGGCGCAGCGCGTAGGGCGCATTCATCGTCTTTCTTGTGGGCCGTTAGCTCAGCTGGTAGAGCAGCGGACTCTTAATCCGCGGGTCGAAGGTTCGATCCCTTCACGGCTCACCAACCCACATCCCGGCCGAGAGGCAACTCTCGGCCGTCTTTGTTTGTCCCCGCAGGCGAGAGTGGCGGAACGGTAGACGCCCTAGATTTAGGATCTAGTGCCGCAAGGTGTGGGGGTTCGAGTCCCCCCTCTCGCACCAGCCACCGCCCCGTTTTTCGAGAGAGAGGATGATGGAGACCACCGCCCAGGAGCTCACCGCCACCCGTTACCAGGTGCGAGTCACCGTGCCCGCTGAAGAGGCCAGCCAGCACTTCGAGCGCGCCTACCAGGCGCTCCGGAAGAACGCCCGCCTGCCCGGCTTTCGCCCCGGCAAGGCGCCTTTGTCGGTCCTCCGCCAGCGGTTCGGCGACGGGGTGAAGGAGGACGTGGGCAACCAGCTCCTCCAGGAGTCCTTCCCGAAGGCGCTCGCCGAGCACGATCTGAAGGCGATCGGCCCACCGACCCTGGAGGAGATCTCGATCGTGGAGGGCCAGCCCTTCGTCTACCTCGCGGAAGTGGACGTCCTACCGCGCTTCGAACTCCAGGACCTGGCCAAGCTCGAGCTCCCGAAGCGGCCGGTGGAGGTCACCGACGAGATGGTCGACTCCACCCTTGCACGCCTGCGCGAAGCCAACGCCACCCTGAACAAGATCGAAGACGCGAACGCCACCCTGGCGCACGGTCTAGTGGGGATCATCGACTACACCGGCACGGTCGGCGGCAAACCCTTCGAGGGGGGCAGCGGGGAGGGGTTCGCGGTGGAGGTGGGCACGGGGCGGATCTTCCCGCAGCTCGAGGCGGGGATTGAGGGGATGCACGCCGGCGAGGTGCGCGACCTCACCATCGATTTCCCCGCCGACTACCGGAAGGACCTCGCGAACCAGCAGGCCACCTTCAAGGTCATTCTGAAGGAGATCCGGGAGAAGATCCTCCCGGCCGTCGATGACGACTTCGCCCGCGACCTCGACCACGACGACCTGAACGCCCTCAAGCAGTCGATCCGTGACGGCCTCACCGCCCGGATCACCGAGGCCAACCGCCGCGCCTACCACGCGGAGATCGCCGAGAAGCTGGTGGCGCTTCACCCCATCGAGGTCCCGACCACCCTCTTGGAAGGTCAGCTCCAAATGATGGTGAAGAACCGAGTGGTCCGCCTCCTCGGCGAGGGGATGGACGCAGACCAGGTGGACAAACGCGAGGCGGAGCTCCACGAGGAGCTCCGCGGTGACGCGGAGCAACGCGCCCGCCTGACCCTCATCCTCGACCGGGTGGCCGAGGAGCACAGCGTGGAGATCCGCGACGAGGAGATCCAGGCGCAATTGCAAAAAGAGGCGCAGGAGGTGGGGGTCACCCCCGAGGTCCTGCGCCAGTACTACCAGAGCCAGTTTGGCTCCCTTGACCCGCTCCACGACCGGCTGCGCGAGGAGAAGGCCTTCGACCTCTGCCTGGCGCAAGCCACCCTCAAGGAAGTGGGCGAGGCGGCCTAGCCACTCGCCCTGGCGCCGCGCCTTCCCGGCGGAACATGCGCCCCGCCCGACCCCTTTGATCTAGGAGAGCCCGATGGCCTGGCCCACGTCTGACCTCCCCGCCGCCCCGCACGCCAACCTGATCCCGATGGTGATCGAGCAGACGCCGCGGGGAGAGCGCGCCTACGACATCTACTCGCGGCTACTCAAGGACCGCATCGTCTTTTTGGGCACCCCGATCGACGACATGATCGCCAACGCGGTGATCGCCCAGCTCCTCTTCCTGGAGGCGGACGACCCCACCAAGGACATCTCCCTCTACGTCAACTCGCCCGGCGGCATGGTGAGCTCGGGGCTGGCGATCTACGACACCATGCAGTACATCCAGCCCGACGTGTCGACCATCTGCATCGGCATGGCAGCGAGCATGGGGGCGGTGCTCCTCGCCGCCGGGGCACCGGGCAAGCGCCACTGCCTGCCGCACGCGCGGGTGATGATCCATCAACCCCTCGGGGGCTTTCAGGGGCAGGCGACCGACGTGGAGATCCACGCCAAGGAGATCCTCAAGACGCGCGACACCCTGAACCAGATCCTCGCCCGCCACAGCGGCCAGAAGCTGAAGCAGATCGAGCGCGACACCGAGCGCGACAACTTCATGTCGGCGGAGGAGGCGGTGGCGTACGGCCTGGTTGACCTAGTGGTCGAGCGCAAGAAGGAGACGAAGAAGGAAGAGCAGTAGCAGCGAGATCTGCGATAGATTGGCGCAACCTCTGCCTCCCTCTCCCGGTCCCCCATGCCCCCTGCCAACAAGCAGCCCCTGTGCGCCTTCTGCGGCAAGCCGCAGCAGCCCCTTGCCCTTCTCCACCCGGCCGGCGGTTCGCCCCGCGGGGGTCCGCGGCTGCTCATCTGCGAGGACTGCTTCTCCCTCTGTCGCCAGCTCATCCAAAAGCCCGCACCCGCCGCGCCGTCCAAGCCGGCAATCACCGGCCTCAAGCCGCGGGACATCCACGCCATCCTCGACGAGTACGTGATCGGCCAGGAGCAAGCGAAGAAGGTCCTCTCGGTTGCGGTCCACAACCACTACACCCGCCTCCTGCACCGCCACGAGGTGTCGGACGTGGAGCTCAGCAAGAGCAACGTCTTGCTCATCGGCCCCACGGGCACAGGGAAGACGCTCCTCGCCCAGACCCTGGCGCGCATCCTCCAGGTCCCGTTCACCATGGCCGACGCCACCACCCTCACCGAGGCGGGCTACGTGGGCGAGGATGTGGAGAACATCATCCTCAAGCTCCTCCAGTCCTGTGACTACGACGTGGAGCGGGCGGAGCACGGGATCATCTACATCGACGAGATCGACAAGATCGCGCGCAAGTCGGAGAACCCCTCAATCACCCGCGACGTCTCCGGCGAGGGGGTGCAGCAAGCCCTGCTCAAGCTGATCGAGGGAACCATCGCCAACGTCCCGCCCCAGGGGGGGCGCAAGCACCCGCACCAGGAGTTTCTGCAAGTCGACACCACCAACATCCTGTTCATCTGCGGCGGCGCCTTCGTCGGCCTGGAGAAGGTGATTGCCAGCCGGTTGCAGACCAAGACCCTCGGCTTCGGCGCGCCCCTCGCCACCAACCTGGCCGCACGCCAGACCTACCTCCGCCAGACCGAGCCGGAGGATCTCCTCAAGGCCGGGCTCATCCCGGAACTGATCGGCCGCCTGCCCACCCTCGCGGCCCTTGATGAGCTTGATGAGGCCGCCCTGATGGCCATCCTCACCCAGCCGCGCAACGCCCTGGTGAAGCAATACCGCCACTTCTTCGCCTACGAAGGGGTGAAGCTCACGGTCACCGACGACGCCCTGCGCGCGATCGCGCGGCTGGCCCAGGAGCGCAAGACCGGCGCCCGCGGCCTGCGCGCGATCCTCGAAGAGGTGATGCTCGACATCATGTACGACATCCCCTCGGACCACGACGTGGCCGAGTGCATCATCACCGAGGCGGTAGTCCACGGCGACGAGCCACCCCTGCGCATCTACGAGCACCGCGAGAAGACGGCATAGGCGGCGCGACGGGTCCGCGGCCACCCGCGCCGGGAAGGCGGCCAGCGCCCCCCTGACCCGCGCCCCGGCCCGCCGCCGGTGGCGGACCGAGTTGCGGGGCGCCTCCCCACGCCAGACCGTGGCGCACCGCTCGCCCGCCGCCACCGCGCTGAAAATCGGTGCGCCAGATCGCCAAGCGCGACGGCGGCCGCGCGCCACCGCTGCCCTCGGGGGTCAATCCCTGTCCGCCACGACCGGCGAACCGGCGCCCGACCACAGAGGCGCCCATCTTCCGCCGGATCGAACACGGTGCGGCCAGGGTGTCACGTGCCGGTTGCGGGTCGACCGCGCACAACCTTGCCGGATCCTGAGCGCCCGGTGGGGCGTGTGCTGCACCCCCCCGCGGCGCGGCGGCCGGGACGGTCCAGGCTGGCCGCCGGCGAACGGTGGATCGGGCAGAGAGCCCCGGGTTGTGACCCCCGCGCGGGGCGCGGGCGGGGCCGCCCTCCGGCCGGCGCACGGACGGGGCTTCAACAGCGACCGCGCCCCGACCTCTGCCCCCTCCCTGGAAGATTATTGTGCAGACGTAACAACACTGTAATATGCGTAACACATGGTTGCGGCCTCCCCCACCTGGCTCCTCCTGATCACCCGCCTCCCGGGCGAGGTGGGCGCGGTGCGGGTGCGGTTGTGGCGCGGGATCAAGGGGCTGGGGGCGGCGATGCTGCGCGACGGGGTCTACCTCCTGCCGTGGCAAGAGCCCCTGGCGGCGGCGCTCGCCGAGCAGGCGGCGGCGGTGCGCGACCAGGGGGGCACCGCCTACCTCCTGGAGCTTGGCCCGCAAGGCCACACGGACGAGACGCTCCGTGACCTCTTCGCGCGCGGCGGCGAGTACGGCGAGTTGATCGCAGCGGCCACCGCCTTGCGGCGCGACGCCGCCCACCATGGCGAGGCCGCGGCCCGCCGCCGGTTGCGCAAGCTGCAGCGGGACTCCGCGGCCCTGGCGGCCATCGACTACTTCCCGGCGGTGAGCCAAAAGGAGGCGGCGGCGGCACTCGCGGGCGCCGAAGGCGCCATCAACCGGTGGTTCTCCCCGGAGGAGCCGGCCACCCGCGCCGGCGCCATCGCGCGTCTCGACCCCGCCGCCTTTCACGGTCGCACCTGGGCAACCCGCGCCGGGCTGTGGGTCGATCGGGTGGCCAGCGCCTGGCTTATCCAGCGGTTCATCGACCCGCAGCCACGGTTCGTCTGGCTGAAGAAGGTGGCCGCCCGATCGGCGAAGGTGGTCGGCTTCGACTTCGACGGCGCCACCTTCACCCACATCGGCGAGCGGGTCACCTTCGAGGTGCTCATAGCGAGCTTCGGTCTCGAGTCCGACCCGGGACTCACCCGCCTGGCGGAGCTGGTCCACTACCTGGACGCGGGGGGGCCGCCGGTGGCGGAGGGGGCCGGCTTCGAGGCGATCCTCGCCGGTTGCCGCCAGCACGCCCCCGATGACGACCACCTGCTCGCCGCCATGGCCCCGGTGCTGGACGCCCTGTACACCACCGGCCGCGACGGCCTGATCTCACCTTGATCAAGGAGACACCGTGTCGATCCCCTACCCCACCGCGACCGTGGAGCGTGGCACCCCTGCCGCGGTCTCCCTGCACGCGGCCTTCCTCTACTGGCTGAAGCTGGGGTTCATCAGCTTCGGCGGCCCCGCCGGCCAGATCAGCATGATGCACCAGGAGCTGGTGGAGCGGCGCCGCTGGATCTCCGAGCGCCGCTTCCTGCACGCCCTCAACTACGCGATGGTCCTCCCCGGCCCGGAGGCGCAGCAGCTCGCCACCTACATCGGCTGGCTGATGCACGGTACCTGGGGCGGGATCCTCGCCGGGACGCTCTTTGTCCTTCCGTCCCTGTTCATCCTCATGGGGCTGACCTGGGTCTACCTGGCCTGGGGCAAGGTCCCGGTGGTCGCCGGCCTGTTGTATGGGATGAAGCCGGCGGTGACCGCCATCGTCCTGTTCGCCGCCTATCGCATCGGCTCCCGGACCCTGACGAATGGCGTCTTGTGGGCGATGGCGGCCGCCGCCTTCGTCGCCATCTTCGCCCTCCACGTCCCCTTCCCCGCCATCGTGGTCGGGGCCGGGACCATCGGTTTCATCGGCGGCCAGGTCGCCCCCGACTGGTTCCGCGGAGGCGGCGGCCACGGGCTCGCGGGCAACGGCTACGGCCCGGCGCTCATCGACGACGACACGCCGCTGCCGGACCGGGCGCGCCTTTCCTGGGTGCGGCTGAGCCACTACCTGCTCATCGGCCTCGGGTTGTGGGCGGGGGTGATGGCGGTGCTGGTGGCTCTCTACGGTGGGGACTCCACCCTCACCCGGATGGGCTGGTTCTTCACCAAGGCGGCGATGGTCACCTTCGGCGGCGCCTACGCGGTCCTGCCCTACGTCTACCAAGGCGGCGTCTCGCAGTTCCACTGGCTCACCGGCGCGCAGATGGTCGACGGTCTGGCCCTCGGCGAGACCACCCCCGGCCCGTTGATCATGATCGTCGCCTTCGTGGGCTACGTCGGCGGCTGGACCCGGGCGCTCTTCGGTCCCACGCACCTGGCCCTGGCCGGGGCCGCGGGCGCGGGAATCGCCACCTACTTCACCTTCCTGCCGTCGTTTCTCTTCATCCTGGCCGGCGCGCCGGCGGTGGAGGCAAGCCGCCACGAGGTCAAACTCACCGCGCCGCTGACCGGCATCACCGCCGCGGTGGTCGGGGTGGTGCTCAACCTCGCGCTCTTCTTCGCCTACCACGTCCTCTGGCCGCAGGGGTTCGCGGCCCCCTTCGAGTGGGTCGCGGGCGCGATCAGCGTCGCCGCCTTCGTGGCGTTGTGGCGGTTCAAGGTCGGCATCATCCCGGTGATCGGCGCCTGCGGGGCCGCCGGCTTGATCGAGACCCTAATCGGCTGAGTGGCGCCCGGCGCCCCGCTCTTGGCGGGGTTGCCCGCCCACCACCCAAGGAGCAAATCATGAAGTGGGTCACACGCGAGCACGTCAAGGTCGACCGGGTGGCCTGCCCCTGGCTGATCGCCAAGTTTGTCGATCCCGCGGCGGAGTTCGTCTTTGTGCCGGCCGAGCAGGTGCTGGAGGTCGCGCGGCAAGAGGGTGCGATCCCCTACGACGTGGCCGGCGTCGAGCTGGGCCACCACGGAAGGGAGTGCTCCTTTGACGCGATCGTGAAGAAGTACGACCTGATGGCGGACCCGGCGATCGTGCTGCTGGCCAAGATCGTCAACGGCGCGGATACCGACAATGCCCTCTGGAACCAGCCCGAGGCCGCGGGGCTCAAGGCGATCGCCGAGGGGTTTCGCCACCTCGGCTACGCGGACGATCACCAGATCAACGCCGCCCAGTGGATCGTCTACGACGCGCTGTACGCGTACTGCCAACAGCGGGTCGATCGCAGCACCCCCTGAGCCTCCGCACGCCTGGGGCAACGGGTCTTGGGGTGGGTCGCGTTGGGCTTGCGCGCGCCTGGCCAGCGCCGCTTGCCCGGCAGATCACCCGGCGGACCGTTGACGGTCACCCCCGCCGCTCCCCCCGTGGCGTTGCGCCGCAATCGCCAGCCGCAAGGAGAGGCGCGCCCCGCGCACCGCACGCGGGCGCTTGCCGGACCCATCCACTCCATCCGGTGCGCGACCCACCCGTGGGGGCGCGGCGCGCTGGCTAGAACGTCACCTTCGGCGCCACCTCCGCACCGGGTTCCGCCTTGAACCCCTCCTTGGCGGTGAGGTGGAGGAGGAGGCGATTGGTGAGGTTGTTCGGAAAGGTGCGGATCGCGGCGTTGAAGGTGGCCACCGCCTGGTTGTACCGCTGGCGGGCGACGTTGATTCGGTTCTCCGTCCCCTCGAGTTGGTGCTGGAGGTCGCGGAAGTTGGCGTCCGCCTTCAGCTCCGGGTAGCGCTCGGCGACCACCAACAGGCGCGCCAGGGCGGAGCCCATCCCCGCCTGGGCGGACTGGAAGGCGGCCACCTTCGCCGGGTCGGAGAGCTCCTCGGCGCTCACCTTCACCTGTCCCACCTGGGCACGGGCCTCGGTCACCGCCTCCAGGGTCTCGCGCTCGTGGGCGGCGTACCCCTTCACCGTCTGCACCAGATTGGGGATAAGGTCGGAACGCCGCTGGTAGGTCGCCTCCACGTCCGCCCACGCCTGCTTCACCGCCTCGTCGTGGGTGATGATCGCGTTGTAGCCGCAGCCGGGGGCAACGGCGAGGAGGGTGAGGAGGAAAAACCACCGGCGAAGGCGGGACGGGAAGGGGGATGAGATCGGTGTCATGGGTGGCCTTGATGGACTTTTATTGCCGGCGGTAACCTGCGCCCCTGCTCGGTGCACTCTCGCACACAACCTATCGTTTTCACCACGTCCCTGGAGGTTCCCCGTGACTCGTCTCGCTCTCCTCTTGCTCGCCCTCACCTTCACCCTCGCCACCGCCTGTAACCGTGGTGTCCCCTCCAAGGAGGAGGTTGAGGGTGGCTCGACCCCCACGGCCGAGCCACCCGAGGCGATGGAAGCCCCGGTCATTCCGGCCACCCCCGCCGCCCCGACCCCGCCGGCGCAGGTGAACACCCTGCCGAACACCGCGCCCGCCGCCGGCGCTCCGGGCGTCATGGCCCCGGGGATGCACCCGGCACAGGAGTCCACCCCAGCCTCAGTGACCGTCGCCCCCGGCTCGATCACGCCCGCCGAGGGCGGCCTCACCGTCCGTGACATCTTCGCCCAGCGGACCGATCTCGCCGGCAAGAGCGTCACCGTGCGCGGCAAGGTGGTGAAGGCGATGCAGGGGGTGATGGGGACCAACTGGTACCACATCCAAGACGGCACCGGGGACAACGGGACGAATGACCTGGTGATCACCAGCGACGCCTCCACCAAGGTCGGCGACACGGTCCTGGTGGTGGGCACCCTCGCCAGCGACAAGGACCTCGGCATGGGGTACCACTACGACGCGATCGTCGAGAAGGCGGAGGTGAAGGTGGAGTCGAGCGAGGCGCCGAGCGCCCCGGCGGCGCCCCTGGAGGGTGCGGGCGAGCAGGGGATGAACGAAGAGGCGCCGATGGTCGATGACGCCGCCGAGCCACCGGCCGGGCAGGCGGAGTAGGCGCCTGTTAGCGCGCGCCCTCCCCTGCTTGCAGGTGGGAAAGGAGGGCGCGGTTCGCGGCCGGGATCTCTAGGTTGGCCAGCTCCTCCGCCGTCACCCAGCGGAGGAGCTGGCCCTCGCACGCCACCGGCGCATCGGTGGCAGTGCAGACGAAGGGGTGGAGGGTGACCCGCCGGTCGGCGTAGTCGTGGGTCAGCGGAGGTAGGGCGCGGTCGATCGTCACCGCCATCCCGACCTCCTCCATCACCTCACGCAGGAGGGCGGTCGCCCCACTCTCGCCCGCCTCCACCTTGCCGCCAGGAAACTCCCAGCTCCCAGCGAGAGGGACGCCGGCGCGCCGCTGCTGCACCAGCCAGCGGCCGTGGCGACTGATTAGGGCGATGGCGACGTGGTGGTGGTCCACCGCTTTTGCCTGCCCGCGGGGCCCACGCGACGCTTCGCCCGCTTGAGCTGCCCCGCGGCGCGAGCGCGATCGTCAGAAGGTGAGGACGATGTCCGACTCGAGCGCCATGTCGAGCATCGCGGCGGCGCCGACCACCTCCTGCACCGCCTCGATGCAGTCGTCCGGCTCCATCCCCACCAAGTCCAGGGCCTGATGACACACCATCAGCTTCACCCCGCTCTCGATCGCCTGGTCTAGGAAGGAGGCGATGGTGGCCCCACCCTCCTTGATCCGGGTCCGCTCCGCGGCACCCTTCCGGACAATGGAGGCGCCCTGCATGGTGAAGACCACGGTGGCGTCCATGTCCATCGCCGCGGCGGTGGTGGCGATGAAGAAGGGGGCGGGAATCCGCTCGGGTGTCTTCAGGCCGCTGGTCTGGATGATGAGCACCTTCTTCTGAGCTTCCACCGTGGACACCTCCTGTAGGTTTCGAGCCATCGCTTGCGCGCGATGTGCGGCCCGGGGAGGGTAGAGGAGCCAGGCGGGTGAATAAAGCTATTGCTTGCACACGTACCCCACGTACTCCCCGGACTCCTCTTCACCGATCCGCAAACACGGGTTGCCGGTCTGCTTGCACCACGCCGGCAGGTCCTTGAGGAACCCCGGGTCGTCGGAGGAGACCTTGAGTACCTGCCCGGCGGCCAGCTCCTTCAACTTCTGGGAGGTGGCGTAGATGGGCATCGGGCAGCACATGCCGAAGGTGTCGAGCTCGCCGTCCACCGCGAGCGGGGCCTCGCTCATGACGCCGCCACCTTGCCCTGGGTCGCACCCTGGCGCTCCTTGTAGCTCTTGATCGCCTCGTGGAGGGCGTCGGCGGCGAGGGTGGAGCAGTGGATCTTGTGCGGCGGGAGGCCGTCGAGGGCGGCCTCGATGTCGCGATTCTTCAGATTCTCCGCATCCTGGAGGCTCATTCCCTTGACCATCTCCGTCATCATCGAGCTGTTCGCGATCGCGGCGGTACAGCCGAAGGTCTTGAACGAGGCGTCGACAATCTGGTCGCCCTCGACCTTCAGGTAGATGTCCATCATGTCGCCGCAGGCGGGGCTGCCCACCGTGCCCACGGCGTTCGCCCCGGCAAGCTCGCCCATGTTGCGGGGGTTCATGAAGTGGTCGATCACCTTGGCACTGTAGTCGGTGTGCTGCATGGGGGACTCCTTGGGGGTTAGGGAGGGTGGATCTCGTTCAGGGAAGAGCCGGCTCCTGCCGGCGCAACAGGCCCGACCAGCCAGCGGCGGCCAGGGGGGGCGGGTAGGAGCCCGCTCCTCCCGGTGGGTGGAGAAGACGCCGGCGGTCGGCCAGCCGTTTTTCTGTGGTCTGCATCGTGGTCATCCCGAGTCCAGGGGCGCGGTCAGCGGAAGTAGTGCTTCCGCTTGCCGTAGATAGGCGACATGGCGCGCAGGGTCGCCACCACCTTGGGGATCTCCTCCAGGGCGTCGTCGATGTCGGCGTCGGTGTTGTCGATCCCGAGGGTGATGAGGATGGAGCCCTGGGCGAGGACCTCGTCGACGCCGATCGCGTGCAGCACCGGCGACCCCTTCAGGGCCATGGAGGCGCACGCCGAGCCCGAGGCGACGGCAATGCCGTCGAGGTCGAGGCGTACCAAGGTCCCCTCCCCCTCAATCCCCTCGATGGAGAGGTCGAGGTAGCCGGGCAGCCGCTCGCTGGGGTGGCCATTCACCTGCACGTTTTCGATCCGTTCGAGGAGGCCACGCTCCAGCCGATCGCGCAGGCCGCGGACCTTCTCGACCCGCGCCTCCATCTCCGCGGCGGCGCGCTCAGCGGCGACCCCGAGGCCGACAATCGCCGGGACATTCTCGGTGCCGGCGCGCTTGCCGTTCTCCTGCACCCCGCCGTGGATCAGCGGCGTCAGGCGCACCCCCTTGCCGGCGTACAAGGCGCCGGCCCCCTTCGGGCCGTAGAAGCGATGGGCGGTGAGGGAGAGGAGGTCGACGCCGAGGGTGGCCACGTCCACCGGGATCTGCCCTACCGCGTAGGTGGCGTCGGTGTGGACGATGATCTGCTTGTTGTGCGCCTTCACCAGGCGGGCCACCTCAGCCACCGGCTGAAGGGTCCCCACCTCTTGGTTAGCAAGCTGCACGCTCACCAAGATCGTGTCGTCGCGCAGGGCGTCGACCACCGCCTGCGGGTCGACCCGGCCGTAGCCGTCGACCTTCACCAAGGTGGTCTCGAAGCCAAGCTTCTCCAGAAACTTCACCGAGTGGTGGACCGAGTAGTGCTCCACCTCGGTGGTGACGATGTGCTTGCCGCGCCGCTCATACGCCAGCGCCGCCCCCTTCACCGCCAGGTTGTTCGCCTCGATGCCGCCGCTGGTGAAGGTGATCTGGCTCGCCGGCGCCCCGATCAGACCCCCCACCTGCTCGCGCGCCCGCTTGAGGGCGTGGGCCGGACCGCTGCCTTGGCGGTGGAACGACTGCGGGCTGCCGTACTCCTCCGCCAGGTACGGGAGCATCGCCGCCACCACCTCGGGCAGGGGGCGGGCGGTGGCCGCGTGGTCCATGTAGATGCGACGCGGGGGGGCAGGGGTCTGGGTGGTGGCCATCAAATCTCTCCTGCGAATCGATCCGGTGTGGGAAGCGGGGTGAATGGACTGGGGTGGCTACCGGCCTGGGCGGGCGAAGCGCCGCGGCCCGAGGGTGATCGGCTGAGCAACGGAACCGGGCAGCGCGGCGGTGGCGGCCAGCTCGTCCATGGTCTTTTTTTCCAGGATGGCGCGGACCGCCTCCTGCACCTCTTGCCACACCCCTTGGGCGCCGCAGGCGGAGGTACAGGCCATCGTCTCGTCCTCGGCGGCGTGCGGGTCGGTGCAGTCGTTGAACACAATCGGCCCCTCCACGCACTCGATCACCTCCAAAAGGGTGATCGCCGCCGCCGGCCGCGCCAGGCAGTAACCGCCGCCGTAGCCGCGGTTGGAGCGCACCAAACCGGCGCGCGCCAGATTCTGAAAAATCTTCGCGAGGAAGCTCTCCGGAACCTCCATCGCAGCGGCGATGTTCCCCACCAGGGAAAACTCCCCCTGCGGCCGGCGGGCGAGATAGATCAGCCCGCGCATGGCGTAGTCTCCAGCCTTGGTAAGACGCATCGGGGAGGGCCTCCGCAGAGGAATCGGACACCATTCATCCGAATCGTCCGGGACGATAGCCAGGCTCCCCACGCCAATGCAAGGCGGCCACGTCGCGCGGGCCAGGCCACGCCTGCCGCAACGCCGAAAAGGTCCGCGCCTGCGGCCACGGACACCGTTTCCGGGTTGACCCACAAGCCCCCTCCATGCTTCCCTGCCGCGGCCTTTTTGTTCAATCGGGGCGGTGGTCTGCCTGCCGCGACCACCCCCCTCGGGTTCACAAGGAGAAAGCTCATGGCCCTCGTTCGACCGCACGGTGGAGGTGATCTCAAACCCCTGCTTCTGACCGGCAATGCCCAAAAGAAGGAGTTGGCAAAGGCGCAGGGGCTCACCCAGGTGAAGATGACCTCGCGCGAGACCGGCGACCTCATCATGATGGGGATCGGCGGCTTCACCCCCCTGGAAGGGTTCATGACCAAGGGGGATTGGCAGGGGGTGTGCGACCGCTACCAGATGGCCAACGGCCTCTTCTGGCCGATCCCGATCACCCTCTCCACCACCCAGGGCAAGGCGGACTCCATCAAGCTCGGCGAGGAGATCGCCCTGGTGGAGGAGGAGAGCGGCGAGATCATGGGGACCATGAAGGTCACGGAGAAGTACACCATCGACAAGGCCCACGAGTGCCAGTGCGTCTTCAAGACCACGGACATGGAGCATCCCGGGGTCGCCAAGGTGATGGAGCAGGAGGAGGTGAACCTCGCCGGGCCGGTGAAGGTCCTCTCCGAGGGGAGCTTCCCTACCGAGTTCAAGGGGATCTACATGACCCCGGCCCAGACCCGCGCCATCTTCGAGTCGAAGGGGTGGAACACGGTGGCGGCTTTCCAGACCCGCAACCCGATGCACCGCTCCCACGAGTACCTGGCGAAGATCGCCATCGAGATCACCGACGGCGTCCTCATCCACCAGCTCCTCGGCAAGCTCAAGCCGGGTGACATCCCCGCGGACGTGCGCCGCGACTGCATCAACGCCCTGACCGAGAACTACTTCGTGAAGGACACCTACGTGCAGGCGGGCTATCCGCTGGACATGCGCTACGCCGGTCCGCGCGAGGCGTTGCTCCACGCCCTCTTCCGGCAGAACTACGGCTGCTCCCACCTCCTCGTCGGACGGGACCACGCGGGCGTCGGCGACTACTACGGCCCCTTCGACGCCCACAAGATCTTCGAGGAGATCCCCAAGGGCGCCATGGAGACCCAGGCGATGAAGATCGACTGGACCTTCTACTGCAAGAAGTGCGATGGCATGGCGTCGATGAAGACCTGCCCGCACGGCAAGGAGGATCGGATGCTCCTCTCTGGGACGAAGATGCGGAAGATGCTCTCCGAGGGCGAGGACGTCCCGCCCGAGTTCTCCCGTCCCGAGGTGGTGGAGATCCTCAAGCGGTACTACGCCACCTTGGAAGAGAAGGTGGAGATCAAGCTCCACCGCGCGGCGACCGGCGAGTAACCGCCACCGCGCACCACACGCAGCACGGGCGGTCCGGGTCACCGGGCCGCCCGTTTTTTTTGCCTTGATCGCCTCGCCAATTGCGCGTCGCCCAAGCCAAGAGCGCCGGGGGATTGCGGGCCTTCCCGAGCGCTGGACCTCGATGACGCCCGGGAACCGTGACACCCGCCGCACCGCGATTCGCCGCGCAGGGCGGCCTGCTTTTCACCGCCGTGCCGAGCCCCTAGAGTGCCGCCGCCGGGCGCAGTGGCGAGAAAAGCCACCGCACCCAGGCGTCGGGGCGGTCGGCGCATGAACCATCCACCGTAGCCACCCCATTCCACGATCACCCTTCCCTCCCCTTCACCCCCCGGGCCCCATGCACGACCAGCGCATCCTCGTCCTCGACTTCGGTTCCCAGACCACCCAGCTCATTGGCCGGCGCGTGCGCGAGGCGCGGGTCTACTGCGAGATCTGGCCGTACACCGCGGACATCGAGCGGATCCGCGCCTTTGCCCCTCGCGGCATCATCCTCTCGGGCGGCCCCGCCTCGGTCTACGAGCACGACGCCCCCATGGCCGACCCCGTGCTACTCGATCTCGGGATCCCGATCCTCGGCATCTGCTACGGCATGCAGTGGCTCGTCCACACCCTCAAGGGTGAGGTCGCCCCCTCGGCTCGGCGCGAGTTCGGTCGCGCCGAGATCGAGATCCAGCGCGATGCCCCCCTGTTCGCCGGTCTGACCACGCCGCAGCGGGTGTGGATGTCCCACGGCGACCGCATCGAGACTCCGCCCGCCCACTTCCACCCGATCGCCACCACCGCCAACGCGCCGTTTGCCGCCATTGCCCACGAGAGCCAGCCATGGTTCGGCGTCCAGTTTCACCCGGAGGTGGTCCATACCCTCAACGGCACGGCGATGCTGGAGAACTTCGTCTACCGCGCCTGCGGCTGTTCTCCAACCTGGACCATGGCCTCCTTTATCGACACGGAGGTGGCGGCGATCCGCGCGCGGGTCGGCAACCGACGGGTCCTGTGCGCCCTCTCCGGCGGCGTCGATTCGTCGGTGGTGGCGCTGCTGCTGCATCGCGCGATCGGCGACCAACTCACCTGCATCTTCGTCGACAACGGCATGCTGCGCGCGGGCGAGGCGGAGCAGGTGGCCACCGCCTTCCGTGACTACCTCCACATCCCCCTGGTCGTCGCCGACTCGGCGGCGCGCAATCTCGACCAGCTCGCCGGGGTCACCGACCCGGAAAAGAAACGCAAGCTCATCGGCCACGAGTTCATCGCCACCTTCCGCCGCGAGACCGAGCGCGCCGGCCCCTTCGACTTCCTCGCCCAGGGGACCCTCTACCCGGACGTGATCGAGTCGGTGCCGGTGCGCGGCAACGCCTCCGCGATCATCAAGAGCCATCACAACGTCGGCGGCCTACCGGAGGAGCTCGGCTTCGAGCTCATCGAGCCCCTGCGCGAGCTATTCAAGGACGAGGCGCGCGAGCTCGGCCGCGAGCTCGGCCTGCCGGAGGAGATCGTCGGCCGTCACCCCTTCCCCGGCCCAGGGCTCGCCATCCGCGTCCTCGGCGAGGTCACCCGCGAGCGGCTCGCGATCCTCCGCCAAGCGGACGCCCTGGTCCAGGAAGAGATCCGCACCGCGGGCCTCTACGACCAGATCTGGCAGGCCTTCGCGGTCCTCTTGCCGGTTCACACGGTGGGGGTGATGGGCGACGCCCGAACCTTCGAAAACGCCTGCGTGGTCCGCTGCGTCCACTCCAAAGACGGCATGACCGCCGACTGGGTCGAGCTCCCCCATGAGCTGCTAGCGCGGATCGCCAACCGGATCATCAACGAGGTCCGCGGCATCAACCGCGTCTGCTACGACATCACCTCCAAGCCACCGGGAACGATCGAGTGGGAGTAGCACGGGAGGTTGGAGCAACGACTTCAACAGTCTGAAGCGGTGACCTCCGGGAATGCAGCCACACCGTTGTGCCGGGAGAAGCCCCTACAAACGGCCCTTATCTCACTGCGTCACCGCGGCGGGCGTGACGCTGCAACTGTTCACGTCCACGTGGCCACCCGCCGCGATACCTTGATAGATGGTCCAGAGCTTCTGATCGACGCGTTGTTCACGTTTGGAGCTATTCGGATTATTAAAACGACCCATAGCACGCGGGCCCGCATTATACACCGAATAGGTGGCGCGCGGAATATGATTGAGATCGCCGCTGCGGTTAGCGTAGGCGATGGCGTAGTCCTTCATGTAGCGCATCAGGACCTGCGTACCCGCACGGGCATTGTAGGCGGTATCCCACTTTAGGCGTTCAACATCATAAAAGCCGCGCCAAACATGCTGGTTGATCTGCATGAGGCCAACACTGCCGGCCTGGGAGCGCAGATAGCTAATCTCGCCGGCACGAAGCACATACTGATGCCAGCAACTCTCAATCATCGCCGTGGTCGGTATCAGGTTTCGGAAAATCTGATCGTAGGGTGCGTCGACCCCGATACGCTGCAACTCCGCCGTTGCGCTCTGCTCCAACAGAGATGACAACCGCTGCTCATACGCATCGAGTTCGTCCTCTCCGGGTACCCAGCGGTCCAGCGCCGGTAGGCCTGCAACCTGCTCGACCGTATCCGAGGCATGGGCTGAGGTCACAAAGATATCCAGCCAGCTCTGTTCCGGCGGTGGGGGCGGCTCGGGCGCGGGGTTAGGCGCGGGTACAGGTAGTTCGTCGACGTCGAATAGTTGGCGTAGGAGTGGATCGATCTTCTGATCGTAGGCAAGCGAATCCGCGAGATCATCCGGACGCAGGCTGTGCGCCAAACGTCGCAGCCCATCAATGGAAAGGTGCATGCCAAGCCCGGGCGCCGCGTGGTCCAGGGCCGTCAAGGCATCACCGGCATTAATGAAGGCGGCATAGCGCAGCAGCCCAGTATCGAGCAAGCCTTCATGTTGGGCATCGGCGAGGAGCGTCCGCAGATCGTTCCAGGTCGACACGAACAGGGCACGGACCGGATCGCCGGCGGTCGGTTGCTCACCGGAGAGAATATCTGTCAAGCGATACCGGCTGTTCAGCAGCAACTCAAAAAGACGTTTTCGTAGTATTTCATTGTCGCTGTCGAGCGCAATCTGTTTGATGCTGTAGACCAGGAATGCATCCCATGGCTGCAGTGTCTTGTCCAAGACATCGAGTTCGGTTTCGGTCAGAGGTGCTTCCGCCGAGGTCGCCGCTGGTGGTGGCGCCAACCAAGCTTCCGGTAAAACAAAGGTGATCGGCACCACGATGTCCCGGGCCTCGATGCGTGGTTCCAGCACCTGCACTCGACGTAGAGCCTGTTCCAGCTCGGCGCGGTGTTCCGGTGGGGCCGCCGCGCGTAGAACCGCGAGCAGGGCGTCGCGCGATGTACCAACGTCATAGCTGAACTGTTCCATGCGTGGATGGAGGTAGCGTTTGGTCAACTCCCAGATGAAACCCAACCTCGGCGCGCTCTCTCCGCTGGCGTCGGTGAGTTTGGAATCGATAATCCGCAGGTGCATGCCACCCGTGCTGTCGAGTAGCGGTACGAGGGTGAATTCCATGGAGCCCTGCCAGGCGGTGGCGCTGTGACAGGTGCCGAACAGCTCACCACCCAACGCCGCTGCGCCAGGGCCGACAAAACGCAACTGCCCGTCATGGGCCTCGAGGCGCGGGGCCTCGAGGTGCAGGTAACTACATGAACCCTCCTCGTAGATCACATTCGGGGTCTCAGCCGACGTCGCAAGCTGCGCGCTAAGGGCTTGGCGGATTGGCTCCAGGGGTATGCGCAGGGGTATTTCCAGGCTGCTCGCCTGGGCATGCAAAGGAGGTAGCGCCAAACAACCAACCACGAATAGACGAGCGATGCGCAACACGAGGGGTAGCGGACCCGTCGACAATGCGCGGCTACACATGGCGATCCATGGCATCAGAACCCATCAAAGGCGATCTCTTCCTGCAACCCCACACCTTCCCAAGGAACCCTTGGCTTCGAGATGTTGCGATCTTGCTCCCGCATTCGAGATGTTGCTTGGCTAATCTCCCGCGGGCCGCCAGCGGTTGAGCCTGAGCGAGTTGGCGATCACCAGCAGGGAGGAGATGAACATCGCGCTGGCGGCGAAGACCGGAGAGAGGCGGCCGGCGGCGGCGAGGATGACGCCGAGAAAGTTGTAGGAAAAGGCCCAGAGGAGGTTGGCGATCAAGGTCTGGTGGACGCGGCGACCGAGGGCGAGGAGGTCGGGCACGAGGCGGAGGTCGTCGTGCAGGGCGATGACGTCGGCGGCATTGCGGGAGAGGTCGGTCCCGCCCGCCATCGCCATCCCCAGCGGCGCGACGGCCAGCGCCGGGGCGTCGTTGATCCCGTCGCCGGCCATGAGGGGGTGGCGCCCGGCGGCCACGAGCTGCTCGATCGCGTTGATCTTCTCGTCCGGCAGCAGCCCCGCGTGGACGGTGAACGGGACCCCCAGGCGGCCGGCCACCGCCTCCACCGCTCCCGGCTCGTCGCCGGAAAGGAGATGGAGGGAGACGCCCATCGCCGCCAGCCGCGCCACCGCCTCGGCCGCGTGCGGGGCGAGCTGCTCGGCGAGGCGCACCGCCGCGCACTCCTCGCCGTCGCGGGCGAGATAGACCCAGCGGCCCGGCTGCAGAGGGGCGAGCGCCGCGCCCACGGCCCGTGTCGAACCCTGTCGATCGTGGCGCAAGCCAGCGGGCTCGAGTCCGGATCGCGACCCATTCGTAGGGCTAGGTGGGACTCGGTCATGAAGGACGAGGCCCGATCCGGGCCGACGATCCGAGCCTGGTTCCGCTCTTCGTAGTCGATCGCGACAAAGTCCGGCAGGCTCTAAGGCCACCCTCTCGGCGGCGAGCCAGCGGCGGCTGCCGGCGCGCCACAACACGCCGTCGACCCGCCCGGCGACCCCCGCCCCCACCACCGTGCGCAGCTCCGCCGCCGGTGCACTACCCCCCGCCCACGCCGCCAGCGCACGGCCCACCGGATGCTCCGAACGCGCCTCCAGGGCCGCCAAGGCGCGGCGCATCTCACCCTCGCCGACACCGCGACCCACCCGCACCTCTGCCACCTCCAAGGTGGCGGCGGTGAGGGTGCCGGTCTTGTCGAAACAGACCGTGTCGATCGCATTCACCGCCTCCAAAGCGGCGGCGGTGCGGATCAGCAGGCCGTTACGCGCGGCCACCCCGAGCCCCACCCAGAGGGCCATCGGGGTGGCGATACCGAGGGCGCAGGGGCAGGCGATCACCCACACCGCCAGCATCCGCAGGAGCGCCACCTCCACCCCCACCCGGCCGCGCCAGTAGAAGAACGTCGCGACCCCCAGCCCCACCACCACCGGCGCCACCCACGCGGCGACGTGATCGGCGAGGCGCTGGCGCGGGCCACGCGCCGCCCTGGCCTCCTCCATGAGCTTGGCGATGCGGTCCAAGAGGCGCGCCCCGGGGGGCACGGAGATTTGGGCGGTGAAGGCGGCGTCGATGCTGGTGGTGCCGGCATGGACCGGAACCCCCGCCCGCACCGCCTCCGGCGTCGCCTCGCCGGTGAGGGGAGCGCGATCCACCGTGCCCGCCCCCTCGAGGACCACGCCGTCCGCCGGAATCCCCTCCCCTGGCCGCACCTCGATCACCTCCCCGGGGACGAGGCTCGCCGCCGCCACCTCCTCGAGTCCGCCGTCCGCCCGCCTCCGCCGCGCGGTGGGTGGCGCCAGGGCGAGAAGGGATTCCACCGCGCCGGTGGTGCGCACCTTCGCCCGCGCCTCCAGATAGCGGCCGAGGGTGATCAGCACCAAGAGCCAGCAGGCGGTGTCGTAGTAGACCTGGCCGCCGCCGGTCAGGGTGGTACGCACGGACAGGGCGAAGGCGGCGAAGGTGGCGATCGCCACCAAAGAGTCGATGGAAAACGCCAGGTGGACGATCTCCGAGCCAAGGCGCCGCACCATGGGCAGGCCGATGAGGAGGACCACCGGGGTGGCGAAGGCGAGGAGGATGTACTCGAGCAGGAGGTTGAAACGCGCCGCATCTACCTCCGCGCCGAGCAAGGTGGCGGGGATGGCGAAGTGGCCGCCGTAGCGGGCGAGGGAGAAGACCATCACGTTGAGGGCGAAAAACAACCCGAGGCCGAGGCGCAGAACCAGCCCCTGGGCCACACCGCGCACCCCGGGCTCGCCGCTAACCCGCATCACCAGGTAGCAGCCGTAGCAGCAGAAGGCGGCCTCCGCGCCGCGCACACGGCCGCGCAGCGGGCGGCGTCCCACGGGCAGGCCACACTGGGCACAGAGATCGCACATACCACTCAGCTCCCTCACTAGGTGGCGCGGAGGTTGGCGACGCAGCCACGAGGCACCCGTAAGACTCACGGTGACAGAGAGGCGCGGGCGGTTGGGTAGGGGGCGCTCCCGCCGGATCAAGCCATTGAAAATGGTTTTTGGGTATTGCCGCAAATCACGCGCACGGGCGCGAATCAGGAAGGGGCGCGAATCAATAACGGGAAGGCGACGGCCCACGCGGCTTGAGTTGGCGCTCGGCGGAGCCGGAAGGCGCGTTGTACCGCAGCGACGGCGAACCACCCTGCGCCTTCGTAGGCGCGGATAGGCCTCCATTGGCGGCCCGCTTTCCCCGCGCCCCAATTCGGGCGCACCCACCCTTGCCTCCCCAGGCGCTCGACCCAGTCCGCCACCCTCCTACACCAGCGGCAGCCACACCTCCACGCGGGTGCCACCGCCGCGCTGGGGCCGCACCTCGATTTCGCCGTCGTGCTCCTCAACGATGCGCGCGCACAGGGCGAGGCCGAGGCCGGTGCCGCCCTCCTTGGTGGTGAAGAAGGGGGTGAAGAGGCTCTCCCGCGCCGCCTCCGTCAGCCCCGCGCCGCGGTCAATCACCGCGACGCTCAGGCGCCGCGCCCCCTCCTTGCCGCGGCGCACGCGCACCGGCGACAGGCGGGTACGGAAGACCACGGGGATGCCCGCGGGGGACGCCTCGAGACCGTTCTTCGCCAGGTTGTAGAAGAGCTGCACCAGGCGATCCTCGCTCCCCACCACCTCCGGCAGAGACGGGTCGTACTCGCGCGCCACCACCGCCAGGGGGTCGATGGGACGCTCCAAGACAAGCAGCTCCACGACCCGATCGAGGACCCGGTGGATGTTCACCGGCCGCACCACCGTGGCCCCCGCGCGCGCCACCCCGAGGACCTGTTCCACGAGTCGCGCCAACCGATCCGCCTCGCGCAGGATCACCGCGATCCCCTCGCGCCCATCGGAATCGTCACAGACGGTGGCCAGGATCTGCGCCGCGCCGCGGATCGCCCCAAGGGGGTTGCGGACCTCGTGGGCGAGGGTTGCGGCCATGGTCCCGAGGGCCTCCAGCCTCCCCGCCTGGCGGGTCCGCTCCACCTCGCGCTGGAACGACCCCTCGTCGTCGATCAGCAGGACCGCGGCCGCCGAACCCTCCGCCGCGGCCGCCACCGGGCCGATGCGCACCGCCACCCCCCGCTCGTGATCCGGCCCGAGGAGCAGGCGGGCGTCACGGCGCAGGTAGACCGTCCCCTCCGCCACCACCCGCGCCACCGCCGCCCCCACGTCGAAATCCAGCCCCATCGCCGCCGCGACTGGTTGACCGCGCGCCAGGCGGCGCGACGACCCGATCAACCCCACCGCCCCCTGGTTCCACGCCACCACCCCGCCGTGGCGATCCACCGCCACCACCGCCACCGGCAAGCCATCGAAGAGCGCCTCCCACGCCGCCTCGCCACGGTCACTGCCTGCCAAGGCGGCCGGGTCGCTCACCGCGCGCCCTCCAAGGCGATCGCCCGGGCCGCGCCATCCGCCGCCCCCTCGATCGCGGCCGCCGCCCGGCGGTCGAAACAGCGCGCTACCGGGGCACCGGGCGGGGAGTCGATAACCCCCTCCAAGAGGGAGGGCGGCGCGCCACCCTCGTCCAGCACAAACACCCTGCTCATTCCCCGACCTCCACCGCCGCGCCCCCGCTGGTGGCCTCCACCGTGGCAAGCCGGTCGAAGTAGCGTGCCACCGCCGCGGCCACCTCGGCGGCGGAGTCGAGCCGCTGGAGCGCCTCCTTCACCCGATGACCGTCGCGCAGGCCGTGGAGGTACCACGCCAGGTGTTTGCGCATCCGGCGCACCGCGAGCTGCTCGCCGTGGACCTCCACCGCGCGCGCCAGGTGGCGGAGCAACGCCTGCCGCCGCGCGCCCAGGGTCACCACCGGCGGGGCCGCGCCGCGCAAGGCGGCGCGGATGGCGGCGAAGATCCACGGGTTGCCGAGGGCGGCGCGCCCCACCATCACCGCGTCGCAGGCGCACTCGGCGAGCACATGCATCGCCGCCGCCGGCGAATCGATGCCACCATTGCCGATCACCGGGATGGTCAGGGCCGCCTTCACCGCCGCCACCACGTCGTAGCGGCGCTGCGGGCCAAAGCCATCGCCGCGGGTGCGGGCGTGGACACAGACCGCCGCCGCCCCCGCCTGCTCGCAGGCGCGCGCCACCGCCACCGCGTTCATCGACGTGGCGTCCCAACCGGCGCGCATCTTCACGGTCACCGGCCGATCGGCGGCCGCCACCACCGCCGCCACCACCGCGGCCGCCTGGGTGGGCTCGCGCATGAGTGCCGCCCCGGCGCCCGACTTCACCACCTTGCGCACCGGGCAACCCATATTGATGTCGATCAAATCGACGCCGTGGTCGCACAGCACGCGCGCCGCCTCCGCCATCACCGCGGGCCGGCCGCCGAAGAGCTGCATGGAGACGGGCCGCTCGCCCTCCGCGTAGCGCATGAGCGCGCGGGTCCGGCCCGAGCGGCGCACCAGGGCCTCGGCGCTCACCATCTCGGTGCACACCATGGCCGCACCGAGCTCGCGCGCCAGCTCGCGAAAGGGGAGGTCGGAGACCCCCGCCATGGGCGCCGCGACCACCCGCCCGGGGAGGGTGACCGAGCCGATCCGCACCGGCGAGTCGAGGTTGTCGCGTGGCATCGCGGGATGATGCCGGAGATCCCCGGTCATCAGTAGGGCGAGCCACGGCGGGGAGGTGTCGCCAGCAACATCGCCGACGACGCGCCGGCGGTGCGCCCGCGCCACCCACCCCTTTCTACCTTCTCCTACCCGTTCCTCGTCTTCCCCCCTCCCCGATTCGCGCCCCTTCGCAGTGATTCGCGGCCCGCTCTACAAGACATCCTCCCTCCCTCCGCGCCTCCGCGTCTCCGCGCGAGCTCGCCTTCCCGGCCGCGCCCCCTCCCCGATTGCTGCGCCCGCAACACCCCCCGCGCCCGCGTGCGCCCTTGCCTTTCCATCGCGCACGGTCGCCGGCCTGGGGCCGGCTGCGCCCCGCTTGCCCATTCGCCCGTTGAGGACCAGAGTGGTCCCACATCGAGACCGGGAAGGACTTCATGCTTCGAATCAGCAAGCTCGCGGACTACGGGACGATGGTGATGGTGAAGATCGCCGCGGCGCCGTTTCGCCTGCACACGGCGGCGGAGGTGGCAGAGGAGAGCCGCATCCCTCTGCCGACGGTCGCCAAGCTCCTCAAGGGGCTCACCCGCAAGGGGCTGGTGGCATCTCGGCGCGGCGCCCTCGGCGGCTACCGCCTGGCGCGGCCGCCGGAGGAGATCACCATCGCGCACGTGATCACCGCCCTCGAGGGGCCGGTGACGGTCACCGCGTGCAGCGACGGCGAGGGGCTTTGCGACCACGAGGCGACGTGCGCCACCCGCGCCCCGTGGATGCGCGTCAACGAGATCGTCCAGGCGGCCTTGGAGGGAGTGACCCTGGCGGACATGGTGGCGGCCAGCCCCCTCCATGGTTCGACCCACCCCCTCGAGCTCCACCCCGTGGCGGCGTCGCGCACGCAAAGGAGGCAGCGATGAATAGCAAGCAATCCGTGGAAGCGCTGTTGGCCAAGGAGTATCGCGACGGCTTCGTCACCCCCATCGACGAGGACCGCGTCCCGCCCGGCCTGAACGAGGCGGTGATTCGCCTCATCTCGGAAAAGAAGGGCGAGCCCGACTGGCTGCTCGCCTGGCGCCTCGCTGCCTTCCGCCACTGGCAAACGATGGTGGAGCCCACCTGGGCCTGGGTTCACTACCCGCCGATCGACTACCAGGCGATCACCTACTACTCGGCGCCGAAGCGACGCGCCGGGACGCGGTCCGGCGACGCGATCGACCCGGAGCTGCTGCGCACCTACGACAAGCTCGGCATCCCCCTGGCCGAGCGCGAGGCCCTCGCCGGGGTGGCAGTGGACGCGGTCTTCGACTCGGTCTCCGTGGCCACCACCTTCAAGGACCGGCTCGCCGAGGAGGGGATCCTCTTCTGCTCCTTCTCCGAGGCGGTGCGCAGCCACCCGGAGCTGGTGCGCCGCTACCTCGGCTCGGTGGTCGGGCCGGCGGACAACTTCTTCGCGGCGCTCAACGCGGCGGTCTTCACCGACGGCTCGTTCTGCTACATCCCGCCGAAGGTGCGCTGCCCGATGGAGCTCTCCACCTACTTCCGAATCAACGCCGCGGCCACCGGCCAGTTCGAACGCACCCTGATTATTGCCGACCGCGGCAGCCAGGTGAGCTACCTCGAGGGGTGCACCGCGCCGATGCGCGACGAGAACCAACTGCACGCGGCGGTGGTCGAGCTGATCGCCGAGGAGGAGGCTCGGATCAAGTACTCGACGGTGCAGAACTGGTACCCGGGCGACGCCGAGGGCAAGGGCGGCATCTACAACTTCGTCACCAAACGCGGCGAGTGCCGCGGCGCGCGGTCGCGGATCTCGTGGACCCAGGTGGAGACCGGCTCGGCGATCACCTGGAAGTACCCGAGCTGCATCCTGCGCGGCGACGACTCGGTGGGTGAGTTCCACTCGGTCGCCCTCACCCACCACCACCAGCAGGCGGACACCGGCACGAAGATGGTCCACCTCGGCCGCAACACCCGCTCCACCATCCTCGCCAAGGGGATCTCCGCGGGACGGGGCCAGAACAGCTACCGCGGCCTGGTGAAGGTAGCGAAGGGGGCGACGGGAGCGCGCAACTACAGCCAGTGCGACTCGCTGCTGATCGGCGACACCTGCGGCGCCCACACCTTCCCGTACATCGAGGTGAAGGAGCCGAGCGCGCGGGTGGAGCACGAGGCCTCCACGTCGAAGATCGGCGAGGATCAACTCTTTTACTGCCAGGCGCGCGGCATCGCCCCGGAGGAGGCGGTCTCCATGCTGGTGAACGGCTTCTGCAAAGAGGTCTTCAGGGAGCTGCCCATGGAGTTCGCGGTGGAGGCGCGGAAGCTCCTCGGGGTGAGCCTCGAAGATGCGATCGGGTGAACGAGTTCCCATGCAGAGCCACGCCGCCCCGCCCTCCACCCAAGCGGCCCCACCCACTCCCCAGGAAACCACCATGCTGAACATCGACAACCTGCAGGTCGCCGTCTCCGGCAACGAGATCCTCCATGGGATCACCCTCCACCTCCCCGCCGGCGAGGTCCACGCGCTCATGGGGCCGAACGGCTCGGGCAAGTCGACCCTCGCCTGCGCCCTGGCGGGCAAGCCGGGCTACCAGGTGACCGGCGGCACCGCCACCTTCCGCGGTACCGACCTCTTCGCCCAGCTCCCCGAGGCGCGGGCGCGCGCCGGCCTCTTCCTTGGCTTCCAGTACCCGGTGGAGCTCCCCGGCGTCTCCAACGCCATGCTCCTCAAGCAGGCGGTGAACGCCCGCCGCCGCCAGCGCGGTGAGACCGAGATGGATGCGATGGACTTCCTCGTCGCGGTGAAGGAGCGCATGGCTTTCATGGAGATGGACGAGACGCTGCTGGAGCGCGGGGTGAACGAGGGGTTCTCCGGCGGCGAGAAGAAGCGCAACGAGATCCTTCAGATGCTCATGCTCGAACCCGACCTCGCGATCCTCGACGAGACCGACTCGGGCCTCGACATCGACGCCTTGCAGGTGGTGGCGCGGGGGATCAACCACCTGCGCTCACCGAGCCGCGCGGTCCTTCTCATCACCCATTACCAGCGACTGCTGGACCACGTGGCGCCAGACCGGGTCCACGTCCTGGCCGACGGGCGGATCGTCCGCTCGGGCGGGCCGGAGCTGGCCAAGGAGCTGGAGGCGCGCGGCTACGGCTGGCTCACCGGCGACGTCGCCGGAGTGGAGGCGCGGTGACGGGTCCGGTGGCCCCCACGCGAGAGGAGAGTCTGATGACGACCAAGGTGCTCAACCCCACCACAGCGGTGGACCACTACCGGAGCCTCTTTCGCGCGCGCGCGACCCGGCGAGTCGGCGCGGAGCCCCCCTGGCTCGCCGACCTGCGCGCGGCGGCGATGGCCCGCTTCGCCGCCACCGGTCTGCCGGCGACCCGCGACGAACGGTGGCACTACACCTCCCTGGCGGCGGTGGCACCGGTGGCGTTCGCGCCGCCGGGAGAGCAGTGCATCGGCCTCGACACCGGCGATCTCGCCCCCCTGCTCATGGCTCCTGGCGCCAAGGCCCGCCTCTGTTTTGTGAATGGCCGCCTCGCCCCCTCCCTCTGCCTTGCTCCCTCCCTCTCGGCAGACGGGATCGGGCGGGGCGCGCCATCCCCGAGGGGGGCTGGCGTAAGCCCGACCCCGGCCGGGGATGACCCCACCGGCGTCCATGGGCGACCGTGCGGCGGGCCGGCGGCGCCGCCCGAACGGTCGGCGCTGCGCCTGGCGGGGTGGGCCCAAGCGATCGAGCGGTGGCCCGACGAGATGGCCCACCACCTTGGCCACCACCTCGGAGCGGATCAGCCGGTGGCGGAGCTGAACATGGCTTTGGCCTGCGACGGCGCGGTCTTGTTCGTTGCCGACGGCGTGGACGCGGGGAGGGTGGAGCTCCTCTTCCTCACCACCGCCACCAGCGAGCCGCTCTTTTCCGCGCCGCGCAACCTGATCGTCCTCGGCGCTGGCTCGCACGCCACGGTGGTGGAGAACCATGTCGCCCTCGGGACGGCCAACGCCTTCGCCGACCCGGTGACCGAGATCGACCTCGGCGCCCGCGCTCAACTCGACTACCTCAAGCTCGTTCACGAGCCAGGCAGCTTCCACACCGCCACCGTGGCGGTGACCCAGGGGTGCGATAGCCGCCTCACCGCCCACCTCCTCGCCCTCGGCGGCCGGCTCGCCCGCACCGAGTTCGTCACCCATCTCGCGGGCGCGGGTGGTTCGGCGCAACTCTTCGGCCTCGCCCTCGCGGGCGGGGGCGACCACCTCGACCTCACCACCCGCATCGACCACGACGCCCTGGCCACCCGCTCGCGCGAGCTCGTGAAGCAGATCGTCACCGGCCGTGGCCGTGGCTGCTTCTCCGGCCTGGTCCACGTCCACCCCGGCGCCCAACAGACCGACGCGCGCCTGACCAACGCCAATCTGCTCCTCTCCGACCGCGCCGAGGCGGACACCCGGCCGATCCTGCGCATCGACGCCGACGACGTGAAGTGCAGCCACGGCGCCACCGTCGGCCGACTCGATGACGAGGCCCTCTTCTACCTGCGCGCCCGTGGGCTCGATGCGGACGAGGCGCGTCAGATCCTCACCGCCGCCTTTGCCACCGAGGTGGTGGCGAGCGTCGCCGACCCCACGGTGGCCGCAGCGGTCCGCGCGCGCGTCGATCGCCGCCTTACCGAGTTGCTGGAGGAGCCACGATGACCCGCCCGCTCGCCGCGCCCCGCCCCCCGACCCGCCCGCCGCTGGACCTCGACGCGGTGCGCGCCGACTTCCCCTGCCTCGATCAAGAGGTCCACGGCCAGCCCCTCGTCTACCTCGACAACGCCGCCACCACCCAAAAGCCGCAGGCGGTGATCGCGGCGATGGCACGCTACTACGCCCACGACAACGCCAACGTCCACCGCGGCGTCCACGCCCTCGCCGAGCGGGCGACCGAGGCGTACGAGCAGGCGCGCGCCAAAGTCGCCCACTTCCTGCACGCCGCCGAGGCCGCGGAGATCGTCTTCGTGCGCGGTACCACCGAGGCGATCAACCTGGTGGCCGCCTCCCTCGGCAACCGCTTCACCGCCGGCGACGAGGTGGTGATCACCGAGATGGAGCACCACTCGAACATCGTCCCGTGGCAACTCCTCCGCGACCGCCTCGGCATCTGTTTGAAGGTCCTGCCCATGGACGATCAGGGCTGCCTGCGCCTGGACAAGCTCGACGCGCTGCTCACCGAGCGCACCCGCCTGGTCGCGGTGGTCCACGGCTCCAACGCCCTCGGCACAATCAACCCGGTGCGCGAGATCGCCACGCGCGCCCACGCCGCCGGCGCCCTGCTCTTGGTGGACGGCGCCCAGGCCGTGGCTCACCTGGAAGTCGACGTGCACGCCATGGGCGCCGACTTCTACGCCTTCTCCGGCCACAAGGTGTACGGCCCCATGGGGATCGGCTGCCTCTACGGCCGCCGGGAGCTTTTGGAGCAGATGGCCCCCTACCAAGGGGGCGGCGAGATGATCCGCCACGTCACCTTCGAGGAGACCACCTACGCCCCGCCACCCGCTCGCTTCGAGGCGGGGACCCCGAACGTCGCCGGCGCGGTCGGGCTGGCCGCGGCGCTGGACTACCTCGACTCCCTCGGCCGGGAGCGGATCGCTGCCCACGAGCAAGACCTCCTCGCCTACGGCCTCGCCCAACTCGCCGGGCTCACCGGCGTGCGCCTGATCGGCAACGCGCCGGAGCGACTCGGCATCCTCTCCATGGTGATCGCCGGTGCCCACCCCCACGACGTCGCCACCATCCTCGACCGCGACGGCATCGCGATCCGCGCCGGCCACCACTGCGCCCACCCGGTGATGGACCACTTCCACCTCCCCGCCACCGCCCGCGCCTCCCTCGCGTTGTACAACCGCCGCGCGGAGATCGACCGCCTGGTAGCCGGGATCCACCACGTTCAGGAGGTACTCGGACGATGAACGACCTGCGCGCCCTCTACGAAGACGTGATCCTCGACCACAACCGCCGGCCGCGGAACTTCCAGCACAAGCCCGGCGGCGCCAACCACCAGGCGTCCGGCTTCAACCCCCTGTGCGGCGACGAGTTCACGGTCTACCTCCAGGTGGAAAACAACATCGTCACCGACGTCGGCTTCGAAGGCGTTGGCTGCGCCATCGCCGTCGCCTCAACCTCGCTGATGACCGAGGCGATCAAGGGCAAGCCGATTGCGGAGGTGGAGGCCCTCTTCCAGTCCGTCCACCACCTGCTCACCCACAAAGGCGAGGCGGCGGCGCCGCTCGGCAAGCTGGCGGTCCTCGCCGGAGTCCACGAGTTCCCCATGCGGATCAAGTGCGCCACCTTGGGATGGCACGTGATGAAGGCGGCGATCGAGAACCAACACGAGACCGTGTGCACCGAGTGATGGAACCCCTGCGCCGGAGATTCCCCCTGGGCGCCGCCACCGGTGAGGGGGGTGAAGTCGCGCCCACTCCAGCCGCACCGCCCCACCCCGGCGGTGGGCCGCCCGGCACCTGCGCCCCCGCGTGCGAACCGCTCCGCCAGCGGGTGATCGCCGCCCTGCACACGGTTCACGACCCCGAGCTCCCCGCCGACCTCGTCGAGCTTGGCCTCGTCTACCGCCTCGACGTGGAAGCGGGCGGCCAAGTCGCCATCGCCATGACCCTCACCGCCCCGGGCTGTCCCGTCGCCCAGACCTTCCCCGGTGAGGTCGAGCAGACCGTGCGCCAGGTCGCCGGGGTAACCGAGGCCAAGGTCACCCTCGTCTGGGATCCCCCCTGGGGTCCCGACCGGATGAGCCAGGTCGCCCGCCTGCAAGTCGGGATGCTGTAGGCGCGTACTGGGGTCAGTCCTGCAAACACGCAAACTCGCCAACTTGGCCACGGCCCGCCGAGGCCCGCGCCGTCCACGAGGAGTCTGTGAACCTGGTCGATCGTGGGCCGAGAAGCGGCGGGCTCGGGTCCGGAGGGGGAGGTGTTCGTAGCGCTACGGGGGCCTAGAAAACGAAGGTTGGCGCCCGATCCGCGCGCGATCGTTGATCAGGACCAGGTCCAACAGGCTCTCTCACCACGCTGGCCGCCTGAACGGCGCCGCCCGGTTGATGTAGGGTGGCGCCCCCTTTGAGTTGGAGGCGCGGTGTTTGAGATACGGCATTGGCTGGTGCGGGAGGTGTGTATCGGCCCGGAGGCGGGGGAGGCGGAGCTGCGCGCGGCGGTCGCCGGCCGCCTCGGGGTGCGCGAGAGCGAGCTCGGCGAGGTGGTCATCCGGCGGCGCTCCCTCGATACGCGCCGCGGGGTGCATCGGGTCTACACGGTGGCGGTGGAGGCACCGGTCAGCCGCTCGCCCCACCCCACCGTGGTCCCCCTGGGGCCGCCGGCGCCGCCGCCGGTCATCCCGGCGCGCCGCCTCGCCCAGCCGCCGGTGGTGGTGGGCAGCGGCCCGGCGGGGCTGTTCGCCGCCCTGATCCTGGCGCGCTCGGGCAATCCACCGATCGTGATCGAGCGCGGCCAGCCGGTGGAGCAACGGGTGAAGGCGGTGCGCGCCTTTCACCGGGATGGCAGCTTCGACCCGGAGAACAACATCCAGTTCGGCGAGGGCGGCGCGGGTACCTTCTCCGACGGCAAGCTGAGCGCGTCGCGCGATGATTCGTTGGTGGAGTGGATCAAGCAGGAGCTGGTCGGCTTTGGGGCGCCGGCTGACATCCTGATCGACGGCCACCCGCACGTGGGAACCGACCGGTTGCGGGCGGTGGTGGTGCGCATCCGCCGCTTTCTGTCGGGACTCGGCTGCCGCTTCCTCTTCGCCACGCGCATGACCCGCCTGGTGGTGCGCGACGGGCGGATCACGGGAGTCGCGACGAGCGCGGGGACGATCGACACCGCCGCCCTCTTCCTCGCCCTGGGTAACGGCGCCCGCGACACCTTCGCCGCCCTCCATGGCCAAGGGGTGGCGATGGCGGCCAAACCGTTCGCCGTCGGCCTGCGCATCGAGCATCCGCAGGCGGTGATCGACCGGATCCAGTACGGCGCCGACGCCGGCCGCGGCCTGGAGCCAGCGCGCTACCGCTTCGTCCACCACACCCACGACGGCCGCGCGGTCTACACCTTCTGCATGTGCCCGGGTGGCGAGGTAGTCGCCTCCGGCTCGGCGGCGGGACAAGGGGTAGTGAACGGGATGAGCCCGCGCCGCCGCGCCACCGGCTTTGCCAACAGCGGCGTGGTGGTCGGGGTCGTTCCCGCGGATCTTCCGGGTGGCGGGGTCCTGGCCGGGATGCACTTCCAAGAGGGGTTGGAGCGCCTCGCCTTTCGCCTCGGCGGCAGCGACTACCGCGCCCCGGTGCAGACCGTCGCCGCCTTTCTCGGCCGCGCCAACCCGCCGATTCCCGCAGCGAGCTATCGCCCGGGGGTGGCGGGGGCGCGCCTCACCACCCTTTTGCCGCGGCCGCTGACTTCAGCGCTGCGCCAGGGGCTCGACCGGTTCGGCCGGATCGCCCCCACCTTCCTCGACCCGCCGGCGCTGCTTTATGGCGTGGAGTCGCGCACCTCGTGCCCGCTGACCATGGTCCGGCGTCCTGATCGCCAGTCCGCCTCTCACCTCGGCCTCTACCCGATAGGCGAGGGGGCGGGTTACGCCGGCGGCATCATCTCCTCCGCCGCCGACGGTATCGAGTCGGCCCTGGCGCTGCTGGGCTCAGCGCCCTGAGCGCACCCGGCGCCGCACCCGAACCGCCCCGAAAGCTCTGCGGGGAAGGCCGACACCATTGAGTCCGCCTAGGCGCTGCTGGACTCAGCGCCATGCGCCACCACCCGCCGCCACGGATTGCCGGTACGCCCGATTCGCCTACAGGAAGTGGCGGCGGAGGGTCGCCTTGTGGACCGGGCCGAACTTCTGCACCCGGCCGCGGCCGCCGTCGACCCTGAACAAGCCCATGGTCCCGATGATGTCGCCGCCGAGCTGCGAGTACGACTGGCTGCGGGCGTTGAAGTGCAGGGCGTGCGGCAGGCCGAGGGTGTGGCCAATCTCGTGGGCCAGCAGGCTGGCGAGGAACTGCATGCGCGTCGCCGGCTGGAGGATCTGCTGGTAGGTGTCGTCGAACTTCGCCTGCCTGCCCAGCACCGCGATCGGCGCGATCACCCGCTTGGTCCGGGCGGAGACGTTGATCTCGTGGCCCGGGTTGAGGGCCTCAGACTCAGCCGCCTCGCCGTTGGCGAACAGGCTCGTCTGGCTGAAGGCCCAGAACTCGAAGAACGGCAGCTCCTGCCCATCGAGGTCGCTGGCATGCCGGGGATCGGCGACGTTCTTGGCGATGAACCGGCCGGAGCGTTGCTGCCACCACGCGGCGGTGGCGTCCGCGTCGCTCTTCAGTTGCACGTCGACGGTGGCGAACCCGGCGTCGCGAAAGATGGTGGTCAGGTGGGTGGTGAGTTGGGCAAGGTTGAAGGAGCCCGCGTGTACCGCGTTGCAGGCGTCGCGCACGCTGTCGTGGACGCGGATGCGCAAAGGGTCGGAAGAGATCGGGATGCGCTGGGCAGTCGTAAGGTTGTGGTTGCCCGTCGGGTAGACCTCGGTGATGCCCTGGCAATCGAAGCGCTGCGCCGTGTCCGTACCGTCATCGGGCACCCCGCGGTGGACGAGGGAGACGTCGAGGGTGTCGTTGTTGGCGAGGTCGGCGTGGACAGCGGAGTCAATCCGCAGCTTCACCCCCAGCTCCAGGCGGCCCCGCTCGGCGACGCTCTCCCACGGCAGCCACAGATGCTGATCCGTCACGTTCTCGAAGTTGGTCCGGTCGTAGGTGAGAGGGACGAAGAAGTCCGTCTCATCCACCAGGGGGGCGAACTGGATGAGCGGCGGCGCGCCGCCGGCAAACTTGAAATCGGTCCCGTCGAGGCGGATCGCACCCGCCAGGGTGCCGAGGAGCCGCGCCGTGCGCGCCGTGTCGCCCTGGACCGGCAGCTCGTAGAACTCCAGGGAGGCCGGGGTGGGCGTCGCCTGCACCGGCGCCGCACCCCGTCCCCGGGAGGTGAGGCTGATCGTGACGCCGGTCACCACCGTGTAGGCGGCGCTACCCCCGCCGGGGGTCACCCGCACGGTCGCGGGTTGCAACAAGACGCGGATGGCCACGGCCTATCCCTCCAGAAAGCGGAGCTGCGGCTCGCTCGCCGCCGCATCTAGCACCAGGGCCGCGTGCTCCCCGGCGACCCCGTCGACCACGAGCTGGTAGTCGTCGGACGGGACACCGGCATGGCTCAGCCGCCCCTGGTTGTCCAGCCTCCCCTCGAACATCGCCGCCGCTGCACCGAGGGGGGTGATGCGATAGCCACGGCCGGCGAGGGGCTCCACCCCGAGGGCGTCGCGGATCTCCATGAACAACTTGCCCTGCCCGCCCGCGTGGATCTCGATCAGGGACTCCCCGGCGATCCGGTCATAGAACCGGCAGGCGAAGGTGTCGCGGGTCTGGGGGTACTCCCGGCGCTGCTCCTGAAAGGTGCGCCGGGTTGGACCATCCGACCAGAACCGCTTGCGGCACTTGGAGTCGCCGGCGGTGGCGGCGGGACACGGCCACTTGGCTAGGGGGACGACGGTGCCGGGCCGGAAGAGCAGCGCCACCACCCGGCGGTTGGGGGCGTTCTCGCGGTCGCGCTCGGCGCGGTTCGCCGGCTGCTGGAGCCGTTGATGCTCGGCCTGGGAAAACAGGCGCACCGGGTTGAACTCGCCGCACCCCTGGACATCCCCGCGCCTGTCGCCATCCCCCCCCTGGCCGAGAAAGTCCGCCTTCTCCAAAACGAAGGGCTCGCCCGCCGCGTCGCGGCAAAGGCCATCCATGTAGGCGCGGAACAGCTTCGCGCGGGTGAGGGGGGTGGCGACCCCGTCCTCGGTGAGGCCGTTCTCCCGCTGGAAGGCCTTGATCGCCACCCGGGTCTGCTCTCCCGCGATGCCGTCGATCGGTCCCGGAGAGTGGCCCCGATCTTCGAGGATGAGCTGGAGGGTGCGCGTCCCCCAAGCGTCGCGGCCGTGGGGGTGAGAGTAGAGCTCCTCCCACAAGGCCGGGTCGCGGGTGAGCACGGCGTAGACCGCGATCGCGCGCCGGCCGCTGAGCCTCTTGTTGTAGGCGTCGTCCCCCACCGGATCGGCGTGGCCGAACAGGGTGATGGGCGCCTTGGGGTGCTCCTTGGCCAGGACCGCGAGGAGGGTGAACTCGTCGGCCGCCTCGGGCCGGATGAAGGAGGAGTCGAACTGAAAGCGGAGGTCATCCATGCGCCACGACGCCACCGGCACGAGGGGCTCGGCGATCGTATTGCGGCCGTCTGCAGTAGTCGTCGCCACGCACCGGGCGTCCACGTCCCCGAGGGGGTGGCTGGACGCCGCGCCGCCCGGGGTCGCGCTGTGGGTGGGACGGGGGCTCACGACCGGCAACCTCCCCGGACACGCCATTCGTGGTGGACGCGCCCCGGATACGGAAGGGGGCGCGAGCCACGCGCCGGCTTCGCGAACGGGTCGAAACCCACCCCCCGCGACGGGCCGAGGTCCGCCAACAGAGGTGACGATTTTCCCCAAGGCCCCCCCCCACCCCATCGCGATCCCCGCCCCAACCCGCGTCAACATCCGTGGACTTCCTTCAGTTTGTTCTGCGTCTCAAGGCCACACACACCGTTCACCCCGAGGTCGTAGTCGCACTGAAACTCCTCCACCGCCGAGCGGTAGGCCGGCGCGTCCGGGTCATCCCCCTGGCCCGCGCGATAGCCGAGATTGTTGAGCCGCTCGCGCTGGCCCGCGTGCACGTCGAGCGGGTCCAGGTGGCCAATCTTCATAGGCAGGAGCTGCTCCCCCACCAGGAGCTTCCCGTCCTGCTCGCCGGCCGGGACCCGCTGCTCGATCTGGCCGTCGCCGTCGCTCGTCAGGTCGAAGGAGCGCTCCCCCACCACCAGGGTGCATGCCGCATTGGCCACCGGCTTGTTGCCCGCGTCGTGGAGGACGAGGCGCAGGGTCACCGTCGAACGATGGGTGCGGAAGCGATGGCGCTGCTCGGTCGCGCCACTCTCCTCCTTCGCCCGTTTGTCCGGGACGACCACCACGTCGCCGGGGGCAAGGATGTTGGGATCGCCGCGCTGCGCCTTGAGCTGCGCGTTGGCCGGATCGTCCCATACCGTCTCCGGCGCCAGCCCGTGGGGGGCGGCGATCGAGGCAACCGTCTCGCCTTCGCGGACCCGATGGTTGATGGGCATGGGCGTGGTTCCTGTCGGTTGCCCCTGGCCGGAACATGGCGCGACCCAACCGGAGGCGGCAGGGAATGGATGGGTTCGACGGTAAGGCGATTCGGGCCGGTTGCCCAAGGGGTTCGACCCCCGCCCAGACGGCGCTGCCCCTACCGCGCCGCCCCCACCAGATAGGCGAGGAGCTCACCCAGCAGGGCGTAAATGGCCGCATACCGCCCGGCCGGTGGGACGAGGAGTTGGGCCTCGCTCTGCACGAACCGGCCGGGTAGCAGCTCCCCGCGGCAGTGATCGACGAGGGCGCGGGCGCTCGCCGGGGTGGTCTCCAGATGGAATTGCAGACCGATCGCCGATCCGCCGAGTTGGAAGGCCTGGTGCGCGCACCCGGCGCTGCGCGCCAGGTGGACGGCGCCGGCGGGCAGGGTGAAGGTCTCCCCGTGCCAGTGAAAGACCTCGATGGCGGTGGGAAAGCGAAAGCTCGACCCATCCACCGGCTCCACCGCGGTCACCGGAAACCAGCCGATCTCCTTCTCTCTGTTGGGATAGACCCGCGCCCCCATGGCGCTCGCGATGAGCTGCGCCCCGAGGCACACCCCGAGCACCGGGATCCCCCGGTCGATCGCCTGGCGAAGGTACCGCTTCTCCTCCACCAGCCATGGAAAGGCCGCCTCGTCGTTCACGCTCATCGGTCCGCCCAGGGCCACGAGCAGGTCGAGCCCGGCCACGTCCGGCAGGGGCTCTGCCGCGTAGAGGGCGCTCCGCGTGACCTCTGCCGCGGCCGCCTCCAGCCACCAGCCGATGGCCCCCAGCCCCTCGAAGGGGACGTGTTGCAGGTAGTGTGCGTGCATGATCGCCCTCTCCCATCAGCCAATCCCCACCCCCTGGGCGGAGCGGATCTTGTGCTCCTTCAAGCGGTAGGCGTCTCGCAATCCATACCCTTGCCCCACCGGCCCGTGGCGACGCCCACCCTGACCGTGGTGACCGACCCGCCATCGCGCGATCCGCCACCTTGGCGCCTGGCAATGTGCAAGGGCGGAACCGTGTGCGTGGCGACCGACCCGCCATCGCGCGATCCGCCGCCTGCGGATTTGGGCGCGTCGAGGATGGAGGCGCCCCCTCCAGCCGCCATTCGCGTGGAGGTCGGAGGCAGGGGCTCGTTGAATCACCGCGACGCTAGGGCCCGTTCCGCCATCGTCTGGGCGATCTTCTTGGCCTTCGCCTCGTCCCGATTCTCTACGGTGACCTTCACCTCCACCATCGCGGTCGCGGAACAGACCCGCAGGGTGCCCATGCCGAAGTACTTCTGGTACTCCCACCACGCCTGATCGCCGATGCCGGTGATCTTCCGGTTGGTACTGCCGGGCGAGCATTCCACCTGGCCGGAAGCGAAGTGGCGCGGCAGGCTCACCCAGAGGCCGACTTCATTGCCTTCGCCGCCCACCACCGACCAGTCGCAAGACTCGCTCTTGTACTGGCGATCGTCCTCAACCCGGTGGTTGAAGGCGTAACTCCCCTTGTCTAGCGGATTGCCTACCAGCGCCTCGATCTCCGCCTGCGGAAAGAGGCTGCACGGAAAGGTCGCCGCCTCGCGCTCCTGCAAGCCTTTCATCTGCTGGTCGATGATCTTCTGCGCCTGCGGGTCGATCCCCTCGACCTGCCCGGAAGGCGGCTGGATCCCGCCCTTCTCATCCGCCTCCGCGTGAATCCACCCACCCGCCATGGAAAGCCACAGCCCGATCACCATCCACAGGATCCGCTCGCCAGTCACCGTCTCTCCCTTCCTTCGTAAGGTGAAAACTATAGGGCGCGCCACCGACGTGGCCACCCCGGTCACGATCCTTGCTCCACGGTCGCGGCGCGGCCATTGGGATTCCAACTTCGTTATGGCGCACCCCTTCGACCCGTTGCAATGGCACCCCCGGACCTCCAATCCAATCCTGGTGCGGAAGAGGGTTTGTAGAGGGGACCGCGGATGAACGCGAATGGGCGCGAATCGGGAAGGGGAGGAGACGACTCAACGCAGTAGGAAATAGGAAGGGGTGGGTGGCGCGGACGAACCGCCGCCTGGGTCGCGGCCAGGAAGGCCGGCTCGCGCAGCGGCGCAGAGGCGCGGGGGGGAGGCGCGGGGGGAACGAACGGGAAGGTCGCGGGCGCCCCAATCGGGCTTGGGTCGCGGCCTTGAAGGCGGGCTCGCGCAGAGGCTCCACACCGGGGTGAAGCGCCCGCCTCCTCCGCCGAGTCGGTCCGGGGGATGCACCTGCCGGGCGAGGTGCGCCGCGCTGTCTCCAACCCCCACGGCCGTTCGGCGCTAAGCGGTCTACGAGTCGGTCGGATCCGTTCGGAGCGCCACGTGGGGCTCGGCCTCCGAAGCACGGCCCACGGGTCCGCCCATGGCTCCCCCTACCGCGGTCGATCGGGACCCAGTCCGACAGGCCGCTAGCCCTCCACCCGCAACACGGCCCTCCCCTCGGCGAGGCGCAGCTCGACCGGGTCGCCGGGGGCGAGGTCGGCGCTCCGGGTGAGGGGCGCGGCCTCTCCCGGACGGGTGGCGATGCAATAGCCACGCCTGAAAACCGCCAGGGGCGAGACCGCGTCGAGGGTCTCGGCGAGGCGGCGAAGGGCGTGGTGGTGCGGGGTGGTGAGGGTGGCGCCGGCGTGGACGAGGCGGGAAGCGCCGCCAGCAAGGCGCGCCTGGTGGGAGGCAAGGCGGGCGCGCGGTGAGTGCCGTTCGAGGCGGGTGGCGAGCCGCCCAAGCTCCTCGCGCCGGCGGCCGATCCCGGCGACGGTGGCGGCGGCGAGATCGAACCGCTGGCGGGCGATGTGCTCGCGCTGGTCGCGGAAGCGGCGCCGTTGCTGGCCAAGGATGCGACCGGCGGTGTCGAGCCGCTGGGCGAGGTAGTCGAGGCGGCGGCGCAGGGCGAGGTCGAGGCTGCGGCTGCGCTGCGCCAGGAGGGTGAGCAACTCCGCCTTCACCGGGAAGGCGAGCTCGGCGGCGTTCGATGGGGTTGCGGCGCGCACGTCGGCGGCGAAGTCGCAGAGGGTGAAGTCGGTCTCGTGGCCCACCGCCGAGATAATCGGGGTGGTAGCCGCCGCCACCGCCCGCACCACCACCTCCTCGTTGAACGGCCACAGGTCCTCCATCGAGCCGCCACCGCGGCCGACGATGAGCACGTCGCAGTCACCGCGCCGGTCGAGCCGCGCGATCGCGGCGGCAATCTCCGCCGCCGCCTCCGCCCCCTGCACGCGCACCGGCGCTAACAAAAGCTGGCAGTTCGGGAAGCGGGCGGTGGCGACTTGGATGATGTCGCGGATCACCGCGCCGGTGGGCGAGGTAACGATCCCCACCCGCCGGGGCAAGAGCGGCAGGGGTTGCTTGCGCCCCGGGTCAAAGAGCCCCTCTTGTTCCAGCTTGCGTTTGAGGGCATCAAAGGCGGCAGCCAGGGCGCCGCCACCAAGGGGCTCGAAGTAGTCGACGACCAGTTGATAGGTGCCGCGCGGCGGGTAGACGGAGACCCTGCCCTTCAGGGCCACCGCCTCCCCCTCGGCGAGCTCGAACCGCTGGTATTTCTGCTGGTAGCGAAACAATGCGCAGGCCAGGGCCGCGCCCGCGTCCTTCACCGTGAAGTAGGTGTGGCCCGAGGCGACCCGCCGGAGCGACGACACCTCGCCCCCCACCCACACCTCGGAAAAGCGCTCCTCGACCACCTCCTGCAAGAGGCGGGTGAACTCGGTAACCGTGAGGAGGGTGGGCGGCGGCGCCATGGCGATGGGGGGTGCGCGGATCATGGAGGGAGAGGCGGCGGCGGCCAAGGTGCACAACCCGAGCGACCGGCCAAGGGGGGGGTCGCGGGCGCGGCGATCGGGCGAGGCGCGGGCCCTGAAGGCGGGCTCGCACAGAGCCACAGAGGCGCGGGGAGGAGGCGCGGGTGGGGCTTTGGGGTCAGGGCTTTGGGGTCTGGGGGTCAGGGCTTTTGGCTTTGGGGTCAGGCTTTCGTTATTTCATTACCTTCGCGGCGACGTCCACCCCCTAAATGAAAGAAACGAAGCCTGACCCCAATCCCAATCCAATCCATGACCCCAATCCGATCCAATCCGATCCTGGTGCGCCCGAGGCAGCGCGCCGTGGCTGCTGGGCGCCTTGCCCCCTACCGCACCCCGAGGGCCAGGCGCGGCAGCCAGAGGGAGAGGTCGGGAAGGTAGGTGATGCCCAACAGCCAGAGGAACAGCAAGGCGAGGAAGGGAAGACAGGCGCGGTAGAGGGTGAGGAGCGGCTTGTTGAAGCGCGAGCAGGCGATGAAGAGGTTGATCCCCACCGGCGGCGTCGAGTAGCCCGCTTCAAGGTTGGCGAGAAAGATGATGCCGAGGTGGACCGGATGGACGCCGAACGACTCGGCGATCGGGAGGACGAGGGGGACGACCACCATGATCGCGGAGAAGATGTCCATCATCGACCCGACCGCGAGGAGGAAAAGGTTGAGCCAGAGGAGGAAGACAAGGCGCGAGTGGATGAGGCCGCGGATCAGATCGAGGATCCGCATGGGGACCTGGGCATCGACCAGGTAGCTGGTGAGGCCAAGGGCACAGCCGAGGATGATCAGGATCGTCCCGACCAGGACCATCCCCTCGCGCATCAGGCCGGGAATGTCGCGGACTAGGGAGAGGTCGCGGTAGACCACCAGCTCCACGAACAAGACGTAGGCGGCGACCACCGCCGCCGCCTCCGAGGCGGTGGTGAGGCCGCTGTAGATGCCGGCGATGATCAGGCCGGGGAGCGGCAGGTCCCAGGCGGCGCCGCGCACCGAAAGCGCGAGCTCGCGCCCGGAGAATGGGGTGCGCAGGACGTGAAAGGCCGCCCCCTTCGCCATCGCGTAGGAGGAGTTGATCAGCAAGTGAAAGAGGGCCGGCAGGATACCGGCGAGGAAGAGGGCGTCGATGGAGGTCTGGGCGACAATCCCGTAGAGGATGATGGGCAAAGACGGCGGCAGGAGCAGGCCGAGAGAGCCGGAACTGGTGAGCAGGCCGAGGGAGAAGCGCTCGCCGTACCCCTCCTGGCGGAGCATCGGATAGAGGAGGCAACCGAGGGCCAGGATGGTCACCCCGGAGCCGCCGGTGAAGGCGGTGAAGAAGGCACAGGAGACCAGGGCGACCACCGCCAGACCGCCGGGCATCCAGCCGAGGATCGCGTTGAAGGCGCGCAGCAGCCGGCGCGGCGCCTGGGAGGCGGCGAGGACCACCCCGGCAAGGACGAACAGGGGAATGGCGATCAACCCGGAGGAGGCGGTGAGGCGGTAGGTCTCGACGATCACCGCCGCCGAGTCGATCCCCGCGCTATAGAAGCACAGGAGCGCGGCCCCGCCGATCACCGCGAAGAGTGGCAGACCGAAGAGGGCCGCCACCACCAAGGCGAGGGCGGCGAGGGTGATCACCGCGACCGCTCCACGCGCGCCGTCACCTCCCCTGCCCCGACCGCACCCGGCCCGCGGGAGGGCGTGGCCGCCCCGCCCACCACCGCCTTGACGGTGAAGTGGAAGGCGACCAGGACAAAGGCGACGGGCAGCACCACCTCCGCCATCCACGCCGGGATCCCGGCGGCGAGGTAGCCGCCCCCCTCGTAGTCGAGGAGGAGGAAGCGGTAGGCGGCGCGGGCGAGGAGCAGGCAGATGGCGGCGGAGACGAGGTGAAAGAGGCGCGCCACCCCCCCCCGCAGCGCCGCCGGCAAGAGGCGGGCGGCGACGTCCATGTGGATGTGGCGCCCTTGCTGGGTGGCGAGGGCCGCGCCGAGGAAGCCGACCCAGAGGACCGCGTGGCGGAGCAGGATGTCCCCCGCCGGCAAGCTGGTGGAACCGAGGTTGCGCGCCACCACCTGACAAAGCGCCACCACCACCATGGCGGTGACCAGGAGGGTGACCGCCCACCCCTCCAGGCGGGCGAGGCCGCGATCGACTCGTAGGAGCAGCTCGATCATCTTCCCACCCGCCCCCTTGGCCGCCCCTACGGGTGGTGGGCCGTGGCCCGCGCCTCGGCGAGATCGCCCTGCACCTCCTCCAGCACCGCGCGCGAGAAGAGGGTCCCCACCAGGTGGTCGATCGCCCGCGCCTGGATGGTCGCCACCTCGTCCGGCTTGAGGCAGCCTCGGTCGAAGGTCACCTCGACACCGCGCTCCTTCATCACCTGCATGGAGGTGTCGTTGTCCCGGCGCGTCGCCACCACCAGGTCGCGGGCGTGGCGCGCCATCACCTCCGTGAGCAGCCCCTGGAGGTCGGCGGGGAGGCGATCGAAAAAGGGGCGCGCGACGATGATCCCGGCGATGCCGTCGGCCATGGGCAGCTCCGACATATAGCTCACCTTCGACGCCCACTGGAGGGCGATGGCCCCGAGGGGGGAGGCGTAAACCGTGTCCACCAGGTGGGTGGACAGGGAGGTGAGGACCTCGGTGATCGAAAGCGGAATCGGGTGGATCTCGGAGGCGGCGAAGAAGGCGGCGGCGAGCGGGTCGCCCTCCCACATCCAGAACTTGCTGCTCCGCATCTCGTCAAGCGAGCGGATCGGGTGGTTGGAGAAGAACTGGATGAACCCCACCTCCATCCACCCGAGAAGCTTGAAGCCATTCGCATCGAAGCCGGCGCGGAAGCGCGGCAGCATCCGCTCGGTGACGTAGTCCACCTCCGCATAGGTGGTGAACAAGAAGGGGACCTCCATCACCCGTACCTCGGGGTTCACCTCGCCGAGGCCGACGCCGGTGAAGGCACCACCGTGGAGCTGGCCGATCTTGATCTTGCGCAAGACGTCCTTCTCGTCGCCCGCCACCCCTCCGGCATACATGCGCAAGACGAGGCGGCCGTGGCTTTTCTCGCGCAGCTCGTCCGCCGCCGCTTGCAGACCGTTTTGCCAGGTGGAGCCCTCCGGGGCGAGGCTCGCGAACTTGAGGACGTAGTGGTCCTCGGCGCGCCCGGGTGCGGCCGTGGCCAGGGCGACGGCGACGAGGAGGGCTACACCCAGGCAACCGCGAAGTGAAGGGCGCGCGTGGCGACGAAACATGGGGGACCTTCGATCTTTAGTCGAACCACTCATCGACCCGCGCGAGCAGGCGCGCCGCCTTGCGCTTCGCCACCGCATTGGCCAGGCGCTGCTCAGGCAGGAGGTCGTTGGGGGCGTCGAGGATGGCGTGGAGCTGCGTCTCGAAGAGGGCGCGATCCTGGGTCTGGCGGGCGAAGTACTCGGCGTAGTAGAGGCGGGCAGAGAGGAAACGACCGCCGGTGATCGCCAGCGCCCGCTCGAAGTGGGCACGCGCCTCCTCCGGCCGGCCGCCGAGCATCTTGGAGCGGCCGCCGTAGAAGACCCCGAGAAAGACGTGGGGGGCGGCGTAGTAGTACCCCTCGTCGAGGGCGAGGAGGCGCTCAAACAGCGCCTCGGCGCGCCCCAGATCGGCCACCGCCACCGGGTCAGTGCGCGACAGGTCGATCCACTTGCCCCAGCACAGGGCGGTCCACAGGATCAGCTCCTTGTCGCCCTGCCCCAGGTGGCTGAGGGAGGCGGTGAACGCCGCGTCCGTCCCCGCGATGGCTGCGGCGATGCGGCGGTCCTGCATCAAGGCGCGGAGGCCGTACGCCTGACCGCGCCGGTAGAGGGCGGCGGCGCGAGCGGGATCGCTCTCCTCCACAAAGGCGAGGGCGTAGCCGCCAAACCCCTGGGCGGTGAGGGCAGCGAGCTGGCGGTTGGTCGGGTCGGCGTGCAACAGCCCCTCCACCAGCTTCAAGTTGGTCGCCGCCGCCGCCTCGGCGAGGGCGAGGTCGCCCTCCTCGTTCATCGCTGCCAAGGCGTCGGGGAGGACCACCGTCGTGGCCCGCACCACCACCCGCTTCGGGATGCAGGCGCACACGAAGAGCAGCGGCAAAAGGACGAGGAGGCGGCGCATGGCGAGACCAAGGGCGACGAGATATAACACGCCCGCGGTTGGCTTTCACGCCAACGCGCGGCCGGCTCGCCGAGGAACGCGGACCGCGCCCTCCCCCGCCGCGCCGGTCGCCGCCCCGCCACCCATGGCCACCCCCCGGCCCAGGGGTTCGCCGTGCCCCGTTCCGGCGCTGCCACCGGCGCGGCGCGGCCAGCCTTTCGCCACGCCAACCCGGCGGCGGCCGGCGGCGCGCGAACCCGCTGCGGTCGCCCCGCCCACCACCGGCGCCGCGGACCGCCGCGCGGTCACCGCCCGCGCGCCCCTACTCGCCGGGCAGGATCAGGGTCACGTCCACCGTGCCATCGCCCTGGCGCTCCACCTCCGCCAGGCCGAGCTGACACAGGTAGCGGGTGAAGGCGCCGAGGATCTGGCTGACCACCACCTCGTCGGTTCCCGTCTCGCTGGCGACCCACTGACACGCCAGGATCCCATCCAGCTCCACATCGATTCCGTTGGTCATGGTCGCCTCACCGGTAGCGCGGGGTGGTTATGGCCGCCTCTTCGGTTGGCCAAGGGGGACGGTGAGTCGCGCACCCTAAAGAAGATTGGGGTCAGGTCTTTACTTTATACTCCACGTTCTCCAACGTTACGCACGAGAGTCGAGTGTCGGATGTGGAGTATCAAGTAAAGACCTGACCCCAACTATTTGAGGACCCCATGCGACGCCTTGTACTCCCCCTCCTGCTCGCCACCTTCGCCTGCACCACCGCCCCGGCCCCGCCGTCGTACTCCCTGAGCGGCGACCGCCGCCCCGCCTACGTGGGGGCGACCCTGTGCAAGGACTGCCACTTCAGCGAGTACCAAATCTGGAGTAACAGCCCCCACGCCCGCGCCTTCACCGTCCTCCCGAAAGAGAAGCAGGACTCCCCCCAGTGCCTCGTCTGCCACACCACCGGCTTCATCCTGCGCGGCGAGAAGTCGCGCAAGCTCCTCGGTATCCAGTGTGAGACTTGCCACGGCCCGGGCGGCCTCTACGCCCAGGCGATGACCCACGAGCGGACCCACTCCACCGAGACCCGCGCCCAGAACCTCCGGCTCGGCCTCGACATTCCCACCGCGGAGACGTGCCGGCCGTGCCACGGCGATCGCTGCCCCGACGGCCACGGCGGCGACTTCAACTACGAGACCGCCCGGGCGGCCATCGACCACACGGGCTACTTGGAGAAGCGTTACCCGGGCAAGTTCCTCGGCCAGTAACCGGCCACCAGCCGGTACCGGCCAGCGCGCTTCCCGCGTACCCTTTCGCCCATGCACCCGATCCTCTTCCGCCTCGGGCCGCTCACCGTCCACACCTACGGCATCCTTCTCGCCGCCGCCTACCTCGCGGGGATGGCGGTGGTGAGTGCGGAGGCGCGGCGGGTCGGGGCGGAGCGCGAGCGGGTGATGGACTGGATGTTCTGGGGGATCATCGGCGCGCTCGCCGGGGCGCGGCTGCTGTATGTGGCGATCAACGCCTCCTACTACCTCCACCACCCTGGGGAGATCGTCGCCGTGTGGAACGGCGGCCTGGTCTTCTATGGCGGCGTCGGAGGCGGCCTGGTCGCCTCCCTCCTCTACCTCCTGCCGCGTCACCTGCCGGCGTGGCAATACGCCGACCTGGTGGCCCCCGCGGTGGCCCTCGGCCAGGGGATTGGCCGGTGGGGCTGTTTCGCCGCCGGCTGCTGCTACGGCAAGCCGACCGACCTGCCGTGGGCGATCCACTTCCACGACCCGAACTCCCTCGCCCCCACCGGCGCCGGCCTCCACCCGACCCAGCTCTACGACAGCGTGGCCGGCCTCACCCTGTTCGCCATCCTCTGGGCCTTCCGCCGCCACAAACGGTTCGATGGCCAGGTGATGCTCCTCTACCTCGCCCTCTACAGCGTCGCCCGCGCCACCGTCGAGCTCTTCCGCGGCGATGGCGAACGCGGCCTCCTCCTCCACGGCCACCTCTCCACCTCGCAGCTCATCTCCGTGGTGGTGGTGGTGGCCACCCTCGTCCTCTACCTCGACCGGCGGCGCCAACCGGTGGCGAGGGTCTGAACCCGTTGTGGCTCCCGCCCTCACTGCGCCAAGTGCAGCAGGCGGTAGGTCCCGAGGGCGGCGAAGAAGAGGTTGGCGATCCACGCCGCAGCCAGGGGCGGCAGCTTGCCCGCGTGGCCGAGGGAGATGGACACCTGGAGGAGGAACCAGTAGGCGAGGGCGAGGGCCAGGCCGAGGGCCACGGAGCTACCGGCGCCGCCGCTGCGCGGCCGGTGGATGGAGAAGGGGACGGCGAGGAGGGTGAGGATCGCCGCCGCGAAGGGCCGGGCGAGCTTGGCATGGAGGTCGGCGCGCAGATTGACCACCTCGCCGCCCTCGCTGGCGGTGCGCCGGATGTAGCGGCGCAGCTCCACCACGTTCATGTCCTCGGGCCGCTTCTTCACCCGCCGAAAGGCATTCAACCCTTCGGGGAGGACGCGGTTGTCGGTGGCGAGCTGGTGGACCTCCACCTCGCCGCCGGCGCCAAAGTGGCGCTCCACGATCCCCTCGATCCGCCACCGCTCCCCCTCCCCCACCATCCGCGCCACATCGGTGCGACTGACCAGCCGGAAGGTGGCGTCGAAGTCGAACCAGGTGACCCCCTCGAGGGTCGCTTGGCCGGGGATGAAGCGGCGCGCGTAGTAGATCCGCCCCGCCTCGCCGCGCAACCAGATGTTGCTGGTGGCGAGCGCCTCGTTCGCCTCCTGCCGGCGGATGGCGGTCTGTTTGATGAGATCGGCCTGGTGGTGGAGGCGTGGGATCACCAGCTCGCCAAAGAGGAAGAGGAGCAGGGCGATCCCCATCCCCGCCTGCAGAATCGGCCAGACCAAGCGATAGACGGAGACGCCGGCGGCGCGCATCGCCACCACCTCCGAGTCGCGCGACAGGGTGGAGAGGGCGAGGATCGTGGCAAGCATGACCAGCACCGGGATGAGCTGGAAGGCGACCACCGGCACCTGCAAGAGGAAGTACTCCGCCGCAGTAACGAGACCGGCGTGGTTGGCGATGATCTCGTCGACCCGGTCAAAGAGCTCGACCACGAAGACCAACGCCAACGCCGCCGCCACCGTGAGACGGAGGTAGCGGCCGAAGGTGGCAAGGACGTAGCGGTCGAGGATCAGCATCGCTTCGCCCCCCGTGCCGGCCGCCCGCCGCCCGCCGCGTGCGGGGGGTAGTGGACTTTGCCCCGCGCGACCGCGGCGCCCCGCCGCGCGGCGCCCAGCACGCCCCGTGGCTCGTGGTGCGGAGCCGGTCGGACCTTGCCCCGCGCGCCGGCGAAGGCTCGGAACAGGGCCGGGAACGAAACTCGGTGCGGGGCTCGGAGGGCGCCGCGTTCTTCGTGACCGCGTCTGGCTAGGCTCGACGAACAACCCTTGCTGCGGACTCGATCCCGCCTGCTTGCGAACCACTCGACCGAGTCCGACCACCTCCCAGCGGCCCACCGAGCGCTCCGCACGGTGCGCAATCTGGGCCAGCGGCCGCCCTCCCAACCCCCCCGATTGGAGGCGGCCGCCAGACTCGGCGTGCTCCCCGCGGGCAGGGCGCTCACCGCCCAAACCCCGGCAGGGTGGTGAGACGGCGGACGCGGCGCAGCAGCCGCTCCCAGAGAAGATGGCGGCGGGTCGGCATGTCGTAGACGGTGCGCACCAGCAGCCACACCGCCGCGGCCGCGAACAAAAGGTTGGGGATCCACACCGCCACCACCACCGGCAGGGCGCCGCTCTGGGCGAGGCTCTCCCCCGCGGCCATGAGGAGGTAATAGACCAGGACCACGCCGATGGCGGTGGCGAAGCCGGCGGACTTACCGCTGCGCCGCGACCGCACCCCGAGGGGGAGGCCAATGGAGGCGAACAGAAAGCAGGTGACCGGCAGGGCGTAGCGACGGTGGATCTCCACCTCCACCGGCAGCCAATTCTCCGCGTCGCCCACGGTCGCCCGGCGCGCCTCGCGCAGCTCCTCCATCGAATAGTCCTTCACCCGCTTGCGGAAGCGGTGCGAGTTCGGGTCCACCGCCGGAAGCTCGATCGCCAGGTCGTAGTTGGCGAACTCGACGATGCGGAAGCGGTCGCTGCCCGCGGCGGTCTGCTGGAGCGTGCCATCCTCCAGGTGGAGGAGCAGGCGGAAGGTGCCCGGGTCCTGGCGGATCGTCCCTCGCCGGGCGGTGATCGTCTGCAACTGGTCGTCCCGCCGCTCGTCGTGGATCACCACCCCCAGGAGGGTGGAGCCGGTAACGTCGGTGCTGTTGATGTAGATCGTCATGCCGGCAAAGTCGTTGTTGAAGATGTGCTGCTTGATGCCGCCGCCGATCCCCTCGCGGACGATCTCGTAGAGCAACCGCTTCAGCGCCTGGTTCCCCTGCGGCACTAGATAGCCGGTGGTGTAGGCGGTGAAGAGGAAGGCCACGAAGGCGAACAGGTTCACCGGCCCGAGGAGGCGGTAGAGGGAGACGCCCGCGGCGCGCAGGGCGGTCACCTCCGAGTCCGCCGACATGCGGCCGAAGGCGACCACCACCCCGAGGAGGACCGCCATGGGGATGGTAAAGACCGCCAGGGACGGCAGGGTGTAGGCCAGCACCTTGAACACCTGCCACGCCCCCACCCCCTGGACCAAGATCAAGTCTGCCAGGCGGACGAGCTGGTTCATCAGGAAGAGAAAGGTGAAGACCCCCATCCCCAGAAGAAAGGGGGGACCGACCTCCGTGAGGACGTAGCGATCGAGAAGCTTCACCATGGCGCACCGGCGGGGGTTGACCCGCGCCCATGGTAGGCGCGGGCGCATGGGGCGGGAACCCGGGATCAGCGATCTGCGATCACGGCGCGCCGGCCGCGCCCGGGCGCCGGGAGAGACACCCGCCGCGCCGCCGCCACCTTCCGGCTGGCGATCGCAAAGCCAACTCGCCCCGGCGCCGATCAGGCCTCACGGACCGCCGCCTGGTAGCGGCCGAGGGTGGCGGGGTCATCGATCGACCCGTGATGGTGAACCTGCCGCCAGCCAAGCTGGTCGCCAAAATACTGGAACACCCGAGTCGTGCGGATCGCCAACGGGAGGGTGAGCGCAGCGCGGGTGAACTCGCCGCGCTCGCGCCCGGCGAACACCACGCTCTCCTCGCCCACGTATTCCACCACGTCGTAGAACTCCACCCAGACGCGCGCGGGGCCATCGAAAATGCGCTGGTAGAGCGCCCGGATCTCCGCGATCCCCCGCACGATCCCACCCAGGGGATTGGCCAGCGCGCTGAGCGGCCCCGGCGCCCAGACACCTTCCAGGGCGGCGAGAGAGCGCTGGTTGAAGGCGAAGTAAAAAGACTCGAGGGCCGCACGCGCCCCCTCCAGGGCCGGTGCCCGCGCCTCGTCCCGCAAATCAAGCGCGGCCCGGCCGTAGCTCCGCGCGGCCATTTGGGAGATCGGCATACAAGTTTCCCTTCCCCCGCGCATGCGGGACGGTAACGACTCGGTTCGCGATCCATCGCCCAACTCGGCAACGGTGAATCTTGGGCCGTCCCCACGCCAGCCAGGGTTCGCTCGGGCTCCCCCGGCCATGGCCGCCACCTACTCCAGGGTCTCGGGCGCGAAGCCACGCCTGAGGCTGTTCTCGCAGACGCTCTGGGGGAGACAGAACTGGCGGAGGTAGTCCGGGCCGCCCGCCTGCGAGCCGATGCCGGAGAGGCCGAAGCCGCCGAACGGTTGACGGCCGACCAGGGCGCCGGTGATCGCGCGATTGAGGTAGAGGTTGCCGACCCGCAAGTGGTCACGCACGTAGGCGAGGTGGCCCGGGTGGCGGGAAAAGAGGCCACCGGTGAGGGCGTAGTCGGTCCCGTTGGCGGTCGCTACCGCCTGTTCGAGGTCGGCCGCGGCCATAAGCGCCACCACCGGCCCAAAGACCTCCTCTTGGGCGAGGCGGTGGTGGGGCTCGATGGCGCGAAACAAGGCGGGGGCGACGTAGTACCCCTCCGCCGGGCAGCTCCCGCGCGCCGCGAGCCTCCCCTCCCTCTCGCCGAGGGCGACGTAGCCTTCCACCTTGGCCTGGGCGGCCGCGTCAATCAGCGGCCCCACCTGGGTGGCGGGGTCGGCCGGATCGCCGGTGATGAGCTCCTCCACCGCCCCCGCGAGGCGGGCGAGGAGGGGCGCGTGGATCGACCCCACCGCGATCACCCGCGAACAGGCCGAGCACTTCTGGCCGGCGTAGCCAAAGGCCGAGGCCAGGATCGCGACCACCGCCTCGTCGAGGTCGGCGTCGTCATCGACGATCAGGGCGTTCTTGCCACCCATCTCGCAGATCACCTTCTTGACGAACCGCTGGCCCGGGACCACTGCCGCCGCCTGCTGGTTCAACGCGAGCCCCACCGCGCGCGAGCCGGTGAAGGCGATGAGCGCCACTCGCGGCTCGGCCACCAACGCGGCGCCCACCTCGCCGCCCTCCCCCGGCAGATACTGGAGGCAGCCGGGTGGAAGCCCCGCCGCGATGAGGGCATCTACCAACAGCCGCCCCACCCGCACCGTCGCGCTCGCCGGCTTGAGGCAGACGGTGTTGCCAGCGGCCAAGGCGGCCGCGGTCATGCCGGTGAGGATGGCGAGGGGAAAGTTCCACGGCGCGATCACCGCCGCCACCCCGCGCGCGAGATAGCGGCCGCGGTTTTGCTCCCCGGGCGGGGAGGGGTAGCGGTGGCCCGCGCCGAGCTGCTCCGCCTCGCCGGCGTAGTAGCGCAGGAAGTCGATCGCCTCGCCCACATCCGCGTCCGCCTCGCGCCACGGCTTGCCCGCCTCGAAGATCTCCCACGCCGCCGCCGCGTGGCGCCGCTGGGCAAGCCAGTCGGCGGCGCGCCGCAAGAGCGCGGCGCGCGCCGGAGCCGGGGTCGCCGACCAGGCCGGCAGGGCCGCCGCCGCGGCGCTGGCCGCCTCGGCCACTAGCTTCGGAGTGACCCGGTGGAAGCGCGCCACCACCTGGAGCGGGTGGGCGGGATTCACGGAGTCCACCCAATCGCCGGTGGCCCGGTCGCCGCCGCCCACCACCGCCGCCACCTCCACCCCGAGCTCCCCGCGGACCTGCTCGATCGCCTCCTGAAACTCGGCGCGCACCGAACCATCGCTGAAGTCGAGGGTCGGCTCGTTGGCAAACCCCGGGGGCGTTACCGCCGGCGACGCGGGGGGGGCGGGGGCGAGGGGCGCCGCCACCGCCGCCGCGGCCGGTACACTCGACCCGCGCGCCGGTGCTCTCGTCGCCACCCGGGCCACCGTCGCCGCCATGGCCGGCGCGTAGGTGTGGCGCAAAAACGAGGTGTTGGCGGTGTTCTCCAGCAGCCGCCGGACGAAGTACGCCATCCCGGGCAGCAGCTCGCCCACCGGCAGGTACATCCGCACCCGCACGCCGCGCCCGACCAGGGCGCGAGCCAGGGATTCGCCCATGCCGTAGAGGAGCTGCACCTCGTACGCCTCCGGGCTGAGGCCGAGTTGCTCCGCCACCGCCAAGGCGCGAGCCAGGGAGTCGGCGTTGTGGCTGGCGATCGCCGGATAGAGGAGCGCCGCCTCGCCGAGGAGGCGCGCCGCCAGGCGGTCGAAGGCACCGTCCGTCTCTGCCTTCGTCGCGAAGACCGGGACCGGCCAGCCGCGCTGGCGCGCCAGGGCCACCTCCGTGTCCCAGTACGCCCCTTTCACCAACCGCACGGAGAGGTGGCCCGGGTGGCGGCGCGCGATGGCCACGACCCGCGCGCAATCCGCCTCGCTCTCCCGCAGGTACGCCTGCAATACACAGCCGAGGCGCGCTTGCGGGTGGTCGTCCGCGAGGCGCTCGAAGAGGTCGAGGATGATCCCCTTGAGAGCGTGGTCCTCCATGTCCAGATAGAGGAGGAGGTCCGCCGCCTCCGCCTGCTCCACCAAACCTCCGACCCCCCGCGCCAACCGCGCCACGCAGGCCGAGGTGGCAACGGCGTCGAGGTGCGCATCGAGGGCGCTCACCTTCACGGAGATGGAGCCGTCGCCGCGCGCCACCCGCCCCGCCACCTCCGCCACCAGGGCGCGGTAGCCGGCGAGGTGGGTGGCCGCCTCGACCGCCGAGCAGGTGCGCTCGCCGAGGAGGTCCACGGTGACCCGCACCCCCGCCGCCGCCAACCGCGCCACCACCGCCCCCGCCTCGCCCGGACCGGGAGCAGCGATGAACTGGGCGGCGAGGCGCCGGACGTTGCGCCGCACCGCCGCCGCCGCCACCGGTGCGGCCCAGCGGCCACCGGCGAGGTGGAGGGCGGTGCGCAGGGCGGGCGGGAGGTCGGCGCCGGCGAGGTACGCCTGCAGGTGGTCCACCACCGCGGGGGGAGAAGCGAGGACCGGCAGGCAGTCGATGAAGCGGAAGAGGGCGGTGCGGAAGGCGGTGTCCGCCAGGGCCCGGCCGATGAGCGGCGCGAACCAGCCGCGCGGGTCAAACAGGGGCGGCCGCTGGTGCTCGAGCGCCGCCACCAGGGCAACGCTGATCTCCTGGCCGCGCGCCGGGGTGGGATCGTGGGAGGCCATCGCCCTCACTGTAGCCAGGGGGGAGGCGGTACGCCGCGCCGCCCGTCTCAAACTGAGACCGGCGCGCCGCAACCCTTTGGGCCTAGCCCCGAGGCGCCCACCGCAAAACCTTGGTGGCTCTGGTTTTGTGCTGAGTTGCCACGCTCCCCGCGAGCGATGGCATGGCGGTTGCTGTGACCCGCTTATCCCGGGCAGCAGCTCTTTCCATGGCACGACTCCTTCTCCTCATCCTCGTCCTCGTCCTCGCCGCTGCCCGGCCGGCCGTGGCCGGCGCGCTCCAATCCTCGGGCGAAGCCGGCCACGGCCCGTTGTGTGGCGCCGCGTGCACGAGCGGCGACGGCTTCGGCCACGCCACCCCGCCCGCGGTCGAGTACGGCCGCCAGCCCACCGCCGCCGCCGGCGCCAGCGACGGCCTGCGGCCGGATCGGTGCCGCATGCCCTGCCGCGACACCCGCTCGTGCTGCTTCCACCACGTCGATACCGCCAGCGACCGCCCCACCTGCACCCCGGGTACCCGACCCCCGGCGTAATCCCGCGCCATGGGCGGATTGGACCTTGGCGAGCGGGCGAGAGGCAGCAGGCGCAGAGTCCGATCCAACCGCGCGTAGCGCTTCGTGGGGCACGGAGGCGCACGGACTTTGTCGAGCGACTGAGGCGCGCGGACCCACGGCCGGACTCGTGGGCGGACTCGTGGGACGTTCTTCGTCGCACGAGCCCCACATCGCTCTACGAACGGGTCGATCCGGGCTCGGGCCCGCTGCTTCCGGGGCGATCCGCGCCCGGGATGGGGAGGGGCTTCGCCGCTTCGCCGTCGATCGGGGGAAGCTCCCCCACCCTCCCCGCCGCGCCATGCCGAGTGGCAGCCGTATGGCTAGAGTGCAGGTGTCTCCCCTTCCCTCGCTCTCCTCCTCCTCCCCGCGAGGGAAGAGAGACCTCCCGGGCCGGCCTCGGTCGGCCCGGGATGCGGGGGGAATCGAGAGGGGCCGAGTCGCGACGCGCTCGCGGCGTGCGCGACACGGGGATTGGGGGCGCGAGGGAGGCGCCACCGGCAGCGAGCAGCACCCTCCTTTCCCCCAGCCCCCTGCGCGATCCCACCCCGCGCGCTGGGGCGGCTCGGCAGCGCAAGGCCGCCGGCAACATCCACCTGGGTGGGCCGCACCGGAGACGGCCGCTTCCCCTGCCGCCACCCAGCAGGCGCGGGCGACCCTTTTGTTTGGGGCGAAGTTGCCTCGACAATCGGCGCCGGGTGTGGACCGGTGTCGCACCCGTCTCCCCCCTCCCCCCGCGCGCGATGCCTTCCACCACGATCCGTGTTGCCACCGTGGCAGACGACACCGCGATGCTCGCCCTCGCTGAACCCCACCAGGCCGGCGACTTCCTCCTGCCGGTGGTGGGTGCGGAGCTGGCCACCTACCGCGCGGAGTTTTTGGTGGCCGAGATCGACGGGGGGGTAGTGGCCATGGGGCGGCTGAAGCGGTTCACCGACTCCCTCGCGGAGGTGCGCTCCCTGGTCGTCCACCCCGACCACCGCCACAACGCGCTCGGCCGAGCCATGGTCCGGGCGCTGCTCCACCAGGCCCGCCAACGCGGGATGCACTACTGCTTCGCCCTTACCGCCCGCGTCGAGTTCTTCGAGCACCTCGGCTTCCGGCAGATCGACAAGGCGGTGTTGCCCATGAAGATCTGGGGCGACTGCCTCGCCTGCCCGAAGCGCGAGGCCTGCGACGAGGTCGCCATGGGGCGGGAGGTGTAGCCGCCCGGACCGCCGCCGCCCCTGGCGCGGCCGCGCTCCCGTGGCGACGCCACCCAAGTTCCCCGGCGACGGTGCGCGCGGTACCTTGCCGTTGCCCCTCTGGATACCCGAGGCGCGCAGCCTGACCCCGCGCCGAACCGCCAGGAGATTTCCGTGGCCACCATCGCCCTTCCCACCCTGCCCCTGCGGGCGCTCTTGGAGTGGACCGCCCTCGCCCTCTTTCTCGCCTGCTGGCGCGGCTACGAGTGGTACCACGGCCGCCGCACCCGCCGCGCCCCCGCCTCGACCCGCCTCGGTCGCCTGCAAACCCGCCAGCGGGAGTGGACCACCAGCCTGCTCGCACGCGACGAGCCGATCGTCTTCATCCAGGCCCTGCGCAACCTCGCCCGGCCGGCGATCTTCCTCGGCTCGGTGACCATCCTCGCCCTCGGTGGCACATTCGGTCTCCTCCTGTCGGGCGAGCGGTTGCGCGCCCTGTGTGAGGTCACCCGCATCTTCGGCCACCCCTCCCCGCTCCTCGCCCAGCTCAAGCTCCTTGCCCTCGCGATCGTCCTCGCCCTTGCCTTTCTCGAGTTTGTCTGGGCGCTGCGGGCGGTCCTCGCCGCCCACTGGTTCACCGCCGGCAACCCGGCCGAGGCGACGGCGCGCGTTGCCGACCTGACCAGTTACCTCGCCGACTTCCAACTCGACTTCCGCCACGGCCTGCGCACCGCCTACTACGCGGTCTGCCTGCTCCTGTGGCCGTTCAGCGTCGAGGCGTTCATCGCCGCCACCGTCGTCCTCACGGTGATGATGGCGCGCTACGACCTGCGCGGGGCGGCGTAGGAGGCTGGCGGACTGGGTCGATCGCCAGCAAGCGCGCGGACTGCGGCCGGACCCGTGGGCGATGACCCGTGGACCCGGACTCGTAAACCGTTCTTCGTGACTGGGCCCCTGGGTGATCTACGACCGCTCCCCCTCCGCGCGCGCGGGGGCTGGCGGACGACACGATGATCGAGGCAGGGCGGATCTTATCCCCCTCCGCGCGCGCGGGGGCTGGCGGTAGGCAGCCCGACCACGGGCATCCGGCTCATCTCCCCCTCCGCGCGCGCGGGGGGCTGCCGGTCACCACTGCAGCGCAGGTCACCGGCCAGTCCTCCCCCTCCGCGCGCGCGGGGGGCTGCCGTAGTTCCGCCCCACCCCACCCCAACCCCTCAACTCCCCCTCCGCGTGCGCGGGGGGCTGCCCGGAACCCCCACCGGAAGCCTCCTCGCGCGCTCTCCCCCTCCGCGCGCGCGGGGGGCTGTTCTGCCGGGCCGCCTTGGCCTCCCGGGCCGACCTCCCCCTCCGCGCGCGCGGGGGGCTGCCTGCATCGCGCGACACAGTCCGACCGGCGCCCCCCCTCCTCACCGCCGCCAGTGGACCCGGACCAACTGCTCGTCGTCCGCGTACTGGATGGAGAGGTCGCCGCCGTAGGCGTGGTGGATCGCCTCGCCGAGGCGACGCCCAAGGTGGACATCGGTGGTCTGCACCACCATCCCCTCCCCCTCCCCCTCCACCCCCATGACCCGGTGGAGCGGGTGCTCACGCTCCTCCCTCTCCGCCTCCTGGGTCAGGAGGCCGACGATCTCTTGACCGTGGTGAACGAAAAACGGGCCGCCGAGGGTCACCACCCCGGCGGGCTGGTGGTCGCGAATGCGGTGACACGCCGGGCAGAGGTGGTTCGCCCCCTCCCCCTTCGCGGTCGCCCACTGCCACCGGCCGCGCTCATAGAGCGCACCACAGCCCGGGCACACCGTATTCTCGGGCAGCTTCTCGGGGATGGCGTAGGCATCCCGGTCGCGTTCTGGCACCAAGCGGTCCCGCCGGTGGATCGATCTTCGCGTGGTGGTTCCCATGATGGACCTCCTTCCCCGCCCCTACTGCCACTGTAGCGAAGGGCCGCCCGTGGTGGCGGCCGCCCCCATCGACATGAACGGCGGCGGCGTCCGCGATACCCTCCCCCATGCGCATCATTGCCGGATCGCTCGGATCGCGCCGCCTGCACACCCCCAAGGGGAGCGCCACGCGCCCCACCTCCGACCGGGCGCGGGAGGCCCTGTTCGCCCGCCTCGGCCCCGTCGACGGGGCGCGGGTCGCCGACCTCTTCGCCGGCGGAGGCTCCCTCGGCCTGGAGGCCCTGTCGCGCGGCGCCGCCACCTGCTGCTTCGTGGAGTCGGGACGCGCCGCCCTGCTGGCTTTGCGCGCCAACCTCGCCGACCTCGCGCCGGCCGGTGCGGTGGTGGTCAGCCGCCCCCTCCCCGCCGCCCTCGATCGCCTCACCCCCCCCTTCGACCTCCTCTTCCTGGACCCCCCCTACGCGGCCGAGCCGCTGCTCACCGCCACCCTCGCCCACCTCGCCCGCGGGTCGCTGTTCGCCGGGGGCGCCCTGATCGTGGTGGAGCACGCCACCCGCACCCCCCCGACCCTCCCGGCCACCCTGCGGGTGGAGGCGACCCACCGCACCGGCGAGACCGCCTTCACCCTCCTTCGGCAGGCCAACGGCTAGCCACCCATCCGGTGCGGCCGGTTGGACAGACGGTTCGCCTCCGCCTGCCTGGTGGCGAGCAGGCCTGCCTGGTGGCGAACAGGGCTACCCCCGCCGGCGAGCGCTCGGGTGCCAACCCCTTCCCCGCCCCCACCGTTCGTGGTTCCGTAGCCGCTTCGACCCTGGCGAAGCCTCACGGATGAGCACGCCCACCCCCCGCCTGTACCTCGCACCCGAAATCGTCGCGCGCGCGACCCCCTCCACACCGAGGTGGGCCGGTCCGAGAGGAGCCCGCCCGCCCGCGCTGGGGGGTTGTTGCGGTGGCCACACGCAGCGTTTGCGGTGCGCCACGGGCGACCTCCTGCAACCGCGGACGAGGCGACCGCCCGCGGGCGCGTGGGGGCCGGCGCGCATCCACGAGCCACGGTGAGCCATGCGGCCCAGCCCGTTCTTGCCGCGCGACCCCCTCGCCCGCCTCACCCTTGGGGTGGTCGCCGGCCTTGCCCTCGCCCACCTCTGGCCCGATCCCCACGGAGAGGTCGCGCCCGTCGCCCTCGCGCTCCTTCTCGGGGTGGCCGCGGCATGGGCTCGACTCCACCCGCTGGCGGCGGTGGGAGCGGGCGGTGGCGCAGCGCTGCTCCTCTGGGTCGTGCACGGCGGCCTGGCGCCGCCGCCGGCGGAGGTGGCGCAGATCCCCCACGGCCGGGTGGAGATCACCGGCACGGTCAGCGGCCTGGTGCAACGCGAGGCGGAGCGCCAGCGGTTTGTCCTGCGCACCGAAAAGCTCGACGCCACCCCCCAGGGGATCGACCTGGGGGTGGCGGTCTACGGCGCGCCCCAGGCGTGGATCGAGCCCGGGGCCCGCCTCACCTTCGCCGCCGCCCTCCACCCGCCGCGCACCTACAAGAACCCGGGCCTGTTCGACCACCGCCAGTGGCGGGCGCGTCAGGGAATCTTCTGGGAGGCGACGGCGACCACCGCCCACCTCCGCCTGCTCGCCCCCCCCTCCCGCCTCGCCCCCGGCCGCCTCCTCCAACACCTCCGCGATTTTCAACGCGCGCGCCTGAACCACCGCTTCCCACCCGAGGTGGCGGCGCTCCTCGCCGCCCTCACCTTGGGCGACCTATCGGGCCTCGCCCCCGACCTCCGCGACGCCTTCACCGACGCGGGTCTCGCCCATCTCCTCGCCATCTCCGGCCTGCACGTCGGCCTGGTGGCGGGCTACGTCTTCTTCCTCGCCCACCTCGCCGCCCGCTACCTCCTCCCCCTGCGCGCCCTGGCCGCGGGGCGGTGGTGGGCCCACCCGCAGGCGATCGCTGGGGGGTGCGCGATCGGCGCCACCCTCCTCTATACCGCCATCGCCGGGGCGCACGTCTCCACCCTGCGCGCGGCGATCATGGTGACCGCGGCCCTCCTCGCGCCGCTCGTGGGCCGGCGCAGTCAGGCAGCGCGGAACGTGGCCCTCGCCGCCCTCGCCCTGTTGGCGGTGTGGCCGCAGGCCATCGGCCTCGCCTCCTTCCAACTCTCCTTCGCCGCGGTGGTGGCGATCTGCCTCGTCGCCCGCGGCCGGGGGAGGGCCACCTCCATCCTCGGGCGCGCCCGCCTCGCCCTCGGGATCACGGTGGCGGCGTGGGCGGCGACCACCCCTTTGGCGTGGCTCCACTTCGGCCGCCTCGCCCCGGCGGGGCTGGTCACCAGTCTGGTGGCGATCCCGTGGCTCGGCTTCATCCTCCTGCCCGCCGCCCTCCTCGCCCTCGCCCTCCCGGCCACCCTGCCGGGGGTGGGGGGGGCGATCACCTGGGCCACCACCGGGGCCGCCCAGGTGCTCATCGCCACCACCCGGTGGGTGGCCGCCTGGCCCTTCGGCCACCTCACCCTGGCGCCGCCCGCCCCGCTGTGGATCGGTCTTGGGGCGGTTGCGGGGTGGGCGGCGTGGCGCCGCCGGCCGGCCGGGGTCGCGCTGGCGGCGGCGGTGGCGGTGGGCGCCGGTGTCGCCGCCCTGCGCGGCGCGCCGCCGGCCGCCGAGCTGATCGCCCTCGACGTCGGCCAGGGTGACGCCCTGATCGTGCGCACGGTGGACGGCCACACCCTGCTGGTGGACGGCGGCGGAACCGGCCGCGGGGAGTTCGACCTCGGCCGCGAGGTGGTGGTCCCGAGCCTCGCCCGCCTCGGGATCGACCACCTCGACGTGGTCGCCCTTACCCACCCGCAGGCGGACCACATGGGCGGCCTGCACGCGGTCCTCGCCACCCTGCCGGTGGGCGAGCTTTGGGACCCGTGGCGACGGCCGATCAACCGCAGCCACGCGGCCCTTTGGCGCCTCGCGGCCCGCCGCGGCGTGCGCCTGCGCCACCCCACCGCCGGCTACACCGCCCGCCTCGGCGACGCCACCCTTCGCGCCCTCTACCCGATCACCCCGGCCAACCGCACCACCTCGCCGAACCACGCCTGCCAGGTCCTGCGCGTGGAGGTGGCGGGACGGCGGCTTTTGCTCACCGGCGATCTGGAACGGACCGGCGAGGCGGCGCTGATCGCCGCCGCCCCCGCCGCCCTCGCCTGCGACCTCCTCAAGGTCGGCCACCATGGCAGCCGCACCTCCTCCACCGCCCCCTTCCTCACCGCCACTCGGCCACGCTGGCTGGTGATCTCGGTGGGCGAGGCGAGCCGCTTCGGCCACCCCCACCCCACGGTCCTCGCCCGCCTCCACCACCTCCTGCCCGCCGCAGGCCTCCTGCGCACCGACCTCGACGGCCAGCTCCGCATCCACCTGGAGGTTGGCGGCGGGGTCCGCATCGACCGCCATCCAGCGCCCCCCTGGGTGGTCCGCTGGGCGACCGCCCCAGGCGTGGAGGATGGATCGAGCCACGATCCCGCGGTGATGCGGACGAGCTGATCGGGCACAAGATGCTGCCAGGCGTGGAGGATGGATCGAGCCACGACCCCGCGGGCGACGAAACCCCCATTTCTTGACCACGATTTCCCGCGGGCCGGATACTCGCCCCCTCCTGGAGAGCGCCGCGGAGCCCTGGATGGCCAAGCAACCCGAGTCCTTCGAGAAGTCCCTCACCCGCCTGGAGGCCATCGTCGCCCGCCTCGAGAGGGGGGAGTTGCCCCTCGAGGAGTCGCTCACCCTCTATGAGGAGGGGGTGGCGTTGGTGAAGGGGTGCACCCATCGCCTCGACGAGGCGGAGCGGCGGGTGGAGCGGCTGGTCACCAGCGCCAGCGGCGAGGAGACCACGGTTCCGCTGGATCCGGAGGGATGAACGACGACCCGCAGGCGCGCTTCGCCTGCTATCTCGACACGCGCCAGGCGTGGGTGGAGGAGGCGTTGGTTGGATGGCTCCCCCACGGCCACCCGCGGCCGCTCTTCGAGGCGATGGAGCGGCTCTTCGCCGCCTCGCGACCCCGCCTCTACCCGCTCGCGGTAATCGCCGCGGCGGAGGCGGTGGGGGGCGACGGCCGCGCCTGCCTCGGCCCGGCCATTGCGGTGGAGATCGCCCACCGCGCCTGTTACCGCCACCACGCGCTGTGCACCGGGGGCGACGCGGCCCTGCAGCTACTCGCCGGGGACGCGCTGCTTGCCCTCGCCTTTGATCTCCTCGCCGACCCGGCCGGGCCGCCCGCGGCGGCGGCGCGCCTGATGGCCCTCCACGACCTCGCCCGTTGCGCCGGCGGGGGCGGGGCGGCGGCCGGGGAGGCGGTGGTGCGTCTCGCCCGGCCCGGCGAGACGCTGACCCTGCCCGAGCTGGAGTTCATCGACACCCACACGACAGGCGCCTGGTTCACCACCGCGGTGCGCATCGGCGCCCTGCTCGGCGGTGGTTCCGCCGCGGCGCTGGAGGCGCTCACCCGCTACGCCCACCACGCCGGCCTGGCGGTAGCAATCAGAGCCGACCTGCAGGGCGAGGCGACGGTCGAGCCACCGCCGCGCCCCTCCTACGCCCGCGCCGTCGGGCCGGTGGCAGCGCGCGCCCTCGGTCTGGAGCTGGTCGAACGGGCGGTGGCCGACCTTGCCCCCCTCGGGAGCGCGGCCGCGCCGCTGGGGTTATTGGGGGGGGCGGTCGTGGAAGGTGCGCATTGAGCCACCACCGTGTGTATCCTTCGCTGCTTTCCGCCCCCCCCGCCGCCTTGTTCCATGTCTCTCCTCGACCAGATCAACTCCCCCGCGGACCTGAAGCCGCTGTCGTTCGCCGAGCTCGCCAACCTGGCGGCGGAGATCCGCGAGCGGCTAATCGAGGTGTGTGCGGTGAACGGCGGCCACGTGGGGGCCAGCCTCGGGGTGGTGGAGCTCACCCTGGCGCTCCACTACTGCTTCGACTCACCCACGGACCGGATCGTCTGGGACGTGAGCCACCAGGCGTATGCCCACAAGCTCCTCACCGGCCGGCGCGACGCCTTCGCCACCCTCCGCCAGGCGGGCGGCCTCTCCGGCTTCACTTGCCGCACCGAGTCCCCCCACGACCCCTTCGGAGCCGGCCACGCGGGCACCTCGGTCTCCGCCGCCCTCGGCTTCGCGGCGGCGCGCGACATCAAGGGCGAGCACCACAAAACGATCGCGGTGATCGGCGATGGGGCGCTGACCGCCGGCCTTGCCTTCGAGGCCCTCAACCACGGCGGCGGCCTCGCCAAGGAGCTGATCGTCGTCCTCAACGACAACGAGTTCTCCATCGCCCCCAACGTTGGGGCCCTGTCCGCCTACCTCTCCCGCCACCTTGCCGGCGACACCTATCAGGCGCTGCGCGCCTTTGTGGAGCGGCTCCTCAACCGCCTGCCCGGGGTGGGCGAGCCGATGTTGCGCGCCGCGCGGTCGGTGGAGGACAGCCTGAAGCAGGCGATCCTCCCGGGGATGCTCTTCGAGGAGCTCGGCTTCGCCTACATCGGCCCAATCAAGGGCCACGACATCAAGGCGCTGATCGAGGCCTTCGGGCGCGCCGCCAAGCTCCACCGGCCGGTCCTCGTCCATTGCGCGACCCAGAAGGGCAAGGGGTACCCCTTCGCCGAGAAGGACCCGGCCAAGTGGCATGGCCTCGGGCCGTACGACGTGGCCACCGGCAAGCCACGCACTGGCACCGGCGCCGCCACCCCGCCGCCCACCTATATGCGGGTCTTCGGCGACACCCTGATCGAGCTGGCGGAGCGGGACCCGCGGATCGTCGCGATCACCGCCGCCATGGAGTCGGGCACCGGGCTGACCGAGTTCGCCCGCCGCTTTCCCGACCGCTTCTTCGACGTCGGAATCGCCGAGCAGCACGCCGCCACCTTCGCCGCGGCGCTGGCCGCCGACGGCCTCCGGCCCGTGGCGGCGATCTACTCCACCTTCCTCCAACGCGCCTTCGACCAGCTTATCCACGACGTCGCCCTGCAGCGGCTCGGGGTCACCTTTGCCATCGACCGCGCCGGTCTGGTGGGCGAGGACGGTCCCACCCACCATGGCGTCTTTGACCTCGCCTACCTGCGGCCGATCCCCAACTTCGTGGTGATGGCGCCGAAGGACGAGCAGGAGCTGCGCCACATGCTGGCCACCTGCCTCACCCTCGACACCCCAGCGGCGGTGCGCTACCCGCGCGGCGCGGGCCTCGGCGTCCCCCTCGACGGTGCACCCGAGCTACTCGAAGTTGGCAAGGGTGAGTGGCTGCGCACCGGCAACGATGTAACCCTGCTCGCCCTCGGCACCATGGTCGCCCCGGCGCTCGCCGCCGCGGGCCTGCTCGCCCGCGACGGGATCGACGCGCAGGTGGTCAACCTCCGCTTTGCCAAGCCGCTCGACCACGAGATCATCCTCGCCGCCGCGGCCACCACCGGCCGCCTGGTCACCCTGGAGGAGGGGCAGCTCGCCGGCGGCGTGGGGAGCGCAGTGGCCGAGCTCCTCGCCGACACCCAGCACACCGGCGTTGCCCTCCTGCGCCTTGGCCTCCCGGACCAGTTCACCTCCCACGGCGCACGCGCGCAGCTCCTCGCCGCGGCGGGCCTCGACGCCGACTCCATCGCCCATCGCATCGCCACCTTCGTGCGCGCGGGTACGACGTGGGCGGTCGAGCGCCGCTGACCGCGCCGCGCTGGGCGGCGCTGGGCGGACCGGGTCGATCGACCCAGCCGCGGGGAGCTGAGCTCCCGCAGGGATCGGGGCGCAGCGCGGCTTGCGGATCGCCCGTTGTTCACTGCCCACCCCGCGTTGCGCGACCCACCACGCCGCACCCGCGCGCACCCGCCGCCGCTGGCCACGTTCACCTAGCTCCGACAGACTCTGCACCTTACGGTGGCTCCGCCGAAGACGCGGCCGCCGCGCCCGCCCACTGCCGCCGCGCCACCGCCTATGTCCCGCACCCGTCTTGACCACGCCCTCGTCGCGCGGAAGCTGGCGGACGACACGACCCGCGCTGAGCGGCTCATCCGCGCCGGGCAGGTGCTCGTGAACGACCGGGTGGTGGACAAGCCGGGGGCGCCGGTGGCCGCGGATGACGCCCTGCGCCTGCGCCACCCCGACCACCCGTACGTGAGCCGCGGCGGGGTGAAGCTCGCCGCGGCGCTGGCGCGGTTCGCGGTGCAACCCACCGGCCTCTGGCTCGATGTTGGCGCCTCCACCGGCGGTTTCACCGACTGCCTCTTGCGCCACGGCGCCGAAAAGGTGGTCGCGGTGGACGTGGGCTACGGCCAGCTCGCTTGGCCCCTGCGCCAAGACCCGCGCGTCGAGGTCTACGAACGCACCCACTGCCTGCGCCTGCCCGAGGCGATCCTCTGCCGGCGTTTTGCCGGCATCACCTGTGACCTCGCCTTCATCTCCCTCACCCAGGTCCTCCCGCAGCTCATCCCCCTCCTCGCCGCGGACGGCTGGTTGGTCGCCCTGGTCAAGCCGCAGTTCGAGGTGGAGAAAGGCGCGGTGGGCAAAGGCGGCGTGGTGCGTGACTCGCGCGCGCGCAACGCGGTGATCGAACGAGTGGTTCGATTGACCGCCGATCTGGGCCTCCGTATCGTCGGCTCCATGGACGCGCCGATCCGCGGCCCGAAGGGCAACCTGGAGGCGGTGATGGTGGCGCGCCGCGAAGCGGGGACCACACGGTGAGCAGCGATTTCGGCTGCGCTCTGTCGATCAAGCGGATCGGCGTCATTTGCAGACCGCAGGCGGAGTTCGGCCACCCGGTCACCGACCTCCTCGTGTGGATCCAGCACCAGGGCCGCTCGGTCTTGGTGGAGCGCGGCGTCGCCTCCCTCTTCCCGGCGATCCCCGCGGCACCGCGACCGGAGCTGTTCGCCGAGTGCGACGCCATCCTCGTCCTTGGCGGCGACGGCACCCTCCTCGGCGCGGCGCGCGAGGCGGCGGTGGCGGGGATCCCACTCCTCGGGATCAACCTCGGCTCCCTCGGCTTCCTCACCGGCACCCCCTTCCCCGAGGCGCGCACCGCCCTCACCCACCTGTTCACCGGCGAGGTCAGGCTCGACGAGCGGCTGCTCCTCGAAAGCGAGGTGGTGCGCGGCCCCACCACGGTGGCCCGCTACCACTGCCTCAACGACGCGGTGATCAACAAGGGCGCCCTGGCGCGGATCGCCTCCATCGACGTCGCCGTCGACGGCCGCCCGCTCACCACCTTCCGCGCCGATGGCCTCATCCTCGCCACCCCCACCGGCTCCACCGCCTACTGCATGGCCGCCGGCGGCCCGATTCTCACCCCGGGGATCGACTGCATCGCCCTGGTCCCCATCTGCCCGCACACCCTCACCCATCGCCCCCTGGTCCTGTCCGCCGACGCGGTCGTGGAGATCGCCCTACGCGCCGACCACCAGGACCTCCACCTCACCCTCGACGGCCAGGAGGTGGTCCACCTCCAGACCGGCGACCGCATTACCGTCCGCCGCTCCCCGCACCGGGTACAGCTCATCCACGATGGTGGCTACGACTACTACGCGGTGCTGCGCGCCAAGCTCGGTTGGGGTGGCGACCTCGCCGGCCGCGAATAGCGGCCTGCGAGAGGGCACCGCGTCGGCCCCACCCCGCGTTGGGGCCAGCAAAATCGGGAGCGGGGCGAGAGAACCGAAGGCCGATTTCGATTGCGATCCGTTTCCGGCACCACTGGCCAGCGCGCTTGAACACCTCCGGTAGGAGCGTCCTATCGGCGATCCCGGCCCAACGGGCCGGCCACGCGCGACGGCGGCGCGGGTCACGGTGACCACGCGGCGGGCAGGGAGGCCCCCCTGCCCGCCGCGCCACAGCCGACGCGGCCTACGATCGACCGGCGCCGGCCGCGGGCGGGCCATCGCCGGCCGGCGCCCCTCCGCCACAACACGGCTTGCCGGAAGCCCGATTCGGCGGACCTCCAGCGCCGCATGGCAGCTCGCCGTCGTCACCCGGCTCCATCCAGCCACCGGGTCCCATGCCACCCCCGGGACCCCCGGCCCCCCCCGGGGAGCACATCCCCTTGAGCTTGGCGCGCTGCTCCGAGGTGAGCAGGGCGCGGATTTTCAGGAGGGTAGCGAGGTGGTGACGGTGAAGCGCCGCCAGCGCCGCGCTCACCTTGTCCGACTGGGCCAACACCGCCGCCTCGTCGGGCTGATCGACGTCAAGCAGGGTGCGCATCTGCTCGCGCGCCGCGCGCAGGGCGTCGCGCAGCGGTTTCGCCTCCTCCTGCGCGGCGGCGGCGAGACCCTCGATCTGCGCCACGGTCGCCGCATCGACGCCGAGCTTCTCCGCGTGGCGGGCGATGCACCGGTCCGGACTCGGTGGACCGCCACGCCCCATGCCCGCCTGGGCGGTGAGGGGGAGGATCAGGGTGGCGGCGAAAAGCGTGGCGAGGAGCCCAGCGCCGGTTGGGAAATGAGGGGTCTGCATGCGGGTCTTCATGGCCTTCTCCTGATGAGGGTTGTCCTGCGTTGCTACATGAAGGGGGGGTCTTACCGGCCAAGGTAGTCGGCGGCGAGGACCTGGTAGTCGGCGGGCAGGGCGAGGGCGAAGTCGGTGGCCTCGCCGGTCACCCCGTCGTCGACCGACAGAATCTCCTCCAGCGCCGTGGGCTCGACCGCGCGCGTCGCCGCGACCGTCGCCTGAGGCGTCCGCGCGACGGAGCCCGGGCGCGGCAGCACCCCCCAGAGAAAGAGAGCGGCCATGGCAGTCGTGGCCACCAGCAGGGGCGGCCGTAGCCGGCTGGGCCGGGTGAGGCGCTCCTCCAGCCGTTGGTCGAAGGCGACACGCGCCGCCGGCTCCATGGGCCCCACCCCGTAGGCGGCGTTGAGGCGGCGAACGAAGGTGGCCTCGTCATTGGTCAAGTTGGTGGTCTGGTGCATGGTCATCCCCCTCTCTCCTCGAAGCCGCGGAGGTCGTCGAGGTCGGCGCGCAGGCGGGTGAGGGCGCGGTGCAGGTGGCTCTTCACCATCCCCTCCGCCTTGCCCACGATCACCGCCACCTCGCGCACGGTGAACCCCTCACCGTGAACGAGGAGGAAACAGTCGCGCTGGCTCTGCGGCAGGCGGCCGAGGGCGGCGGCGATGCGCTGGCGCAGGTCAAGATCGGCAACGCCCACCGCCACAGGTGGCGCGGTGGGCGCGTGGGTCGCCGCCGCCCGCCACGCCTCGCGCACCCGTTGCCAGCGCCGGTAGCTGTGCGCCTGGCGCACGAGGATCCGGTAGAACCAAGTCGCCAGGCGCGCCTCGTCGCGAAAACGCGGCAGGGCCCGATAGGCGGCGACCAAGGCATCCTGGGTAACGTCCTCGGCCGCCGCCCGGTCGCCGCCGGTGAGCCGCCAAGCAAGACGCACGGCGCGCTCCCGCTGCTCCTCCACCAAGGCGCGAAAGCGCGCGATGCGCTCCGCCGCCGGGTCCATCGTCATGGTCAACTCGCCGCTGGTCGCCATCCGTCTCCCTTGTCCTTCTCCATTAGACGCACAGGGGGGGCGATTGGGTTACCCGCGGTGCGCGACCCCCGACCCGCGCCCGGGTAACCCACCTCAGCCCTGGTGCAGGCGGGAAAGGCTGGCGCACGGCGGCGGAGAGGGCGATCTCTTGAGCCGCACGCCGGCCGCGTGCAAGGCTCGCCGCTCGCCCGCGCCCCCCTGCACCGCCACCCGGAGCCCCCATGGAGACGACGAAGATCCTCCTCGACGAGTCCGAGATCCCGCGGGCGTGGTACAACGTGGTCGCCGACATGCCCAACCGGCCGGCGCCGCCGCTGGGCCCCGATGGCAAGCCGATCGGGCCCGACGCCCTCACCGCGATCTTCCCCCATGCCCTGATCGAGCAGGAGGTGTCGAGTCAGCGGTGGATCGACATCCCCGAGGAGGTACGGCGAATCTACGGCCTGTGGCGGCCGACACCGCTCTACCGCGCCCACCGCCTGGAGGCGGCGCTCGGCACGCCGGCGCGCATCTATTACAAGTACGAGGGGGTGAGCCCGGCCGGGTCGCACAAGCCGAACACCTCGGTACCCCAGGCGTACTACAACCGCCAAGAGGGGGTGCGGCGCATCGTTACCGAGACCGGCGCCGGCCAGTGGGGCTGCGCCATGGCCCTCGCCGGCCAGCTCTTCGGCATTCAGGTGCGGGTCTACATGGTGAAGGTGAGCTACCAGCAGAAGCCCTTCCGCCGCTCGATGATCGAGACCTGGGGGGCGGAGGTCCTCGCCTCGCCCACCGACCAAACCCACGCCGGCCGCAAGATTCTCGCGACCGACCCGGACTGCGCCGGCTCGCTCGGCCTGGCGATCTCCGAGGCGGTGGAGGAGGCGGCATCGCGGCCCGACACCCACTACGCCCTCGGCTCGGTCCTCAACCATGTCCTCCTGCACCAGACGGTGATCGGCCTCGAGGCGAAGGCGCAGTTTGCAAAGGTGGGCGACTACCCGGACGCGATCTTCGCGGCGTGCGGCGGCGGCTCCAACTTCGGCGGCGTCGCCTTCCCCTTCTTCGCCGACAAGGCGGCGGGCAAGGCGGTGCGGCTGGTGGCGGTGGAACCGGCATCGTGTCCAACCCTCACCCGCGGCCACTACGCCTACGACTTCGGCGACACCGCCGGCCTCACGCCGTTGTTGCGGATGTACACCCTGGGCCACGACTTCATCCCCCCCGCGATCCACGCCGGTGGCCTCCGCTACCACGGCGACTCGGCCCTCGTGTCGCAGCTCGTCCACGAGGGGCTGGTGGAGGCGGTGGCGGTGCCCCAGCTCTCCACCTTCGAGGCCGGGGTTACCTTTGCCCGCAGCGAGGGGATCATCCCGGCGCCCGAGTCGAGCCACGCAATCCGCGCCACCCTCGACGCGGCCCTCGAGTGCAAGCGGACCGGCGAGGCCAAGGCCCTCTTCTTCAACCTCTCCGGCCACGGCCACTTCGACATGGCCGCCTACGACGCCTACTTCGCCGGCGAGCTCCACGACTACGCCTACCCCCAGGCGCAGATCGACGCCGCCCTGAGCCGCTTACCCAAGGTGTAAGACGAGTCGCACGCCGACGATCCTGTAGGCCACGCCAGTTGCCCCAGATTTGGGCCGGCCCGCAGGGCGGGCGACGTAGCCATGAGCGGCGCCACGTCGGAGGAGCACGCCCGAGGACACGAGCCAAAGATGGGGCGCCTGGCGTGGCCGTCACCGACCCGTGAGGAGGTAGGCCTTGATGAACCCATCCAAATCGCCATCCAACACCGCCTCCACGTTGCTCATCTCGTAGCGGGTCCGGAGGTCCTTCACCATCTGGTAGGGGGCAAGGACGTAGGAGCGGATCTGGTTCCCCCAGGAGATGTCCTTCTTCTCCGCATTCGTGACCGCTTGCTCCGCCTCCTTGGCGCGCCGTTCCAACTCGTAGAGCTTCGCCTTGAGCATCTTCATGGCGGTGGAGCGGTTCTTGTGCTGGCTGCGCTCGTTCTGGCAACAGACCACGGTGTTGGTGGGGATGTGGGTGATGCGAATCGCGGAGCTGGTCTTGTTGACGTGCTGGCCGCCGGCGCCAGAGGAGCGGTAGGTGTCGATACGCAGATCCTTCTCCTCCACCTCGACGACGATCTCGTCATCCAGTTCGGGCGAGACAAAGACCGAGGAAAACGAGGTGTGGCGCCGCTTCGCCGAATCGAAGGGGGAGATGCGCACCAGGCGATGGACCCCGGTCTCACCGCGCAGGGAGCCGAAGGCGTACTCCCCCTCGATGAGCAGGGTGGCCGACTTGATTCCCGCCTCTTCGCCGGGGAGGTAATCGAGAAGCTTGTGGCTAAAGCCACGCCGCTCCGCCCAGTGGGTGTACATGCGCAAGAGCATCTGCGCCCAGTCCTGCGACTCGGTACCGCCGGCCCCCGGATTGATCTCGACGATCGCGTGGTTGGCGTCGGTCTCGCCGGAGAGGAGGGTGGAGATCTCCAGACCATTCAACTCCTCTTCGAGACGGTCCAGCTCGCGGCCGATCTCCACCTCGTGTTCCCGCTCCTCCGGCTCCGCCGCGGCGAACTCGAAGAGGACGTCGAGGTCGTCAAAGGCGCTCGCGTGGCGCTCCCACCCGGCCACCACCCGGACGAGATGGGCCCGCTCCTTCTGCACCTCTTGAGCGCGGCTCAGGTCGTTCCAAAAACCCTCTTCCTCGGCGAGGCGATCAAGGGCGGCGATCCGCTCCCGCTTTCCCTCCGGGTCAAAGGTACCCCCGCAGTTCGAGGAAACGGCGGTGCAAGGCGTCGCGCTTCTGGGTCAGCTCGATGAGCATGGAATCCGCTCCGGGGACGATGGGCAGCGCGGATTGTACCGGCAGCAAGTGGCGACGACGAGGCTAAGCGCGCGCCGCGCGGCGGCGGGACGGGGATGGCGAGTGGACCCCCCGGCAGGGGGCGCTGCACGCTCGGACGGGCAAGGTGGCCCCCTGGGTCCAGCGATCGGCCGTGCCGGGTCGCCGAACTGGGGGTCGACCCACAGACCCGCGGCCGCGGACGTGACCCGAAGAGAGGGGGGTGGGCGCGGCCTTCGCCTAGACGATCTCGGTGCCGATGCCCTCGCTGGTAAAGATCTCCAGCAACACCGCGTGCTCCACCCGGCCGTCGATGATGTGCGCCTTCTTCACCCCACCCGCGAGGGCGATCTCGCACGCCGCCACCTTTGGCAGGAAGCCGCCGTGCAGGGTCCCGTCGGCGCGCAACCGGTCGAGGTCGGCGCGGCCGAGGTGGCGGATGAGGTTGCCTTGCAGGTCGAGGATGCCGGCCACGTCGGTGAGCAGCACGAGCTTCTCCGCGGTCAGAGCCGCGGCCACCGCGCCGGCGACCAGGTCGGCGTTGATGTTCAGCGCCGTGCCGTCGTCCGCCACCCCCACCGGGGCAATCACCGGGATGAAGCGGCCGGTGTCGAGGGAGTCCAGCACCTCCGGGTTCACCCGCACCACCTCGCCCACCGCGCCCAGGTCGATGATCTCGGTGGTGTTGGTGGCCGGATTGTTCTTTTCGTAGCGGCTCCGTTTGCCCTCGATCAGGCGGCCATCCTTGCCGGTGAGCCCCACGGCGCGGCCGCCGTGGCGGTTGATCAAGGCGACGATCTGCTTGTTCACCAGACCGCCGAGGACCATCTCGACGATGTCCATCGTCTCGGCGTCGGTCACCCGCATGCCGTCGACGAAGCGCGGCTCCTTGCCGAGCTTGCGCATGAGCTGGCCAATCTGCGGCCCGCCGCCGTGGACCACCACCGGCCGCATCCCGATCAGCTTCATCAGCCCGACGTTGCGCGCAAACCCCTCGGCGAGCCTCGGGTCCACCATCGCCGCGCCGCCGTACTTGATCACCACGGTGCGGCCGGAGAAGGCGCGGATGTACGGGAACGCCTCCATCAGAACGGAGGCCTTTTCGATGAGCGCTTGCATGGGGAGTCCTGGGGCGGAGGCGATGTGCAGCGCGCCCTAAAGGATATAACGCCGCAGATCCTCGTCCTCGATCACCTCGGCGAGCTGGGCGCGGACGTAGGCGGCGTCGATGATCACCTCGCCGTGGCGGTCGGGCGCCTCGAAGGAGAGGTCGGCGAGGAGCCGCTCCATCACCGTGTGCAGGCGCCGCGCGCCGATGTTTTCGGTGCGCTCGTTGGCGAGCGCGGCGATGCGCGCGAGCTCGCCGATGGCCTCATCGGTAAAGGTGACCGCCACCCCCTCGGTGGCGAGCATCGCCTGGTACTGGCGGGTGAGGGCGTTCTTCGGCTCGGTGAGGATGCGCACGAAATCGGCGGCGTCGAGGGAGTCGAGCTCCACCCGGATGGGGAAGCGCCCCTGGAGCTCGGGGATGAGGTCCGACGGCTTGGCGGCGTGGAAGGCCCCGGCGGCAATGAACAGGATGTGGTCGGTCTTCACCGGTCCGTACTTGGTGGTGACCGTGGAGCCCTCGACGATCGGCAGGATGTCGCGCTGCACCCCCTCGCGGGAGACGTCGGGGCCCTGACCGCCGCCGCTGCTCGCGACCTTGTCGAGCTCGTCGATGAAGACGATGCCTCTCTCCTGAACCCGCCGCAGCGCCTCCTCGCGCACCCGTTCCTGATCCACCATCCGCGCCGCCGCCTCGTCCTTCAAAAGGTGGCGCGCCTCGACCACCTTCACCCGCCGCCGCTGGCTCTGCTTGGGGAACATGTTGCCGAACATCTCCTTCAGGTTGATCCCCATCTCCTCCATGCCAGCTGCGCCCAGGACCTCGATGTTCGGTCCGGCGGACCGCTCCACGGTCACCTCCACCTCGCGATCGTCGAACAGTCCGTCGCGCAGGCGAGCCCGCAGCTTGTCGCGGGTCCGCTGGCGCGTCTCCTCGCTGTTGTCGCCGGTTGCCTCGATCTCGCCGCCGGCGGTGGCGGTGGGGTGCGCGGGGGGCAGCAGCAGGTCGAGGAGGCGCTCCTCCGCCACCGCGGCCGCCTGCGCCGCCACCCGCTCGGTCTCCTCCGCGGTGACCATGTTCACCGTCAGCTCGACGAGGTCGCGAATCATCGACTCCACGTCGCGCCCCACGTACCCCACCTCGGTGAACTTGCTCGCCTCCACCTTGATGAACGGCGCGTCGGTGAGGGAGGCGATGCGGCGCGAGATCTCGGTCTTGCCCACCCCGGTGGGGCCGATCATCAGAATGTTCTTCGGGATCACCTCCCCGCGCATCTCCTCGTCGAGCTGCTGGCGCCGCCAGCGGTCGCGGATCGCCAGGGCCACGGCGCGCTTCGCCTTGGACTGGCCGACGATGTAGCGGTCGAGCGCCGCCACCACCTCGCGCGGGGTGAGGTCGCGCAGGCTCACAGAACGATCTCCTCCACCACGATCCGGTCGTTGGTGTAGATGTCGATCGCCGCGGCGATGGTCAGGGCCTCGCGCGCCACCTCCGCCGCGCCGAGTTGGGTGTGGCGCAACAGGGCGCTGGCGGCGGCACGCGCCACGTCGCCACCGGAGCCGATCGCGAGCAGCCCCTCCTCCGGCTCGATCACGTCGCCGGTGCCCGAGACCAACAGACTGGCCTCCGCGTCGGCCACCAACAGCAGCGCCTCCAGGCGGCGCAGGGCACGGTCGGTGCGCCACGCCTTGGCCAGCTCGACGCAGGCGCGGGTGAGCTTGCCGTGGTGCTCCTCCAGCTTGGTCTCGAACCGCTCAAAGAGGGTGAAGGCGTCGGCGGTGGAGCCGGCGAAGCCAGCGATCACCCGCTCCTTGTAGAGCCGCCGGACCTTGCACGCCGACCCCTTCATCACCGAGTTGCCCAGGGTCACCTGCCCGTCACCGGCCATCGCCACCGCAACCGCGGTGCGAACCATCAGGATGGTGGTGCCGTGAAACGATTCCATCGCGGGGCAGGCCCGGCGCCGGGGGGCACGGGGGCGCACACGGTAACGGCCGCCAGCCAGGCGGAAAAGGGGGCGCGGCCGCACGCCAGGCGGCCGCGGTGACCCCGCCCCCGGCCACCGGGCGCGATCACGCCCCCGCACCGGGGGGAGCTTGCGCGCGCCGCATGGCCGTGGCGTGGCGCGACCGTGCCCCCCCTCGCCCGCGCCGTGGGCGCTGCGCCCGCGTGCGCGCCTCCCCCGCCGTGGCCACCGCCGTTGTGACCGTTCGGGACGGTGGCCATACTCGGCCATGCTCCTCGCGCCTTGGCGACTCGGCTGCTGTCTTGTCCTCCTCGCCCTGCCGGCCCTGGCGGGGGCAAGCGACGGGGTCATCGCCGAGCGCCGGGCGGCCCTCGAAACCAGCCTCGCCCACCTCGCCACCGAGGAGGCCCAACTTGCCAAGCGCATCCATGCGCGCACCAAGCCGGTGAGCGAGCGCGAGGTGGAGCTGGCGCGCCTGGAGGCGGAGCTCGCCCAGGCGGCGGCGGCGGACCTCGACGAGGTGGCAATCGCCACCCTGCGGGCCCAGTGGGAGGCGCAGCGCGACGGCGTGGCCGCCGAGCTCCGCGCAGCGGAGCAGGCACGCGCAACGGCAGAGACGGAAGCCAAGCCGGCGGAGCAGGGGGGCGCACCGGCGGAGCAGGGGGGCACACCCACGGCGGCGGCGGTGGCCCTTTTGCGCGAGCGCCTTGCCACGTTCGACAGCCTCCTCGCCTCCGACGCGCCGGCGCGCGAGATCATCGCCCTTCAGCGCCGTTTGGAGAGCCGCCGCGCCGCGGTGGCCGCCCTGCGCGCCGACCTGCTGGACGAGCGGTTCGCCGCCGAGCAACGGGCGGCCGCCGCCGCCCGCCTGGAGAACGAGGCACGCGATACGGCGCGCCGCATCGCCACCCTGGAGGCCGAGCAACAGCGGGTGGAGCAGCGCCGCGGCGACCTCGAGGCGGCCATCCAGCGGGCGGAGACGGCGGGCGACAGCGGCCCCGAGGTCGATCTCCTGCGCGCCCAGGCCGACCTCATCACCCTGCAGGGCTACCAACTTGCCGAGGAGATGGCCACCGCCCGCGCCCACTACACGACCGCCCGTCTCGCCGCCACGTTGGAGATACGCCGCGGCGCGACCAGCCCCGCCTCGGCCACCGCCCGCGAGATCAACCGTCGCCTTGCCGACGAGCAGGCCCGCCTCGCCGCCCTCGACCATCAAGTCGCCGACCTGCAGCGCCGCCGCCAGCTCTACGAGACGCGGCGGGCGGCGCTGGACCGCCAGGCCGAGCTCCTCACCGCCCTCGCGGAAGAGGAGGCGGCGACCCGCCGCGTGTCGGTGGTCCAACGCCAGGCGGTGGTCGATCAGGCCCTGGCCGCGGTGAACGAACACGCCCGGCTGCTCGCCGACCACCGCGCGGCGGAGGAGGCCTTCATCAACGAGATGGAGACGGCGTTGCACCAGCGCGCCGATGTGCGCCTTGGCTACCGGACGCCACGCGCCTGGTCCCTCGCCCGACTACCGGAGGTCGGGGTCGAGCTCGCCGCCCTGCCCTACCGCCTGCCGGTGGTGGTCCTCCCCAGCTCGGGGCGGATCCTCGCCGCCACCGCCGCGCTCCTGCTCGGCCTTCTGGCGGCCGTCGGCACCCGCTATCTACGCCTCGCGACCCGGCGGGGACGGGCGCGTTTGCGCTGGCGGGTGGCCGGCTACCGTGGCATCCGCGCGCTCATCGCCCTCCTCGGCGTCGCCGGCGGCCTCGCCCCCCCCACCCTGGGCGCATGCGGGATCGGGGTCGCCCTCTACCTCCTCCTCCCCGGTGTCCTGGGGACCGCCCTCCTCGCCCTCCTTACCGCCCTGTGGGCGTCGGTGGCGACGCGCGTCTGCTTCCGCTACCTGCGCTGGCTGCTGCGCGGCGGGCGGGTCTTTTCGGTCACCATCGGCCGCCGGCGCGGCTGGCACTGGCTGGCCCGGTTCTTTGATCTGGTCTGGTTCTACCTGGCGATCGGCTACGCCCTGGTGGCGGTCGACGCACCGCCCGCGGCGCTCGCCTTGCTCAACGACGCCGCTACCACCATCGCGATCATCCTCTTGCCGCTGCTGGGCTGGCGCAGGCCGCCGGTCTTCCGTACCCCGGGGCCCGCCCGCCTCGCCTTCTTTCTCCTCCTCGCGGCCGCCGCCACCCTCCTTGGCCTCGCCCTCGCCGGCTATTCCAACCTGGCCACCGCGATCTTTACCGGGGCGGCGGTCACCACCGGCCTGGTCGTCGTCTGGGGGGTGGGGACGCTGATCGCCGCCGACCTCTGGCGCCGTGGAGCCGCACCGGGCGGCCGCCTCATCCGTCTCGTCTCCCTCCATGGCGAGGAGGCGATCCACCTGGCGCGCACCCTCACCCGGCTGACCTCCCTCCTCCTCGCCCTCGGCCTGCTCCTCTGGAAAGACCCGACCCAAGCACTCTTTGCCAGCCCCCTGTGGCAACTCCTCACCGGCGCCCTGCACCACCCCCTGGTCCACATCGGCACGGTGGAGATCACCACCCTCTCCGTCCTCCAGGGCGGGGTGATCTTCGCCGCCTTCCTCTTCACCTCGCGCCTGGTGCGGCGGTTGCTGCGCGACCGGCTCTACCCGCGCACCCGCCTCGACGCCGGGGTACGCAACACGATCAACAGCTTCGTCAACTACGGCCTCCTCACCCTCGGGGTCTTGGTGGCGCTGCAGGCGGTGGGGATCAAGCTCACCACCCTCACGGTCTTCGCCGGCGCGCTCGGCGTTGGGCTCGGCTTCGGCCTGCAGAACATCGCCAATAACTTCGTCTCGGGCCTGATCCTGTTGCTGGAGCGGCCGTTGAAGACCGGCGATTACATCGACATCGGCGCCACTAGCGGGGTGGTGACGCGGATCGGCGCCCGCTCCACCCAGATCCGCACCCGCGACAACATCGCCATCGTCGTCCCCAACTCGGAGCTCATCTCCCAGTCGCTGACCAACTGGTCCTTGGATGACGCGAGGACGCGCCTCCACGTGGGGGTGGGGGTCGCGTATGGCACCGACCCGCGGCGCGTGGAGGAGGTTCTGCTCAAGGTCGCCAAGGCGCACCCAAAGATCCTTGCCACGCCGCCGCCGCGCGTCTGGTTCCAAGATTTCGGCGCCAGCTCCCTCGACTTCGAACTCCTCGGTTGGGTCGACGACCCCGCGGCCACCCCCCTGCGCACCCTGCGCTCCGAGCTGCGCTTCGCGATCTACACCGCCCTCACCGAGGCAAACATCGAGATCCCCTTCCCGCAGCGCGATCTGCACATCCGCTCGTGGAGCGCGCCGCCGCCCCCCGCCGCTCCGGCCGGGTAGTAGGAAGTAGAAAGTAGGGAGTAGAAAGTAGAAACGGGGTCCATCGGCAGGATGGCGATGGAGCCCCCGACCCCCTTCCTACTTCGTAACCCAGGAGCCTGCATGGCCGTCACCTCTCTGATCGATCAGCACCGCGCCCTCGATGCCAAGTTCACCCAGATCGCCCCCGAGCATGTGGTGGTCAACCACTACGGCGATCCGCTGGCCGAGCACCGCGCGGTGGCCCGTGGCGCGGGCCTCATCGACCGGTACTACCGATCCAAGCTGCGCGTTGCCGGCGGCGATGCGGTGCGCTTCCTCAATGGCCAGGTGACCAACGACCTCGCCCACCTGGAGGTGGGCCATGGGGTGTACGCCCTGGCCACCGATGCCAAGGGCCACTGCCTTGGCGACCCGTACATCTACCGCTTCCCCGACTCCCTGATGGTCGATCTGGAGCCGAGCGCCACCAACCCGACGGTGGCGTCGTGGCGCCACCACATCATTGCCGACGACGTGACCCTCACCGACATCACCGGCGACATGCACACCCTGAGCGTGGTGGGACCGCGCGCGTTGGAGGCGATCCGGGCGGTGGCGGACACCGAGGTCGGGGAGCTCGCCCCCCTCGCCTTCGCCGGGGTGGGAATCGGCGGCCAGCAGGTGGTGGTCGCGCGCAGCGACTTCACCGGCGGCCCGGCGTACGACCTCTTCCTCTGGACCCAGGCCCTGATCCCGGTGTGGAACCGCCTCCTCGCCGCCCCCGAGAAGGTCCGCCCCACCCCGTTCGGCGACATCGCCCTCTCCAGCCTGATGGCGGAGGCGGGGGTGGTGCGCTACGGCCGCGACCTCACCGACAAGAACCTGCCGCAGGAGGCGGGGATCGAGGAGCGCGCGGTGAGCTACACCAAGGGGTGCTACCTCGGCCAAGAGGTGATCTGCCGCATCCATAGCCAAGGCCACCCGACCCGCACCCTCGTCGGGCTGGTGATTGCGGCAACAGAGGAGGGAGAACCGACGGCGGGCGACAAGCTGATCCACGAGGGCAAGGAGGTGGGGTGGCTCACCCAGGTGGTCAACTCGCCAACCCTCGGCCGGCCCCTCGCCCTGGGCTACGTCAAGCGCAACCTGGCGCTCCCCTCCACCACCCTTCGGGCGCGCAACCGCAAGGGCAAGGAGGTGCACTTGGAGGTCATCGCCCTGCCGGTGCGCGCGTGACCGCGGCGTGACCGCGCTCGCAAGGCGGAGTGGGGGGCGCAATCCGTCGTCCTGCGGGTGCGCGCGTGACCGCGGGCCACCCCCCGCCCGTCGCCCGGCGCCGGCGCGCGGGACCCCTCGCCAGGGCACACCCTGCGCGGTCGGGGTGGGGATCGCCCCTTTCCCGCTTCGCCGGTAGGACGGACGATCCAGCCGCCACCCACCCTTTCGGAGTTGCCCCATGGCCAAGCGTCTCCTGCTCCTCCTCGCGCCCGGGTTTGAAGAGATCGAGGCGATCACCCCCCTGGACTTGCTGCGCCGCGGCGGGGTCGAGGTGATCACCGCCGCCCTCACGGACGGGCCGGTCCGCTCGGCCCACGGCCTCACCGTCGTCCCCGACACCCACCTCGACGCGCTGGCAAAGGAGCGCTTCGACATGGTCTTCCTCCCCGGCGGGGCGCCGGGCTACCTGAACCTGGCGGCAGACGCGCGGGTCCGCACCCTGGTCCGCTCCCAGCTCGCGAGCGAGCGGCCGGTGGCGGCAATCTGCGGCGCCCCCTTTGTGCTCGAAGAGGCGGGGGTGCTGGCCGGCCACCGGGTCACGAGCTATCCGTCGGTGCGCGAGCGGCTCGTCTCCGCCGCCGCTTGGGTGGACGAGGCGGTGGTGGTCGATGGCCGGTTGCGCACCAGCCAGGGGGTGGGCACCGCCATGGACTTCGCCCTCGCCCTGCTTGAAGAGCTCACCGACCGCGCCACCCGCGACCGGGTGGCGAAGGCGACTTTGGTGGCGCGGTGAGGCCCCCCGCGGAGACCCCGCGCGCGCTGCGGAGCCGGTCGGACCTTGGCGATCGTGGGAAGGCCAGCGCCTACGCCCGCGTGAGGTGACCAGGCGGGGACACATCGGAATATGGTTTTTGGATCGCGCCGCGAATGGGCGCGAATGGCCGCAAATCTGCCAGGGAGGGGGCGGCCCGCGCGGCTGGCGCCGGCTCCGGCTGGAAGGTGGGTTGTCCCGCGTCGCTCATCTGCCTTGGGGGTGGGCGCGTCCTCGGCCCGCGGGAAGGGGAGCGAGCGAAGGGAGGCCGAGCCCAATGATTCGCGTGGATGGGCGTCCCTTGGCGGCTAGCCTCTTGGTCGGCCCCATGGCCCGCCCCTAAGCCAACCGCCTGGCCCCAATCTCCGGGAGCGGGAGTCCGACCGACTCGGCGCGACGCCATCCGCCCCCACCTCCCCACCCCCCGCGTACGCCCCCCGCGCCGAGTCCCACCGATCCGCCGCCCGTGGCCGCGGGAAGCGGTCGCCCCGCCGCGCATCGGCTGGTCACGACCCTCGCCATCCCACCGCGCGGCGCCCGCCGACCGCCACCCTTCCGCACCCCGTTCCACGCCGATAGAGTTTCGCCATGACCGACGCTGCCACCCTCCTCCACAACGTCACCACCATCGCCGTGGTCGGCTGCTCGCCGAAGGCGGAACGGCCGAGCCACCAGGTGGCGCGCTACCTCATGGACCATGGCTTCCGGGTGGTGCCGGTCAACCCGGGCCAAAACGAGATCCTCGGCCTGGTGTGCTATCCGAGCGTCGCCGCCATCCCGGCGGCGATTGAAGTCGATCTGGTGGACATCTTTCGCCGCGCGGAGGAGGTGGGGGAGATTGTCGAGGAGGCGATCGCCCGGCGGGTGAAGGGGGTGTGGATGCAAGAGGGGGTGGTGAATGAGGCGGCCGCGGCGCGCGCCCGGGCGGCAGGGATCGCGGTGGTGATGGATCGGTGCACGAAGAAGGTGCACGCCGCCGAGCTCGCGAAGTAGATGGCGAAGCGCACCGCCCAGGTGAACGAGCGCCTCCTGGCGCCGGTGGTCACCCTCCACCTGCTGGTGGTTGCCACCCTCTTCGGGGCGATGGTGGCCGTCGGGCCGCTCCTCCCGCCGATCCTCTTCCACCACCTGGACCTCGAGCCGCGGGTGGCGGCGCTCTACATGGGGGTAATCTTCCAGCGCACCACGCCCCTTTTCGCCTGCCTCGCCGGGGGTGCGCTGGTCGCCGAGGCGGTGCGGATCTCCATGGGCGAGCGGCCCACGTGGTGGGTCGCGGCCCTGCGCTACGGGGCCACCGGCCTCACCCTTGCCTGCCTCCTGCTCTTTCTCTGGCACTACATCCCGGCAATCCAGGCCTACCCCCACCGCCCCCCCGAGGCCCTCGCCAGCGCCGCCTTCCGCGCCCTCCACGAGGGGTCACGCCGCTGCCTCTCCCTCGCCCTCGCGGCCACCGCCGCCGCCCTGGCGCTGGTGGTGAGGCCCTAGGAGTCGGTCGGACCTTGGCGATCGACTGCGCCGAGCGGACCCAGGGCCGGACTGGTGGGCCCGGGCTCGTGCCACGTTCTTCGTCGCCTCGCGCCCCATGTCGCTCTCCGAACGGGTCGATCGGGACTCGCGCCCGCTGCTTCTCGGTGCACGATCGACCAAGTCCGGCAGACTCCGAGAGGCGGTCCGCTCGCGGCGACCGGCTGACGGCGACCGGACGAGGGAGCGGGAGGAGCCGGCGCAAAGGGGAGGCCACGCCGAAGGGTGCGGATCACGAGCAGGCGCTCGCCTCGAACAAGTCCAACACCGTAGCCGTGTCCGACGCGCCGAAGGGTGCGGATCACGAGCGCAAGATCGCTTTTCCCACGGCCTCCGTAGCCCCGGCGCGCGGGTCACCCACCCCCAACCCCGCCGCCTTCGTCCCGGTCTTCCGGCTGGAACCGGCTCCCGCCGGCGATCCGGCCCCTCTTCGCCAGCCGGCCCGCCGCGGTGGTTCACGCGCGGCCGCTGGCTCCGCCCCGCGAACGACCGCGGCACTGCCCATCGCCGTGGACCGCGGCCGGCGGCACGCCCTACAGGGCGTTGATCCGGTCGATGAGCTGGCGCAGGCGGCCGTAGCTGGCGCGGTTGAAGGGCAGAAGCAGGCGGGTAAGGCCGTCGTCGCCCACCACCTCCTCCTCCGCCAGGGGGGCGGTGCGCCGGATCTGCTTGTCGTCCACCAGGATGGCCGCGAACTCGGCCCCGAGGCGGCGGAGTTCGGCATCGTCCACCGCGCCGTGGACACGGAGCATGAGCTGGTCGTTGACGAAACGCTGGGAGTGGTAGCGGCGGTAGAAGCGGACCACCTCCTCCACCGCCTCGCCCACGTCGTCGGTGATGTGGAAGAGGGCGAGGTCCTGCTCCGAGATCATCCCCTCGGTGAGGAGGCTCCGCTCCACGTAATCGCGCCAGCGGAGCCAGTAATCGCCACCCGGGGCGTCCACCAAGACGATCGGCAAGGTCGCGCTCTTGCCCGTCTGCACCAGGGTGAGGGCCTCGTTGCCCTCGTCGTGGGTCCCAAAGCCGCCCGGGAAGCAGACCACCGCGTCGGTCTCTTTGATGAAGGCGAGCTTGCGGGTGAAGAAGTATTTGTAGGAGATGAGCTTCGGGTCGTCGGCGATCACCGGGTTGGCGTTCTGCTCGAAGGGCAGGCGGATGTTGACCCCGAAGGAGCGATCGGGACCAGCACCCAGGTGGCCCGCCTCCATGATCCCGCCGCCCGCGCCGGTGATCACCATGAAGCCGCGGGCGGCAATCGCCGCGGCGAAGTCACGCGCTTGGCGATAGGCGGGATGGCTGGGAAGGACGCGCGCCGAGCCGAACATGGTCACCTTGCGCACCTGCCGATACGGGGCAAAGACCTTGGCGGTGTAACGCATCTCCTTCAACGCCGCGTTGATCATCTTCACGTCCAACAGCGGCGTGGAGTCGTCGATCAGCTTCAGGCCGGTTGTGAGGATGTCGCGGATCAAGCCGGCGTACGGCGAGCCGCCGCGCAGCTCGATCAGCCGGTCGAGGAGCTGGCCCACCTCACCGTTCGCGTTGCGGTAGACGAGGGGGGCGGGGCTGGAGGGGGGGTTGGCCATGGGCGTGAATCGCTGGGGATCGGGCTACGGAGAAAGGATGATCTTTCTGGCAAACAACCTGCACAAAAAAAGAGCGACCGAGAAATCATCCGCGCCAACTAGCGACCTGCGCCATTCCCCACCCCGCATCCCCTCGCGCGGGAGCCACGCACCGGTCACACCTGGAACCGCCCCAACTCGCTGCGCATCGCGCCAGTCACCTCGCGTAACTGGTGGGCCATCCGCGCCACCTCCGCCACCGCCTCGCGGTTGCGCCCGGTAAGGGTGTTCATCCCCTGCACCGCGTCGTTCGCCGAACCGATCCCAATCGCCTGTTCGCGGGTGGCGTGGGCGATCTCCGTCACCGTCGCGGTGACCTCACGCACCGAGCCCCGGATGTTCGCCAGGGCCTCGCCGGTCTCCATCACCAGGTCGTTGCCGGTGTTCACCCGCGCTACCGACTCGTTGATCAACACCTTGATCTCCTCCGCCGCGCGGGCCGACCGGCGCGCCAGGTTGCGCACCTCGGCGGCGACCACCGCGAACCCTCTGCCCTGCTCGCCGGCGCGCGCCGCCTCCACCGCGGCGTTGAGCGACAGGAGGTTGGTCTGGAAGGCAATCTGGTCGATCACCTCGATGATCGCCTGGATGTGGGTCGACGACTCCTCGATCTCCCCCACCGCCCCCACCGCCTCACAGACGACCACCGCCCCTTGGTCGGCGGAAGCGGCCGCCTCCGCGGCGAGGGTGTTGGCACGGCCGGTGTGTTCGGCGTTCTGCTCCACGGTGGCGGTGATCTCCTCCACCGCCGCGGCGGTCTGTTCGAGGGAGGCGCACTCCTCCTCGATGCGACTTGCAAGGTCGCGGTTACGCTCGTCGATCGCACCGGCCCCGCGCGCCACCTCGTCGCTGCGCGCGATGACGTTGGCGACCAGGGTGGCAAGCTCGGCGGTGGTGCGGTTGAACGCCTCCTTGATCCGCGCGTGGTCGCCCCGGTAGTCGCCCACCAGGCGCACCGTAAGATCGCCAGCGGCGAGCCTCTCCAGCCCCGCGACTGCCTCGTTCACCGGTGCGACGGCGGTGTCGAGGGTGGCGTTGAAGCCACCAATCAGGTCGCGGAAGGCGCCGTGGAACTGGCTGGCGTCACCGCGCCGGGTCAGATCGCCCGCCCGCGCTGCCGCCAGCAGGCAGGAGCTCTCGTCGAGGACGCCACGCAGGGCCGCCTGCAAAGCGGTGAAGGCGGTGGCGAGGCGATCCGCGTCGTCGTGCGCCACCACACCGTGATCGAAATCGCCACGGGCCACGGCGTCCGCCCCCGCCGCCACCCCGTTGAGGTAGGTGATCATCGCCCGGAAGGCATCGGCCAGGGCGCCAATCTCGTCGGTGGCTTGGTGGTCAACCCGCAGGTCGAGGTGGCCGCGGGCGATCGCCTCGCCGGTCGCCGCCATGTGGCGCAAGGGGCGGACGATGGTCTGGCGGATGACCCACCCGACCACCGCCATCCCGACCCCGAAGAGGAGCAGGTTGATCGCGATGGTGCGCGTGAGGCTGGCGACGAAGGCGGCGTGGGTCTCGGCGAGGGAGTAGGCGATCCGCACCGCGCCGAGG
>Ga0210034_1000135_pt1 | contig 90673 bp, 90 predicted proteins | sample CryGeymeta201505_FD_185466 | JGI IMG/M metagenome (GOLD analysis project Ga0210034, IMG submission 185466) | Groundwater microbial communities from Crystal Geyser aquifers in Utah, USA - Crystal Geyser metaG 2015-05 (SPAdes) (version 2) | ecosystem: Environmental > Aquatic > Deep subsurface >... | reverse complement strand
TGGCTCGCCTGAATCCAGCCTGTTCGGCCGGCGTGATTCGGGTTAAAACCAAATGACCGGAATAAGTATGTAGATCTTGCTGTAGAGGACTTGCGGACGCGGGTTCGATTCCCGCCGGCTCCACCATTTTGAAAATGACAACCCGTCTCTCCAGAGTGATTCTCTGGGGTGACGGGTTTTCTTTTTCCCCTTGTATTCAAAGGGTTTCGGGCTTTTTGACATCTTTCCAGAACCTCTCTCCAGCCACCCGATTCTCTCCATTCTCCCCACGTTCATTCTCTGTTTAGGCCGGTATTCTCTGTTTTCTCAGGACAGAGTCCAACACAAGTCCTGTTGCAGATATCCCTTCAAATTAAGCATTTAGCCAAATGACGGTATTTTTGAGTTGTGTTAAGACATCAAACGACCTGAAAAACCACCCGTTTTCACAAACCAAAAGTCGCTCGCAGGTTTCGGGAAGTGATATTTATTCGTATTTCCAGAGGTGGTCAGTATTGCTTTGGAAAATATTCTTTGCCCGCTTGCCAGATGTATTTATCGACCTGTTTCAGGGTGAACTCTTCCAGTCCATAGAACCTGCTGAACTGAATCAGAACTTCATGGTATGTTGGATAGTGCTTGAGGTCGTTCTTTTTGAATTTGAAAAACTTGTCCACCCGCTTGAAGTGCATGAGCATCTTTTCGACAAAGCTGTCATAGATCGGATAGTCTTCCGGGAAATGGTGGCTGCAGTACTTGGTGGCAAACGAATAAAAATTGATGGTCTTCTGCCCGTTAACTTTAACCACGGCAATATCGTTCACCAGAGTCAGATCCCGGTTTGCAAGACGCAGGTCGATATCCAAATCAACTATGTGTTTGGCAACGGTGAATGGTGAAAAAATGTTCGTGCTGTAAAAGTCATTCAGTGAGCAGACCTTGATCAGAACATCATCCATATCCACATTTCGGGGATAGGTCTCAGCGAACAGTTTTCTCAGGCTGCTCTCCTGCAGCACATAATTATCCAGCGAATCCCATCGCTCAAGATACATGGATACCTGCTCTGCCGATGGTCTGACTTTATTCATAGAAGGCGTCCTCGTTGATATAGGTTGGGTCGTCATCTCCCTCAGGCTTGATTGTGAAAAGGCAGCGGTAACAGCCTTCTGCTTTGAAGAATTCAATCGGGTCCTCTGTCAGTCGGAAAAACTCACGCAACATTTTTGACAGGCGTGGTTTCTGGTCTTTGATTTTGAAGGAGGCGTGCTGGCTCTGCCAGTCAATCTGCCCGTGTGATTCAGCTAAGGCTCTGAGGAGGTCCCATGGTTTTTTCGGGTTTCCGTTTCTGGAGCTGGCCATTCCCATCTGGGTGTAATTGTATTGGCCGTGCGCTTTGGTGGTACGGATGGAAACGGTATGCCCGTCAATAAATTTGATGGTGATACCGCTCCAGCTGATACCGGCAGGCGTGTCGAAATGAACCATACCTCCAGAATCCGGCTTTGGAATCTCAGCTTGAAACACACTAAAGACTTCGGTGGCCGACCTGACGCCCTTCAAGCTGCCATTGGCTTGAATGGAAAATTCCTCGCTGAGCACGATGCATATTGAACCGCTCCGTTTAAGCAGGTCTTCGATCCGGGGCGTCAGCTGTTTTCGGGTCGGAATGATCAGCGCATAAGAGTCCTGCCCAAGCAGACTGATATTCCTGACGCTTTCAAGAAGTTCGTCCGGGTCATTTTTGAAGGTCAGATAAACCGGAAAGCTGTAACCGGCGGTCGGCGTGTAGTCACCCACACGGCAAACGCCGGAAATGCCGTCGAGCGTATTTTCGTTGAGTGTGATTCCCAGCCCGGAACAGATGCTTTTGTGGAAAGCTGACCGGTTCAGTGTGTAGACCAGCACATCCTTCTTATTTAGGCCGTAAGGCTTCTCTTCCCGCTCAGGGCAAACGGCAACGATATCATCGGCTGCATGCTCGACAATTTTTCTGGGGCAACCCAATCCACAGTCCGTTCGGCAATTGACAGCGGAGGCACGCTGCTTGGTCAGCTGCAGGAATTTTGTCTCGAATCCATTGAAGCTGCTCCAAGCACTAAACGCATTCTGCCATTCACACCACGGCGCATTCTGCTTCGGGTGCTCTTCCAAGAATTGCCACAGCCGGGTTTCACTCACCATTGGCCTCCGAGTCGGAAATAACAAACCCACGGCGAATCAACCATTTTTCGAGAACTTCCGCATCATCATCCCGTTTGAATTGAGCCCGGTTTCCGGAGCTGAGGGTAACGGTTCTTGGAGTTTTGGAATCGGAAAATCTGATCTGGAAGCTGGCCTTGCTCAGTCGTCCGCCGTTGGGAATGCTCCGGTCACGCTCTGCCAGTGAGGCAAAGATATCCTCGGCTTTCCGGATCTCTATTTCTTTATGTGTTCCGCCACGGAATATCTGGAACTCCTTAAGGCGCACCCAATCGATCCCGTCAATATCATCACACAGAATGGATGCGGCTCCGGATTCCCTCAGCGGCTCCAACGTAAATTTGCTCTTCCCATCGAAAAACTCGGCATCACCAAAAAGGTGGAAGCCAAATTTGGTACGGTACAGCTCCTTTTCACCTTTGGAGCGTGCATTCATCCGGATCTCACCGTTTTCAGGGTTGTAAACAATCACGTCATATTTTTCCGGCCGATAGAACAGGCTGGCGGATTCACCATCCTTAATAATGGACTCCCGAGTAAAAGGCTCTCCATGACGAACGAGGAACCAGACAAAATCCTCTTTCACATAGACGAATACCTTGGAAGCCCGGCCACGGCGCTTCTTGGCGAACCATTCGTCCATATCAGCTTCAAGGGCGGTAATGGTTTCTTCAGTTGGCTCCTCAAAATCCGGGATGGTTGCTCGGGTGCATTTGAAATACTCGAAAGAGCGCGGGCGGAAAAGGAACTGTTCGGCATGAAGACGCTCGATAATGTCACGATCCTGAATCCAGACCTGCAGAGCCATGTCACCGTATGCCGTCTCTTCAGCGATACTGACATCGATCTCGGTATCCGCTATGGCATCCTGTATCAGGTCGAACCCTTCCTGCGTCGACATCTCGTTGATGTAATAGAGAGCTTCCGACATCTCAGGCGGTGTGCTGGTGTTCGGATTCAGCAGCACGTTGCTCATTAGTGAATAGTCCAGTCCGTTCTTGTCAGCTGCCGATGGCAACTCTATCCCTCGCCCGGATAGATATTCGGTGTAGGGCTCAAAAAATGTGATCAGATGGCTCCGGTCGATCTTCCGGAGCATTTCCGGCTTTGAAAAGCGGCGAAGGTTTAAAGTTGCCATTAATTTCTCCTGTTTTTTTAGCTTATAGCTGTCCTTACATAGTGTTCTCTCAAATTCGTTTACGGCCCACCACTTTGCCGAGAATCCTCAATTCATCCTCAGGTTTGACCCTGATTGGTTTCAGTCTCGGATTCTCCGGGACCAGCTCGATGAGCTCATTTTCAATTTTCAGCCTTTTGACCGTGGCTTCATCGTCAAGCAGAGCAATAACGATATCACCATCTTCTGCAATCGGCTGACGCCTCACAATGATCAGGTCGCCGTCATTTATCCCGGCGTTGATCATGCTGTCACCTCGTGCGTACAAGGCAAAGCACTTGCCTGATCCAACCACAGATGCTTCCACCAGAACCTCGCCCGTGATGTTCTCCTGAGCAAAGATCGGATGACCGGCTGCAACTGTACCGACTATCGGGACAGCCACAAGAGCGACCGCGTTTGTCTGGGGAGGTTTGGCTACGCTTAGACCGCGAGCTTTGCCTTCCTCTCTTTTCAAATAACCCTTGCGAACCAGCTGGTTGATCCGGTCATGCACGCTGGCATGACTGATTCCAAAAGATTCGCTCAAATCCTTAACCGTTGGCGGATACCCTTTGGCTGAAACGTACCGGCATATTTCATCAAGTGTTTCCTGCTGCAACGGCGTAATGTCGTTTTCTCTGTTTCTGCCCATAGCGTACTCCTTCCTTATAAAAAGACAGAGAGCCCCAGTTTGGGCCGAATAACATGCAAATATACGACCTTACGTCCATAAGGTCAAGAAATCTTATAAATAAAATTTCCGACGGACTGAACTCCCTCCCGGTAAGTAACCTCCGAAAGTTCCGAAGGCTCGCTTCGGACATGAGTTGAAAACCAGACAATTAGCCGGATGCCAGGCAGAGGCGGTTGTGGGTGCTGAAAAACGCGCATCCCAACCGCCTTTTGTTTTTGGCACCCGCAGCTTTATTCGTCGGCACCGGCCCAGCGGAGGCCCTTATGCTTGATGTGGAATTAGCACCCGAAAACCCTTACTCAGACCAGTTAACCGATGCCCAATTGCCGGATGCTGAGCGTATTACACCGGAGCAGCGGCTGGATGCCATTGCAGCGATTCTGGCCATTGCCGCCCTCAGAAGTCGGTATCGTAAGGGCAATAATGCCAATAACTTAAAGAATATTGCAGATTTTTCCGGAACCTTCAGAGAAGGACTTGATTCTTCTGCGAGAAAGAGCGTCATTCATGACAACCGAGTCCTGTATTCGAATATAAGGAGTTGAAAATGAATGACTTGAAAAACAAAAACATGGAGCCGACCAAGACCTCGGTGTTGAGGCAATTGGCCACGCTCCAGAGTATGAGCCTTGATCAGCTCAAAGAGAAATGGCTGGATCTTTATGGAACCGAACCACCCCAGTACAAGAAGCAGTTTCTGGTGAAACGGCTGGCGCACCGTATTCAGGAACTCTTTTATGGAGGTCTGTCGGAGCAGGCAAAAAAACACCTAAAGAAAATTTCCGAAACCGATCCGGTTGCAACCGTAATCCGCAAGATCCCGGAGGAACGGAAATCACAGGAGGCTATCCTGTCGGGCACTCGCTTTGTCCGGATCTGGAACGACCATCGCTATGAAGTGATCGCCCGGGAAAACGGCTTCGAGTATGACGGCCGCATTTTCAGATCCTTAAGCGCCATAGCAAGGGAAATTACCGGCACCCGTTGGAATGGAAAGATCTTTTTCGGTCTGAAGAGCAGTCATAGAAAAAAGGAAGGTGGTCCGAATGCTTAATAACAACAATACCCAGAATGGCCAATGCAAGACGCTTCGGTGCGCCATCTATACCAGAAAAAGTCACGAGGAAGGCTTGGAGCAGGAATTCAATTCACTCGACGCACAGAGAGAGGCGGCCGAAGCCTACATTGAAAGTCAGAAGCTTCGGGGCTGGAGAGCCATCCCTTACCGATACGATGACGGCGGATTTTCCGGCGGGAGCATGGAACGTCCGGCACTTCAAAGGCTGTTGGTTGATATCGATGACGGTAAGATCGATGTCATCGTCGTTTACAAAGTCGATCGACTGTCCCGCTCACTGCTGGATTTCATGAAGATGATCGAGCTCTTTAACGAAAAGGAAGTGAGCTTCGTATCAGTTACCCAGCATTTCGGTACCACAGACTCGACGGGCCGAATGTTTCTGGGAATCCTGATCACCTTTGCCCAGTACGAACGGGAGGTCATCGGTGAACGTATCCGGGACAAGGTTGCCGCCGCAAAACGCCGTGGAAAATATTGTGGCGGACCTGCTGTTCTCGGTTATGACGTGGACCGTGAAAACAAGAAACTGCTGATCAACCAGAGCGAGGCCCCGCTGGTGAAACTCATATTCAGGCGATACACGCAGGTGGGATCGGCCAAGAAGGTGGCGCAGGAACTCAACGAGCAAGGATACAAAACCAAATCATGGACCACCAAGAAGAAAAAAGAACGGGTCGGAACCGAATGGAATACGGCTCAGGTGTACCGCCTTCTCAACAACAGGCTCTATATCGGGGAGATTGCTTACAAAGAGAACAACTACCCGGCTGAACATGAAGCGCTGGTTGACCAAAATACATGGGACAAGGTTCAGGCCCTTCTATCTGAAAACAATCGAACCAAGATGAGCAAGGCCCGGGTGAAAATGGTCTCCCCTTTGAGTGGTGTAATCCGATGCGGACACTGCGATAGCGCCATGGGCATCACCTATACCAACAAAGGCGACCGGCGCTACTCCTATTATATATGTGAAAAGGACACCAAACGTGCTGTCAGCCGATGTCCATTGAAGCGAGTTCCAGCCGGAGACATCGAGTCCGTGGTGCTCGAGCAACTCGGTGCCGTGTTCAGAACACCGACCTTGGTGGCTAAAACCTACTTTGCCGCCAGAGAGATAGAGGCTGAAGAGCGGCAGCGCCTGCAGGCCCAGAAAAAAGAACTCGAACAGTCGCTTCAGAATGTGAGACAGGAGGCATTGAAACTTATGTCGCCTGACAATGATGATCCTGGCCGGAACAGTCGACTGCCCTTGGTCAATCAGCAGGCGGTTGATTTGACCAAGCAGCTCACCAATGTATCAGCCCGATTGAAGGTCATCGATACAGAGCTGATATCAGAGGGTGATGTATCCGAGGCATTCCAGAGCGTGGAAACCTTCTGGGAGGACCTGTTCCCGCTCGAGCGCAACCGGCTGATCCAACTTTTGGTTGAAACCATCGAGATCAGAGAAACGGGAATCGATATGGAGCTGAAAACAAACGGCCTCACAAATCTTGTCACCGAGCTGGCCGGTCTGGCCTGTGAAGTCAGGGAAAGGGGTAACAGCTGATGAAAAAAATTAAACCAACTATCAAACTCTCTGACAGCGGGAATCTGCACATCCATATCCCCATGTTCATACGAAGAATGCGCGGCCGGAAAATGGTGTTCACTCCAGATACGCTGGACGGTGAAAATGAAGGGATGCCGGAAACGGTTCAAACAGCCATCGTTCAGTCACTGGCCAGAGCCTATTCATGGGCGGACATCCTTGAGAGCGGCGAGATAAAGTCTATCAGCGAACTGGCAAGGGATCTCGATGTGGATTCATCCTACGTGGCCAGAACCCTGAAGCTGACCACTCTCGCCCCGGACATTGTCGAAGCCATCATTAACGGTGAAGAGCCCAGCGGACTCTCACTGTCAAAGCTGGTGAAAACATTCCCGCTCGACTGGAGTGAGCAGCGAACGTTCTTTGGATTCTGCTGATCGCTATCCCATAAACTACCATCCCAAACAGCCGACCTTCGTGTCGGCTTTTTTTATGCCCTGACGAGTGAGTCCAACGAAATTTCACTGAGGGGTGGCAAAAAAAGTTAAAAAATATTTCCCGTCTCATCCAATTAAATCCCCCTCAAACTCAACGCATTAGCCAATCCAAGCGCATCTATATCGAGTGAAATTTCAGTGGTCCAACGAAATTTCGCCAAAGAAGGGTGACAGGTCTGGTGAACACAAAAACGTTCACGACCTCACCCGGATAAAGCATGCCGGACCTGTCTTCCGGGAGGTCCTTAGCAAAGGAGGTTCGGCATGAACCAGATAAAGAAGACATCACTAAACGGACAGCAGCAAAAGCTCATCGAGCTGATGCAGCAAATCAACTTCGGGCGCATTTCCAACATTCCAGTTGTTGGCGGCAATCCCGAACTCACCGCAGACACAATTATCGAGCGTGAAATCAAACTGGGCGGCCAGAACGGTACCCGCCCGGAGCTGGAAAAGGATGACTTCACCCTGAAGCAGGAGGTGCTCGCTCTACTCGAACACCTTACCGGCATGGGCGATGGAATCATCCGTCATCTTGAAATCAAGCATGGGCTGCCATTTCTGATCCGCATCGAGGAACGGGCAGCATAACAAACTGAAATTTTAGACACTTCGACAACAAGCTGGACGCAAGGCGGAGGCTGTTGTGGGTGTCGCCGAGCCAAACCTGACCGTGTGTTTAACAGCACGGCAGGTGGCAGAAAAGGCGAACCTGCGACACTCCGCTTGTTGAATCAGCTCCGTCCTCTGTTTCTGGCCCGTGCCGACACCCACGCGGTGCTCCTCCTCGCTCCGAGGAGGACCAAATGTTTTATCGAAATTCCTATGATGGCATCGATGGTTATGCCGCAGACCTTATTCGGCACAAGGCAAGACAACTGGTGGGTAAAGCCGGACTGACAGAAGACGATCGGCAGGATCTTGAGCAGGAACTGATGGTCGACCTGTTGGGCAGAATGAAGCACTTCAACCCTGCCAAGGGGAAGAAAACAACCTTCATGACTCGCATCGTGGAGCGGCGGATTTCAACCATTCTTGAAGCTCGCTTCGCTCAATGCAGAGACTGGCGCAAATGCTTCAACACTCTCAACGACCCCATTCCGGGCGGTGACAATGATTCGGCAGAGCGCATCGAGCAGGTTTCCAGTGAGGGACAGATGGGACACCACGGCAAGGAAACCATCGAGCAACGGCAAAACGATATCCGCTTCGATGTCGAGCGGGTCATTGCCGCACTACCTGTAGATCTGCAGGAGCTCTGCGAAAAACTGCAATCGAGCAACATGGCTGAAATCGCAAGGGAGATGGGCGTTCCGCGCAGCACCCTCTACGGACAATTGACCAAGCTGAGGGACGCATTCCGGGACGGCGGATTGGAAGAATACCTCTGATCGACCGACGCATCGCCCGGGGTTCCGGTAAGTAAGCATCGTGCCGCATGAAGCGGACAACCGGGGCCTCTGTAAACAGAAAACCTGAGAAACAACAGGAGATTAATAATGGAAACTTACAAGTATCGCTTTGATCAGTCGGTCCCGGCTCAGGACTTGGAAGACACTTTCATGCTGGCGTTGCTGGCTGTGGAAAGCATCTATGGACACTCCAGAGTGAGGATGGAATCCCGCTTCAATCTGGATAAACAGAATCGCACCTGCTTTATCGATGCAGCGACCAAGGTCGGCTGTGATCTGGCGAGCATTTTTACCGGCTTCGCCACCAAGGAATACGGCGAGCGTGCAGTAATGATCGACCGTGAACCTGCCGGTGGCGGATGTGCCTGTAATGCAAAAGCGCCTTCAGCAATGGAGGTGACGGTATGAGCGAAATGATGACCACCACTTATTCCATGTGGCGGCTCTTCCGCAACTGCCGCAAGGCTTGTGAATACCGCTACCTGAGGGACCTTGCTCCTCTGGAGCGGGATCACAACCTGGCTTTCGGATCGGTCATTCACGACTGCCTTGAAATCTGGCATGGCCAGCGGGACCTCGAAAAAGTTCTCGAACACATCGATCAGGTCTATGCCAACCGGGCACAGGATGATCACCAGCTTGCCGACTGGCATCTCGCCACCGCAATGATGAGTTCATACGTGGAGCATTATCCGGTCGAGGACTTTGATGTGGTCGCTCTGGAGAAGACCTTTGAAGGCCCCATCATCAACCCGGATACCAATGCGGCTTCCAGAAGCTTCGTGCTGGCTGGCAAGGTGGACGGCCTGGTCAAGAAGGATGGGCAGTATTTCCTTCTGGAACATAAGACCGCCTCACAAATCGATGCCGGTTATCTGGAGCGCCTTTGGACTGATTTTCAGATCATCATTTATGCGTGGTATCTGGAACAGACCCTCGGCATCCGTATCTCCGGCATCATCTACAACGTGCTGGTCAAGGCCAAACTGCGCCAGAGCAAAGGTGAAACTGAAGCTGAATTTGAAACCCGCCGTGCCGAGTTGATTGCAAAATCCAAAACCGGCAAGAGCAGTGCCAAGCGCAAGATGCCTGAGACGGATGAATCCTTTCAGCAACGCCTTAAAGAGAAATATCTCGAGCCGGGCATGTTTCACCGGGAACTGCTCTACATCTCCCGCGACCAGTTCGACGAGCTCCGCAGTGAGCTTTGGGAGCTTTCCAAAGCAATGCTGGATGCCCGTCGCCGCAACATTTTCTACCGCAATACGGCCTTCTGTTTTCAGTATGGACGCGCCTGTCCCTACTTTCCGCTGTGCCGAAGCGGTGAGAACCCCAACGTCATTGAAAACCATTACCAACGGGTGCTACCGCACGAAGAGCTGCGGGATGGAGCAAGTGAAGACGCTGCCCCTGTTTTTTAACCCAAACCATACAAGGAGATAAATCATGCTTCCAAAAAGCAAAACCAAACCGAAAGCAACCCTGAACGACCTGACCGCACTGGTTTACGGTCCGAGCAAAATTGGCAAAAGCACTTGGTGCTCCCATGCGGAGAACGCCCTGTTTCTCGCCACGGAACCGGGCCTGAACGCCCTCGAAGTGTTCGAAGCGCCCATTACCTGCTGGGACGACCTTCTGCAGGCGTGCGCCGAGATTGCGGATGGCAAACACGACTTCAAGACCATTGTCATCGATACGGTGGATAACGCCTATCGCATGTGTGCGGATTATGTCTGCAAGAAGTTCAAGATTGAGCATGAGTCCGACCTTGGCTACGGCAAAGGCTATGCCCTCATCAACAATGAGTTTCAGCGTGTTCTCAACAAACTGGCGTTTCTGCCTTACGGACTGATCCTCATTTCCCATTCCCACGAACGTGACATCGAAACACGTACCGGAAAACACACGCGCATCGTGCCGACTCTGCCGGATAAGGCACGCAAGCTGGTCACAGGTCTGGTGGACCTGATTCTGTTCTGCGATCTGGACATGAAAACAGGTGATGACGGCAAGCCCACGTATCAGCGGGTTATGCGCACCAAGCCCAGCCCCAATTATGACGCCGGAGACCGAACCGGCCGACTTCCGGAGATGATCCCTCTGGATTTCCCGACCTTTCTGAAAGCTTTCAATCAAACGGCTACCGGTTCTGCGGTGAGTGCCGCCCGGACAAAGTCGGAGCCTGCCACAACGGCTAAACCACAAAACAAGGAGTAATAACTATGAGTTGGAATAACGACGACACCATGGATCTGGCGCAGTTCGACGATGATTTTGTCACTGCAGATGTTGAAGAAAAGGACTTTGAGGCTGTTCCCGACGGGAAGTATCAGGTCAAGGTCGATCGCGTGGAGCTGACCCGCTCGGAAACTTCCGGCAACCCCATGCTCAAGTGGGCGCTGAAGATTCTGGGACCCACACACAAAGGTCGGCTGCTTTGGCGCAACAACGTCATTGCCAGCAAGGACAATGTGAAATGGCTCAAGCAGGATCTCTATACCTGCGGCCTTCAGATGGACAAACTTTCTGACCTCCCGGGCAAACTGGAAACCCTTCTGGATGTCGGGCTCGAGGTGACCAAGCGCACGAAAAACGAATTCGAGAACATCTACTTCAACCGCCGGATTGTGCTTTCGGATGAAGATGCCGCAGCACCGTCGGCCGGTCACGATGTAGACGACATGATTCCGTTTTGAGGATGGGCATGGTTACCGTTGTCGTTGATACCCGGGAACAGGAGCCTTACGGATTTGACTCGGAAGCTGTCGCATCAATCCGTAAGGCCCTCCCGGCAGGAGATTACTCCATCGAGGGATTCGAGACCCGGGTGGCGGTGGAAAGGAAGTCCATGGCGGATTTTGTCTCCACTGTCATCCGAGGCCGAAAGCGTTTTCACAAGGAGCTGGAAAAGCTCCGGCATTATGACGCGGCCTGTGTCGTTGTTGAAGCCAATTACCGGGATGTTCTCGGTGCTTGCTACCAAAGCGACGCCCATCCAAACGCCCTCATAGGAACCATTGCCTCCATCATCATTGACTTCGGTGTGCCCGTTTATTTCTGTTCAGACCGTCAGGCAGCCTGCCGGTTTGTTGAAGAGTTTTTAATGCGCTTTCACCGGAGGTTCGCTCAATGCCAAGAAAATCAAACTCCCCGGCAAAACTCCGGGGAAGAATAGAGAAAGTTTATTATGCCGGGCCAAAGTTTTCCGCAGGCCGTTTACTCACCTCCACCGGTGATGAGATACAGTTTGCCGGAAACCTGTTTGCCCGCGAAAACCAGCCCGTGGTCCTTGTGGGGACGTGGGCCACCCATCCGAAATACGGTCGTCAGTTCAAGGTCAATGCTATGGAGCACGATCTTGATCTGAACCCGGAAGGATTGATTCATTATCTGGCCAATCACCCGGACATCAAAGGGATTGGTCCAGCCAAAGCCCGCCTTATAGTCGAAGAGTTCGGTGATTCATTTGAGGAGACTCTGATTGAATCACCGGAGCTCATCGCATCAAAAGCCAGAATTTCCCTCGATGCCGCCAAACGCTTGAAGGATGAATGGTGCAAAAATCGCAGTGTCAATGCCGTTCTGGCTTGGCTTTCCGCTTTTGGTTTGACCCATCATCAGGTGACCACACTGGTCGACAAACTGGGTGGGAGCTGCCTGGAGATTCTTAAAGCCGATCCCTACATCCTCATTCGGGAACTGCGGGGATTCGGTTTCAAGAAAGTCGACAAGATTGCCCGCAAGCTGGGCACGCCCAAAGACCACACGCCAAGAATCCGTGCCGGTATTCAGTATTGCATGCATGAGGCGCTGGATCAGGGAAACTGCTGGGTCGAATACGAGGATCTTGTAGATCAGGCCAACCTGCTGCTGGTGATGGATAATCTGGACAGCCGCATTCGTATCGAATCGTCGCTGGACAATCTGATCAGCGAAAGACTGCTCTCCTGTGAATCACATGGAGGACGCTTTCTGGTGGCGCTTTCCGATATCCTGAAAATGGAACAGGACATCGCAGCCATTTTCACCAAGGCAGATGCCCCGAATCCGCATTTCAAATCAGCCCACAACCTGCAGAAACTGATTCTGCGCCAGGCGGAGACCCTGAATGAAAAGCAGCTGGAAGCGGTTCACTGCTCTTTGCAGCACTCCATCAGCCTGATATCTGGTGGAGCCGGATCAGGTAAGAGTTACACCGTATCGGTCATCAATGCCGTATGTGAAGAATGTGATCTGGAGGTGGTTCTATCCGCACCGACAGGTAAAGCGGCCAAGCGACTCGAGGAAGTGAGCGGTCGGACCGGAACCACGATTCATCGTTTGCTTGGCTATGATGGCAAGTCCTTTTCACGTGACAGCAATAATCCCATCGATGCCGACTTTCTGATTATCGATGAATTTTCCATGGTGGATGTCCCCTTGGCTTGGCACCTTTTCAATGCGGTCGACTTTGCCAGAACGGCTATTGTCATTGTGGGTGATCACAACCAGCTGCCGCCGGTCGGACCGGGAAACATCCTTCGAGATCTGATTCACTCGAACGCCATTCCCACTGTCATTCTGGACAAGGTGGTCAGGCAGGCTGGTGTGCTGAAGGAAAACAGCACCGCCATCCTCAAAGGAGAAGTCAGAAAGACCAGCGAGGCCAGCACACAGGGATGCCGGGACTGGTATCTGGCGGATCAGTTCACCGATCCGGGTGCCGCCCGCAACTTCCTGCTGGACCTCTTTGACAAGCGGCTCGATGCCCTTGGATTTGATCTGATCAAAGATGTGCAGGTGTTGACCCCGACGCACAAAGGGTCGCTGGGAACTAAATCACTCAATGAAGATTTGCAGCGGCTTATCCAAAAGCGTCTCTGGAATGTGAGTGTTCCGGAAACACAACCCGGCCGTCGGTCGCCATTTTTGAAACACGACAAGGTCATTCAGACCCGCAACAACTATGACCTGAACGTCATGAACGGTGGCATCGGTCATGTGGTCGATGTGCTGCCCAACGGCACGCTTCTGATTGATTTTGAGGGTGTGGCGGTTGAGATTGAAAAAGGTTCGCCGAACCTTCAGGATATCCAGCTGGCCTATGCGCTGACGATCCACAAAACGCAGGGATCGGAATTTCCCTGCGCTGTTGTGGTGGTCCATAAGGCTCATTCCTTTATGCATCATCGTAATCTGCTGTACACCGGCGTGACCCGTGCCCGCAAGACAGCGATTGTGCTGGGCGACCGATGGGGTATCCGCAATTGCGCCAAGAAATGTCAGGTGGATGATCGCAAGACGTTCCTCTCCATTTTATTGAACAATGTGAATTGTCCTGAAGAGCAGTCAGCTTGCGCGGGGGCACAATGAGTATGGGCGGTTCAGATAATGTCAGAGAATACTACCGCCTGATAACCGAGCTCGATATCGGTGATGTGGCAAGGGATCTTCTGGCCGGAAGAATCACGCAGGAATCCCGGCAGCGGCTCCAATGTGATTGCCCGCACCATCAGAGTCAGTCCCATCGCTCACTTCATGTGATGCTCGACAAACAAGGCTGGTACTGCTTCGGCTGCGGTGTGGGCGGAGATGTCCTGCAGCTGGTCGAGTTTGTTCAATCGGGCACGGTTACCGCCGGGCAATCCGGTCCCATGCCCGACAGCCATCGACAGGCCCGTGACTTCCTTGCTGGAAAAGCCGGGATGCCGCCGTTGTCGCGTTATGGCCTCACGCAGGAGCGCTTGGAGCAGACGGAAAAGGATCGTTCCTTTGAGATCCGGGTTAAAGATGCCCTGACCGAGCTGGCCCGCTACTATCACCAGCGGCTCAAGGCAAATCAGGAAGCGCTGACTTGGCTGAAAGAAAAGTACGCCATCAGTGATGAGACCATCGACGACCTGTTGATTGGTTTTGCCGACAATGAGTCCGGTGTCATTGCTGCCCTGCGCTCAGGAAATAACGGATTCAGCAAACGGGAACTTTCAGCAACGGGAGCCTTTCGCCCGACCAGTCAGGATGGATTGAATCCGTTTTTTGAAAAGCGCATCATCTTTCCATACTGGAGCCGTGGGCGTGTTGTGTTCATGATCGGCCGAAAGACACCGTGGACACCAGATGCAAACTGGGAACAGGGAAAGTATAAAAAGCTTCCGGTTCACGATGAACATCAGCGTCCTTATATTGCCCGGTTCATAAACAATGCGGTTCTCTTCAATGAGGACTGCCTGCTGGGTAAGCCCGATCAAATCATCATTACCGAAGGCGTGACCGATTGCATCGCTCTGATGCAGCAGGACTTTACTGCGCTCTCACCTGTGACGGTAAGAATCAGAGCGGCAGACTGGGAGCGTCTGGTCCCGAAGATGCGCGGCCTCAAAACCGTCTACATCTGTCAGGACAATGAAATTTCGGAGGCCGGGCTCAAGGGAGCTTTACAGACTGCACGAACACTGGCCGAACACAAGATTGATACGAAACTGGTTACCATTCCTCTGAATGAACCCCAACAGCAGGCACGTCATGAACTTCAGGAACGGTTTAATCTGACTGCGGCAGTTGGTCCCCGGGAGCTGGCCAAATTGCTCGAAGGCCATTCTGCCGAGGAAATCCGGGATGCCGAAACGCTGTTGGCCAACGCCAAGATTGATGTAAACGACTTCTTTGCATCGGGCAATGGCAAAGCCGAATTTCAGGAGCTGCTGTCAGCGGCCTTTACGCCGGTGGAGTTCGGCATTCAAAGTCTGCCTGAGGATGCCCCAGAGGAAGAGAGAAATCGCCAGCTTGAGCCGGTTCTGGCCGAAATTTCAGCCCACTCACCACTGGAGCAAAGTCGCCTGCTGAAACTGGTTCAGGAACGCCTTGGTAAATCAGTTCCAATGGCGACGCTGAAAGAACAGGTTCGTTCTGTTCAACAGAACCGAAGAGACAATGCCAAAAAGGAAAAGAAGAAGGCCAAGCGTCTCAGCGGATCACCGCCGGGCTCATGCCGTGGGCGCGTCGATGAAGTATTGATCGATACAGAAATTGAAAATGGCGCACCGGATTACACCGCTGCAGCCGAAGCTGCCTATGACTGGTTTTCGGCCAACGGAGCCCAGTTTTTTTACACCCAGACCGGCGAGCCATTCATGTATTTCGACAACTCCATTTACTGGATGGATTCACCCGATCGGGGGCGCAAAAGGCAGTATGCAGCCATGCTCTACAAGCATACAGGCATGGTTCCCACTTCCAATGGTGGTCGCACTTTTTTTGAGGTGTTACCCAGTCTGGCTATGATTCGCGGACAGGTCCGTGACCATTTCTCGTGGCTGCACACAGATATTTCCAATTACACCGTTTACTTCAACCTGAACAATCAGGACCATGAAATTGCCCGGATCACACCCGACGGCATCGAGATTCTGAAGAACGGTGGAAACGCTGACGGGATCATTCTGGATGGTTCCCGCAAGATGAAGCCACTCAAATTCCTGAAAGATGCCTCTCCGGAGGAAGCTGACAAACTACTGGTTGATTTTTTGATTAATAATATGACCTGCTCACAGGGAGACCGGTTTCTTATTTTGTCATGGTTGACATGTTTCCTATTGATCGATTTCTCCGGAACCAGACCCATGACCCGTTTTGAAGGTTCGGCCGGATCGGGTAAGACCACGGCCAGTAAAATCATTTCTGCTTTGTTGTACGGAGAACCTCAGCATAAGAAAGCCACCGATGCTGCCAACTACACCGACGGTTCCCAGAACCCGCTTATTGTCCTCGACAACATCGAGGTCCGGCAAATGAGCGAGGAGCTAACGACCTTCATGCTCACCAGCATCACCGGGATTGCTAAGGAGAAGCGCAAGAGCGGAACGGACAGTGAAACCGTGACCGAGCGGACCAAGTGTCTGCTCAACACAACCGGCATCGAGCCTTTATGTGGTGAGCTTTCCGAAATTCAGTCCCGGAGTTTTGTTGTCAATTTCGATATCGATAATCAGGGCAACGACTGTTTCATTGAATCGGATGTTATTGCCGCCATACAGCGCAACCGGGATCTGATCATTTCCGCTCTGATGAAACGAACCAGCGAGGTGCTGGCCATGATGAAAGACGGGATGCGAACACAGGCCATGAAGCTGCTGCATGAGGCCCTTGGCAACCATGACAAACGGCGCTGCAACGAATATCTCAGCCTGATGTATCTGATGCTGCTGGCCGGATCATCTCAGGATCAGATCGAACAGGGAATGTCGACTCTGGCTCCAGCCTTCAAACAGCAGATCCAGACCATCAACCAGACCAGTCGTGAAACGGCACGGGATTCCAATCACACCGCAACGGCGCTCTCGACATTGTTCAAGGCATGGCGAACAGCCGTGGAGGCCGACCGGAAAGATATGTACAACGATCGCCGGGTGGATCACATTCAGGAGTTCGTTGCCCGCTATCAGGTGCAGCCTGAAGAAGACGGCTGCCTCAAGGAGGTCTTGTCCCGGGAGCTGTTCGTGGCGCTCAAGCGTGTGGCCAGAGATTTCGGTCTGCGCTTTGAAATGGATTCATCAAGACAGTTTGCCCAGCGTTTTGCCAACGACCTCGAAACCATCCGTGGAGCCGGATTTGATGTCGTCATCAGCCAGAAACGCTACGGAACCAAGCTCTATACCATTCAATCAGTCGAATAGACTACCCTCCATATCATTCCCAGTCAGGCCCGTGGATTCATCTCTGCGGGCTTTTTGTTTATATCCCCGGCAGATTCTGGCGAAACAGTTATCCAGTCGGTAATACGATTAGAAATTAGCCACTGGCTGGTAAAATCGTTACAAAGGCCGCCGGTGTAGAAAGACCTTTCTACAATGTAGAATGTCCAGAGAGCACCTTTCTACAGCGCAACTCACTGTTATTTATGGCGTTACGTGGCGGGCGTAGAAAGTGTAGAAAGATTTCAGAGGTCACTCCCCCTTACTGTTCATTTTTTCAATTTATTGGATGAATGGCATGCATAAAAAAATCGGGCTATGCGTGAGTAATATTCCTATACCTTTCTACACTTTCTACAAAAACATATATAACTAACTGCTATTACTACTGTTAAGAGATGTAGAAAGGGGGTGTAGAAAGGTCCCTGAACGTAGAAACCACTTTCTACGCTTTCTACCATCCGACACACATGGTCCGGCTCCGGTAAGTAACGGGAAGAAAAATAAACCCGAAATTCCGGAGGTCACCCATGAGCCTTTTACAAACCATGCTCACGCATCTCGATTCCCCAGAGAGTGAGCCTTCCCAACAAGCTCCGCAGCCAACTGAAAATGACAGCAGCGCACCGGAGCCCGATCTTTTCGTATCCACCGATCTGGAGACCGCACGATTCGAGTGGGCTGTTACGTCCGCCAGCGATGTGGAATACAACGGCAAAATCTATCGACGTCTCGAGCCGGAGTATTTCGCATGGCTCCGATCCCGCATGCTGGCAGCCCAGTCCGCCTTCAAAGCCGGAAAACTTCCCGAATCAACATGGGAAGGCCTGAAAAGCAGGTTCAATCCTCTTCAGGAATACGCGGTTCAACAATTCGGCAAAGAAGCTCTTCAGCAGGCATCCCGCCAGCTTAGCCCGCAGAATTACCCAGCTCCCCGCCATGTTCCGGCAAAACCTGAGAAACCTGCAGAACCTCCCAAGAACAACTGGATTTATCCGCCAGAAGAAGCTTGGAATTGTATAGAGCAAGTCAGTGCGGAAGCATTGGCCAAAGTTGATGCAATCAAGGAGGAAGCCATGTCCAAGAAATGGTCTGAAGCCAGGCTTTACCAGAATCAGGGACGATATCGGTTCCCCTGCGGTCAGGATTACGGACTGGTCTGCTTTGTCGGCGGTGATCGAAAGATTGGTGCCGTAACAGAAAAGAATATCGAAATTATCCACAGCCCGGAAACTCCGCGTCCCAGCACGCTCAGGTTTCATAACCCGGATGTTCCGCAGCCGTGGCTGAAGAAAGTGGAGAACAATCATGAGCATTAAGAAATACGCCAATGCCGAACACATCCTCCCGAGAGAGCTTCTCAAGGAAGTGCAGAAACATCATTCCGGCATCCTTTGGATTCCCGCACCGGGCAGCTTTTACAAAGAACGCAGACAACTGGTCATTGCTCTTAAAAGTCAGAGAATCGAAACCGATGAAATTGCCAGCCTTGCCGGTATCACACGTCGTAGGGTCAATCAGATTCTCGCGGACCACAGAAAGGAAACCGACGCCCGACAGGTTGAGGACTCTTCCGGTATGTAAGGTTTGTGGTTCGGGAAAACGGGCTAAATCTGCCTTCCGCCCCGAACCCCGACTTAGCAAAACGAAAATGAAGAACCGGAGATAAGCCTTGGCGGTATCTAAAACAGACAAAAGCAGCTTGGACCGATGGCATCGGAATGAGGGTAAAACCGAACACTCCGAGGCCATGAAAAACAAAGCTGAATCCATGCAGGGCAACCTTCAAACCCTCAAACACGGAATCTTTGCCGACCGCTGCCTGACTCCGGAAGAAAAGGTCATGTTCGACAGCATCATTGAAAAGCTGCACGAGGACTTCCAGTTCAACAAATCAAGTGACTTCCTGCAGGTCGAGCTGGTGGGCATCTACTCGGTGAAGCTGGTCCGGGCACAGGTCGAAGGCAACACACAGGCGGCCGAGAGTCTCGACCGGATGATCCGCTGCCACATGAAGGATCTTAAGACCACCAAGATTTCCCGCGAGGGTGAAGAGCCGAAAGGTCCGCAGACTTCACCGGCTGAATGGGCCTCCGCTCTTCTCGAAAAAGTGAGCGAGGCCGCCGCACAGAGGACCGCTTCCGTGAAAAAGCCGAAAAAAAGTTCAAATAACACCGGAGCCTCAAAAAGAAAGAGTGCGAAGGATTAGGCAGTTATGGAGGCTCTCGATGACAGGAATTTCAGATAAGGCATGTTCCCGGAAATTTCAGTTAAATAAAATTTCTCGAACGGCGGGTATGAACCATCGGTTCAGCATCAGCTTCCTCCAATCCTGTGTGCATAAAACCATACACAAGAAAATCAACTTTATTGGCTTATGCGCACATAACGCAATAAATCCCAAAGTGGACTGTATGGCCTTGTGTGCGCATAACGCCATATACAGCAATTCGAATACGCGCCCCGAGAATGAAAAAGGAGCAGCAGGAGCCGCTCCGGATGTTCGGGTGAACACTGATGTTACAGCCTTTCAAGGGCATCCTCGAGTTGCCCATCAACAAGGTGGGTGTAGATTTGAGTCGTTGAAATATCCCGGTGCCCCAGCGCCCTCTGCACGACAAGCAGGTCACTGGTGGCCCCGTAAAGGTGGGTTGCAAAGGTATGCCGCAGGCCATGCGGAGTCAGGTTCTTTTCAATACCAGCCTTCTTCAGCCACAAGGCTATCCGGTTGGCAATCTGCCGCTGGCAAAGACGTGTTCCTCTATTGGAAAGAAACAGTGGGCTGCATTGTACTGTGCTTTGCCGGGATCGTTCTTTCAGATACCTTTTCAGTAATATGCGGAGGTCGGTTTTTATGAACTTGACCTGCACCACATTCCCCTTGGCTCTGACTCTCAGATGCTTGGCATCGAGGTCAATATCATCCGTGTCCAGAGATTCCAGCTCACCGATACGGATGCCGGTTCCGAGCAGGACTTCGATCATTACCCGATCCCTCATGTCTGAAAACCCCACGCGACTTTTCACCTCTTTCAGCAGTACCTTCTTTTCAGAAGCCGTCAGGAATACCGGCGGCTTCTGCGCCAGCCTTTTCATGCGAACGGATCGGGCCGGGTTTTCAAATGTAAGCCCGGCATCCGTTGTCCATGCAAAGAATGAACGGACCGCCGCTTTCAAACGGTGGATCGATGCCGGTGACCTTGTTCCCGAGTTCGTGGTCAAAAGCTGCGGTGAGGATAGAGCCCGATCCAGCAGACCGGGTGTCACATCTTGGCAGCAGAGTCCGAGCTGGAAGGATTCGGCCACACAGGCCACCAGTCGCAGATCCCGCCGGTATGCGGTCACTGTCCCTGCTGCTTTGTTTTCGGCCGACAAGTGGGCACAGAATCGCTCTATGGCCGCTTCCAGTCGATCACTGCTGTTCGGCATCGGTCACCTCCGTCTGCTTGCTGTGTCCCATCGGGGTGCTTTTGGGCAGCGGGAGCTCATCGATAAAACCGGACTCCTTGGCCCAGACAAGCATCATCCGAAAGACCCGGATGGTCTTGGCAACGGTTCTCTCGGCCCGGGCATTACCATTTCCGAGTTTCAGAAGCGTATCGCATTTGAGGAACTTCCCAACCTGAGTGATTCTCAACTCCTGAAGCATCTTGTTCTTGCCGAAGTATCCCTCGATGAGGTCGAGGTCCTTCCGGTAGGTGTAGAGCGTGCGCTCCTTTTTGCCGTTGTCCCGAAGATGGTTGATGAAGGCGGCAGTGGTTTCATGAATGGTCATCTCTGTCATGGCATTAACTCCTTTGTTTGTGAAGCCGGTTCCTTAACCCAGAAACTCATCGATCTGCTGGAGCAGCTCTTCGACGTGCCCGAGCGATCCCACGTGAGCCCAGTTGATATTCGCCTGCCCGGCATCTGCGGCCAGCTTCTTCTGAATCCGCTGGATGTACTCAGCAATGTTGTCCTGGCGCTTTTTGTAGGCGGTTCTGGCGTCGTCACTGTTTTTTACCTGTTTCATGGGTCGTCTCCTGCTTCGGTTTATGGTTCTGCGGGACCGTCCCGCGTCATGTCCAATGACGCTTATATCCTCTTGGAAATCAAGTGTTTGCAGAGATTTTTCTGCATTAATAAAACAACCCTAAATCAAAGGAGCGCAACATGTTAAAGAAAGCACTCGAATGGGTAATCCCATTGACGCTGGCCGGTATGGTTGCTGGCTGCGCCACGTACAGACCGCCTGAGCAGATTCAGTCGGCCACATCCACCCTGAACCGCTACACCCCGGAATATGTCCGGGAAGCAAATAAGGCTCTGGTTGAATACAACCACCCGGATGCGGAGCGTTTGGTCGGAATCGGGCTGCGTCTGCAGAAAGCCATTGATTCACTGGATAACTGGGCGAACACAAATCCGGAGGACAATGAACAATGAAAGAAATACTCGAACAAAACAGCGAAGCGATCCGGGAAGCAGGTCAGGCATTGGTCGACATCGGCTCTGAACTGGCGGCCGGTCGCATAGACGACGCTTTCGAGCGTATGGAAGCCGCTCAGCAAAAATACATTGAATGGCAGGAACTTGATCAGGCCATACTGGATATCGAGGAAGCTGTCGCCAACAGGACGAACACATTGGCGGTTCAACAGATCCTCACAGAGCTAGTCTCATCCGTTCTTGGGGTTGCCATCCGCAAAGGAATGAATTGATGGGTGTCTCTGATAAGGAGCGCAGGCTGGCTGAAACACTCCGTGACCCGGTCTTGTGGGGACAGGCGTATCTCTACAACCGGGACGGTTCGGTACGGTCATACTGGGGGCACCAGAAGGAAGACCTCAGGTGTTCCCATAAAAACATTGTCCACCTCGATGGTCGTGACGTTGGCAAGTCGATTGTGCTTTCGACAGATGCACTGCACTATGCCTTCACGACTCGAGGTGGGAGGGGTTTGATTGCTGCTCCTCATCAGGGACATCTCGATACAGTTATCGAGGAAATAGAGTACCAGCTGGACCACAATGAAGATTTGATGAACAGCATTGCTCTCTCGAAATACGGCAAACCTAAAATTACCCGGAAGCCATACTTCCGGCTGGAGTTTACCAATGGCTCGGTGATCTATTTCCGTCCGGCCGGTGCGTATGGCGATGCATTCCGCTCACTTCATGTGGACCGAGTCTGGGTAGATGAAGGCGCGTGGCTTTCCGAGCGTGCATGGAAGGCGCTCAGGCAATGCCTGAAAACAGGTGGCCGCCTGAAAATCTACTCCACTCCCAACGGTCTGCGAAACACGACTTACTATCGACTGACCATGTCGGAACAGTTCAAGGTGTTCCGCTGGGCCTCTTGGTTCAATCCATTCTGGACTGACGAACGTGAATCAGAGCTGCTGGAATTTTATGGAGGCAAAGACACCTCCGGCTGGCAGCATGAGGTTGCCGGAGAACACGGGAAGCCTTCCTATGGAACGTTCAATGTCGAGCAGTTCAATCTCTGCCGACAGGAATTGCTGGAATATCAGAAGGTCACCATTACCGATACCGAGCTACGCGATTGTGAGACGGAGGAAGCCGCCTATGACCGGCTCGAACTGCTGCTCAACCTCACTCCTCGCACCGGGCTGTTCTGGATCGGTGGCGATCTTGGATATACAAATGACCCAACCGAGCTGGTTGTTTTTCAGGAAGCCGAGGTGGGTGATCGCAGTTTCCTGAAACTTATCCTGCGGATTCATATGGAGCATGTGTCGTATCCGCATATTGCCCAGACCATAGCGCTGCTTGAACGCTATTTCACCCCGGCTGGTATTGGCGTGGACAATGGCGGTAACGGTCTGGCCGTGGTTCAGGAACTGCTGACCCTCGACAAATACAAAGAGCTGGAACTTGAAGGCAGATTGAAAGGCTTTGACTTCGGCGGCATGACCCGGCTCACCGTCCGCGACGGCAAGGAAATCAAAAAGCGTACAAAGGAATTGATGACCAGCCTGATCAACGGTTCCCTTCAGCGCAAACAGATCATCTTCCCCTCAGACGATTTGGAAATCGAGGACCAGTTCACCACCCAGACCTACACCCTGCGGGACGGCAAGATTATCTACTCCAAAGGGAACGACCACATCATCGACGCGGTTCGCTGTGCCATGCTTATTCGGGAGCAAGGCAACCTCGATTTTGCCGGTGAAGAGACCGTGTATCTCAAACCGGTCCTGACCAACCCGGTCTTTATTTAACCCGCCTTTCCGACGCTTTCCCCCTCCATCCGGTAAGTAACCCCAGTGTTGCCGTGTTCTCCCCACAGCGGGGAGATGTGCGGCCGTTAAACCGGAAATAACCCCGAGAGGATGACGTGGATACAAACGCCCAGCCAGATACCGAGCAGCCGGAAAACGAATCCAATGGATACGCTATTGTCCCCATGGCCGCTGCCGCTGCCCTCGATGCGTCAGCTTTCAGCAAGGTCAACGCGACGGATGCCGTCCCGGCCACATGGGAGGAGCGAGCCAGAAAGGCGTGGGAATACTACGTCGAAGAGCCGCTGGTAAAGAACTGTGTCAACTCATGGCGCACGTTTGCGGTTGGAGATGAAATCAAAATGACCAGCGATGATGAAACGCTGAAAAACGATGCGGTCAGTGCCGCATGGAGACTCGATGTCTCCGAATTCATAAAAGATATGATCCTCCAACTGCTGGTCAAAGGAGATGCTGTTGGATTCAAGCGATATGCAGCTTCCGGTCAGGACATCGAGGAAGTGGTATGTGTCAATCCGGTTTCCGTGAAGGTGAAATATGCTCAGGGCGAACTTATCGAAGCCATGCAATATGCTGAGGATTCAGGGTCTGCCAGTGATCCGATCGACCTTCCGGTTGATCAGGTCATCCATTTGAAATGGGACGCCCCGGGTTTCTCACCACGAGGAAACTCACTGGTACTGCCCGCGTTTCAGTCCATTGAACTGCTGCGTGATTACCGTCGCGCCGAACAGGCCATTGCAAAGCGCTGGGCGACTCCCTTCCGACTCCTCAAAGTGGGCGGCGCGTTCGGTCAAAAGATGGTGATGCCCGACCAGCGGATGCTGGAACAGGTCCGCGACATGGTCAACAAGATGGACATGAAGAGCGGCCTCGTGGTTCCGTTTTACGTGAATGTGGAAACCCACGGAACGGATGGCCAGGTACTCAACGTCGAGGACAAGGTCAAGGAGGTCAAAGAAGACATTGTGGTGGCTCTCGGCCTCTCACGATCCTTGGTGACCGGAGACGGTCCTAACTTTGCCACAGCTTCTGTGAGCATGCAGAAAATGATGGTCATGATCCGGGAGATCAAACAGGCCGCACGAAAACTGCTCGACTGGATCTTCGATGACTGGATGGAACTGAAAGGCCACAGCGACAAGTCCCTGCAATTCATCTTCAATGACCTTGATCCGAGTGATGCCGTTGATTTCAAGAAACTGCTCATCGAGCTGTATGATCGCAAACTGATCAGCCGTTCCAGCTTGCAGCTCAAGATGGATCTGGACCCGGACATCGAAGCCGCAAATCGTGAGACCGAGCGTAAGAACATCGACCTGATGGATGAAAAACAGGTGAAGCCGATCGTCGATATGGTGGTGTCGGGAATCATGAGTGTTCCCAGCGCCAGAAAGATGCTCGGTATTCCCGCTGACGGTAACGATCTCGATACCGAGGCCCACCATCACTATTCCGAGGAAATGGAAGCAACGGCGGCAACCTCCTTATGCGATGAATGCAGCCACTTCAATCCAGATTCCAACCGCTGCCGAGTACACAACACCGAGCGCACCTTCGATTCCCCGGCCTGCCGATTTATTGACCGCCGGGAATCCTGATCATGCCTTCTGATCTCAAAGAACGCATTCAGGCAGCAACACTCAAGAGCCTGAAATCCCGAAATCGCTACAACGATTCCATTACAGCGCAACTGACTCAGTCTCTCAACAAGGCTGAACAGGAAGTTGCGCAGGCCATTTTGAAATATCGCACTCTCGGCTCTTTGCCGGACAACAAGCTGGCAGCTTTGAAAGGTCTGGAAAAGCTGCAAGGCGAGCTGGATGATGTTTTGCGCCAGTTAAAGCGGAACCAGACGCTTGTTTTCCGCAAAAGCACCAAGGACGCCTTCAAGGGCGGCATCGCTCAGGGCATTACCGAACTGACATCCGCGTCACTGCCATTCTATGCCGACCTGAAGCCTGAAGGTATCGATAAACTGGCCACCAAGGTGTTCTCCATAGTCGATACCAATGCCCTCGACTTCATGACGCAATACAATCTGACGCTTGCCGGGGATGTTCACCGTGAACTGTCGGATGGGATAAAGAGAACGATCCTGAGCGGTATAGCCACGGGTAAAGGTGCGGATGATATTGTCCGCGACCTTGGCAAGGTCATCATCGATAAGGACTCCTTCAGGCAGGCTGGCAGCCGAGTGTTCAGCAAGGCTCAGTACCGCATGGAAATGATTGCCCGGACTGAGGTGTTACGGGCACACAACATGGGGCGGCTTAAATTTCATGAGCGCGTCGGCGTTCAGAAGCTTGAATGGATGGCCATGAATGACGAGAGAACCTGTCCGGTATGTGGTCCTCTCGACGGTAAGACATTTCCCATCGATAAATTCCCGCAACAGCCAGCGCATCCCCATTGCCGTTGTACAAATATTGTCGCGTGGCCCATGAGCATTTGTGGTTCCGATCTGTCTGCACAGGCGGCACCCAAGGCTTCACAGGGCGATGCCTGTATACTGCCCCCGCATGCGTTGGAAGGAATGGCGGATGCGCAGGCAAAAGAGAGCATCAAACTGAAGGAGGCATTTGAGAACGGAAGCGCCGATGACCTTACAGCACTCACCGTAAAGCAGCTCCAGACCCTCTCAAAAGAGAACGGCATTTCCATTGCCCGCACCAAAGCCGACTTCATCAAACTACTCGATCAGGCAGAACCGGGCATTGACCACAGCACGCTTTCAGGGGCCGGACTGAAGGCAAAGCTCAAGGAACACAAAATCGGTCTGCTCCGGACAAAGGAAGACCTGATCGGGCTGTTGGCTCAAAAGCAGGCTGAACTCAAACAGGCAAAACTCATTGCCCAGCAGATGTCCAAACTTCCACAGGTGGAAGGACTCGAGGGTATGCCGGTATCCCAGCTTAAAGAAATGGCCAAAAACAACGGCATTTCCCTGAATATGACCAAACAGGAGACCATCAAATTGCTGGACAAGCTCGAGCCGGGAATTGACCACACATCCCTGAAAGGAAAGGAACTGCTGGCAAAGAAAAAGCAGTACGGAATCGGCATCCTGAAGAATAAACAACAGCTCGTTGATGCACTGCAGAAAAAAGCCGGAACGGATCTGGCTGAATCAGCCAAAAAGATAGCGGCGGATGAAGCAAAACAGCTCCTGGTGAAAAAACAGAAAGAGCTGGTCGAAAAGGCTGCGGCCGGAGTTCAGCTTCCGGAATCACCGCTGGATTACAGCAATTTTATCAGCCAGATCTCCGATGCAGAAAAAGCTCTGGCATCGGCCAAAGATCTGCCTCAGGAACTGCTTGTCGGGCACGCCAAGGAAATTGCTCTGAAAAAGCAGCTTTTTCAGGATCAGATTGCCAAACTCAAATCGTCGGAACTCAAATCCATTGCCAAGGAGACACAGCTGAAACACTGGCAATGGGCAAGCAAGGACGATCTCGTCACGCTCTTTACCGAAACCGATCCGGGAAAGATCGGAGAAGCGCAATCGAATATCGAGAGCAAATGGCAGAAATGGGCTGAAAAGCACGGTGGCAAAAAGGCGAAGCCATCTCCTGTAAAGGAAAAAAAAGAACCACCTAAGCCACCTGTTGAACCCAAAACCAAACCGCCGTCCTTTGTCCAGAAAGGCTCTGAGTTTGAAAGCGCCGATCAGAAATGGAATGAAAAATCCGCAGCCGGGAAATTCAATAAGTCCGGCAAGGCGAATGTCGGCGGAGCACATGAAAAAGAGTTTTGGACCGATGAAAATGGCGACAAATGGCTGTTCAAACCAGCCAGCAACTCCAAGGACAATTTTATCGCCCAAGGAGAAGAAGCCGCATACAAGATCGGTCGGCTGATTGACCCGGACGCAATCGAAGTGAGGACCATCCAGCTGAACGGCAGAACAGGTTCCATCCAAAAGTGGCGAACGGATCTGAAGTCAGAAATCGATTTCAAAAACATACTGCCGGAGAATCTGACCACCGTTGAGATCGAACAGCTACAGCGTGAGCATGTCATCGACTGGCTTGTCGCTAATCATGATGGACACTCAAAGCAGTTTATCCGGGGAAGAAATGGTCATGTCTATGGCATTGACAAGGGGCAGGCTTTCAAGCATCTCGGGAAAGATCGCCTTTCTCTGGATTATCATCCCAACAGCGCCTTTGGCGAAGAGGAGCCTTTTTACAACAAGGTCTTCAGGGCGGCCAAGGAAGGCAAGGTCAACTTCGATCCTCAGGGCTCCCTGAAATACATTCAGGAAGTCGAAAAAATATCCGACGAGGCTTATCTCGATATCATCCGGCCATATGCCGAGGGGCGCTTTGGAAAAGACAAAATCGGGCTGGATAAATTCTATGAGCAGACACTTCAACGAAAACATGATCTGCGGAATGATTTCGAGCGATACTACGGAGAGGTTTTAGGCCGGAAAGACTTCAGGTTCTCGTCACTGCAGGCCAAGCCCGGGATAAAGAAGCTGCTGCAGGAAGCGGATGAAAGAATCATCGATGATGCCGGAAAACTTGGATGGCAGGGAAAAACCCTGCCATTTGACAGTGGTGATGTCGAAGATCAGAACGCCCTCATATTTACAGAATCCTTCAAAGGTAAGCAGCGCACAGTTGTTAAAATGAAGATCCGGCCGGATACGGATTCTAAAATCACGGACCTGCTTCGGGAACAGCTGGACCTTGTTGAAATTAAAAAAGGCCAGCCCCTGGAGGAAGACACCTTTTTCCCGACCATTCTGGATGCAGTGAAAAACGTAAACTTCCATGTCGGCGATGGGAACTATAACCGGACAAAATTGGGAAAAGCCGAACAACTGAGAACCCGACTGCTTGTGCTCGCCCGAAGCAAAGATCCGGAAATCAAAAAGATGGCTGACGGCTATATCAAATGGCTGGATGAAATCAAAGAAGCGGTCGACTGGGACCGTGCAACCAACGGTGTCTTAGAGCAGTATCTCCCAGAACTGCCGAAAACGGCCAAGCCCAAGAAGCCTGATTTCAAGGTCACTAAAGGCAAGGTCACTCACACCAAGAGGCGGATCAGCAGCGGCAAGATAACCGTCGAGATGGATGACATCGATAATTATGCCATGTTCAATCGTGACTCGAGGATGCAGGACGGCCTTCAATTCACCGCTGAATTTGATGACGGCACGCGTCTGAAATACCGCCCATGGGATAATTCAAACCTTTATGCCCAGCGGGGCGAGCTGGAGATCGTGGTCGACGGTGATGCCAGTGGCAAGAAGGTCGAAGCCCTGATGACCAAACTGGAGAAACTCGGGATAGATGCGCGGGTTTCTTCCCCCGAAAATGCCGAGCAGATGTATCTGGAAAAAATGGCGTACATTCGAAAAGTGGATCACACCGCTGAATACAAGCGGCTTCAAAAAAGGCTCGACGATCGCGATGCATCCGTAAATGAGCGGGTGCAGACGCTCCGTGGTTTCTGGCAGAAGGAACTGAATGTCGAGGACCTTACCAAGCTGCCGGATTACGACCCCATGGGAGCGTATCAGGCCGGATTTCTCGATCGTGGTTTGAAAGGTGGGTATCGACACCAATACCGGTTCGATATCACTGAGGAGGATCTGGAAAAGAAAATGAAGGATTACTCTCTGGTCCATCGCTTGACCAATAGCGAAGGTATGTCTGATTTTGTTGAAACCATTCTTGAAAACAATGGCGCAATGGCCAGCACCGTAGAAAAAATGCGAATGGGTATCCCTCCAGGCGGTATGTCACCGGTAGCGGATATGCAAAGCGGTGGTGCCAGTTATTTCTTCACACGTATCCAGAAAAATCCAAGTCGTGATGCTTCTCCGGCGCTCTATTTCAAAAAGAGCATGCTACGGCGCATGGATGCTATCAGTTACGGCCATGACGCCTATGGCAAAGTAGTGGATGATTACGTCCGGAAGAATCGTGGAAACAATATCGATGACTGGAAAAAGTTTTCGGGCAAAAGCAGCAATGAAACCATCTTCAAGTATTCAGTAACACTGCTGGACAACATTGAATATATCGTGGCCAATTCGGCTTCCGAACGGCAGAAAATTATCAAGAGCTTCACATCCCGTGGGATCAAGAAACTTCCTGACGGCCGTAAGGTGGAAGACATCATTCATACGTCAAGCACATGGAATGAGAGGAAATAATATGGAGAAAATAATCGCAGCGGAAAAAGCCCGAATCCAGAAACTGCTTCATTGGTTCAATGAGCGTGGCTGCCGGTTGCAAATCCGGGAACATGGCGGTGAGAACTTCATCGACACCATTTCCGCAGAACTCAGGGTGACACTGATTGCACCGCATTTTGATGCCGCTGGGAAAATCATCCGAACAGATTTCTGGCTGTTATGGAAGGAACTCGGCTATCAGGAAGGCTTCAATTACAGCCACACAATCAAGGTCGTTCATGTGTCCGTAGATGACGCGCTGACAGCGCAATCAGAGGGAAGTGAAATCAACGCATGGCTGATTGTGGAGCTGACCGACGATCTGGACCGCATTTATCATCTTGAAATGATCGAGCCCGTTTCCGAACCGGCTCATGCAAAACAATGGGAAACATGGCTGGCATTCAGAAAAGACAATCGGGATATGTTCCTGCGCATGGATTCAGAGATTCTTGCTGAACACATCAAAATTGCGGAGGGCTGGGAATGAAGCTGAGATACATGATCGATTCCATCCTTGTTGATCCGAAAGCGGCGGTGCCGGAATATCTGCCTGTAGGTGTTTGGGTACAAGGTCCCGGCCCGGGCATCGATATTGAGATGTTCTATCCGGACTCCAGCCGAAATGACATTCAGGATCGTCATGAACAGGCTGATTGGGTCATCAACCGTCTGGTTGAGAATGGAGTTACAACACTCCCTGATGATTTTCTGGAGTATCATCGCCAGAGCCGATCTCCTTATGACGGCGCTTTTTCCGAAGTGGTCGAGACAGAGGAATACCCGTCCATAACCGCCTGTGGTCTTGCCGTTTTATGGTCTTTGAAGATTCCCGCCTAAAAAAGCAGACGCCTTTCCGACACATTTCAAAGCCTTCCGGTAAGTAATCGCTGAAACCTCCCGCTCGCCCGGTGCGATCGGGGCAAATAACAGTGATTGAACCGGAGAATTTAATGGAAATGTTTGCCACTGACCTGGAAAGGCTGGCGTTCCTCCTTGAGGCAGATGCGGCGCTCGCAATCGATCCCGACGAGATCGGGACCAATGCAGCCGAACAGAAGGCTCCTGAAGAGCAGCCCCCGGAGAAACGCCCCAAGTACATCACCAACTACATCGGCAGCAAACAGAAGCTGGTCGACTGGATCTGGCGTAACACCCCGGACGGAGTTTCCTCTGTTCTGGATGCCTTTTCCGGGTCGGCCGTTGTTGCTTACATGTACAAATCCAAAGGGCTGCGAGTTTTTGCCAATGACCGTCTTCGCTACAGTCATCACGCAGCCAAAGCCATCGTCGAGAACAGTTCGACACGACTTTCCGAAGCCGAGATTGACAAGCTGCTGGCTGACAACCCAAAAGCGAAAACCTTTGTACAGGATAATTTTAAAGGGATTTTCTTTGCCAAAGGCGTCCACTCTCTTATCGATTCCCTGAGAGCCAATTGTGACGACTTGTCCGGCTATAAAAAGGACATTGCTCTGTTTGCTCTTGGGAAAACCTGCATGAGCGGCAAAGGCGGATTCGGCCACTTCTCGTCCTCCACTGATTACGGCAAGCGTCAGGACACACCTGATGAATTCAAAAAACGCCTGAAGGCCAATATCGAGCGGATCAACGCCCTGATATTCGACAACGACAAAGAGAACAAAGCCTATCGCGGGGATGTTAACGAGATCCTTCCCAAGGTGAAGGCTGACCTCGCGTACTTTGACCCGCCTTATGCAACCGAGTTTTCGACCACCAATTATGAAAAAGCCTATCATTTCGTCGAAGGACTGATGACGTATTGGGACGGTCTGACCATCAAAACGGATACCAAGGTCAAAAACTATGAAACCAGCCATGTGACTGTCACCAAGGGCAACGCCTCCGACTTCTTTCAGGAATTTCTCGGCAATGCCACACATATCCCGCACTGGCTCATTTCTTACCGTGATCATGCCTATCCGAACGAACAGCAGATGAAAAAGATCATCGGCGGTCTGGGACGTCAGAGCCGGATGAAGACCAAGGACCATAAGTATTCGATCACCTCCAAGCATGGGGAGGCTTCCAGCGCGAAAGAACGTCTTTTCGTTTGTCTGAAAGGAAGCCAGTCTCATGCGGACTCCGATCTGTCGGCAAAACCTGTTCCGATGGCTGCGGCAGCCAATATCCACACATCCATCCCGGTGGAGCTGTGTCTCGATGAGCATTCCGGGCTGAACGCTGAAGCGATGAGCGGAGGTATGGCGGGCGATCCCCAGTTCACCTTCGTTCTTTGCAGAACCGGCACCAACCGAAATGGAGACCATTTTACAGCCGAGGAGCTGGCCGGAAGACACATGACCGCAATCAACAAGAAAGTCGACCTTCAGCACTCTCAAGAGTTCAGTGACATTGTTGGTGGAGTTGTGGCGGCTGACTATCTGGAAGATGAAATCGGCGGTCGGGTCGAATGTGTCGGTGAACTCTACACCGGGGACACGCCAAATGCCCAGCTGGCCTACAAGCTCATGAAACGAGGCATCATCACGCAGGTATCGATGGAGTGTGATTACGAGGAAGGTGAATGCTCCGTTTGTAAAAAGCGCTTCAAGAACAAATCCGATTACTGCACCCACCTCAGAAAATTTAAGGGCCGTGAACTCGATGGAAAATCCGTCTTCGAGATTCTTCACGGCGTGACTTTTACGGGCCTGGGCCTGCTGGACCGCAAAGGGGCAGATGAAAATGCCCGCATTCTGCAGGTGGCGTCGGTTCAGGACCCATCTGCCCCACACCAACCCAAAGGAGATCCAATTATGGACGAAAAAACCAAGAAACCAGATGAGTCGTCCGCCGACGCCGCTAAGAAAAAACAGGAACGGCAGGAAGACAATCCGGCTCCCGGGAGCGAGCTGGAAAAGGAAAACCGCCAGTTGAAAGCTCAGGTGGCCGAACTTCAGAAGCGCATTCAGGAGCTGGAGGCCGAACAGAAGGCTGCCGCTTCGAAAGCCCGTGCTCACAAACTGATCTCAAAACTTGAAAAGCAAGGCATGGACTTCGGGGAGGATCGCGACAACGAACTCACGCGTCTAGCTGAACTGTCGGACGACGCTTTTGCCGCCACCGAGGCTGCCTATGAAAAGATGGCCAAAAGCAACAAGGCGGATGCCAAGCCGCAGCCGGAAACGGAAAAAGAGCCTGAAAAACACAAATCCAAAGCATCAAGCGAACCCCCCATGCGCAGTTCTGCCGGGGTGAGACCTCACGATGTGGATGACCGCAAGCTTTCCCTCGAGGATCGCCTGCGCACCGGCTTCATGGCTGCCTACAACAACCGTGTCGGTAACGAATCGAACGAAACCGTGGAAATCAACTAACAAGGAGAAGCGCTATGTCTTTTATCAATCCATGTCACAGGGGCCTCGCTTACGGTGACGGCTATATGCAGGGAGATGGCCAGCTTGGTCTTCTGGTGAGTCTGGTCGGAAACGATCTGTTTTCAGTCAACACCGATCCGGAGGTCCGTTCTATCGGCATCCTGATCAGGGATTATGCAGGCGGTGAAATGCCCGGCATCTACTGCAATGGCGGTGTGTACGAGACCGATGTCTTCGAAGGGACGATCAATCCCGGGGATGACCTGAAGGTATCGGCCACCGGTAAGCTGACCGGTGGAAACATCGGAAATGACGAGCATGTCATTGCTCAGGCCATTTCCGTCCAGAGCGGCGTTTTGAAATTCAAACTGCTTATTTAATCACAGGAGCTTATGCAAATGAAGAACAACCCAATGAACATTCACAGCCAGGAATACATGGAGACCATGGCAAGGCTCATGAGTGAAGCTCTTGAGTCCCCTGAAGGGATGCAGGCGTTGGCTGCTGCAATTGCCGCTCCGATCGAAGAGGAAATCCGGCGCAAGGAAATCTCCTCTCTGCTGCTGACCAAACACACGTTGCCCAAGGGCGAACGTCCGCTTTATCAGAAAAAGCCGACCGTCAAAGCCCACTGGATCAGTAAGGACGGTGAAGCGCAGGAGCAGGAAATCGGCAAAGATGAAGTCGAATTCCCGACCAACCGCATTCACTCCAACCCGATGGTGGATATTTCCGTTCTCAAAAACGGCAACATCGGCACGCTGATGGATATCCAGACCAGTGCATCCGATGCTATTCGAAAAGAGATGGACCGTAGATCCATCTCTGTGTTGTCGGCGGCAGTCCCTGCAGCCAATACCATTGAAGTGGCTGGAAACACGCTTACCGAGGAAGCCCTCAATGAAGCCATCTCCATCATCGAGGACCTCGAGCTGTCGGTGAAATACATCGTCATGCGCGGTCGCCGTTTCAACGATCTGCGCGGCTGGGATCTTGATCCTCAGACCAAGCTCGAGCTACGGCAGAAAGGTGTGGTTAAGAATTACGGCACCGGAGGCATCCTGTTGACGGCATCCATGCCCCTCGATGAAATTCTGATCATTCCGGATGAAGAAGTGGGGAAAATGCCAGTCCGTGAAAAGCTCAAAGCCGAATCCATCGACCAGAAGACCCGCTTCAAAACCGGTTGGCTGGTCTGGTCCGAAATCGGTCAGGGTGTTACCCGTCCGGACATTCTGGCCCGAGTGAAACTTGGTGTTTAATGCTGAAGGAGGAATCATGTTGACGATAAAAAATGTTCGCCCCGGCATTCTCATCATTCCGGATGCCGGACTAAAATTGCTACCCGGAGAGGTCGCACCTGTTGAAGATCAGACCGATCAGATCAAACACTGCCTGAAAACTGGCGTGCTGATTCAGATCGACAAAGAGAAAGCTGACAAGCCTTCTCCTCAGGGCAAGCAGGATCAGGATCAGGATGATGATCTGAGCAAGCTTAACGCGACCGACGCCATTTCCAAGGTCAATGAAGAGGCCGACCCGGCCAAGCTCAAAGGCTATATGGAAATGGAAAAACGCAGAACCGTGATCGACGCGTTGAAGAGCCGTCTTACGGAGGTTGACGTTGACGCTTCCTGAGCTCATAGCCGACTTGCGTATCGACCTGTCCGATCCGGATGCGTCTCTCTTTGTGGATTCGACACTGGAGAGATGCGTCCGGAAAGCAGTTTTTAAGCTGTCCCGGGATGCGGAGATTTCTCTCACCATCGAGGGAGAGCAGATTCTGCCGGATATCAGCGGAGAACTCAGGGAACTGCTCCTGTTGCTGGGGCAGATACATGCCTGTCAGGTGATGCGCTCTGCCACAGCCAATGCCTTTTCCTTTTCCAGCGGCGACAAGCGGGTCGATAAGTCAAAGCAACCTGAACACTGGGCCAAACTCGAAGTGGACCTGCTGGATGAATACCGGAAAAGACTCTCCGCCTTGAAACCCGGAACCGAGGTCAACGAGGATGGCTACATCATCACCCCCGTCGGTCTGTCACCGGTAATATATGAACAGGGAATTTGCCTTGAAGAGGATTGCTGATGCTTTTGACAGATCAGGAAAAAGAACAGGCAGTGAAGGACGTCAAAGAGCTGATTGTTTCATCCGGCATCACCGCCACAGTCCTTCGTATCGTTGCCGGTGAAAATCTATACGGAAGCGATGATCAGGAATACACCCCGACCGGCTCAATCCCTGTTGAAATTGTCCATACACCCCCGGAGGATCTCGCCGGAAAGATCGATGCCACTGTTTCGGTTTTGCCGGAAGCCGACGTTGTCCCGGAGGACAGACTCCAGATAGAAACAGTCACATACAGAATACAGACACTCGAAGAAGAACACTTCTTTGGAGTCATCACCCACAAATCCATCAAACTGGTGAAGTTCCATGGGCGTTAAACGGACCGGTGACTGGAACAAGGCGAAAGCTAAACTAAATGGCACACTCGGTCCCCGGATCGCTATGGCGCTTCAGCAGGCTACCATCAGCAATGCCCTGTTTCTTGTCCGTGAAATTCAACGCGGCATCCGCAATCAGGCTCCGGGCGGACAGGCTTTCGCCAAGCTGGCCGACAGCACAATTGCCCGCAAAGGTTCCAGTAAGGCGCTCATCGACACCGGCTTTCTGATCAACTCCATTACCCAGAAAATTATGGCGGACAAGGCATTTGTCGGTCTTCTCCGTGGAACCGTCAACAAGGACGGGAAAAGCATGGTGAATATCGGAGCTGTCATGGAATACGGAGCCACCATCAACCACCCGAACGGGGCGACCATAATCATCCCACCCCGACCGTTTCTTCATCCCATCATGCAGAAATACCGCAAAGAGATTGAGCAAAATTACAGGCAGGCCCTGAAAGGTATTCTCTGACCCGACACATCCGCAACGCTTCCGGTAAGTAATCTGGCAGAAACAACCGGAGGCTACCGTGAGCACAATACGAACCGTTACAGAAACACTGATCAGGCAGGTCAAGGCCGACATCCATCCCGACGCCTTGCTGGTCCTGCCTGATGATGTTTTCGAAGTTCAGCGCACGCCAAGCGTCATTCTGCAAGGGCCTAAGTTAAGTGAAAACAAACTGCGCCGCAGCCAAAGCCGCCTGATTGAAAAGAACGTGGACACCCTGTCGTTCGAGGAGTGTTCCTTCCCGCGACTCTATCATCTCGACTTTGACTTGATCGTGACCGTGGACCGTGAGGTTGAACTCCTTGAATTTCAGGAATCGGTCTCCCGATTTGTCCAGCGCAATCCCGTTTTGACCATTACGGATCAGGGGCAACTCAACCTGGCGGAAATCGCTCCGTTGGGAAGTCTGAACCGGGTCAACCTTTCCAATCTGAAGCAAAGCTCCGGACGCATCCGCATTGAAGATTGTCCTGTTTACGATGGCGAAATCAGAAACGGCCATCTGATCAAGGACCGAACTTTCCAGTTTCACGGCAGCGTGAATGAAGAACGAACCTATGAACCCAAAGGAGATGAACAGTGATTGAAATCAGAAACCTTCAGTTTCAACCGCTCACCTTTAATCTGGCCGGAGACAGAACATTGCATCTCGGCCCGCGTGAGCGCACCTCGATTCCGCAAAAGGATATCTCACCTGAAATTACGCTCGCTGAAAAACGCGGCTTGGTGGGCCTTTCAAAGCCGGAAGAAAAACAGCCTTCCGTTTCAGATGAGACGGCTGAAACCAGCGAACCTAAAACCACGAAACGGAGGAAATAAGTATGCCTGCATATCTATCCCCCGGAATCTATACACGGGAAACAGACTTCAGTTTTTATGTAAAGCAGATCTCCACCTCGGCGGCTGCCATGGTGGGAATCACCCAAAAAGGCCCGGTTAACAAACCAGTGTTGGTTACGAGCTGGGAGCAGTTCATCAATAAATTTGGCTCCTACATCAACGAAGGATACCTGGCTTATGCGGCCAGAGCCTTTTTCGACAATGGCGGTTCGATTCTCTATGTCTGCCGTGTTGCCCACTATACCGACATTACGGATAAAGGCACCCTGAGTGCTGTTAACTCGGTTGCCGTTCTGTCCAATCGAGAGTCAACGCCTGAACTCACATTGCAAGTCAACGCAGCTAATCCCGGAACATGGGGCGACCGTATTTCCGTGACAGTCGAGGACGGTTCTCTGGACCCGGTCAATGCATTCAATCTCATTGTCAAATACAAGGACAACATCGTAGAGGTGTTCAAAGACCTCTCCATGGATGAAGTTTTGACCAGCCATGTGGAACTTATGGTCAATGAGGTTTCTGATTACATCACGGTCAGTGATTTGTCCCCGTCTATAGGGACTTCAAATGATAGACCCGCTGTTGGAAGTTACCCGCTAATTGGTGGCGGCAACGGTCTCTCCGGCATGACCGACTCGGATTACATCGGCGACCCGTCTCAGCATACCGGGCTTTATGCATTCGATGAGATCGATGCACTGAACCTGCTTATGGTGCCTGGTGTGACAACTGTTCCGGTCATTAACGCCGGGATTACCTATGCGGAAAACCGCAAGGATTTGCTCTTCATCGCCGACACGCCCTTCATGCTCGAACCGCTGGAGGTTGTCGACTTCAGAAAAGGTCAGGGAACCTACACCCACGCGGCATTCAATTCTTCCTATGCGGCTCTCTATTACCCGTGGTTGGAGATCAGTGACCCGATTACCGCCCGCAAGAAATACATCCCTCCCTGTGGCGCTATAGCGGGGTGCTGTGCGAGAAGCGACCAGAAGACCTATGTCTGGTGGGCTCCGGCCGGAATCGACCGTGGTCGCATATTCAATGCAGTGTCGGTTGCCTACAAGACCAGCCGGGGCGAACGCGATGTGCTTTACCCTGAAGGGGTCAATGTCATTGCTGTTTTTCCGGATACCGGAATCAATATCTGGGGCCAGAAAACACTCCAGAGCCAACCCTCTGCAGTGGACCGCATCAACGTGAGACGGCTGATGATGTATATGGAGGAAGCCATTTCCGAATCATCCCGTTTTGTGGTGTTTGAGCCGAACAATCCGCAGACATGGCGGGCTCTCGGTCGTTTGATTAATCCCTTCCTGCAGGACATCAAGGAGAAAGGCGGACTCTATGATTACGCCTTCCAGTGTGATGAAGAAACCAACACGCCGGTGGTCATCGATCGCAATGAAATGATTGCCCGGGTGTTCGTCAAGCCGACCAAGACAGCGGAATTCATCGAACTGAACTTCATTCTGACCGGCACAGGCGCGGACTTCAGTGAAATCATTTAATCAGGAGATAAAACCATGAGAAGTGGAAATATGCCAAAGAGCCTTTACCAGAACTGGCAGTTTGCCATCGAGGTGAACGGCTTTGATGTGGCCCTGTTTCACAAGGGGCAGGAGCCGAAGACCGAATTCGAGGAAGTGGCTTTTGCGCCCGCAGGTTCCATGTTCGACCAGAAAGTGGCCGGACGCGTGAAGTTTGAAGACATCACACTTGAAAAGGGAATCCTTCAGGATGGCTCTGATGAGGCGGCCCGGGAATGGGTGAAAAAACAGGTCGATGTCAATGCGGTAACCGGCGGGCTGCCTGCTGATTATCTGAAGGACATCGATGTGGTGCGCTATGACCGCAGCGGGAATGAAACCAGACGCTGGACGCTGCATGGCGCATGGATCAAGACCTTGGAATACGACGAACTCGAAGGCGGCAATACCGAAAACACCATCGAGAAACTGACTATCTGCTACCAGTACTGGACCTGATAAATAAGGAGTGAAGCAATGTATACCTACGAATTACCCAGTGGCATCGAGATCGAACTTAAGGAAATGACCGGTGCCGAAGAAGAGCTCCTGACCAACCAGCGCCTGATCCGGAATGGAGAGGCGATCAATCAGGTTCTCAGAAACTGTACCGTCCGGCTTGGAGAGAATGAAAAACCGACGGTGAACGATATTCTCGACCTGCTGTCAAGCGACCGCCTTTTCGCTTTGGTAAAGCTGCGCCAAATTTCCCTCGGAGATGAGGTCGAACTGGAGCTGATGTGCCCGAATGCATCGTGCCGGATGACCAACTATGTGACGGTCAATTTGGAGGATCTCAAAGTCACTCCTAACGCTGATGAGCGTGAGTTCGAATTCAAACTGCCAGGTTCCAAGAAAGCGGTTCGTTTCGGATTCCTCGATGGCCATAAGGAAAAGCGTCTTGCCGCATTGCGTGAGCCGAACATCTCATCGGCCATGATGATTCGGCTCATCGATATTGACGGAAAAGCCCCCAGCAAGAAATCCCTCGCTGAAATGTCCATGCGTGACCGCAGTGCCCTGCGACAGGAAATGGCCCGGGTGGATGCCGGTATCGATACGACAGTCGAAGTCGACTGCGATGGCTGCGGCACCCGGATTAGAACACGTCTCGAGGCCGAACCGGCTTTTTTATTTCCAGGAGTTCGCTTGTAAGCGACAGCTTCTTTCTCGCCTATGGCGGGCTCCACTGGAGTTATCAGGAAATCCGATCACTGCCGCTCAGGCGCAGGCAACAGTTTGTAGACGCCTTGGAGCGGCAGATTGATTTTGAACGGGAGCAGATGGATAAGCGATGATGAATAACGACCTTGGACTGGGCATTGTCGTATCGATGAAGGATGCGTTCACGCAAAACGCCCAGCGCATTGAAAGTTCGATGACAAGCCTTGACGGAACCGTCGCGGCCGCCAGCGAACGTATGACCAGAAATCTGGATCGTATCCAGAAAGGCGCAATGATGGTGGGAGCCGGTCTTGCGCTCATGGCCGCACCCGTTGCCTTGGTCGCATCCACCGCTGCCACCCAGAAAGCCCTTGGAGAGCTGGCCTCTCTTGGTGTCAAGGACCTCGGAGCCATCGAAGATGCCGCCGAATCGTTCACAAACCAGTGGTCTGGAGCCAACAAGGCCGCATTTATCACGGCCACATACGATGTGAAATCGGCTCTGTCCAATCTCAGTGACGAGGCGGTCGGCGTCTTTACCAACATGGCTGGTCTCACGGCGAAAGCCACCAAAGCGACCACACAGGAGATGGTCGGCACCTTCACCACGGCTTACGGCATCTTCAAACCCATCATGGCGGATATGACCGACATGGAGTGGGCGACCGCCTTTTCCGGAGCCATGGCCCAGACCGTGGCATCTTTCAAGACCAACGGAACTCAGATGGCCGATGCGATCAAGAACATCGGTGCCGTTGCGGCAGCCAACAATGTTCCGCTGCAGGAACAGCTGGCGATCCTCGGTCAGCTGCAAACTACCATGCCGGGCTCAGAGGCCGGAACGCTTTACAAGGCATTTATCATGAAAGCGGCCGAGGCCGGTGATCAGCTTGGGCTGTCGTTTACCGATACAACCGGACGTCTCAAAGGCGTCATTCCCATCCTGCAGGAGATCAAACAACAGTTCCCGGATATGTCTCAGGCTGCGGCTCAGGTCAAACTGAAGAAAGCCTTCGGCTCCGATGAAGCGGTCAAGTTCCTGCTGCAGATGTCCGCCGGAGTGGAATCACTCGAAGGCAGTATCAAGTCAGTCGGCGCGGCCATGAAAACCGGAACGGCGGTAACAAATCAGATGGCCAGTGCCATGAATCAGGATATTGGAGCTCGCTTTGGGTTGATCCTGCAACAAATGTCCAACCTGACCGAGATATTGGGCCGCACGTTGCTACCAGTCGTCACCCCGGTGATGAACAGCATTTCCCGCTTCATTCTGTTTCTTCAGAAGCTGGCCAAGTCCATGCCCGGAGTCACACGGGTAGTCTTGACGCTTTCCATGGCTCTTGGAGCCGTCTTGGTCGTTGCCGGTGCGGTCACTTCGGCAGTCGGACTGGTCGGACTCATGCTTCCGGCGATCAAGGCCGGGTTCATAGCCATCAGCGCAGCCGCCGCAGGTGTCGGCTCCGCTATTGCCACTTACTTTTTGCCGGTTACCGCCGCCATTGCCGGTGTGGTTCTGGCGGTCTATCTGCTGAAACGGGCATGGGAGACAAATTTCGGAGGAATCCGGGATGTCGTGCTTGGGACGTGGAACAAGATCAAACTGGTCTTTGAAGGCGTGAAGACTCTCATCTCATCCCTGAGCGGCTCCACCGGGCAGATGTCGGCCGAGCTTGCAAGCAGACTCAAGTCAGCCGGACTCCTCGGTTTTGCAGTGACCGTCTTCAAGGTTTATTACCGGGTACGGGAATACCTGTCCGGGCTGTGGGAAGCCTTTTCACACGCATTCGGTCGAATCCGGGCTATTCTCGAACCAGCCGTCAAGGCGATGATTTCAGCGTATGCCACCCTCTACAAAGCCATCTTCTCGGTTGTGGAAATATTTGGTATCTCTGCCAATTCAGCTGACGGATCGGCATGGAGAAAGTTCGGTTCAGTGGTCGGAACGGTTGCTGGTGTGCTGCTTCAGGGGCTGGCCTATGCACTCCGCTTCGTGGTCTGGAATATCACGATGGTTGTCAAAGCGCTGGCCATTGTGGTGAGAAGTGTCGTCTGGGTCGGCAAGGTGATCGTCGGCTCGCTGATCTATGCCGCCAAGTTTATCTACAAATTCCTGCTTCCCGTCAGGCTGATTGCTCAGGCTTTTGTGTCCGCCGGAAAGATAATCTACTCGGTCTGGCAGATACTGACCGGAGATGTCTCTCTGCTGGATGGATTGAAGGCGATTGGCAGTGCGGTCTTTGATTTTCTGGCGACACCGTTCCGGTGGGCGCGAGATGTTATCAGTGGGGTCTGGAACTTCATCACCTCAGTTTTTGATGGAATGGTTCGATTCTTTCTGGCTGCCGGTGAGCGGATCGCGAATGTTTTCTTGAACCTGCCGATTGTCAGTACGTTGCGGAATCTCTTTTCGACTGTGAGGAGTTTCTTCTCCGGCGACATGACCTTCTTCGAAGCCGGAAAAAAGATGCTCGTCACGCTTGGTGAGGGCATCTGGTCAGCAGTTAACTATCCATTCCGCATGCTAAAAAATGCTCTTGGCAAGCTTCGCAGCCTGTTGCCGTTCTCCGATGCCAAGGAGGGTCCACTGTCGACCCTTACGGCATCGGGCAAAGCCCTGCTTAAAACACTGGCAGATGGGATGCTTTCGACATTGGCATTGCCTGCAAAAGTGTTCTCCTTCGCGGCTCGTGGAGTTCTGTCTGCACTGTCTGGTGTCTGGAACGGAATCAAAACGGCTGGCCAGACCGCGATGAATCTTCTCTCTGCTCCCTTCAGGACAGCAGGTAATCTCTGGGGTTCACTGGTTGATGGTGCCGGAACGATGGTATCCAAGGCCGGTGGATTGATTAAAGGCGCTTTGAGCAATCTCATCCCGGAATTATCCCTACCGGATTCATGGAGCGGCGTCTGGAACAAACTGTCCGCCGGTGCGGCTGCGGTCAAACAGACATTCACCTCCACCTTCAGCGGGCTGAAAAATATTACCGGCTCCGGGCTTTCTGCTGTTGCCGAAAAAGGAACCGCTCTCTGGAGCCAGGTTAAATCCGGTGTGGGCGGCGTCATTCAGTCGGTGAAACAGAAAGCCTCCGGATTGCTCAGCGGTGCATGGAACAGCATCACTTCTCTGTTTTCCTCTTCACCAGCCCCTGAAGCGAAGGCTGCGCCCCGACTGCAGCCTGCTTCTGCAAAACCATCTGTTGTTCAGCAAAGCGCCGGTCGATTCGCCCTTATTCCGAATCTGGACAAAAAACTGATTCCAACAATGTTCTCTGCCTTGCTCATGCTCACGCCGGTCATGGGTTCCGCATTACCTGTCGTGACCTCGGGATCTGCCGGAGTATCCGACATTACACCGAAAATTCCGGTAAGTAAGCCTCATCAGTTCCCGGACGCCATTACGGCTCCTTCGGTTCCGCCGGTGACCATTACCGGTCAGATTGCACCGTCGATGGGGATGATTCCGGCGCTGAATATTCCGGCAGATGTCAGCGCCTCAGTGAAAATAGCCGGGACCGGTCTGTTGCAGGAAATCAGTGGCGCTCCGGTAATGCAGCCGGAACCGCATCCTACTGAAAAACTGGCAGCGGCAAGAACGAATCCGTTTGTGTCACCGCCTGCAGGTCAACAGGAAGGTCCCGATATGGCCAGCCTGCTGGAGGCCCTGCTGAACAAGCTCGATGCACTTTCGGAAAGGCCCGTGGAGGTTTCCGTGGCCACTCATATCGATGGCCGTCAGGTGGCCGAGGCTGTCTACAAGGACCTCCGGGAACGAAAAATCAGAAACTATGAAACCCTGTGAGGTAACCGATGAAAAGAGTGTTTATTTGCAGCCCCTTTGCCGGGGATATTGAAAGAAACGTTGAAGTGGCCCAAAAGCTATGTCGCATGGCCATGGAGCAAGGCTACGCGCCATTCGCTCCACACCTGCTGTATCCCCGTTTTGTCGATGACCACGATCCGAAAGAACGCTCCGCCGGTATCAGCTGCGGACTTGCTTTCATGGAGACCTGCTCTGAAGTCTGGGCGTTTACCGGAAACGGCATTTCAAAAGGGATGCAGCAGGAGCTGTCCCATGCCAGAGAGATCGGCAAGACGATCGTTGAAATTCATGAGGTCAGATGATGGCTTGGGACAGACAGCCGATAAAAGGATATCTGGTTGATGCCGACACCGGCGATCGACTGGAATTCCAATACAATCCCAACAACATCAGCGACGAAAAATCGACCAGCTACGCCGCCATCAAGATTCCCGGGATGAGTCACCCGCGCTACCAGTATGTGGCCGGTGAACCACGTCGGATCGCTTTCAAGGTCGAATTGTTTAAAGGACCGGTGAAACAGAAGGTCGACTGGCTGCGGTCTCTGCAATATCCCGAACACGCTGGCAGCATGCTCAAAAATGCGCCCCACCGGGTCATTCTCATTTTTGGGGACCTGTATCCCGGCGTTACCTGCATTGTCAGACAAGTAAAGGCCCGCTTTTTCGGACTCTTTGACCAGACCAATCTTGCCCCGCAACGGGCCGAAGTGGATATCACGCTTGAAGAATACGTCGATCAATCGGTCAACTGGTCGGAGGTGCGCTCATGATCGGCAAAGATTCCAGATACGCTAAATGTCTCCGATACAGAGACAGCAATGGTGATTCCCTTGGCATGCGGTTTCCGATCGACACCTCACCAAGATTTGATGACCGCTTTCATACCGTGACCGACGGTGACCGGATCGATCTGCTGGCCCACAGATATCTGGGAGAGCCAAAGCTCTGGTGGATCATCTGTGACTACAACGACATCTTTTTTTCGCTGGAACTGACACCCGGAACAGTTCTTCGAATCCCTTCCGTGGATCACGTCAGCATGCACATTCTCGACTGAGCGCCGACACTCCATCGGCGCTTCCGGTATGTAAGCAGTGAACTGCGAACAGCCGGAGACGTGCATGGAACTCGATACATTCAAACCGACATTTTTGATTCAGATAGAGGGCAAATCGCTCTCAAAGGATATCACTCAGGAGATCACTTCATTTGTCTTCACCGACAATGAAGAGGAACTGGATGTTCTCGAGCTGTCCATCACCAACCGCAATCTGCAGTTTGTGGATGATCCGCTTTTTCAGGAAGGCAACGAGATCATTGCCAGGTTCGGTTATGTGGGCAACCTCTCACCACGCAAGAAAGCCGTCATCAAGGATATTGATTACGATTTCCCTGAAAACGGCGACCCCACCATCCGTATCAAAGCCTACGACAAAGGCTTCAAACTGGCCGGAAAGGAAAACCAGAAGGTCTGGCAGAAACCCGCTCCGGGCATCCTGTATTCCAAGATAGCCGAGCAGATCGCTTCGGCCAATGGCCTCAAGCCGGTTGTGACGCCCACCAAGGGCTACCATCTTCGCGTAACCCAGAGCAATCAATCCGATGCCGTCTTTCTCAAAGAGTTGGCGGCAAAAGCCCGTGACCGGGATGGTCAGGGTGTCAGCGGCTACTCCTTTTTCATTCAGGACGATGAGCTTCATTTCCACCCAAGGGAGCTGGAACAGGCTCCGCTGTTGACGCTGGAATATTTCACCGACCGCAAAGGCGTCCTTCGCTCTTTCAGGCCGTCGACCCAATCACAGGGAGCCAAAGGCGCTGGAGTCGAGACCAAGTCTGTCGGTGTCGATCCACGCAAAAAGGATGTGGTCGAACATAAGGCCAACAACGCAACCACCCCCGAGCGGACATCGCTGGGCAAGCAGACTTATCTGGTTGATGGCAATACGGGTGAAGGCAGCTTTAAGGAGCAGGAAACAGGACAGGTCGTCCCAAGCTACGAACGTTCCGAAGCTTTCCACGAAGAACCGGCACAGGAGCCTGCTCAGGATACAGCCGAAGGCAAATTCAGAGAGGCCGAACTCAAACAGGTGGAAGCCACCGCCGCTACCATCGGCATTCCGTCTCTCCGGGCCAAAAAGAACCTCGAAGTGAAAGGCGTGGGCCGGAAGTTTTCCGGCATTTACTACTGCCACTCGGTTCGCCACAGCATCGGGGCATCCGGTTATTCATGTGAAATCAAACTCAAAAAGAATGCCCTTGGCAAAGGTGCCGGAGATAAGTCCGCCCAGGCCAAGGGAAAACCAAACGATAAAGAAGCACCGGCAACACCGCAAAATGAGCCACCGGTAATGGTGACCATCAATGCGGATTCCGGTGCTGTTTCTTAGGAGGAACCATGGGAGATCTGAGTAAAAATTTCAGCCGGTCCGAATTTGCCTGCAAGGGAACCAACTGCTGCGGGCATTCGGCTCCGGTGCATCCCGAATTGATTTCGGCGATTCAGACACTGCGCGATCAATTGAACCTGCCGTTGAGCATCACCAGCGGCTTTCGATGCAACCACCATAATGAATCTGTTGGCGGAGCCGCTCAGAGTTTTCACACATTGGGCATGGCTGCCGATGTCGCCTGCCCGGATGGACTGACAGCCGAAGACCTGGCTCAGGCAGCGGAAAATATACCTGCCTTTCAACAAGGTGGCATCGGCATCTATTCGTCATGGGTTCATCTCGACGTCCGGGCAACCGGGAAAGCGAGGTGGCGCAATGACTGAGTTTCACAAAACCGTTACCGTCAGTTCGGGAATCGGACTGAACGGGCCTTTGCAGATTGAACTGTTGCCCAACGGCCGCAGTGCACGCCTGATCAAAAACTACAAAGTCAGAATCGCTGGAAGCCTGACCATTACCGTGCCTGCCGGATTTGAAACGGATTTTGCATCTGTACCGCGTCTGTTCTGGCGAATTGTGCCGCCATGGGGACGCTATTCTCCGGCGGCCGTAGTGCATGACTTTCTCTATCACACCGGACTGGTGATCCGGGCTGAAGCCGACCGCATCTTTCTCGATCTGATGACCAAGCTCGGTGTTCAGGCATGGAAGCGTCAGCTGATGTATTGGGCTGTCCGTGTGGGTGGCTGGAAGGCTTGGAATGACAGTCGTCGGAGGAAAAACAGCCATGCTTGAGACCTCTGACAAACAGACCGAAGAACGCTATCGCAATCGTTGGTTCGGAAAATACCGGGCTTTTGTCCGGGACAATAACGATCCGGAACGGCTCGGAAGAGTCCGTCTTGAAATTCCTGCCGTGTTGGGTACGGGCCGTGAAAACTGGTCCGACTGGGCAGCTCCCTGTTTTCCCTATGGCGGCAATGATGATTGCGGCATGTTCCTCGTGCCTGAAGAAGGCGCTTCGGTCTGGGCCGAGTTTGAAGGCGGCATTGTTCAGTATCCGATTTGGACCGGAGTCTGGCTGGCCAAGAGCAATCCCGGTGAACAGCCGGAGGAATCCAAGCGCACCTGCAGCAGTGCCTTCTGCCGTGACTGCGAGGACAAGCTGGAGCACCAGAGCAATCCCCACGACAATCTCGAACACCGGAAATACCACGGCCATCCGGAATACTACTGCCCGCGTTTCAGGGTCCTGATGAAGACGGAAACCGGACACACCATTCTGGCCGATGACCGTGATGGTGATGAATTGATGCGCCTGATCGATCGTGCCGGTCAGATCCTCACCATGGAGGCCAAGGTCAAACCTGAAATGCAGAGCGGCAACGCCCTCAGACGCGGTACCAAGGATGCCGAAAAAGGCGACCAGCTCGATATCGCTTCACAGATTGTCGGATCGAAAGCCCGGGTTCAACTCACCGACCTCTGCCGCCAGCAGGTGCTGCTGGAGGCATGGCAGGACAAGGAGAAGATTCACATTCTCTCGTGCGACAAGGGCCGCTCCCGATGGCAGAAGATTCTGATCGATACCACCAAAGGCCGGGAAAAAGTTCACATCTGGGGACTCAACGGCACGCAGGAAATCCTGATCGACTCCACCAAAGGCGCTGAACAGATCCGCCTGACCGACAAAGCCGGACAGGTGGTCAGAATGAACGCGGCTCCGGGAACGGAAAGCATCAGCGCAACCGACAAGGCGGGAAGCCTCATTTTCATGGATGGTGTTGTCGGCAACATCATCATCAAATCGACAAACCAAGTATTGATTAACACATAAGGGAAAGCTGCATGAGTGATTCAAAACAACCCGGGCTGACCGCATCCGAAGAGATGCTCGCCAGAACCTTCGACGCATGGCGCAAGGAATTCCGAGGGATTCTGGAAAACCACCGCCGTGAAATTCAAGACCGGCTGGAGAAGATCGAACGGGAAATCGAAAAGAAATCTGACAAGGAGAATGTCGAGGTGCTGGTTCGCGGCATCAATTCAGACCTGCACCGCCACGCTGAGGAGATTGACCGGCTCCACACCCGGGTCAGCGGCAAGGTGGGTACGGAGACCATGTGGAAAATTGTCGGGCTGACACTGGGAATCGGCACCGCTGTCGGCGGGCTTGTCGGCTATCTGATCAATTTAACCTTGAGGCTGAAACCATGAGCGGACCACAGGCACGTCTCGGAGATGTCAGCAGTCACGGCGGTGTGATCATCACATCGGCCGTTCGAACCATGGTGAATGGAATTCCAGTGGCCCGCATGGGTGACCTGCACGTCTGTCCCATCCCCGGACACGGCGTTACCCCCATAGTGACCGGAAGCATGACCACCATTACCGAAGGCAGCCCCAACGCCAGAATCGGTGACATTACCGCCTGCGGTGCGGTGATTGTGGCAGGCAGCCCGAACACCATAGACAACTGAGGAGCTTTGCATGCCGGAAGAATCAACCATACCGACACATCCATATTGGGACGTTTTCCCCAAACTGATCCGCGTCTCTACTTCTGAATGGCCGCAAACTATTCCGCTTTCCATTCGGGGCTCCGTTGAATCACCGGTTTTTGAGTCCTCCAATAATGATGTGGCCGAAGTGGATGAATCCGGAAATGTGATCTGCGGTATGCAGCCCGGCGCTGCCATTGTCATGGTCTGGCACTCGGAAGCCCGGGACAGTGTTCGTCATGTTCAGGTTGAAGTGTACGGCACGCCAATGGGCGGAGGAGAAATGCCCTCGTGACCGATCAAACCGACATTTCGGCTTATTGGGAAATTTACCCTCAGAGCGTCCGGCTCTCTCTATCTTATTTCGAACAGCGCATCCCTCTTTCTATGCGTGGCAGTGGTTTGACCCCGCAGTTTATTTCATCCAATCAGGCCGTGGCCTATGTTGATGACGATGGCTTTTTGGTCAGTGGAATGCAGGTTGGAAACGCCATGATTATGGCGTGGAGTTCAGATGCCAGGCAGAGCCTTCGTCATCTGAATGTCGAGGTTCGTGATCCCTCATGGTTTGCCAATCATCCCGACTTCCTGCTCGATCTGGGCACCAGTGTTCATTTGGTCGGCTCTGTTGTGGATGCCCTCAACGCCCGGCCGCTTGCAGGCGTCCTGGTAACCATACGGCGCAGTGAAGAAGGCCCGATTGTGGCGCAGCAGATCACCGATGCATCCGGGCAGTATGAAATGGAGCTGTTTGAAGGACTCTATGTCTACGAAGCGAGCATTCCCAACTATATCGATGCCCATGGCCTGCTGAATGTCCTCGAATCCGGAAGCTCCGGCCAGAATATTGTGCTCTCTCCGGAACTCAATGGTCAGGTGGCCCGCATCGTTCTACAGTGGGGACTCAATCCCCGGGATCTTGATTCTCATCTGCGCGGTCCCCGGCCGGGTGGCGGGACATTTCACGTCTATTACTCGACAGATTATGTGGAAGATTGCGGCGAGTTGGATGTGGACGACACGTCATCTTACGGGCCGGAGACCATAACCATGCACCGGCTGGTTGCCGGGACCTATCGCTACAGTGTTCATGACTACACCAACCGGAACTCGAGCACCAGCACGGGGCTGGCCGGATCAGGCGCAACCGTGAAAGTGTTTTATTACGACGGCCGGGAATACACCTTCAATGTGCCCAATCAGCCCGGCACCGTCTGGAATGTATTTGAAATCAACGGAACCACCGGAGCGATCACCGCCCTCAACCAGATGGAGTTTGAATCGAATCCGGGCAACGTAGGAATTTAGGAGAACGCTCATGATTGTCATAGAAGAACCTCAGGCCGGAGCCGTGGTCGAACAGACCGATTCCGGCGAAAACCATTTCATTCTCAGAGATATGGCTATCCAGCTTGCGGGCATCAAAACTGAAATCGCAGGGATGAAAGCCATTATCGAAGCATCTCACAATGCATCGGAAGCACTGAAACAGCAGGCACAGGAAGCGCTGGAAGCACACATTCAGAACACACAGGATTATATGGATCAGGTCACGATCGAGCCACCGCCTGATTTCTATCCCTTTGTGTCACTTCCTGAAGGATGCCAGATCAAAGATTTACCGGACGGAAACCGCCTGTTTACTCTGTCTGACGGCATGATCCTCAAAACCAATGATGATCACTCCATTTCGGTCATTGTCGATGGAGAGCCACACGTCACAGTACCTGGCCCCGGAACATCCGTGGAGGTCAGCCCCGGGCGTGTCTTTGAACTGGTTCCGGAGTGGATTGAAAGGACCGTGGAACAAGCCGGAATCGAGGGACTCCCGATCTCGGCCCAAGTGGAGCAACTTACCGAACATCGCTTCCGAATCGAGCTTGCCCCATACAGACTGCTGCTCGATCAGCAGTTGAAAACACTGTCCGTAATCAATCCCTCCGGTAGCATCGATATCCTTGGCATTACTCGGATTGAAGGAGTTGGTGAAACCATCACGGTTCGTATTCTAGCCGATGGAGCCAACGGCTTCTCCTGTGTGGGTAGTGGTCACGGCGGCTTGATCGAAGGCAACGGCACCATTCATCTCTCTATGAAAAACGGCACCAGTCTGGTTGTCCGTTTTCCGGATTCCAGCTCGGATACAAATGGCGGCTCCACCAGCTGTCAGGGACTCTGTAATCTTGAATGCGAGGAGCGTGACCTATGAACTACGATTTTCTCGGGACAGGGCTGAAATTCCCTTTGAACTTTCAATCCATATCCGGCGGAGCCGAAGTATCGACATCGACCTCCCGGGAGCATGAACATATCCGGGAAAGCATCATTCAGATCCTCGGGACACGGCCCGGCGAGCGATTCATGAACCCTGAGTTCGGCTCGAAACTGAAAGATCTGGTGTTCGAGCAGAATGATGAAGTGCTTAAAGGTCTCATCCGCCATCATGTCATCGATGCGATCCGCCGCTGGGAAAAACGTGTGGTCATTACCGACGTGTCCTTCGACGATTCCGCCCGCAACAAAGACCTCAACCAACTGCCTGTCATCATTTCCTATCGGGTCATCCAGACTCAGGTCGAAGGAAACCTCGTTTACCCGTTCTTCCGGGAACTTCCTTAGACCTCCGACACTTCCAGCCAGCTTCCGGTAAGTAATCGGCGTGTGCGGAGTTTATCGCTCCGCTGAAAAACGACGAACGAACCGGAGGCACAATGGGCCGCGCAAGCATTGAATATATCAACAAGGATTATGAATCGATCCGGCAGGAACTGCTGGCCAAAGTGCCGCTTCTGACGGACCGCTGGACCGATTTCAATCACTCCGACCTTGGAGTCGTTCTGCTGGAACTGTTCTGTGGTGTCGGTGACATGCTGACCTATTACCTCGATGCGCAGGCTGCCGAGGCATTTTTGCCGACAGCCCGTCAGCGTCAGAACGTGATCAATCTCTGCAAGCTCATCGGCTATCAGCTGGATACGCCGGTCTCTTCCACCACCACCATCCGTTTTTTACTGGCCGCACCTCTGGATTTTGATCTGCCGGTTCCAGTGGGTACGGGGTGCCGGGCGCTGCTCGTAGATGGCAAAGCTGATTTTGAAACGGTGGACGATGCCTTCATTCCCCGTGGTGAACTCTCCGTCGATATTCACGCCCGACAGGGAATCCGCAAATCCGAGGAACTGGAAGCCACCGGAAAGCCTTGGCAGCGTTTTCACTTGAGCGGTGTATCCATCGCGCAGGCAACCATCCGTGTTCTTATCGATGATGATACCTGGAGTGAGGTCCGCCATTTTCAGGAAAGCGATGGTGGCAGCCTTCATTTCATGGCCGATACGGACGCCTTGGATATTACCTCCATTCTCTTTGGTGACGGCCAAGCCGGAGCGGTTCCCGCTGCAGGGAAAACCATTTCAGTGAGTTGGCTCGAAAGTCTCGGAGCCAAGGGAAATATCGGACCGGGCCGCATCACGCAGCTTCTGTCAGCGGTCTATCACGATGGCGCTCAAATCCCTTTGACCGTCTCCAATTCGGTGGCTGCTACAGGCGGTTCGTCGCGAGAAACCATTCAACATGCACGCAATCAGGCTCCGGCCGAACTCCGCAGTCTCTGGAAGGCGGTAACGCTTCAGGATTACAAGGCGCTTGCCGAGGGTTATCCGGGCGTAGCCAAAGCCAAGGTGCTCGATACCAACGACTGCCAGAACATCCGTTATTACAACGTTCATCTGGCCATTGCGCCCAATGGCGGCGGCATGCCGTCCGGGCTTCTCAAACGTGAGCTGGCTGAATATCTGGAGCGCCGCAAGGTGATCACCGTCGAGGTGAAGCTGTTCGACCCGGTCTACCGGCTTATTCATATCGATTGTGAAGTGTATGCATGGACGGGTGAAGCCCTCGAGAATGTGCGCAGCCGAATCGAATCAGTTCTGGCGGATTTTTTCGCCTTTGATCAGGTGAACTTCGGTCAGACCATCCATTCTTCCGATCTCATTGCCCTGATCGATGGTGTTCGGGGCGTCAGTCACATTCACCTTTATACACCCCAGCAGGACGTGGAACTCGGGCGTGGTGAAATACCGGTTCTCGGCTCGGTCAATCTCGACATGCGGAGGGCTGAATAGTGGCGGACTGGTTCCAGAACAATCTCATCGATCTCCTGCCACCGCTGTATGAGCACAAGGATGAATGCGGCGACCTTCGCTCTTTGCTTTCACTCCCGGCAGGTACGCTGGATGAGATCAAAGAGGCTATCGATAGATTCCCCGACATCTTTGATGTGGAGCGCTGTGACGAGCGGTTTCTGCCCTTGCTCGCGTATCTGGTCAGCCACCGCTATGACGGCACAGACACGCCGGAAAACCAGCGACGTCTGATTCGTGAGGCGGTTGAAATATACCGGCGCAAAGGAACCATTCCGGCCATAGATCGCAGCCTTGCGTCGATTGGCTGGGAGGGCCAGATCGAAGAAACCTTCCGCAGCGCCCTCCGTTTGAATTCCCGCTCCCGATTGAGCTCGGCAAAACTCCCCGGCAATGTGTTCAGCCTCGGAGTGTATCGGGTTCACAGTCTCAACCTGGCAGAAGGTGTACGAGATGCATTGTCTTTTCATCACCCGGCTGGCACCCGTGCGTTTTTTCTGCAATGGCTGGCCACCTTTCTGGAGATAGGGTTCGATCTGGAATTTCAAAACGCCGCCCATGTCCGCAGTGTGGTTCTTGCTTTTCTCGATGAAACCTTTGTGCTGGGTAGAAGCCGTCTCGGCTCCTGTCGCCATCTGACCAACAAGCAGCGGATATTCAATTACCTGCAGCTGACCAGCACTGTGGAGATGATTCCGGAAATCGACCGGGCCGCCAATAAGGTCTCCCGTTTTCATGGCCGTCAAAACAGGATGCGCCTCAATCACAGGCCGCTCAACGAAAGACGGCTGGTGAATACCTCCATTCGTGAGGACAGGCTGTCCTTCTGTAACCCGATCTATACCGGCCGAGATTACCTCACCGATATTGTCGAATCCGGTTTCAACCTCTCGGCTGATCATCTCAACCGCCGCCGACTCTCCTTTGCCGATGCGGAGACCCTCTATTGCTTCAGACAGAAAGATCTCTTCTCAATTCTTCAGGCTGAAAATTCGGAAGCCCTGCAGAACAGACAGACCTTCGGTTTCAATATCGAAGCGAGAAACCGGAAATGCTTCCAGCTGGGCCGTTCGCCGCTTAATGGTGATGTGGTCATCAATGCGATTCAGGGCGGACACAGTAGTGCTCTGCTCGTTGCCGCTGTCGGATGCAAAGCCGGTGTCACTGAAGCCTCAGACCTGATCAACCGCTGGCGTCGGAGAGGGCCTGTATTCAAGCTCAACGCGAATGTCCTGAACAACCGGACTTTGACCAATGCGAACCTCACCGGAGAACGGGCATCGCTTGAAGTCTATGTGGATACAGGTTCTCTCCAACGCCCACGGATTGTGCCTTTGAGCCTCAACCAACGCGCTCTCAACACGACATCTTTACGCCTCTCCGTGGACCGGACCCGACCGCTCCGCATCGGCCGGATGAAACTCAATCAGGCGGGCTTCCGGTTCACCGAACCGTCCTACCGCTGGCTGTTCCGTCAGCAGGATTTCAGTGAGGCGCAGGAGGCCGCGACAGAGAACGCCGTGAACAAATATCAAGTAACCCAATGGCCTGTTTAAGGAGAGATTATGGCAATTCACTTATACCTCGATGAACAGTTGACCCAGCAGATTTCGGAAGGCGATTTCAGCAATCCGGATGCGGACAACTACAACGGCACGGATGGAGAAATCAAAGACCGGCAGATTTTCGTGGCCAATGAACAGACCATGCTCGCCGCAGCGATTGATGGCAGCCAGACCGACATAGAACTGGCTGAACCGCGCTTTGCCGATGCGGAATACATCGTTATCGGCACCGAGCAGATGCAGATCCTTTCCGGCGGAGGAACCACCGATCTGACCGTGCGTCGCGCCGTGGCCAACACCGTGGCAACATCCCACGCAGCCGATGCACCGGTCTATTCCGGATACGACTATACAGGGCTGGTGGCGGACCCGATCGACGAGTTCGAAACCGACGAATCGGTCTGGTACAAACTCGCGCTCACGCAGGCCGAGCTCGATACCGCCACCCAGAGTGCGCCGCTCAACCTTGGAGCCAAGGCCCACAATCAGACGATCTCTTTCTGGCGTCGCTGCACGGTGCTTTCAGGCACACCCGTCCAGAACAAGATCGATATCAAACTGCGCCTCGCCGGAACAGAAAACCCCGTTTTATAAGGAGTGAACCATGGCTTATCAAAGTATTCAGGGAACTGCCAGCGGCCGATTGGACCTGCTGAACAAGATCAAAGATTTTCTGGTCACAACCGTTGGCTGGACATTGCATGACGACCAGTCCGCCGATGCCCGGCCGTACTATGTGTTCAAATCTGCCGGGGAATCCGGATCGGAAGATATCTATTTGCGTTTTCAGATCGGACAGAGCTCCGGTCGCATTGAAGTGGCCGCTTTCCAGTATTGGGACAACACCACGCAGACCGCTGTCAACGAAGGGTTTTCAAGCAGTTACAACTATCTCCGGGTCGAGGACACCGCCGATTTCATTTACTGGCTGTATGCCGACCTCGATCATGTATTTGTCGTCACCAAGATTGTCTCGACTTATTACGGCCAATACAGCGGTTCCATCAAGCGGTTCTGGTCTTCGGCAGTTGCTATAACCCAGACCGCACTTGTCAATGGGAGCGACGTGGTGGCGCAAGTCAATGACGCGTCGATTTTCACGCCCGATCAGCATTACATCATCAAGGACGACGCCAATATCGAGCGGATCAAAATTACCGCCATCGATACGGCTGCCACGCCCAATACCGTGACCATCGAAACACTCGCCAGCGATTATGCAGCCGGGGCCAAAATCGGCGAGGACCCGCAGCCGGTCATCACCGGTTATTACAACATGCCCGGCACCTTTTACGCCGTGAACAAGTTTGACGGCTGGACTTCCGCCAGCGGACAGCGCGGCCGTTGCGGTGCCGCCCATGGCAACCTGCAAAGCGATACCGATCCGGAACAGCGCTACGGCACCACCATCCTTTTCCCATGGCTGGTCAGCATGAATGGCGCTGACAGCTATCAGGAGCTGCGCGGGGAACTTATCGAAATCTATTCCACCGGCGGAGCCAACGTGGCCTCCGAGGACACCGTTGAAATCGGCTCGGATTCCTATCGGGTGTTCAACCTGTCCGGTGGCGGCTGGTGTGCAATTAAGGAGTAAGGCTCATGGCTGTTGTTAAAGGACAAATCAAAACCACGCTCCAAGTGAAAGGTCAGCGCGTTCCGCAGCCGCTGGCCAATCTCAACAAGGGACAGGCATTCAAGATGACCGGGAGGATTCGCCGTGGCCGTGCATAAGGGAGCAATCATTCGACCGGCCGTTATCCGGGGCATTCGCAGACCCGAATTTCAGGTCAACCTGCCGCCTGTGCAGGGAGCCTGTTTCGATCTGTTCGGCCCCCGAGATCAAAGGCGGACCGTCGTGATTCAGGCGGATGCCTCTATCAGGGCTTCAAACCGGCGCTCATCGATGACCGACCATCAGATCGTCGTGGAGGGCCGCATGGAGCGGGATGCCGATACCTGGCTGGTCATTCCGCAGGCATTTGAACAGCTGGTCTCTGCCGCCGTCCGGGTGACGCATCACCGGCAGGCAATGCTGGATACAGCACTCAGGATTAGCGGTTTCCGTGAATTGACAGCCGATACCGCCCAGCACTTGGAACAGCAGTTTGACCGTTCCGCAGACGCGGGGCTGACCATTTTCAATGTGATTATCAACGAAGAACACGAGATTCAAACATAAGGAGAAGACCATGGCATTGGGACTCATAGTCAAATCAGGCCGTGTATTGACGGCAAAGCTCCTGATGGGACAGGCAGTGGAAGGCATAACCCACTGCGCCATCGGGGATGGAGATGAAACATTCACCGATCCGCAGAATCCGCCCGCGCCGGATATCGAACAGGCGGCCCTGAAAAACGAGCGGGCCAGAAAGCGGTTTTACAAACGCACCTTCCTCAAGGAGGACGCCGAAGGTGCGCTGGTGGTCAACGGAGTCCGCTATCTGGAAACCGGCGAAGAGACCAACACCATCGGCATCTTTTTTCGATTTGACGAGGCCGAAGCCAACGGCATCACCATCCGCGAATACGGTTTTTTCGGCGGCAACGTCGAGTACGTGGCCAGTGTGAGCGGTGATCTGGCCATGGGCGGTGTGTTCCACCAGGACACCAACCCGGTAGGAGAGGTGCTGCGCCCGGGCTACCTGTACGAAGTGAAGAACATTCCAGATTTTAACAAGATTTCCGACACCCGCGTGGAGCTGGTCGGGATCATCAAAATATAACCGGAGGTAAAAGATATGAGTATTTCAAGAGATACATTCGATCCCGCCAAAAACTATAAGCGCATCCGCTATCATCAGGACCGGGATCTGCTCGATTCGGAACTGAACGAACAGCAGGAACTGATCAATCTCGAGCGCCGCAAGATTGCCGACATCCTTTTCAAAGAGGGATCAATTCTAAGCGGTCTCAATGTCACGGTGCAGGATAATGTAATTACCCTGACGCCGGGCATGATCTACATCGACGGCCATGTGGAAGCGGTCGCCGGAGCCACCTTGACCTATGATCCGGCCACCACCAGCGGCGCGGACTATGTCTATGCCGAGTTGCTCAAATACAATTACGGCTACACACAAGACCCGTCGCTGATCAACCCGGCCACCGGAGAGCCCACCGCTGAACGCGAGAAATGGGTTCTGGCTCTGAAAACCACCGACACCACCGGCCTGACACTTCCCAATAACGTTACTGAGCGCAAGGTGGTGCCTATTTACAAATTCGACCGTGAGACCGGTGATGTCACGGCAACGGTGCAGGAAAAATCCAACCTGTATCTGCGCGATCTGCTGGGCACACTGCCCGGCAGCCGGATCACTGTTTCATCCATCACCGAGGATCAGCTCTCCTTTGCCGCCGCTGAAGGGCTCAACTCGCTTTTGCAGAACCTTGCCGAGCGTACCTTCGATCAGGCAGGCAGCTATCTGGTCAGCGGTTTCGACAGCTTTATCGGAACGGTGGATGATACCGATGTCGAGGTGATTACCAATGCGGGCAGAGCCTACATTCAGGGCTTCCGCCATCAGCGGGATCTTCCCACATCCACACTGGTTCCCAAGTCGGTGGCCACCAAATCGGTTCGTGGTGAACAGAAAACCTACAACATCAGTCAGCGCCGTTATCCGGTCAACTCCACGCCACTCAAAGAGACCACTCAGGTGGAAGCCATTGTGGAGATGACCGCCAACGTGACTCGTGGCTCGGTCGGCGGCGGTGAGGATCTGCTCGATCCCAATCCGGTTGTGGATATTCTGGAGGTCAGTCAGGGTGCGACCATTTTTCAGGAAGGCATCGACTGGCAGCAGTCCGGCAACCATGTCGACTGGATCGGTTCCGGAAATGAACCGGCCATCGGAACCACCTATACCGTGCGCTGGACCTATACCAAGCAGATGATCAAAGGCGAGGATTATGTGGATGGCGGCTGGTTTGGTATTACCGCACACCCGGCAGCCGGAACGTATCATTATGTGGTGACTGCTTTTGACGGCTCGGGTGAAACCGCCTTTGATTCCGGCAGTGTTCTTTCGAGAATGACACTGGCCGGAGAGATGAACCGTCTTTCATGGCTGCCGGTCAACGGAGCCAATGGCTATCGGGTCTATCGGGCTACGACCAACGGTTCGCGAACCGATTTTCAGCGCATCAAGGAGCTGGGCAGCGAAGCCATATCCTATATTGATGACGCGGTGGATGAGCCCGTAGCATCCAACCCACCGGCAAGCAGCTCGGCAGCGGTTTCCATGTCCACCACTCAAATCGAGCCGGGCAACCTGAATGTGGTCAACTTCGGTCGCGGAGCGTTGGGGGATGAGCCGGTCAACGGCTCTAACTGCAGTATCGACTATGACTATTACCTCGGCCGCAAGGACATCATTTACGCCACCACCCGGGAGATCAAGCGACTCGAAGGTGCACCGGCGGATTTCCCCAAACTGCCGATCGTTCCGGAGGATACATTGGGCCTGTGCAGTATCGACTGTCCACCCAACTCCACCGATATGACCATCCGCAATTTTGGGCTCACCCGCATCACCATGGATCAGATCCATGACATCATCAAAGATGTGGAGGACCTGAAATACAACGATGCCCAGTATCAGATGAACAACGAGCTGCAGAACCGCGACGCCCAGTCAAAGAAAGGCATTTATTCGGACGATTTTTCCAATACGGCGCAGTCGGATATCTATCACGCCGAATGGGATGCCCGGGTCAATGAGCTGGGCAAGTTTGCTTCTCCAGATCGTTCGGCTATTTCCAATCCGCTCGAAGTGGACATGGGAAACAGCGATGCCAGCTTTTTTGGCAGTCTGGCGCTGCTGCCGGGTTCGGAACAGGTAGTGCTTGAGCAGAATGACTGGTCTGAGGAACGTAATGTCAACCCGTATGCGGTCTTTGAAAAGCCGCCTGCCATGCTGCAGGTCACACCCAATATCGGCCGCCGTGGTCAGACCGGCATTGCTGTGACGGGGATCAATTTCACGCCGGATCGCTCCGGGATTGTTCTGCGCTGTGACGGGCGGGTCATGGCCAGCAATCTGGTCAGCGATGATGCCGGACGTGTAGCGGCCTCCTTCACGGTGCCGACGGAATCCCGCAACGGTAACCGGATTGTCGAGATGACGGATGGCCAGTACACCGCCCGGTCCAGCCTGCAGATCAATGATCCGCTGGTGATCACCCGTATTCAGCGTTTTATCCAGACCAACATCATTACCCGTATCGTCCGCGTGCCGGTGGTGCGTACCGTCTGGAGAACCCGCACCATCTTTGTCCGCCGTGACCCCTTGGCGCAGACCTTCAGCTTCACGGAAAACCGGGTGTTGTCGGCAGTGGGTATTCAGTTCACCCAGCGGGACGCATCCATTCCGGTTACGGTTCAGATTCGAGGCGTTACCACCGGATTGCCCAACGACACCATCTTTGCCGAAAAGGTGATCGCTCCGTCTGAAATCAATCTCGGCGGTGAAACCAAGATCAGCTTCGATGATCCGTTCTATGCGGAAGCCAATACCAGCTATGCGGTGGTCCTGCTGACCAACAGCACCAACTACAAGGTCCGAACGGCCACTCTTGGCAAAACCGGCCGTCAGGGAATCATCACCCGGCAGCCCTATGCTGAAGGTGTGCTTCTGGAAAGCTCCAACGCCGAGACATGGACACCGCTCAACGGTTCCGACCTCACCATGAAACTCTATGGCTATGAGTTCGAAAACGAAGGCACGGTCCAGTTCCAGCCGATCGGCAGTGTGCAGTTCTCCGATCTGAACATCGATGAATACTCGGCCATCCCGGAAGGCACCCATCTGATCTGGGAATACTCCACCGATGGCGGCCAGACATGGGATGCCGTCGTTCCGGCCGAGGAAGAGCGTCTGCCCAATCTGGCCAATGGCGTTTTGGTTCGGGTGCGCTTCAGCACCGGCATGGACAACGACACTCCGGCGCTCAACTTCCGGGATGTCAACCTGATTGGCTACCTCAACAAGACCGCTGGGACCTACCTGACAAGGGAGAACGAACTGACGCAGGGCGTGGAATCCACCAAGGTATACACTCAGATGGATATTCCCAGCGGCACCAGCCTCCAGTGGTTTGCCTCCAATGACGCCGGTGAAACATGGGAAGCCTTGATTATCGATGACACCCGGCCCATCGATGAGGACTGGACCGAATATACGCTGGTCAGAACCTTCAGCGATCCGCAGGGGAGCAAGGTGCGCTACAAGGCGGAGATGACCGGAACCGTATTGACCTATCCGAGGATTCACAACCTCGGTGCAACCTTGAGCTGATGGAGGATCTCAAATGATCGTTAAACGCCGTGGCGGGATGACCGAATTCATCCCGTCTCCACAGGAAAAACGGGAAGGTCTGGTCCGGGATCACTCCTTCAACCTGATCGAAAACCTGCACCACAGGTTGGGCCGATTGGAGGAGGAACTCGGGTTGCCGCTCGATAAGGCCGAAGCCTGTAGCGCCTTTCTGGATAAAATGAAGCAGGATGAAACCCGAAATGCAGCCATTCATAACAGCCTGATTATAGGTGGCAGCCCGGATTCCTGAGCTCATCCAATTCGTGAAGACCAGCCAACGCCCCGGAAGGCCAGCACGCTTCCGGGGTGTTTCTTTTGATGTGTTCGCCTGAATGCCGCCAGATTCGTAACATGTTGAAAATAAAGGTGTTAAATGTCTATTCTTTCTGTTCTTCTACTTGCTTTCTGACGGAATTAAAGCATTCATTCACATGTAAGCTGAAGGCTTAAACATAAGCCCGGCAACGAGTTATTAACCGTAAAACGGAGACTGTGAATGAATTTAAGAGAACTGAGATACGGAATCGAGATCGAGACCGTAAAACGCTCCCGGGAACAGATAGCCTGGGCAATCCACTCGGTGGTCGGTGGCCATGTCAGGCATATCGGCGTACCGGCCAGCTACGACCCATGGGAAGTGGAAGACCTGCGGGGACGCAAATGGAAGGTGGTCAACGATGCCTCTCTGACCAATGTGCCGTCCCACCTGCGGGCGGAGCTGGTGAGTCCGGTACTGACCTATGACGACCTTGAGCAGCTGCAGGAGGTGGCCCGGGCCATCCGCAAGGCCGGTGGAAAAATCAACAGCCAGTGCGGCATCCACATCCACATCGACGCCGAACCCTTTGACGGACGAAAACTGGGCAACCTTGCCAAGGTGGTTTACAAACAGGAGCCGCTTATCCTCCACGCCCTTGGCATCAACAGTGACCGCCTGCGTCGTTACACCAGACCGGTCAGCGACGAGCTGATCCAGAACATCGAACAGCATCGCCCCCGCACCAAGGCCGAGCTGAACCGCATCTGGTACGGTTACCACAACAATCAGCCCCAGCATTACGACAACACCCGCTACCACGGAGTCAATCTGCACAATGTCTGGTATCGGGGCACAGTAGAATTCCGCTGGTTTGAGGCGACCCTGCATGCCGGAAAGGTCAAAGCCTACCTGCAGTTCTGTTTAGGCATCGCCGCCAAGGCGCTCAACGGTCGAGCCGCCTCCAGCCGTAAGCGGGACTTCGATCCGCAAAGCGCCAAGTACGACTTCCGCGTCTTTCTGCTCCACCTCGGCCTGATCGGCGATGAGTTCAAAACCGCCCGATTACATCTGATGAAAAACATGCCCGGTGACGCGGCCTTCAAGAACGGTCGTCCAAAACCGGATGAAACCGAAACCACCATTCAAACCCCTGAGGTTATAACTGACGCCGGGTCTAATCCCGGCCTTTCTGTTTTAGGAGGTGAATCTTGAAGATACTGATCCACTCGACGACACTCGACGGCGAACCGCTGCAGGCTGACGGGATCGCTCTGGAAGGTAAAAATTGTATTGAGCTGGTGGAAATTATGAAGGGCCAGACACCGTTCACCATCGCCGCATCCACCCGTGATTACATGCACGGGGTGCTTGGCCGCATCCAGCCAGACCGAAAACTCCAGCTGCCCGAAGATCCGGAAGCGGCCGCAGCCGAATTTCTTACCCTGCTGGGAAAGCATGGGCTGGTGGAGTTCCTGCCGGATGATGCCTTTATCGACCTGCCACCGAAAGACACCTTTGCCAAGGAGGATGATCTATGTGCGGACAAGTAGGCATCATCTTCGGCAAAAAGCGACGCCGGTCTGCTGAGCGGGAATACCTGAACGAGGTCTTTATCCGCATGTTGCTCTGCAGTGAGGAACGCGGTCCCCACGCCAGTGGAATGGCATGGCTCAACACAGACGGCGACTTCCGGCTTTTCAAACGCCCCATCCGGGCACACCGGCTGGTCAGGGAACCAACCTTCCATGAACTGATGGCCGAAGTGGATAACAGAACTACCATCCTAATGGGACACACCCGCTGGCGCACCCGGGGCAGTGAAACCAACAGCCGCAACAACCATCCCATTCGAACCGGAATTATTGTCGGCACCCACAACGGCACCATCTACAACGCAAACTATCTGTTCCAGCGACTCGGCCTGCCGCGCTACGCCGAAGTGGACAGCGAGCTGCTTTTCAGACTGGCCGACCGCTTCGCGCCCGATGGAACCATCGACGGCAGAGGCTTCCGCAAAGCACTGCGCCTGTGTCGGGGCCAAATGAGCGCCGTGTTGGCCTCGATGCTCGATCCCGAGGCCATTACCGTCCTCAAGGGAAACAAGCCGCTGTCGTTGCGTTACAGCCGCAAACACCGGGCGGTGCTCTACGCCTCGGAACCGGAATACATCGAAGCCGCTCTGGATGATCTGCGTGGCTGGCGGGAGCTGGAAATACCGCCTCTCACCATGTTGACCATCCGCCATGAGAACCTGAAGGAATGGCAGAGCCGTCCCTTTAAATTTGTCTGTCAGGAAAAAAAAGGCACCTTACCCGAAGGAGTGAATGCATGAAGAATACCGAAAACCATCTCCGGCTCTTTGTTTACGGAACCTTGAAACGGGGATTCTGGAACCACGACCGGTTCTGCACCCGGGCTGTCAGCATCGAACCCGCCACCACTTGGGGTAGGCTCTATCATCTACCAGCGGGATTCCCGGCCTTGGAAATCCCGGAGAGCAGCATACTGGCCACCGGCACCGCCGATCCGCTGGCCGATACCCGAACACAGAACATCATCGATCTGCCTAAAAATGCCATGACCCGACCGAAAGGCGACTGGGATCTGGTCCATGGTGAGCTGATGACCTTCGCCAATCCCGGCTTCGACCTGCCGCCCATCGATCGACTGGAGGCATTCAATCCGACCGGACGCTGCGTATATAAGCGGGTTCTGGTGGCGGTTGAGACTGAAAAGCAGATCCGTTCCGTTTGGCTCTTCACCATGCAACCTGCTGAAAAAACAATTCTAAAAAGGATTTTCTCTGCATGGAACGGAGAAAAAATAATGGAAATGTGATTATGTGATAAATTTTTATTTGACATTGGCAGGGTGGGCATATATATTGGGTAATGTAAAAGTGAGTATGTGACGAGGAGATTAAATGAAAGCTCAAGAATACATAAAGGCAAGAGACATTAAGGTTACCCCGCTGGATAATACGAGCGTGGGTCGCCTGTCTATTGATGCGGAGTTTAGGTTTGCCGGGAAACGGGGTGTTGTTGTGTCTCCGAAGCGTGGCTCTGTTTCTGACCGATACCTTTCCCTGCTTTCTGCTGAAGGTGTGTCCTTTGTTGTGGCGGAAGGCGGATCGACTCTATCGTTTTATGAATCATTCCCGAAGGCGGGCGGGCTCTATTCTGTTCGTGCGTTGAAGCCAGCCAAATCAAAGCCATTCCCATCGCAGGAGCTGTTTGAATACCTGTCATCTCTTCTGCGTCAAGTCGTGAAAAAGCGAGAGTCCGCTAATGTTCTTTTGTCGAATTTTATCATTGCCAGAATCGCCGATGAGCAATCCGCTAATGATGATGCATGGATGTGCTCAATTGCCGGAACCGTTGACGAGTGTTCGGATTTTATATCGAGAATCAAAGGAAAACTAAAAGACGCAGAGATCAACGCAGAAGGTGTTTTGAAACTATGTGCGGTTCTTGCGGGCTTCAGGCTGACTCCATTAACACCTGAAGAGTCTGCCCAGCTGATCGATTGGGTGGCGCGTGCCAGCGATGATAAAAAATGTATTCACGGATTGCCTCTGGCCTTGGCTCCGGTTTTTCAGGCAATTGGTGAAAAAGCTGCTGGCTCAACGTCTCTTGTTACATCTGCGGTAGGTGCTCAGTTCTCCGTTCTTTCCGGTACAAACAGCGATGAACTGGTTCTGGAAAATGGAAATCAGGAGATTCTGTCCTTATTGCAGGTTCTGTATCCTAAAACAGCCTTTATTGGTGACGGCTATCTTGAAAGCAAGCCTACCAAGAAAAAGACGGCTGTTGTTTTGATTCCGCCGTTCGGCAGATCAATGCAATTGAAAAAGGAAACCGCAATAACCAGTTCCTTTTTTAAAGGCAATCCAGCTTCAAAGAAATACCCCGCTGAATATCTATATACCTTTAAGGCAATCGAACAGTGCAAGTCAAAAGGTATCATCACAGTTGTATTGCCGGAAGGAATCTTGTCCGGAACAAGCCACAAGGCTTTCCGGGATTGGTTGTTGGATACCGTGCAGGTCCTTGGCGTTGTAAGCTTGCCAGCAGGATTTTGTTTTTCTGGTACAGGCATACGATGCTCTGTTCTGTTCATGAAAAAGGCTGAACAGCTCCCCCCCGACTATTCAATTTCAATGATAGAACTGAGGCAGGAGGATTTTGAAAGCGATGCAATTGCTGGAACGATCGAAAACGTTAAGGCTGTTTTCAAGCTGGAGGATCGCGCATGAGAAGTACCGTGATCCATTTGGAATCGTTTCGTAAAAAAAGCAACCGCCTTGATCCTCGATTCTATCTTGGTGAAAAGACGGTAAAAACGATTACGACCGGAAATGACAACAGCTTCATCAAGTTGGGAGATCTGCTTGACTATTTTGCCGACGGTTCACGGCTGACATCATGTGAAACGGGTATTCCAATCTTGCGCCTCAGCAATCTTGATGCATGCGACATCCATTTTTCGGACTTGAAATACGCCTCAATAGACAACGCTGTAAAATGGACCGCAGTAAAGCCTCAGGATGTATTGTTCACTCAGACAGCTGAACCCTTCAGGGCGGCGGTTATGCCCGAGGGTTTTGATGATATTACCGTGTCTTCTGAGATTACGGTCATGCGGCCGAAGCCTGCCGTTGTGCCTGAATATCTGGCGGCAATACTGTCCACTCCGAGTATGGGCAAGATTTTGAAAGATCTCGCCTACAGGCGTTCTGCAACAGCCTTAAGGAGGTTACGCCTTAAGGATATCGCCGGAATTCCCATTCCGCTTCCGGGTAGAGAGCTGCAGAACAAAATCAAGACTGCGTATGAAAACGCGGCACGATTGAGCCAGGAGTCGGAAACTGAGCTGTCTCAGATCATACAGGCTGTTTATGCGGAAATTGACCGCAAGACACAGATTCAATCAACCACGCGTCAGTTCGAAATCCGAAAAAAAGAACTGGGCGGCAGATGGGATGTTGCATACTGCGCAAATGAAATGCTTCAAAGGCAGCTATTTGACAGCGGTAGTGTAACTCCGCTTCTTCAGGTGGCCAAGCCGGTTCCATCGACCTTGAAAGGGATCGGTGAAGATGAGCAGGTATGTGCTGTCAAAGCCGAGCATATTAATGAAAACACCATGATGGTTGAAAGCTTTGATCTCTGCCGGTTATCCGACTTATCACCACGAATGAGGCAGCCGTTGAATCCCGGAGATGTATTGATCTGTACAACCGGCAGCGGAGAACAGGTTGCCTATCTGGATGAAAAAACAGGTACCGATGGCTGCAGAATCCTTGGCAGCGCCACATTTACCGCGCTGCGTTTTGTGGAAACCCCAAGATATTTCACTGTTGCCATGACCCATCCCATTGTGCGGGCGCAGTTGAACAGTCTTGCCACAGGAGCCATGCAACGTTTTGTCAGCAAAAAGGATCTCGACGCCTTGCTGGTTCCCAAACTGTCGGTGATCTGGCGGGAAGATTTTGACAGCCGGGTGGCCCGGGCCTTCGAAAGAAGGCGGGAGGCTTTGACCGCAAAAGCCCATGTATTGGAGCAGGCCGAGAAGTTTTTTAGGGAGGAAATGAAGCAATGAGTATTGCATCCCAAATGACAGATTTTCTGAACCGCGAAGGTGCCGCCACACCGGAGGCTATCGCGGATTCCATTCCCGAATTAAGTCAGTGCGGCGGTGCTGAACGCGCCTTGTTATTACTGCGACTGAACCCGCAGTTCGAACGTATAGACAAGGAAGGCACTTCACCTTCTGAACCTTGCGACGGTTTTATGGTGAAGGAAGACGACGTCCCCTATCTGGCCAGCTCCAAATGGACCACACGCGGCAGCGGAATGTCTGATGCGGAAATAGTTCACGATGCGGCGCTGCAATTTTTCAAAACACTGGGAAAACCCGGAGCTCCGATTGCCAATGTGGTGATGGAGGTAACCAGAACCACTGGACTGGACGCACCAAAAGTTAAACAGATTCTTGTGGAGCAGTTTACAACAATGAATACGAATATTTTTAACCGGCCCAACCGGCAGGAGGATAAATAATTATGGCTAAGAAAAAAGAAAATGCACCGGGCAAACTTCGGGGACAGGCCCGGGAGCAACTTGCCGAACTGGGTTACGAAAAACTTATCGAGGACTTTCAGCTTTTCGATCCCTTTGGTGACGGCAGTATGGACGCCAGTGCGGATCTGGTGGCTATGGATGGTGACGAACCGGTGGTTCTCTTTGCCGGGGCAGATCCCGGTGACGCCGCACGGCCTTCCATTCAGGATGATGCCAAATTCAAGGCCGGACTGGGTGCGGATGAAGGCAAGCCGTTCCGCTTTGTATGGGTTTGGGACGGTGACAATAATTTTGTCTTTGATCTGGAAAAAGACGCTCAGATATCGGACCTGCCGCGTAAAGACTTGTGGCGGGAGATTGCCAAGCCGATTTCCGATTCCCGCTCCCGCCTGCTTCAGGATTTGTCTGCTGAGTATCACCGTGGGGACTTCCGGGCGATCCAGCGCAAATTTGACCAGCTGCATGATGCCATCTACTCCCGGGGCGGCGTAAAGCCAACCAATGCGGCCATTGATGAACTGGGCAAGCTCCTGTTCCTCCGCATTCATCTTGAAAAATCACCCCGCTACAAACTTAAAACCGGTGCCGGAAAAGGTAAGCTGTTCTCTGAGATTTACGCTTCTGAATATGTGAAGAAGAATGGGAAAAAGGCCGTTATCGAACTGAAGGATGCATTCAGGGAAATCAACAACCTGACGGAATACAATGCCAAGGATATCACTGGTGAAGTGCACACTATTTTTGCCTATGACGAACCGCTGAAACTCGAAAATCCCGAGATCCTTGCCATGGCTATCGATTCCATGGATCTGCGCGACCGCGATGGTCAGCCTATCCGATTGTCTGTGCCGGACAAGGAACTGGTGGGCAATGGCGAGCAAGCCCGGATGATGAGGGCGCATCTGATCCATGAAGACCTGCTTGGCTGGGCGTTCGATGTATTTCTTCGCGGCAAATATGCCAGTAACGAAGGGTTGGCAACCTATCTGACGCCATCTCAAGTGGTCGAGTGTATGACCCACATGGTTTTTAACGACATCACCGAGTCGGAGCTCTGGGCTCGTAGGGGTGACAAGGAGCAGCAGGAACGCTGGACTCCCGGAAAAGATGAAAAAGATCTGCCTGCCTTCCTGTGTGGCGACATCTGCTGTGGTACCGGTCGGTTTCTGGTTGGGGCCTTGCGGGAAATTAAAAAACGAATTCTTGATGACAAGCATGTGGGTCATAGCGACGCTGATAAGCTGACATGGCTCAGTCAGATGAAACGCCACAGCTTTTTTGGCGCGGATCAGGCCGAAGGGAGCATCCAGAAGGCCAGGATCAACATGCTGCTTTACGGAGAGGATCACAGCCAGCTGCTGAAGGTGGATGATTCCATCACCGATACCCACATCGATAAACTGATGGGAAAATTCGATCTGATCCTGACAAATCCACCCTTCGGGTCAGGGAAGTATGATGATCCGATTGGTATGGCCAAAATGCGCAAAGAAGAACTTGGGCTCGAGCTTGGCTGGAAGTGGAAAGCCGGAGATCGAAGCAAGAAAAAAGAGATGGATAAAGCTGATCCGGCGGTACTCTTTGTGGACCGAAACCTTCAGCTACTGAAGCCGGGTGGACGCCTTCTGATTGTTGTTCCGGATGGCATTCTTTGCAACTCTGGTGATGCCTATATCCGTGAATACATCATGGGCTCGAAAGATGAAGAGACCGGCGAATTCCTTGGGGGAAAAGCCATTCTAAAAGCGGTCGTCAGCCTGCCGACAGAGACCTTTGCCATTTCCGGTACCGGGGCAAAAACCAGCTTTATCTACCTGCAGAAAAAGAAACATGCATCGGAAAAACAGGGTCCTGTCTTTATGGGTGTGGCTGAGCATGTGGGCTATTTGAAAAAGGGAAAAACAGAAATTCCTGATCCTGCGGGGAATGACTTGGTGACAATTGCGGATATTTATACCCATGGGGTTCAGTTATGAATACGAATATATTCAAAATTCTGTCAGAAAAACCAGCTGCTACGATCGTATCTGCCGCTATGATTGATCGTAGAATGGATGCGGGTTGTTTCCAACCAACGTATTTGAAGAATGAAAATAGCTTGCTGAATGGAAGTGTTCCTTCTGCCCGACTTGGTTCACTCTATAGTAAGGGAAATTATGGTTCGCTCCCTGATTCTGTAGATTATGCACCTAATGGTGTTGCTTTGATTAGAGGGACTGACCTTGAGTCAATGACTGTTAATTTATCTGATGCAGTAAGGGTTCCTGAGCATTACTACGATCAGTTTAAAAAGGCGCAAATAAAACCCGGCGACATATTAATGCTTGTTAAGGGAGCATCAATAGACAGAACCGACTCAGCTGCCATGTTTCCTGAGACTGATGATAAGGCAATAGCTAACGGCAGCATTTTTATCATAAAAGCTAAGACAAAAAAAGTTAACAGCAAATATCTTTTCGCCGTAATGACTTCAGAATCATTTCTGCTTCAAAAAAGACGGGGTTCTTCAAATACAGGCGCTCTATATAACGATTTAGATACCATAAAAGCATTTATTGTCCCTTTGCCTGACCAGATGATCCAAGATTACATTGGCCGCAAGGTTGAATTGGCTGATAAATGTCGACACAGTGCAACTAAATTCAAAGCAACAGCTAAAAAACAATTTGAAGAGTCAATTCAGTGGGATGCCAAACTTGAGTTGCCACATTTAAGTCATTGGGTACTACCAGATCTTATGTCAAGTCGTATGGACTTGAATTTTAACTCGCCTCGGAAAATTCAGTTAATCCAGTTTCTGAAAGATGCTTCTATCAAATGCAAACAATTTGATACTCTGGTCGACATATCCGCAATGATTGGCTGGAAAGGACTTACAACTGAACACTATGTAGATGAAGGTCCATGGTTATTGAGAGGCGTTGAATACCGCGATGGATACATAGACTTTGACGCTTTAATTTCTGTTGAACAATATAAGTACGACGAACAGCCTCAAATTCATCTCACCCATAAAGATATTGCCATGACAAAGGATGGCACTATTGGGAAAGCCCTTGTAGTACCGAAACTAAATAAGCCAATGGCGGCAGGTTCTACGATAGCGCGTCTTCGAGTAAAAAATGGGAAAGCCATTAATCCTTACTACCTTGAATTGGTAATCAATCATCCTGTGGTTCAAATCCAAATTCAAAGTTTTGCAACTGGACTGGCTCAACCGCACATAACTCAAGAATGGATTGCTCAGCTAATAATCCCAAGAGTTGAATCTATAGAAGCTGACATTTCAAAACTTGTTGAAAAACATCATTACCTAATGGAAAGGGCTCATAACCTTTCCAAAGAAGCTAAATGTGATGTCGAGTCCCTCATTGAAGGGAAGCTTGATTCCGAAGCCATTATGTCCGGCAAACGCAAAGCCCCGACATGGGAGGATATTGAAAAAGAACTGGAGGGCATTTGAGATGAACACTTGTAGAACAAACGCTTTCGTTAAAACAATAAACCAAGGAGACGAGCAATGAGTAAAAAACGGGTATTCATCAGTTTTGCGATTGAAGACGTAAACCTCAGAGACCTGCTGGTTGGACAGGCAAAAAATGAAAACTCACCGTTCGAGTTTGTGGATATGTCGGTGAAAGATCCATGGGATTATGCATGGAAAACCAACTGTCGCCGTAAAATCAAGGGATGTGACGGCATGCTGATCATCGTCACCAAAAACACAAAAAACGCCGACGGCCAGCTTTGGGAAATCAACTGCGCCGGGGAAGAAGTCGTACCAAGGCTTGGTATTTGGGGTAACTCTTCAAACAAACCAGCCACACTTCCTGCAGAATTAAAGCATGTGAAAATAGTGAACTGGACCTGGCCCAATATTTCAAACTGGCTTGATAGCCTTTAAAAGGAGGTGGGTGTCATGAGAAAAGCATTGATCGTCGGTATCGACAATTACGCCAGTTGCCCACTCTCCGGCTGCGTGAATGACGCAACTGAAATGAAATCTGTTCTGGAACGGAACAGCGATGGTGCCCCTAATTTCAGCGTCAAGCTGATGACATCAAACGATCTCACGATTACCCGCTCAAACCTGAAACAGGAAATCGATAGCTTGTTTGATGGCGATCCTGATATTGCACTTCTTTTTTTCGCCGGACATGGAACCGTCAGCTCTTTTGGCGGGCACATTGTTACTACAGATTTCAAAAAGTACGATGAAGGCGTATCCATGGACGACATCCTCAACCTGGCCAACAAGTCGAAAGCAAAAAACAGGATTATCATTCTGGACTGCTGCTATTCAGGCAACATGGGCTCTCCCAATTTGACTGATGGAAAATATTCCGAACTGGCTGATGGTGTAACCGTTCTAACGGCCTGCCGCTCCACAGAAACTTCCAGCGAACAAAATGGTCAAGGCGTATTTACCTCTCTACTGATTGATGCCCTGCAGGGTGGTTGCTCCGATTTGACGGGCAATATATCTCCCGGCAGTGTGTACGCTTATGTTGATCGTGCATTGGGACCATGGGCTCAGCGTCCTGTCTTCAAGACAAACGTTTCCCGTTTCGTTTCCTTGAGAAATGTAGCGCCACCGATCGAAACAGCGATCCTCAGAAACATTACAAAGTATTTCGCTTCGCCTTATGACGACTATAAGCTCGACCCGTCATTCGAAGATACAGAAAAAACAGCCAAACCTACAAATGTAAAAATATTCAAAGAGCTGCAAAAAATGGAAAGCGTTGGTTTGGCAAAACCTGTGGGCGAAGAGCACATGTATTATGCGGCATTAAACAGCAAGTCGTGCAAATTGACAGCCTTGGGGATGCAATATTGGAACTTGGTAACTTCTGGGAATATTTGATTTGGGAAGATTTGATATGAACCTGAGCAACCTAAAGTCAGCGCAAAACCTCATCAACCACCTCATTACGTGGGGCGAGGTAACCCGTTTTGAACTGGACGGCGTTACCGGTGCTCAGGACTGGATTACCGCCCTTGAAAATGCGGGAGTTCTGCATACGACGGCCACGGATATCTGGAGCCTTTCACCCGAACTCTGGAGCCTGCTACGGGAAGATGCAGAAAAGGCGCTTCGTAACGCTTTATTTCAAGTCCCAGAATATCGCGACTATCTGATTTCCATTCTTGCCGAAGGTGCCGCTTCCGCCGCCAAGCAGGGACTGCATGATGAGGTTGAAAAATGGTCCGGCAATGAGCTGCTGCCGTTTCTTTCATCCATAAACCGGATGCTGAACCAAATCGAGGCCGATGGGAAACGGATCATCGACCAGAAAGCGGATCAGATACCATCACTGTTTGCGTCTCTTCCCGAAAGGCAGACCAACTGGGATAACTGGAATCAATCCTTACTGGGCCGGACTGCCCGCCCCCAGGACCTTTTTGATTTTGTTCTTAAGCGCTTTGTGCCCTATGCCAAGGCCAATCCGTGCAACGCTCATGGTCGCACCCCGGCACTTCTGCCGATCCTTCCCTTGGTTGACGCTGACGGCAATGCGCAGTTCATGAATCTGGTTCCCGCACCATGGAATATCACACGAGCTGATATTCAAAGCGGCATCGCACTCTTCGACGAGCATGGAAAATCGATGTGTGATTTGGGAACTGCGGAAAGTGCCCGGAATGCTCTGCAGGATGCCTTGATTGAGCAGCCTTTTTATAAAGCGGTGACCCAGCTTGCGATTAATCATTACCGGGCAAAGACGGCATCAAAACCATGTTTTGAATTGGTAGTAAAGCCCGGGGCTGGTTTGTCCGGCGTGGAGCTTTTTTACGAAACCAGAAAAATTGGTCTGCTAAAAGAAAGGTTGCCGCTGCTGGTTCAATGCCAGGAGTGCTTTGCAGCAAGACCACTGGATGAGAGCCAAGTCGAAAATATGATGGAGAACCTGCTGGCTCTGGACATTCTGGACCAGTCTGATGACAACCTCGTACTTCATGAAGATTTCCAGTCAACTTTGATGGCAGGCAGGCTTCGATCGGTTTTTCGTCCCGGCAAGTCTCTGCAGGACCGCATGATTGAAGCGGTCAGAAAGCATTTGCAACAAACTCAACCGCAGGAGGTGATTACGTGAATCAAATAAAAGACACCTCCTCGAAGGTAGCATTACCAAAATTATTTCTGTGGAATGACCCGACAAGGTATCAGGAGTATCCCGAGGCCCTCGCCCGGGCAGAAGAAGGCCGTATTTATACGCGACAGGAGATTGAACAGGAGCTGTTCGATATCACGCCGACCCTGACCTTTAAGAAAGATGGTAAACCTCGAGGACGTGGAACGGATGGTATTGTCAACGCTATGGGCTTCGAGCGTTTCGGCCAGAGGCTGTGCGTAAACGGGCTCGACTTGATCCGAAAAACGGATGAAGGATTTGTGGTTTCTGAAGCAGGCTTAGAACTGGGAAAATCCTATAAGAATGACGCTGATGCCGATGGATGGCTTCATTTGCTGGCAAGAAATCTTCTGCTCAGGGAACCAAGAACACGACTGCTGGTTGGGCTGATGCTCAAGGGATGGCTGCTGCAGGTGGACGTGTTCAATAAATTTCCTAAGAGCCAGATGTCTTTTATCGGGCCGGATAAAGCCAGATTGGATATCACCTCCAAGGACTGCCAGCACTTCAATAGCCTGCTTTCTGAATATGCCGAGTTGGCACTGGGACCCTTATGGATTTCGGAGCTGTCGGAACACGGCTTGAGCCTGCCTGTTGAATGGTGCGGCATACGTGTCGACCAGCCTTCAGTAAAAGATCTCACAGCAGCCATTAAGAAGAGCTTTGGTCTGCTTTTCTATATCGAAATTTTCAGTGAAGAAGGCAATGGCTGGACCGTTGATACAGAGTCTGCTGGCCGGGTGCTTGGCCATGACGTTCTTGAATCATTCGGGGTATCCGTTACAGGCGACGAGCAAGGTAGGTCAATGGATGATCTCTTCGTTGAGGCTTTGCAGCAAACCAAGGACAGCGAAGGATACACCATTGCCAGTGCCCTTGCGGACAAATTCGGCGAGCTGTGTCGGACGCCTGTTGAAGAGCGGGAGGATGCTCTGGACCGGTTTGCCCGTAAGGCCATGTATGACGACCGTCTGGTCATTGAATCCTATCACACTGGCCAGCCCCGCATGGGACGCGGCCTGTTTGGTGATAGTAACTGCCGTCGATTGAAAATTGAATTTACACCGTCCGCAAGAGGGACGGTTATCGGGATTAAAACGAATAACAACCTCGCGGAGGAACAGTAAAATGATTATGAAACCTTGGGCAGCAAAAGGAGTCGCGCTTTATCCACCCAGCTTCTGCATGGTTGGACAAAATCAGGTATTTAACGCTCTGCACCAGTTCCGGCGTTCGTTCTGGGATGGTCAAGCTCATGATATTGCAGGATTTTTCGTGGCATTTGGAGACTGGGGTCTTGGTAAGACCCGTCTTGGCTACGAGCTTATTGGCGAGGCAACCGGACAGATTGACGAGTGGCTGTTGAATGAACACGAATATGTGGTCGCTCCTTATAACCGAAAAGAAAAAAAAGCACGGGTGCTCGAACCAGCCCTGAACGATGGCGTCCTGCCGGTCTATATCCGCTACAGTTCCGTATGTGATGATGAGCTTGATGCCCCGACCTGGGTTGCCCGGCTCACCATTGAATCCCTTCGGCAGACTCTTGAATGTGATGTGAAATCCGGAGGAGTCAAAGCACTTTACACGGATATCACCAATGCCCTCCATGCCAAGGGCATTCCGCTTGATCAGCTGACTGCCTGCGTGAAAAACAAACAGCTGGATTATTCCGCAAGACTCGATGCCGCGATGGAGATTCTCAAGCCCAAGGGGATCAAACATCTCTGGATAATCGTGGACGAAGTTGAAACTCCCGGTGACCTTAAACGGGGTCTTCGTGATGACAGACCGTCCAACATTGATGATGAATACCTGCTGATGGTCTCCGAGGTTATCAAGCACGAAAACTGGCGCAGTCAGCACCCGTATGTGAATTTCCTTCTACTTTGCTCTCTGGGTATGAGGGACCAAATTCAGATTGGCCCGAATTTACGCCGTGCCAGCAGCGTAACTATTGAACCGAATCAGGTTACCGATGTGAGCCGCTATGTGAATCACATCAAGGAATCGTTGGCCGATCCGACCTCTGTTGAATATCCGGCAGGTACCTTGGAAGCAGCCTTCTTGTCAGCCAACAGAAACTTCGGCTGGTTAAACGTCATTATGTCATCGGTACATGAGACCTATGCCAGACACAAAGAGCGAAACGAAGATATCAATTCGTGGGCACTGATTAAGGATTTTGCCAAAACAGATGCCCGGGCTGTCAACATTTTCAACGATAATGCCGCCATGCCTTTGATCGGAAAGATCAAAGATGTGCCTCAGGAAACTGTGGAGCGTATTGTTTACGGCCAGCTTCCCGTTGGCGTGGGCGGCACATCTTCGGCCAATATCTCCCCGGCCATTGCCGAAACGCTGCTTGAGCATGAAATCGCGGGACGAGGGAAAACATTCGCTGAGCTGGGCATGGTGCATATCGATGCGTCAACACTCGCCAGTGAGTTGATCCGGCCTGAATACGGTTTCAAGCCGGTGGAAGGCAAATCCGATACCTACTTTACTTCCACATGCCAGCTGTCTGTGGTCGGGTTGCTGGAAGCGTTGAAGGCTTTTTCGGTTACGGCGGGAAGCAACGATTCCTCGGAAATTGTCATTTACACCGATCTTGAACAATGGGGTGAACAGCTGACAGCCCTTTACCCGAGAGATGGAATTGAGTTTGCCGCAGAAGCTCTGCACAGGATTTTCCTGAGCCCGGATTACAGAGTGGAAGACAGTCATTTTATCGGTATGGCATTCCGTCTGTGGAAGGAATTTAATAAACTGCTCAATGCGAATACTGAAAGTGTCCGTTTCTTCAAGGATGGGCGCTTTGAGCAGAAGCTGGAAGACTATGTAAAAGAGGTATCGACCTCGAAAAACAAACGGACTGCAGCCACATGTCTTGGTTTGGCAAAGCTGTTGGATGAATCCTTGGAAAATGCATCAACCGTCCAAGCACTCTCCGGCATTTCTCATCATGTGTTCACTTCACGATTCACGTCTCCGTCCGTGGATGGGTTCCGGGTGACACCGGACGGAAAGCTGACAATTGTTTATTGTCTCGACTCCGACGAGACCATCAGAAAGCTGAGCACATACCTTGGCACCGAGCGGGTGCATCCGATTATCGTGTTATTTCCTGCATCCGCAGACTATGCAGCCTTTGAAGAGCAACTTGATAAATATCCGATTCTGAAGAGATGCGTGCTGACCTCTCGCCTTGTGGTTCAGGAAGAAGATTTCCTGATTAAATATTCTGCCCGGGGATCTGTATTCGAACCACAGGAAGCAAGGCTCAGCAAAGTCGCCAATGGTCTGCTGAAGTCCTATCAGGATGAATGGGTTTCAAAGGCCAGAAACTGGGCAAACAGAATCAGGCAGGACGGTTATCTGATCGCTCCAATCTGGAGCAAGGCAAAAGGCATTCCGGTTGCGGATTTTGCCAAGGGCTACCGCTATATGCTTGCAACGAACAACTCGCTGGATGCTGCCCATGAGAATCATGCTGGCCCATTAAGTGATGTGGAGTTTGAAAACTGCAAGCAGGCTGCCAAAAAGAATACCAACCCTCCAACCGCATGGAGCTATGGTGATTTGCTGGAAATTCTAACCACGGATCACAATCCGAGAGTGCCCCGGTGTTTCTTTTCAATTTTGCGTGAACTGAAAACACAGACTGCGGCGAATAAGCTGGCTAAGAATTTCTTTTTTATTGTGCCTGAAACGGAGTTCAAGCCGGTTCAGCAGATGGAGCAGATCCTTGAGCTGCTGATCGGACTGGGTGTTGTTCGTCAGACCAGCGGGGAGCTTTTCCGTGCAATAGATCAGAATCAGTTGGAAATTCGGCGGGAAGCCGCTTCCAAATGGCTGAAGAACGAGTGTAAGGAAGCCATTAAAAACTGTGAAGGGCTTTTCCCGACTCAGGCAGGAATCCTGTGGAATGCTTCATATCCGGATGCCAGTTTGAAGCTGGAGGATGCCGAGAAGAAAATCAAAGCGATTGATTTTAAGATCCTTACGGCATCTTCTGTCAATTCGTTACAGGAGGATTCGTTTACGGAATTGGTTGCAAATATTCTGCAGATCGAAAACCTGATAATTAAAGTGTGTCCGCTGGAAATCGGCAGCAAAAATGTGGAATTCGAATGTGTAGCAGCCCAAATCGGTCAGTTTGAACGAAAATACAGTACACTTTCGCTCTGGCAGAAGGTCTCTTTCCTGAGTTGGCTTAAAAAGAATTTTCTGTCCAAACGCGAGGAGCTTCTGTCCGAAATCAACCGAATCATCAAGGACAGCAACGAACTCAAATTCGTTTCCGGTAAGCCATTCCCGATCGTTCCGCTGACACTGCCGCTCAAGGCTATCCAGAACGAGCTGGAAAATGCCCTGAAAGGTGTTGGCTCTCCATCCATGACACGCATGGCAACGATTAAGGCTGGTAACTATACCCTGCTAATCGATCAGTATCTTGTGGATTCAAAATACGAGTCAGCCTGGGGGCGGCTATCGGCATTGGGTGATCTTGTCTCACCGGACATGTCCGACAGCTTCCATGTAAGATTTATTACCTTAAGAACTCGCTGGGAATCGGTCATTCAGACATTTGATGCCACTAATAGCGTATGGACGCAGCTTTCCGAATTTACCAAAGATGCACCACAGGAAATCCTTTCTGGTCTCAGCGGGGTCAAGTCTGAGATTCAGAAATACAACGGGATGGTCTCCGGTGGTTTGGAAAGTCAGATTCAATCCCAGTGCGATGATACCGCTGAAGATGAGCTTCTTACCATGCTGAAAGACGAGGTGGACGCATGCGAGTCCAAGCTCCAGCCAATGCAGCAGAAGATCTCCGACAGACTGGATACGATCAAATCCGATTTGAGGAAAATTATCCGCAGCACTCAGCTTCAGGCATTGAACAAGCTGCTTCAGTCTGAAGGCAAAAGCATTATGGAAGAGCCGAATGCCGAGGATACCTATCAGAAAACCAAGATGGCCTATGAATCATTTAATACAAAGGTAATCGCCGATGGTGACAATGTCTTTGAGAAGTCTGGCCAGCCTGTTTCCTTTGAGCTCTGGGTTGATATTTATAAAGGGCTGAATGCCGGGAATTATAGCGAAGACGAGCACCCGGATCATGACGAGGCTATCAAGGCTCTGAAGAAGATGAAACTTATCAGGACAAGATTGGAGCTGCGATGAAAACCTTAATACTCGATATCCAGAAAGATCTGTTTGAGTCATCAGTACTGGAGCAATCAGCCGAAATACAATTCGTATCTGTTGATGAAGCTATCGGTATGAAAGGTTTTCCATGCGTATTGCTGGGCTCCAAGGGGATTGATGACTTTACAGGCACTGCGCGCAAACTGGCGCGGACCAATTATCAAAACGGCACAGGTCTGATTATCATAAATCCGCCGACCGATACCGACATTGGCAATGCCGTTGACGCGCCGGTTTCAATCATTGTGAAAAAACGCAAAGCATCTTCATTTTGCAAACCAATAGGCTTTGACGGTCTGGACGCGGAAAGCAAATATGAAATCTGGTCGGATGGCGCGATTGAGTCGTCGCTGAACTCAGGAGTTATGGGTGTTGACGACAACAAGGGCACCGTCCTGCTCAAATACCAGCCCAAGAACACTTCAGGAGCGGTCTTTATAACCACCTTGAAGTTGCTCTCCTATAGTGGGATGACCAATGAGTCCGACAGAGAATCATTGCTTAAGCTGCTTCTGACATGGGAAAACAAGCAGTCGTTTGTCAATGCGGAAACGACTGAAGATGCTGAATCTCCGGATGAAAGTGTATTGCATTCTGTGGCAATCCTCTCTTTTTCATATGGCAGCAACGACCCAAACAAACTATCGGCCGCTATGTCCCGGTTCTTCACTCTCAATTGCGACGCAGATACTGTCCTGCAGGCCTTAGACCAACTTTCAATTAATCTGAACGCAACAGAGGAAAATTGGACGTCCAAGCTCGAAGAATACATTGATCAGGCCGGACACTACTCGTATGCGCGAGAAATAAAGGAAATACTTGAAGATGAGGAGGCCGATTCATGAAAAGCGTTGAAATGTCACGCGCATTGACAGCTGCCATGAGCCTGCGCCTACCAGGCACCGCTGGCAAATTGGCCAATAAGATGCGCTATGTGGATTCGAAAGGGCCGTTGTTTCATGACGGTGGCCTGATCAGGAATATATCCCAAGGCAAGCACGAGAAAGTCTATGCCGTGGGCATTTCTTCGAAAAGTAAAAGTATGCCTGCCTTGGGTGGATTGCTCTATGGGGCTGCTGCTCTCCGGCATGATCTGGTTGTTGCCAATAATGAGGTCAGTGAAGGTCTGCAGGACAGCCGAGTCGATATCAACGATATGAACTTTCTCGGGGCGTCAGAGCGTCTTGTGTGGAAAGAGTTCATTCTCGTTTATCGACTTCTTTCTGACTTGATGAGCTCAGATACAAAACCTGACATCATTTTTGTGGATATCCCTCTACTGGTTTCCCGGGCGGATCAAAGTGTTTTTCTTGAAGAAGAGGATGTTCAAGAAGACTGGCAGGCCCTACTGAATGTGATGGAGGATTTTTGGCAGCGTCACCTGAATGACTTTTACCCGAACAACCCCGATGGGCCATTCCTTGTCTCTTTGCAAACCAAACGCGACCTGAACAGTGCCGTCCTGAATGCCATTCGCGAAGAGGGGCAATCAGGAAGCCCAGAAGCCATTGATGACAAGATTGTGAATCTTATTCGTGAGGATTGGGGGCAGCTTCGAAGAGTTGGCATCCTGCGATTTCTGAAAGGGACTCTAAAAGCGGGGCGAAGAACTGCTGCGTTCTATTACGAGTCCTTGAGCAAATATATGAAGCGTTTTGAGCCGAAGCTTGTTTCAGAGCACGGCCTCGTTGGATTTCACCTTCAGGTTGGGCTTCGCACTCCTATCTGGAAGGTTGAAACAATTGGCAAGCGCGACAGCTGGACCACGGAGAGCCTCGATAGGCTTGCGGGGCTGATCTCGTACTTAACCATCCATGATAACCCTAAAATGAAACCGCTTCCTCTGTGGTTTGCAGAACAGCTCGTTCGTATGCCGAAGGAAGTTCTAATCAGCTATTTGAAATCAACCCTTGCAATGCTCAAAGACAGAGAGGTTGATCAGACATGGCTTGAAGGTATCGACACAATTCAGGAAGAGGTAGAATAATGAAAAATAATCAAGATAATTTCATCGGTAAATTGGTTGGGAACACGGGGCAACCGGATAAGTTGACGATTGCTCTCAGAAACAGCTTTTCGGCAAGGCGCGGCGAGTTCGTCAGAATTGCACACCAAGAAAGAGAAAGCGATCCGAATATGGACGTGCTGGGACGGATTGTTTCCCTGTCCAGAAACAGCATCCTTTTCAATCCGGCTCTTGGTGAAGGGATTAGTGAGGTCGAGCTTCTGCCGCACTCTAAAATTTCCGGAGAAACAGTGTATGGGACCATTGAGCTGGTTGGCTACAAAGATCCTTATACCGGTGAAATCAGAATTCCTCGCAGACCTCTTAATCCGGGCACTAAGGTTTACAGTGTCGATTATGATTTTTTGACCAAGTTTTATGATTTTTCAGAGGATACCAGCATTCACCTTGGCAATCTCGTGGGGTATGAAAAAGGATCGAATGTCGTCCCTGTATATCTTGATGCCAACACGCTGGTGACCGAACACTTGGCCGTGCTGGCTATGACTGGTTCAGGGAAAAGTTACACCGTTGGCCGAATTATTGAACGTCTTGTCGCCCAGCTAAACGCCTCAGTTGTGGTCTTTGATCCCCATGGGGAATATGGGAAAGCCTTGCGAGGCGGAACTCTAAACTTCAATGACCGGCTTGATTCCGTGGAGGATGTAAGGGACCGGGAGAAGCTCGTTGAAATCCAAACAAGGTTGCAAGCCCTTCAAGATAAGGGCGCTGGCATAACTGTCTTTACGCCTCAACTCAGAAGCTTTACCGAAAAATATGCCGGTAAGAATCAGAACCTGGCCCTGCAGCTGGATCATTTCGATGTGGATGAATTTTCAGGTGTGTTACCGGGTCTCACGGAGCCACAGCAGCGTGTACTCGATGTGGCGCTGAGGTATTGGAAGGAAAATTTTGAAGAGCCTCGGGATATTCAGGAGCTGTTCTCTGTTTTGGACGACCTTGACCGCCTGAAAAATTGGGTTGCTGAATCAGGAAGCCCGGGTGAAGCCAGCGCCCTCAAAGGCGGAAGTGCCAATATTGCCGCCATCCGGTTACGCCGGATGATTAATGAGGCACAAAGCTTTTATACCCGTGCTGCAGGCGACCCCTTCGATGTTTACAAAATGGTCGGAGATGACAACGAACCCTACGGACGCATTTGTATTGTGGATCTTCAAGGACTCTCAAACACCGCAAGACAGGTCATCGTTGCACTGATATCGAGTGAATTAATGAAAGCCGCAGGAGACAAAAACCGTCCGACAAGACCCTCTTTTATCATCTATGAAGAAGGCCACAATTTCGCGCCGAATGGTGAGCCTTGCATATCAAAGAACATTATCAAGCGCATTGCTGCTGAAGGTCGAAAGTTTGGAGTCGGGTTTGCCATCGTAAGTCAGCGGCCCAGCAAACTGGATTCAGATGTAACCAGTCAGTGCAACACGATTGTGGCCATGCGTATTAAAAACCCTGATGACCAACGATTCATACAAAAAACATCTGATTATTTCTCTGCTGCCGACCTTGCCGAGTTGCCGACGCTTTCAACAGGTGAGGCATTGATTTGCGGCCGGGCAATTATCGCTCCGCTGGTAGTAAAGGTTGGGACAAAGGCCCTTGTGCATGGAGGGGAGTCGCCGAAGGTATGTGAACGCTGGGGTAAACCGGAGATTTGATGAAAAGAAGCATAAACATAAGCGAAACAGTTCTTTCTGCCGTCACTGATTATTTTCAGATGACAGAGAACTTTCCTATGCTTTTGCAGTCGGGAATCCCAGACCGAGGTGTGACGATTCATTCGCACTTCTTGACTTATCTGACGAGCTGCGGACAAAAAGCCGGGTATTCAGCAATTACGGAATGCCCGGTGAGTATTAACGAATCATTTCAAGGCATCGGAGAAATTCGTGCAGACTCGGTATGGTTTGATAAATCGGATTTGACACCGAGGGTCGCTTTTGAATTTGAACGATTTGAAAAAGGGGATGAAAAGAAGCTCAAGCAGAAGGTTGAGAACCTGGCCATAACAGCGGCTCTAAGTGAGACTATTGAATTGGCTGTTCTTGTCTACTGGGTTAGGTCAGGTTCCATGCCCAGAAGTATGGATGGTGTGGTTGCCCCATACGGAGCCAGCTTCAGGAGAAATGGGATAGTGGTACCCAAAGCCATGACACCGTTAATGGTAATCAAATGCGTCATGAAAAGCTCTGGAGATACGCAGGATCTTGTGTTTGGAGAATTCCTTCGGGATATGCGTAATGAACGGCACTTATCTGGAGGAAATTATTAATGGGCATTTTCTTTAGAACTAAGAAAAACGAGCTTCTTGGCGACCGGTTTCGACTTATTGAAGAAGTCGGTAAAGGGAGTTTCGGTGAAGTATGGAGGGCTGAACGCTTATCTGACGGGAAACACGTTGCCATCAAAATTCCGAAGGACCAAGAAAAAGGTGAAGAGGTTCTAAGGAAAGAAGCAGATATCGTCAAAGGAATCATCCATCCGAACATTGTACAGGTTTACGCATTTCACAACATAAGCGATTTGTTTTTCATTGAAATGGAATTCATTGATGGCTTTAGCCTTTCAGCAATTTTACAGGGGTCCAATAACGCGTCGAACCTGTCTTTCAAACAGATGCTGGAGTGGCTTGTAAACATACTGGATGGACTTGCTGCCGTACATCAAAGAAACATCTCACATAACGACCTTAAGCCGGAAAATATTCTCATCGCAAAGGGTAGCAACAAAGCAAAAATAACCGACTTTGGCGTCAGCAGAAGGTTTGAGGATGCATGGGTTTGGACCAAACGGCATGGAACGGAAGCTTATATGGCTCCCGAAGTCGCCCTCGAGGGGAAACGCAGTAAGGTTTCGGATATTTATTCGCTTGGGGTTTTGTTATATGAGATGACCACAGGCTCCCTCCCTTACACCAGTCCACACCAACTATTGACCGGTTTGAATATTGCAAAGCCTCGGGAAATCAACACAGACATTCCAGCCGATCTTGAACAGGTAATTTTGAAAGCAATGGCTCGGCGGCCGGAAAAGAGATATCAGAGTGTTGGTGAGTTGCGAGCCGATGTTGACCGGTGTGTAGATTCTTTGTCTGCCAGCAATGTTATCGTAGAATTGCCTTCTCGCGTTACCACAAAACAAGAGTTTCAGCCTCCTTCATCAAGCCCGCTCTATTACCTTGAACTTGCCAAGAAAAAACTTTCCGATGGTGATCATCAGGGTGCTTTGGAAGCCGCTGAAGCTGCAGTTGATCGGAGCGATGAACATCCTCAGTACCTACGGATGCTCGGCGGTATTTGCATTCGTGTAGGCTACAAAAAGAAAGCCATTGCTGCTTATGAACGTTTAATGGGGATCTACGAGCGCGGATACCCAGTTGAAGACCGCCAAAAAGTTGAGACCATAGAACGTCTTGCCTCTCTGTATGTGGATGATCAACGTTACGAAAAAGCCATCCAGATTTACACTTCACTGGTTAAGATAACTGCGAGTTCGTATGCCAAATTCAAACTTGCAATCGCATATGGGCTGGACGGTGATTACCGTCAGGCAATCCAGCTTCTTGAAGAAGTAAGAAATGAAAAACCGGAGGCTTTGGTTGTTTACAACAAGCTGGCATGGGCTCATGCATTAAACGGAGACGATCATCTTGCCCTCAGTTTCTATAACCAATCGTTGGCAATAGATGCGTTTGATCTGTTCAGCCTTTTCCATCTTGGCCAGTACTACCACATCATCGGCGATCGTCGTAGATCAAACGAATATTTCCAGCGGCTCTATAGCGCTGATAAGGTTGGCGATTATTCCGCTCGGGCAAAACAAATAACAGGTGATGACAAATAAAGGAGCGCGTGATGTTTCAAACAGAAATGGCATCGGAAAAAGAGTTTACAGGCTGGAACGAACTGTATGCGTGGGTCGCTGATGAAGAAGAATCCACATCACGAGTCTCAATACAGGGGTTGTTGAAGAATGGTGCTAAATTCCAGGAAGATAAATATTTCGGCAGCTCGGAATACAAACTTGCTTTCACCAAAGAAGGACTAAAAGCGCTCTGCTACAAACTCGGATTTCCTCTGCTTGCAATTGAAATGACAAAAGAAAGTGAGTTGGCCTCAAGAATACTAAACGATCTCCTCAGCCAAGATAATGCGAAAGCACAGCTTTCCAATAGTGAATTTGTGATCAATGAAAAAGGCGGCGACCCATCACATGGGAAAGTCTGTGGAATTGTTTCGAGTAGCTATGTCGGCTACAGCAACAATTCATTCATGCGAGATATTGAAAATGTAATAGGTGAAAATGATTTGTCCTCTGCAGGAAAGCTGACCTTAAAAGAGGCATACTCAATTAACACGAGGCTGCATCTTCGACTTACGAGCACGCACATTTCTGGAACTGTTTCCGGCCGGGGAGGTATCTCTGAAGATAAAACAGAAATAGGTCTTGAATTTTGCAACAGCATGGTTGGTGATGCCGCTGTTTCTATAGATTATTTCCTTCATCGCTTGGTGTGTGCCAATGGACTGGTGTTGCCTGCCGGTCGAAATGGAGCAAGAGTTATTCATTCTGGAAAAGCCAAGAATTTCTTGAGCCGATTAAATAAAGCTTTTGGTGATGTGCTCGCGGGAATGGGTGAAAAAGCAACGTATGTGAAGGAACTCAGCGATATCGAATTTTCTCCGCAAAGGCTGGCTGAGTTGGACCTCAGCAAAATGATTTTTGACATCATCCCGACATCAAAATCCATCGTTATTGATAAGCACAGAAATTTTTTCAATGACTTCATTTTCAGGAAACTAAGCCCGGAGGACAAACTAAAAAGAGAAGAGCTGGCGATAGGTTACTTGCCACTTTGTTTTGCAGGAGAGCTGTCAAAAGCAGTCTTCAATTCCAAATATCGGGACAACGCCTCAATGTTTGATCTGATAAACGTATTTACCGAGCACGCCAAAGAGAAGCAGCCCGCTGAACGAGTGGAAATTCAGAAACGATCTGGTCAGCTCGCTGAATGGGTTGTCAACAATAAGAAAAAGTTTGATTAGATGAACGTTATAGACGCAGCCATACAGATACTGAAGGACGCTGGAAAGCCTCTCCATGCAAAAGAGATCGCCGAGCGGATTATGGAAGCTGGTCTGTGGTCAAGCGATGGCAAAACGCCGGAGGCCACTGTCAGCGCTTGCCTTTACTCGGATATTAAAAAGCATGGAGACCAGTCGACCTTTGTGAAGGTTGCGCCTCAGACGTTCTTTCTTCGGGATACTCAGCTTATTGCTGTTTGCGATGTGAAAGAAGAGATTCCGGCAATGTGTCGTTCAGAGGAGCCTGCTCCTTATGGCGCTACGCCAAAAGGTCAGGTTATGTCTTTTCTTAAGGCAGCAGAGGCTGTTCTTGATTTCTTTGCCAATAAGCAACCGATGCATTACCGGAATATTACTGACAAGGCCATGAATCAGGGCTGGTTGAATACCTCAGGCAAGACTCCCGAAGCAACCATGAACGCTCAATTGGTGACAGAACTCAAACGGGCAAAAGCCAGCGGTGAGCCCGGCCGGTTTGTCCGAACATCACCCGGGTATTACAGCCTCGTCAAATGGATGGGAACCGGCCTGCCGTATCAAATTTCTAAGCACAATCGAGAGATCCGGAAAAAGCTGCTGTCCCAGGTGATGGACCTGAGCCCGGTTCAATTTGAGGAGCTCGTTGGACAGCTGTTGGCTGAGATGGGCTTTGAAAGTATCGAGGTTACCAAGTACGGTGGCGACGGCGGTATTGATGTCCGGGGCACGCTGCTGATCAGCGATGTGGTACGCATAAAGATGGCTGTTCAGGCAAAACGCTGGAAAGGCAACATCCAGAGCCCGACCGTTCAACAGGTACGCGGCAGCCTTGGTGCGCATGAACAGGGATTGATCATGACCACCAGCGACTTCAGCGCCGGAGCCATCAAAGAGGCCAATCAGCCGGATAAAACACCCGTGGGCCTCATGAATGGTGAACAGCTGGTCACGCTTCTGATGGAATACAACATCGGTGTCCGCCGCATGTCACACGACCTTTTCGAGCTGGAGAAATTGCCGATCAATGAAAAAGATAACGATATAGAAGACAAGAGGCCAAAATGAAAAGTAGACTTAAAAACCTTCACAAATACCTGATTGAAAACAGGAAGCACGAAGTTAAAGGCTGGCATGATGCCTATCGTGAATTTTATGGTCAGGTCGGGCAAATCCGTGAACGTATCCAATCTGGGGAAAGTATATCTCAAAGCGATGAGGTTTTTCTGAAGCAGCTCCTCTATGAAAAAAGTAACGGGATTGCTTCTCGCGGCCAGTCTGTTTTGAGCAATGAAAACTTCCAGTCATTCATCAAAGATAAGGACTTCATATCCTCACTTGAGCAGTTCATTCTTTCTCCAACACAAGATGCCTTCAAAAAATTTGAGGACGCGTGGTCTGCCCAAGGCAAGTCCAACAATCCAGTTCTTGTCAATCGTGTGGCGGCAGCCTGCACTCTCGAAGTTTCCACAACAGTTGACTCCGGTAAATTCAATCAGGTCTTCAGCTGGCTTATACGTGAAGGTATTATCCCGGCATATCCTGCAGAAGAAGATCAGGGTTGGTTTTCAAAAAATATTTTCTTGCTGAAGATCATCAAGGATGAGTTTAGCGATGAGCTTCAGGATAATAAAACGGATGAGTTTTATCTGAGCCAGTTTGTTTGGGTGTTGTATGAGAATCTGTCCAATCCATTCAGCCTGAAAAAGCAGATCGTTAAATACGGTGCTCCCGGCACGGGGAAAACATACCAAGCTCGCCAGCAGACCTCTCTTTTGTTTGATATCTGGAAAGAGGAGTTTGCTCCAAACAGCAGCCTAACTCATGGAAGCCAGATTGCGCTGGTACAATTTCATCCGTCTTTCAGCTATGAAGATTTTATGGAGGGCTTACGCCCCGTTTTGGATGGCAATGGAGCCGCACAGCTGACGTTGCAGAATGGCGTTTTTAAGGAATTTTGCCGAAACGCCGGAAAGTGGGAAATTGATGTTTGCGGTCTTGGTCTTAATTGGGACTGGGAATCAATTACGATCGAAGAGATTCGTCCCCATAGAGAAAAATTATCAGGTGCTCACTGGGACTGCATCTTCGAAATCTCAGACTCGTCCAAGCTGGTATCCGATGCAGTGCCACCATTCTTCTTCATAATCGATGAAGTTAACCGAGCCGAGTTGTCTCGTGTTTTCGGGGAACTGATGTATTGCCTGGAATATCGTGGCGTTACTGGCAGCGTCAAAACCCAGTATGCCAATTTGAATAACGAGCACACTGGCATGCTTCAAACCGATCAGGGGTATCTGTTTTTCATTCCAACAAACATCTATTTGATCGGAACGATGAACACCATTGACCGAAGCGTGGAAAGTTTCGACTTTGCTCTTCGGCGTAGGTTTCGCTGGGAAGAAGTAACTCCGGATACAGGGCTGTTGAGGTATCACCTGAACCAGTTCTGCAAAACATGGGTTCCTCTTGCGGACAACCTTGAACGGCTGAACATCCAGATAGCCAAGGAACCTTTATTAGGCCACGATTATCAAATTGGGCATGCCTATTTGATGAATTTGAAGTACGCGACCAGCCTTACAGTCGCGGAAGTAAGAGAGCGAGTTTGGGATGACTGCATCCGGCCTTTACTGCAGGAATACCTGCGCGGTACCGGCAAAGAAGCTGAGCTCATCGGTTCTTTTGGAAAGGCATTCGGGGTTTAAATCGTGTGGCTGTTCGACATCATAAAGAGCGGAACTCTGGTAGATAACCAGTCTTATTTGGTTAATCATGGCATCTTGACCAATAGGCGTTTGAGTGAATCCGTCACCCTCAGCACCAAATCAAAAGGCCAGTGGACTTATCCTCATAACGATGAGTCCGCTATTTGGCATTTTCTGAATTCGGTTTCTCGTGATGTCGAAAAAACGCTGAATGACAATATTGCCGATGCCCTCATCCTTTTTAATGATGAAGATTACGAACACAATACCGATGGCGGATTTATAGGTGTAACCGGTACTGATGCCAGAAACTTCACCCTCAACACTGGGAATCTGATTGGATTTGTTAAACGTGGAGATTATTCCCTGAAAATCAGCTCCCGGTTTGGTGACGCTTTCCTGCAGTATATCATTGCCGATGCCGACGGGTTTCTTGAACTGGAAAATATTGGTGGGGAAAGTCACGGTGACGGTTATGAGTGGCTTCTTGCATATCTTTGGAATATCAAATTCAAGCGGGCTTATCGGCTGGGGTTACCCAAGACCTATATAACAAAGAATGATCGAATTTCCCGCGTTCGCGGAACGATTGATGCGGTCGACTACTTCCGGAACAACACCTCCGGGAAATATTTGTGTTCCTATCGTGAACACAGCTATGACAGCCCAGCGACCTCACTTTTTATCAAAGCCTATGAGGCGGTTGAGCACTACTCTTTCTGCCAGCGCACGAGGAATGTCTACAATTCGTTTCTTACAGCCAATCAGGGTGTGAAAAGATCCCGTCAGGAAATACTGAAAACTCCATATTTTACCAATCCCTTCTACAACGATTATAACGTGCTGATAGATTTATCGAAGCAAGTCATCAGTCAGCAAGGCTCTGATTTTCACTCCCGGCACGAGTCCAGTGCATTCTTTTTCGATATATCGATGCTCTTCGAATATTTCATCCGGAAGCTTATCAAAAGAGATGGGGTACGCTTGCTTAGCAAATTTGAGCAACGCTATGAAATCCCAGCCGGGGCTCTCGGGAGTTACATGCGTAAACTTGAACCTGACCTTGTCTTTGAGAGCGATGGTGGCCTTTACGTCTTTGATGTGAAGTATAAATCCTTTGATCCTCAATTCGGGGTCAAGCGCGAGGACCTTTTCCAGCTGCACACTTACATAGGCCAGTATGGGAATGGAGCCTCGGTAAATGGGTGTGGCTTTGTTTACCCGATATCTGAAGACAGGTGGACCGCACTCAATCTGGATAAATCACAAGGGCTAATTTCAGATGTAATCCGGCAGCAGGGACAAGACATTCCGTTCCATGTCCTTTTTCTAAAAATTCCCGACAATACATCTCTTGATTTTAATAGGCTCATGAGCGAACAGTGTCGTATGTTCATAGATACTATTCAGTCAAGAATTCTGATCAAGGGGAAGGTTGCAGCATGGGCATAGATAAGAGGGCCAGAGCCCAAGGATGCCTGCTTGGCCAGCTTGCCGGTGATGCACTGGGAAGTCTTGTTGAGTTTCAGTCCCCGGATGAGATCTGGCGGAGCTACCCTGATGGTGTCCGGGAACTGGCGGATGGCGGCACATGGAATACCATTGCTGGCCAGCCGACAGATGATTCAGAGATGGCTCTGTTGCTTGCCCGGATGCTGGTGAAAACAGGTTTGTATGATCCGGAGGCAGCACGCAAGGAATATCAATACTGGCTGGGTTCCGATCCCTTTGACTGCGGCATGACCATTTCCGCCGGTTTGCGTGGTAACCCCAATCTGGACAGTCAGGCCAATGGGGCCATGATGCGGATCAGCCCACTCGGTATTTTCGGAGCCAGATTTGAACTGAATCAGGTGGCTGAATGGGCTATGCAGGATGCGGCGCTCACACATCCGAACCTGATCTGTCAGCAGGCGAACGCGCTATTTGCCATGGGTATTGCCCACGCCATTAAATCCGGCTGTGACAGCAAGGAGCTTTACCAGCGCATCCGGCAGGGGGCGGTCGACATGCCCGTTGAACCCGCTTTGCTGGATACCATCGACAAGGCAGCTGATGAGCGCCCAGCGGACTATGTCCACCAGCAGGGATGGGTATTGATCGCTTTTCAGAATGCCCTGTATCAGCTGCTTCATGCGCCAAGCCTTGAAGAATGTGTTGTTGACACCATCATGCGCGGCGGTGACACCGACACCAACGCGGCCATTTGTGGGGCGCTGCTAGGCGCTGTGTTCGGCCGGGAGGCTATTCCGGCCCAGTGGCTCGACTCCCTGCAAAACTGCCGCCCAGAGGCCGGACATCCGCGAGTACGCCACCCACGTCCGGAATGCTTCTGGCCAGTGGATGTTCTGGAGCTGTCGAAACAACTAATTTCTTACAACATATAAAATGGAGGTCACTATGACTAAAAAAGCAGGTTCACATCATGTAGTCCCAAACGCCGATGGCGGCTGGGATGTCAAGAAAGACGGAGCGACCCGCAGTAGCGGCCACTTCGACAAGAAGCAGGATGCCGTCGATGCCGGGCGCAAGATCAGCCAGAACCAAAGTACTGAGTTTGTTATCCATGGGAAGGATGGAAAGATTCAGAGAAAAGACAGCCACGGAAACGATCCATATCCACCCAAGGGCTAACAACAAGACATGGTTTGTAAAACACACCGCTGGGTATTCAATCGGGAATCGAACCCACGTCCGTTCTCTGTTTCGGGAAAATGTAGAGAATTAAATTTCTCTCGGTGTCCGGCAGCTTGAAGGGTTTTGATGTGTGGTAAAGTATTGAATAAAGGGGGTTTATGGGTGTGATTTAGCTTGGAGGATGAATTGGGGTAAGGCTCTATGTCCTCCACCATTATTGAAGCCCCAACTGTTCTCAGTTGGGGCTTTTTTTCGTCTGATGGCTACAGTTCCCGCGTGTTTGCGCGGGTTCTTGCGGAAACCTGCGGACTT
>Ga0210034_1000133_pt1 | contig 91286 bp, 70 predicted proteins | sample CryGeymeta201505_FD_185466 | JGI IMG/M metagenome (GOLD analysis project Ga0210034, IMG submission 185466) | Groundwater microbial communities from Crystal Geyser aquifers in Utah, USA - Crystal Geyser metaG 2015-05 (SPAdes) (version 2) | ecosystem: Environmental > Aquatic > Deep subsurface >... | reverse complement strand
ATTCTTTCATTGTCTTGAAACCTGTAAATCCAGATTTTTTTATTTGCTCAATATCTTTAAAATCCATTGTAATATTTTGCTGTGTTTATTGGTTCGTGTCGTTTTTTAGCCTGAACGCTAACTCTCAAATATACGCAACTCATCGAAATTTTCAATTTATCATTATTTTTAGGGGCGGTTTTTCCTATTTTTTTTTATAATAATAAGATAGGATTTATTATCAGGAGCAATATAACGTATTTTCTAGATTTCGTTTTTTATGTTGTAACCGTTAACCTTTTTATTTATTCGCACATCGTAACCTTGGTTTAAATAGTTGGTTTTTATCGTAATCTTGTTTGGATTTCTGTTTGTTTTATTAATATTTGATCTTTTATCAATCGACTAAAAAGAACTTTCCTTCTGCTTTTTAGTCTCATTTTAACGGAGATTAGCTTTTTTGTTGATACTACTATATTTCAATCTTGTTTTAATTTTCTTCCATCAATGAGTTAACTATTTATTCATAAATCTAATTTACAACTATTTGGTTGTTTTAACTTCTTATCAATTCGTGTTTGTTCTTCCTTTACCTCATAGGGTATCTATTTTAAATGAAATATGATAATTTATATGTTTTTTTTGGTAGGTTAAAGTCAACCTCTATTACACTAAAAGCATTTATAAATACAATTATTTGCATTATTTCCTATTAAAATAATTTATTTATTTTACAACAAATATTCATAAGTATTTTTTTTAGTAGAGTTTTTGGTTATTTTTTTTTAGATATAAATGCGGATATTTTATAATCTTATATCAGATGCTTTAAATCCGAAAGCTTATGATGTTTGGTTCGATGCTACTTTTGACAAAGTTCACTGTGAGAGCGTCCTATTTTTCAATAAAATTTTAAAATGGATCGTACTTTTAAACGTAGTTTTTATCAGTGAATTCGGCGAATTCGAACCATTTGATCGATGCCAACCGAAAAAACGACTTTCTAGATTGGACTCAACATCAGATCTTTCTAAAACCTACTTTTCAATGACTTTTCTTTTGTGTTAACAATTTCAACACAGGGAAAATAGGCAACATAGTGTTTGTTAAAACCTGGCTATTTTTCAATAGAATTTTATCCCTTACTCAGGAATTACTTGTTAAGCAAAAAACTACTTCAAAACGAAATTCAGATACTTTTCACCTTAATAAAAAGTGTATAGGAATTTTTTATTTCAATATGTTTTAACTCACATTCGGATCTGAGCCTTTTTTGAATTTCCAAAATGCTGTATGTTAGCTGTTGCTTTAAAAACGCACATCAATTTCAATTTCGCAACATAACTGGTTTGATTAGCATTTACACATTTCACCGAGATAATACTTCTTGGTTCTTCAAATCGTGTACGTTCACGGGAAAGACTTAGATTGTATCTTAAACCATTTTTTTCGCATTTTGCGGTGATGAGCAATCACATATCCTCAATAATCCGATGATCAAATACGAACTCCGAATTTGAGTTTTACTGTGAGGTTAAACGCTCTTTAATCACCTATCAACGTCTATTTACAACGGATAAGGTACATCTTGAAATACATACTAAGGCTCCTGTTTCTGTTTTTAGTTCTATAGTCCAGACTTGGGTGGTTTTTCCTTTATGTATTGGTCGTGCTTCACCATAAACCCAACCATTTCGCATCGGACGAATATGATTCGCATTTATTTCGACTCCAACGGCCATTTTAGAACTATCTTCGAGATTTAACCAAGCTCCTATCGATGCTAATGTCTCAGCCAATACAACTGATGCGCCGCCATGAAGTAATCCAAATGGTTGATGTGTTCTTTCATCTACTGGCATTTTTCCTGATACAAGTGCCCTTGATAATTCTGTTAGTTCAATTCCAAGTGCGTGTGCTATGTTTTTGCGACTACTTGAAGTTATCACTTCTACCATAGATTCTAAACCTGCTTCAATTTTCATACTATTAATTCGTTAATTTAGTAAAAGTTTTCTGTGAACTGATTTCAAGACTGATCACAATTCAGAAAAAAGATGCGCAAAATAGTGCACAAAAACTACCCATAGAAGCATTTAATGCCGTTTGAAGCTAAAAGAATCACATTAGAAAAATTTTAATTCGTTTATTCGGAAAAAAATTTGCTTTTTTCATTTGGAAGCGCTTTTATTGGACATCATGACTGCAATTTGATAGATAGTTTTGATTTAAGGACAATATTGAAGTTCTTAACGTCTTGAAATGCCAACAAACGTAATTGATAATTGAATTTTTTTCCAAATTCAGTCTTCATTTTAGGCAAAGATGTTACTTTTAATAGAATTTGTTGAGAATCAAACCTTTTTTTGTCAAATTGATTATATCCTGAAAAATTCAATTGGTACACGTATATGAAATTCTCAAAAAAAACAATTCCACAGTTAATCAACAAAGGCTTACAAAGAAATACTAGTGGTATTGCAATAGGAACAAAAAAAGATGGTTCTTGGACTGAAACAACTGCAAATGAGTTTCAACAAAAAATTCGTCATTTAGCTTTGGCCTTGCATAAACAGGGTCTTAAACACGGCGATAGGGTTTCAATTCATGCAGAAAATAGTTCAGATTGGCTCGTAGCAGATTTAGCAGCCTTATCTATTGGTATTATTGATGTTCCAATCTATGTCACCCAACCAGGTGATCAAATCAAATTTATCTTAGAAGATTCAGGATCTAAGATTTATTTTGTCTCTGGAGATCCCCTTTTTGAAACCAATTCAACATTTATACGATCGGTTAAAACCTTAGATAAAATTGTAAGCTTCACTCCATCTGCACATTCAGATGTAAGTTTATTAGACGATTTGATTCAACAAGGGGCAGCATTAGATGTGGCTGAACCCGAGTTATTTAACTCACTCGTTGCAAAAGTGAATCCAGATGATTTAGCAACATTTATGTACACTTCAGGAACCACAGGAATGCCAAAAGGCGTTATGTTAACTCATGATAATATTGGCTCTAATGTTCAGTCAATAGAAGAATATTTACCGTTTGATGTAGAATCTAACAGACATCAGAAAGTTCTTTCCTTCTTACCCTTGTCACACTCATTTGAACGAGCAATTAGCTACAATTTTATTCACATAGGTTACCCGATTTACTACATCGAAAAAGTTGATGAAATCGTAAAAGATATTCAACATATTAAACCCATTTTCTTTGCAACTGTACCACGATTATTGGAAAAATTACACGCTGGATTTAAAGGCAAAGCCAATGAACAAACAGGAATCAAGAAAAAATTGTTTACTTGGGCCATGAATTTAGCTGAAAACTATGATGTTGAAAAACCAAACGCTCAAGGATTTAAACGAAAAATTGCAGATAAATTAATCTATTCTAAATTGCGTGAAGCATTAGGTGGGAATCTTAATTCTGTGATTAGTGGCGGTGCTGCAATTTCTGGCGAAATTTTAAGTTTTATTAATGCGATTGGTATTTTTTGCTCTCAAGGTTATGGTTTAACGGAGACTTCTCCTGTTCTAACAACCATGAAAAAGTCAGAATTAAGGGCAGGAACAGCTGGTAAGGTATTTCCTGATGTGGAGCTAAAAATAGCGGAAGACGGAGAGATTTTAGCAAAAGGTCCCAATATTATGAAGGGCTATTACAATGCACCTGATAAAACAGCTGAGGTTTTCACTTCAGATGGTTGGTTTTGCACCGGCGATATTGGAAAAATTGATGAACGTGGTTATTTGTTTATCACTGATCGCAAAAAAGCCTTATTTAAACTTTCAACAGGAAAATACGTTGCGCCACAACATCTTGAGAATTTAATTGTAAACTCGATGTTTATTGAGCAAAGTATGGTGTTAGGGAATTCTAGAAAATTTTGCGCAGCTTTGGTTGTTCCTGATTTTCAAAATATTAGAAATTATTTGCAATTACCTTCTGGTACACAGCCTTCCGAAATGCTTAAAAATGATAACGTCTTACAGCTGATTAAAGCTGAAATTGACAAGGCAAATTCACATGTTCCGCACTGGGAGCAAATTAAAAAGTATCATTTACTAGACAGACCTTTCTCTATCGATAGTGGTGAGATGACTCCAACTTTGAAAATTAAGCGTAATGTTGTTTCTGAGTTGTACAAAGATAAGATTGAGCATTTTTATGAGTGAAAATTCTAAATTGTGAACTTTGAATTTTGAATTGAGTCTAGTCATTTCGACTGGAGACTTAATTAATTTTGGATGTTGAATTCTAAATTTTGAATTAAAAAATGTTTTGATGCCTGTAGATTAGCCGAGAATCTAGAATCAAAAGCAAGAAATACGAACGAATCGATGTGGAGATATCTTCTTTACTTATTCTGTTCTTGTTTATACCTTTTTTTTTAAAAATCGAAGATCTCTCGACTTACTCGAGATGACTTTGTTTTTTTGTAATTTTGCTTCATGCTTGATTTTTTAAACGACTTTCGATTTCCAATTCATCTTATTCTTCATGCTTTAATTCCACTTCTTATTAGCATAAAATCAAAATTCTCATTTAAAGTATTTTTGTTGATTTTTGGAACAATGATGGTTGATTTTGATCACCTTTTAGCCACACCATTATTTGATTCCAATCGCTGTAGTATCGGGTTTCATCCTTTGCATAGTTATGCACTTCTGCCTTTATATGGCTTAATGTCGATTTTCCCTTTTGTTCTTACTTTTTTGCCAAAATCTGCTCAAGCTTTTTTTTCAAAAGAAGTTTCTTTTACTTATTTCGGTGATTTTAAGCGAACAACTATGATTTTTTGGATTGGTAATGGATTAGTGGTTCACATGGTTTTAGATTTTTTTGATTGTATTTGGATGCGATTGAGCTGAATTTTTACATTCCTCAATCGTATTGAAGTTCTTTAAGAAATCAGCTTTAAAATCCACCAAGCCCACTTTAACATTCTTCTATCTCTTCTAGATTCTAATTTCTTGGTAAAAGGGGGAATCATTTTCCGAGACCAAACAATTTTTCTCATTTTACAGGCTTGGTCGTTCTTTTCGAAATTTAGCCAAAGTAGATTTCAGAATTTCTTATTTAATTAATTGGAAACCAGACTAAATTAGTCCAAGCTTATACTTTTTTCTCAAATTCGGACTTCGTTTCTTTAAAAAAAACAGTGGTTTTTCACATAAAAACGGGCAACCCGTACCCTTCCTCGATTCGAAGAACCACGAAGTGCTATCTGTGTCCACTATCATTTTACGCAGCAATCACTTTTTCTTTGAATAGATTGGTTCATAGGCTGAGATGCTGGGTCGAAGCTCAGCATGACCAGATAATAGAGATGAACTAAGCTCTTGTTTTCATTAATTATGCTACATAAACCGTTAACAAACTCATTCACTTTACAAAATGTCAAAGTCCGAATTCGAGTTATTTCAGCAAGGTTACTTTTTGATAATTCACTTTGCCGTCAATTTTTATAGCCACAAGATAAACTCCACTTGATACATTTGATGCATCCCAGAATAATTCATGTCTTCCTTGAGAATAAACTACATCACGAATGGAATACACAAGTTGACCTAAAGCATTCATAATTCTTAGAGAAAGCGTAGATGATTTTCCTAATTTAATGGGGAAAATCGTGTTAGGATTAAAAGGATTTGGATAGGCATTACCGATTTTAAAATTCTTCGGTGTAAGTTCTTTTTCAGACTGAATGGAAACAGATGTTTTCGACTGCAATGTATGAGTTTTACTATTATAGACATAACCACGATCTTCTTTTTCGCTTTCGGCAAGAACATGCAGTGTTAGATTTACAAAACTAGCTGCTTTTAATTTACCTCTAGAAATTGCATAATTAGATGAGCTTTTTGATAGGTTTTTATGTGTAGCTGTTTTTGTATCAATCACAATTGTCGAAGGTTCTTTTGCAGTTCCTGACTGAGAAAAATTAAGTAAATCTGGATTTTCACTACTTCTAGAAATCTCGCCACCTTTCAACAGTAAAAAGCCCGTACTTGACGCACTTTCGTACAATCCATGAAATAGAGCTTCTTGTTTGTCCATTCTATTCGATGAATTTCCAACATCAGTAAAACCAATGGATTGAGCAATTATTGATGATTCTGAGCTAATCTGCACCTCAAAATCTGATGGATAAATACTTATGAGTTTCTCAAATTTCAGTTTCTCGTTTTCTATTCCTCCATTAATTATCAATGCGCCTGAATTTTCTTTTTCTGATTCTGAAAATGTAACATCTTCTACGTTTTCTGGTAAATTTTCAAAATCAGGTAAATTTGTTGAGAGATTAAACCTCCACCCTTCTGTCAATCGGTCTAAACGCAGATTGGTGTAGAATAATGGACGATTTTGCTCTCTTTTTAACATCGTTTCTGGCTTTTCCTGAATAAAATAAACCGCTCCATTTCCAATCACTTCAGCAGTATTTCCTTTAATAAACAATCCCGTTTTTTGTTCAATTCCAATTCCCAAAATGGATTTATTTGAAAAATCTTCGACTGCTTTTCCCAATAATCCAATTAAACGACCTAAGCGACCTCTTTGAGTAAAGTGTGTATCAACGAGTGTATTATCTAAAAAACTTAGGAAGTCAGTATGGATTCCTGAGGTTCCTGGCTCAGAATCATCATCTAAATAAGCTGTTTTGGAGTCTGTTAATACGTCACTTGAAATTAAATCTTTGCTTCCACTAAATGAAAAGGCAGAAATGCACATTGCACCTGCGCTCGTTCCTCCTATTGCGCCATTTCTCGAAATAACCAATCGAATATTCGTCTCTAACAAGGTTTCGTTCCATAAATCGTAATTCACTCCTTGATCACCACCTTTCAAGAAAATTACATCGGCGTTTTTAACAGCTCCGATTAGTGATGAATCATTAGCATCTGAACGACTTGAGACTTTGAAATCTGTAGCTTCTACTGTTTTTTCTAGCGTTGTTCCAATCCAAGCAAAGTAATTTCTAAGAAAAGAGTCACTTGTTCCGGTTGAAATTATAGCAACTCGAATAATAGAATCTTGATTTGTATCGCCATTTTCAATCAATTTGCTAAATAATTTGTATGACCAAGCTGATTTTATGCCTTGATCGGATTCAGCCCCACCACCAGCAAGAATGATTGTTCCTTGTGCTTTCAAAGATTGAATAATAATCGTTAGGAAAACGAACATTATTCCGAGTATTTTTGAATTATTCATTTAGTCTGAAATAGATTACGTGGTTAAAGTGAATACTTTTATCAACTTACTAGTGGTATAATAATGGACTAAAATGAAACTATCAATTCATTTTTTAATTTTATTGAATAATTTTTCTCATTATTTTTTGATTAGTCACTTTTGAGCTTGTGTATTTTTGCGTTTTGAATGGTAAAAAGCGGTTGAAAATGCTTATAGGTTGAGTTCAGGATTATAAGTAGCCTAAAAAAATATGACTATCAATAAACTTGAATTCGAAATAATGATACTTCGTGAAATTTTACAATTCTCACTAAATGTGCTTCAAAAGTTCTCAATCAATCAAACGAGATTTTGTCACTTTGCTACTTTTTTTTGTAAACACAGCATTTATCGATTGACCGAGATTCTAGGTCAAGTCCAGAATGATTAAGTACACTCACATCTAAGGTTAATTTGGAAATATCAAATCCAATAAAGTGGGAATAATTCATCTTCTTTTCCTATGTTTAGTTCAGCATGGTTTACCACTTTAAACACCTTCAAGTCCCTGATAATAGGTCTTTCCTAAATTTCTATTTGAGGCTTGTTTAAAGAATTGATACAGGATAAAATCATTCTGTAAGTCTTCCTTAGACGTGTAATTATGCGCCTGTATCAATTGGTAAACTGTGCGCTTTTTTTAAGTTCTTACTTTCTAGCAAATACCTTTCCAAAGCGCTTTATTAAACCTAAGGGACGTACTACTTTAAACTAGTTCTTGTATGGCAATTTCTACTCAGAACTCAGGAAGCTATTAAAATGAAATCTTATAGCTGAAAATGTTTGGCGTTTGTCATTAAATCATTTACTTCTTTAATGAATTTTAAGGTTTTTTCTTTATTTCGAACTGAAAGCTCGGTAGTAATCGCATTAATCGTAACCGAAATAGCTGCAAAGGAATTTGTGAAAAGCATATTTTCACTTTGAACGAATAAATTAATATTCGTAAGTGGGACAATTGGTGCGCTTCTAGCATCTGTTATGGCTATCACTTTTGCGCCTTTTTCCGCAGCTAAACATGCCGCATCCAACGTTGATTTTGAGTAAGGTGGGAATGAAAATAAAACGACAACATCTTTAGAGCCAAGGAACATTACTTGCTCTTCAAATGACAAATGAGAACTAGCCATGCTTCTTGCTAACACAGAAACTTGATTTAATGAATACGCCAAAACCTGACTCATTAAAGCAGAAATACCATGACCATACGTGTAAATACAATTCGATTTTTGAAACAAATCTATAATAGCATTAAAGGATTCGAGACTCAAACTTTCCATAGTTTGGTTGATGTTTTTCACTTCCTGCTGTGCTACTTCATAGATGGTTTCTTTATCAGAATCTGCCAATAAAGGAAAACGCTCCATGTACGAAAATTTGGTTTGAACAGCTGCATGTAATTCATTTCTGAATTCAATAAATCCTTCAAAACCAATACTTTGCGCAAACCGAACAACCGTAGCTTTTGAGGCACCACATTTGTCCCCAATATCAATAACCGATAAAAAAGCAGATTCATTCATATTATTCAGAATGTAATCGGCAACTTTACGTTGATTGCGTGATAATCCTTTGTATTTACTTATAATGAGCGCTTCAATACGCTCGGTAGTCATTTCATTCATAATTCAAAATTAGTTATAACCAATCAAAACTGCTAAGGTTATGAATACTATTCCAATCAAATAAAGCCAAACTAATTTCGGCAATAACCACTTCGCCCAAACGTCCCACTGAATGTGAGCCATTCCAAGAACGCCCATAGTTACTCCAGAAGTTGGAATAATTAAATTGTTGATTCCATCGCCCAATTGAAAAATTAAGACAACGGTTTGACGAGAAATTCCTATTAAATCGCCCAAAGGAGCCATAATTGGAATGGTTAAAGCAGCTTGCCCACTTCCTGATGGAACAATTATGTTTATCATTGCTTGAACTAAAAACATCAAATTGGCTGAAATTTCGGGATTCAAATTTCCGATTAAACCAGATAATTTGAACAAGAGTGTATCAATTGAGTTTGCATCAGATAAAATGATTAAAATGGATTTTGATAATGCGATTACGATTATTGCGCCCAAAACATCGTTCATTCCTCTTTGAAACGCTTTAACGGCTACATCAGCTTTTAATCTTCCTATGATTGCACTAACAATTCCCAAGACTAAAAATAAGCCCGACAATTCTGTAATGTACCAAGCCCAAACATTTACGCCATAAATTAACAAGCCCATTGAGACCATAAATAGTGTAAAAATCAAAGTCTGTTGCCAAGATAAACCAACTTCAGATTCTGTATCTAATTGATTTTCTAGTTGTAGATTATCTGCAGAGTAAATTGAATCAGCATAACGTTTTACTAAAATTATTCCTGTTGCGGTAATACAAAACCAAAGAATAAATCTATATTCTGAGCCCGAAAAAATCGGGATATCGGCCAGTCCTTGAGCAATTCCGACCGTGAATGGATTGTAAATTGCTCCTGCAAAGCCCAAACCTGCTCCCACAAATGGAATTGCAACACCGGTGATTCTATCATAACCTAAAGCTAGAGATAGACTTACAAAAAGAGGAACAAAAACAATGCTTTCTTCTGACATTCCAAATGTTGCACCCATAATGGAAAAAAAAGTCATGAAAAATGGAATGAAATAGGGTCTGCTTTTCGGTTTGTTTTGAAAAAAACGAGCTGATTTTTGAATGATTTTTTTGATGGTTTGGGTTTCATCAATCAGAGAAAACGTGCCTGCGACTATAAGAATGAAAACTATAATTTCAACGGCTGAGGAGTCGAGAAATCCACGAATTGGTGCTAAAATCACATCAGTAAAAGATGCGGGTTCTGAATCTACAACATGATAACTCCCTGGCAATACTACCGTTTTCCCATTCTTTTCTACTCTTTCGAAACTTCCTCCAGGAATAACCCACGTTAAAGCTGCAAATGTCGCCAATAGAAATAGTAACAGAACAATTGTATTTGGTGCTTTAAATGATTTTTTTTCTTTCATGTTAATGGTGGGTTTGTGCTGATTTTTATTTTCTTTTTTGAGCTTCGATTTGGTTTTTATTGAAAATTAATGTCTAAAGTTTTATTAGTGCCGAATGCTCGCCCACATTCAGCCCCCCAGCCCCCTTTAAAGTTCTTGCGTCTTTTTTAGCATTTTTAGACTTTGGTGAAAGGGAGAGTTTGCCCAGCGCTCCGCATTACAAAAATCAAAGCACTAAACCAAAACTCCCCCTTAAGCCAACCAATTACGCCAAAAAGACAAGCCGAACTTGAAGGGGGCTAGGGGGATGTAAATGCATATTTTAATTGCTCATTACTCTCTCATCACTGTTCATTACTTTTCCGTCTTTTTTTGCATTTTAAGACTGTGGTGAAAGGGGGGGAGTTTTGGTTTTGGTTTTGGTTTGGGTTTAGTTTTTGCTTAGTTCTATGTTTTTTATGGTTTTATTTTTCCATTCAAACTTGGAACCGCTTGGAAGTAAATGCATTATGATGTTTTTTGCACCTAACAATGAATCCTTCTTTACAACAACAGAAAACTCTGTTTTTTCCCAAATCAAAACTTGTCCGTCTCCAATTACTTCTACATTTCCGTTTGGTTTAAACCATAATGCAGTTGACTCATCAATACCAGCGACGCTTGAAACGGGTTCATCTAATAAACTTGTTATTAAACGATTTGAGCGTCCTCTTCGGATAAAATGTTGATCTACAATCATTCCTTTTAACAAACCTAAACCTGGTTCCAAAATAGTATTTTGTTTTCTTATTTGGCCAAAATACACTCTTTCACTAATTGGGAAACGTTCATCACCTGTTATCATCCATTCACTTTGAATAGCCGTTCCGGCTGAAGTTCCTGCAATTACAGCACCATTTACATACGCTTTATGAATCGCTGATTTAAGCGCAGTATTTCCGATAAATTGCATTAATCGATTTTGATCTCCACCACTAAACCAAATTCCACCAGCACTTTCAAACTTCTTAATAAGCTCCGTATTTATTGAATCACTTTTTTGAATCAGCATATTTTCAACATTCTTTGCTCCAAATTCTTTAAACATATCACGATGTTCCCATCCAACCGTATCCGGAATTCCTGATGCCATTGGCACAATTAAGAATGGCCCATCTTTCTGCAAAGCAACAATTTGTTTCATTACAGATTCTGGTCTTTTCCCACCTCCAATTAAAACTAAATTCCCTTGTGCGAAACTATTGGAACAAAATAAAATGAAGATTACGATTTTGAGAAGTACATTCATAAAGTAATTATCAAATTTAAAATTAAGTTTATAAGATTTTAGATAAATATACTTAATCAAGAATATATAGGATTTTATTCTTTTTGATGTGATTGATTCTTGATTTTTGGTTTTTGATTTCTTTCTTCTTTTTGCCGAGATTCTGGATCAAGCCCTGAATGACAAAAAAAACTTCGGTCATCCTGAACTTGATTCAGGATCCCCACCAAACTCCGCTTTCTGTGTTTAGAAAACTTTATGTGACATGAATTTCTTTCTTCACTAGGCCGAGATTCTGGGTCAAGCCCCGAATGACATTACCACTGAATTCCAATCCATTTAACTTTTCAGGATTTCAATAGCAAGCCTAAGAACGGATTCGAAATCTTCGTACAACATAAATTCATCGTTTCCGTGTGGATTTTGAGCGCCAATTCCTAAATTAGTGGCTGCCAAACCTTTTTCATTATACACATTGGCGTCGCTTCCGCCCGTGTAACGATTTGGAATAGGAATTAATGAAGCATTTTTCATCGCTTTTTCCAAACGTATTCGCAACGGATGATCAGCTCCAATTAAATAGGGATTAAAATCTTTTGTGGCTTTAAAGTTCATTTCAACGCCATGCTTTTTCGCAATTTGAGAAAAGTGAAGCTTATATTTTTCCAAGAATATTTCAATTTCAGCAATGGATAATGATCGCACTTCGCCTTCAAAAACACATTCTGGAGCGATTACATTGGTTGCGTCTCCGCCTTTTATCAAACCTACATTTGTTGTAATAAACTCTCCCATTCTTCCGAATTCAATAGAGCTAATCATCTCTGAAGCAGCCCTTATGGCACTTCTTCCCATTTCTGGAGCAACCGCACTATGAGCTGCTTTGCCTTTTACACTCACTTCAAATAAATACATTCCTGCGCATTCCGAAATATAATTTCCCGGTCTCATTGCACTATCAAACACATAAAGTGACTCAATTTTATAAGGAAATAAATCAACTTGATATGCTCCTAAAAGACCAATTTCTTCCGCAACGGTAAAGACACAGAAATAATTTATTTCTTCAAGTTTAAACTCAAGCTGATTTTCTAATAAAACAGAGAGAATACTTAACCCTGCTCGGTTATCAACGCCGAGTTGTTGATTTCCATCTGAGCTAACTCTATCACTATGTCGAATTACTTGCACATTCTCGGTTGAACGTGCCGTATCTAAGTGAGCTGTAAAAACAGTTGCCGGTTTTTCTTTATCAAATTGTGGTGGAAAAACGAGGAGATTTCCTGCATTTCCTCCAATTTTTTTGGCAGTGTCATCTTCTAAAACCGTGAATCTACGTTCTAGGAATCGATGAGTTAATATATCGGCAATCTTTCGTTCATTTTTACTGAGCGCTTTAATTGCCGTTAATTCAGAAAATAAATCTAAAAGCTTTTCCAAATTGGAATCGACTTTATGGTGATTTTCATTAATTGCAGAAATACCCATTTCTTCGGTACTAAATGTTGTTGTTTGTGAAATCATACCCAATTAAAACCCTTATTCTTAAAACTCCAATGTAAACGTAATTCGTTGAATCGCAGAAAGATACTTGTGTTCAGAATACGAAAAATCAACTACTGCATTCACGTTTGTTAATTTTATTCGAGTTCCCAGTCCTGCTGCCCAAGATTCTTCTGGATTATTTAAAACATAACCACCTCGAAGAAAAACTTCGCTGAATTGTGTAAGAAAAGCGAGTTCTGAACCAAAACTAATTTGTTCATTATTGTCACTTGGATTCATAATATCGGCGGAAACTAACCAGTAATAATTTTGAGTTTGAAACGGTTTGCCAGCTATTCCGACTTGGAAATTTAATGGGATTGGATAAGCTAAGGTTTCCAATTTTTGTCTTGGTCGTCTTGAAGGGAAATCAACTGAACTTCTATCTTCAAATGTGGCTAAATCTTCGCCATCCATTAACATATCAGTTCCGAAATTTCGAATTGCCATTCCAAGTACAACATCATTGAAACCAAATTTGTATTGAGTTCCTAAGTCGAATGCAATTGTAGATGCCGAAGTATTCCAAATTCGTTGATTTATATATTTAGCGTTTAAACCAAAACTAAATTCTGCGGTCAAAAATCTAGAATAACTCAATCCAAGCATTAAATCGGATGCATCAAAGAAACGCCCTGTCCCGTCAGGGTCGTCAACGGTAGTCACTTCTTGTTCGGGAACGGCAACATTCATCACACTAAAACCAAATGTTCCTAAACCTGAAATCGTTTTCGCAAAGGCGAATTGATTCACAGAAATATCGGCCCACCACTGAATATTAGAGAAGTTTATAGTTTGATTCGTAATCTGTGAAATTCCTGCAGGATTCCAAAAAAGTGAATTGGCATCGTCTGTAACGGCAACAAATGCGCCTTTCATTGCTGCGCCTCTAGCACCGGCTTGAATCTTTAAAAACTGAGCACCTGCTGTTCCAACCGTAGAAGATTGTGCGCTTAAAGCAATCACATTGGTGATTACGATCAGGCAAGTTGTTAGTAATTTTTTCATAATTTTTTCTCCTTTCTTACCTGATTATTTAATGACTGCAAAGCGATTAACATGACTTCCAAACGAGGTTTCCACTTTGTAAATGTAAACTCCCGGAGCAATTTCACGTCCAGCCTCGGTTCGTAAATCCCAACCTAGAATTCCACTAGTATCATTTTTTGATAATGTTTTAATCTTTTCTCCTGCCATCGTGAAAATATGGATGGTGCAGACATTAGGCAGATTCCTAAATCGTAATAAGCGTTCAGGTTCTCTTCTTTGCAAACTGATATCAGATTCCCAAGCGTTTGCAACGATATACGGATTGGGAACTACATTAATATTTGATAAGATTTCTTTGTCGCTAACTTGAGCAGGTTCGCCCGCAACTTTGCTAAACAAGTAAGAATCACCTTCATTCGGAATTCGCGTTACTTTTGAAGTCAGTAAAATTCGAGTTCCAACAACATTTGAAGCTCCACTACTTAAATCAGCAGTAAGTTTTAATTGAAAACGAGAGAAGTTTATGGCAGCGCCATTCGCAATTGTCTCTTCTCTAGGTGTCCCATTATTTTCAATTTTTGAAACCAAAAGAGAATCTCCAGTTACAACTGATGTAATAGTTACATCATAGGTTCTGTTTAACAAAGTCGAATAATTCACTTCTTCAATTTCGGCTTTCACACTTGTATTTGAAACCGTTAGTGTAAATGGATTATGCTTGAATGTTAATCCGATTCCATCAATCGTTACCATTTCAACATCACGAACGTGCGGTCTCAACGGAAGAACTATTTCATCATCAGAAGTTCTTTTTACTTTAAATCCTGTCGAAATGACTAAAACATCTCCTGCTTGAGGTTTTAAATCTGAGTCTTCAGATGTTTCTTCAAAGACAAACGAAATACTATCACGATCGATGCTGTACACTTGTCCTGGAACATATTCAGCGTTACTTATTCTATTTCTCGAAGCATTATTATTGCGAATACTGAACGTTGTTGGGCTTGTCCATGTAACATTATACGTTGTAGCATCAGCATTTAGAGCACTTAAAGGAGTCGCCGTAACTTTTGTCGTTAAGTTTCCAGTTTCAGGTCTACTAATCCGTTCAAACTCAATTTCATAATCGCTTTCGATTGTATTTAAAGGATCAATGGCTCGTAAAAACAAAGTATCTGTTGATAAACCCGATTCATGATTGGCAACTTCTGTTACACTTGCAAGCCAGTCAGATGCATTTGGTTTAGGAATTACGATGGCAATATTTTGTTCATCACTTGTATTTCCAATAGCCGATTCCAATTCTCCAACAATCGGAATTCCTGTGTCATAAGCAGTGAGACTATACCAATAAGAAAATCCTTCTTGAACAGTTGAATCAACAAACGAATAAGCAATTGTATTTTCTTCTTTATCAAATTCAGCTAAAGCAACGGGATCTGAACCATAATCTCTGAAAATATTTCGGTCGTATTGATCCCAAGTAAGTCCATTATTAATGCTTCGATATAATTTATATCCTTTAAAATCATATTCATTTGAAAAAGGATCGCGACTTAATTCTGAGCGATTATCCCAAAACAAAGTAACTTTATCTTTTTCTGCAAAAGCTTGAAGATTCGGTTTTGGAGGCGCAGAAGGTAAGCGCCAGTTCACAGCATAAGCATCATGAATACTTTGTGTTGTTGTACGAATTCCAGAATAATCTTTGCCTGCAACTACAGCAATTACAAAACTTAGCGTATCACCAGGATTAATGGTGTATGGACCACTTGATGAATGAGCTGCAATATCTGCCCCAGAACTTGGAATGGTCGCGGGATTATCTTTTCTTCTTGTTGGATCAACAGGATGAAAAAATCGAGAATGTTCTGTTGCTGGAATTCGAGAGTAATCTGAAGTGAAAATTCCGTAAGCTAAATCGTCGTTGTCATCCCAATATGGAGTATCTGCGTAAAGATTGTAATGCCAATCAGTTAAACCTGCTTGTTGTCCGTTTATTTCGGGTGTTGAAATGTAAGAAACTCCAAAGTGTCCAGTTTGTCCGCCGACCCAATCTACTGTTTTTCCATCATCGTAGAAATACAATAAATCTAAATCTTCATCATAAGCAATTCGGTCATCTTCATATTCAGGATCGCCAACTCCAGCAGCATTTCCGACATCAATATCATGATAAAGACCAAAATACATTCCTGAATAAGAACTATCTGAGCGATTAACCACATCAAATTTAAAAACGACTGCATCTCTTACGAGTGGAAAACTAAACGAATAGGCGGTTTGATACACACTTATTCCTTTAACCAATTCGCGATTCAAACTGTCGTTATAAGCAGCATAAGAATCTTGATCGGAAATAAATACAGGATTTCCTTGTACATCTTTTACTGGCCATTCTCCATTAGGCCAACTTGAAGGATCTGTTGAAATGGCGATTTTCGAAGATTCTGAAGGATTAAATCCTGATTCCGCTTCCCATTCTTCATTTCCACTGTTTCTTGCCTGAATCACATTTCCTGGAAAAAGAACAAATGGATTCATTTGATAAATATATTCTTGCTGCGAATTTATCGGAAACTCACCAGAAACTCCTAATGCCGATGAACGAGCGTACAACTTTCCGCGATTTTCTACAAACATGCCCAAATTACTTCGGTTATGGGTTGTAAATCCACGTTCTTGAATGCCTTGAATACTTGGCGCTCCGTTAGCATTTTTTCCTTTTCCGGAACTCGTAGTGCTTGAATTTACTCCAACTTCATGATCCCTTTTTTGCATTTGAGAATAGGACAATTGTGCTGAAATTAAAAGCAGAACTAAGCTTAAACTATATATTCTAAATATTCTCATAATCAAAAAGTGTAACGTATTCCAAAGATGAAGTTTCTGGGAGCAAAGTAGTTAGCTGGATTATTAATCCATTCTGCCGACTGTGGAGCGATGGTAAACTCATCAGGTTTTCCTGTATCTGAGTAGACAAACCTTACATTTCGACGATCTGTTAAATTGGTAACATTTACAAACAAATCAACATCGTGGCCTTTAATAATTTGGATTGTCTTAATATAGGATAGGTCAATTTGCCAGGTTACAGGATATCGAGCGCTATTCAGTTCAACAAAACCAATATCTCGCCCGCCTGGAGTGTAAGGATAACCTGAACTTCCATTGATAATCGTTGAAAGACGTGTTCTCTGTAAAGGACGCAAGCCAAATAAAGAGAAACCTTCTTCTTTGCCAAACTTGGTTATCAGCTGAACAGTAAAAAGATGTGTTTTATCAAAGTTTAAAGGATATAAACGTGTTGATGGAAGTCTTCTTGGATATCCTTCTGTTTCTGAACTTGAACTTCCTTTTGCAACAGAATAGGTGTAAGTGAAAATGGCATCTAAATTATTTGAAACTCTTGAATCAATAGATAATTCCATTCCTTTTACGTTTGCATAATCTTCATTTACGAATCGGGAATAACTTGTAAATGCAATTTTTCCGTTAACTTCTTGCCCTTGTGCAATGTATTCAGTTCCAATTAAACCACGAATATCTTTGTAAAAAGCCGTTACTTTTACCACTGTTTTATCATCAAATTGATGAACTAAACCGACTTCATACGCGCTTGTTCGTTGGGCATCTAAATCTGGAGAACCGAATAATGGTTCGCGAGTGCCAAATTCATAGAAGTTATTTTCATACACAAAACGAAAGTCTGGATTTTGAAAAAATCGTCCGTAACTAAATCTCAAAATGGATCGATCTGAAATTGGATGTGCAATTCCGATTCGAGGGCTAAATTGCCAAATCGTTTTTGAATCAACTTCGGTTCCAGGCTGTAAAGGATCTTGTCTGAAAGAACTCTGCTGATTTGCGAAATCTAGACGCATTCCTAAGTTCAAAACAAAGGCATTTTTCTCGATTTTATCTTGTATGTAAACAGCGCCTTCATAAGGTGTTCTGCCTTGAATATCAGTCATATAGGGAACTGAACCCGTAATATTATCAATAGCAAACCAATCAACGACGTGCTGTTGATACTGAACGCCGAGTTTCATTTCGTTGGTTTGATTGAATTGCCACAACAAATCGGAACGGAAACTATAGGTTTGAGTGCGTGTAGTTGACTTTGATTGAGGATCTGCAGAGGCGAAGAATTCACCGAAATAAGTATTATCTACATAAGTAACTGCACGAACATATTCACTAATATCTTTATCTCTTCCATTAAAATATTCTTGATCAAATAAACTGAATCGAGTTGTTAATACAATTTTCGGAGAAAAAGTGTTTACCATTGAAAACAAACCCTGTAAACTTTTGGCTCTATTCACATTTACAGAATCTGGAATGTATTTATAAGCATGTGAATAGGTTTTATATTCTTCATCAGAAGTTCGTACTTGAACACTAATCTTTGTTCCTCTAAATGCATTCCAAGTTAATTTTCCAAAAAAATTATTTCCTTGATCGTACCCAAAAGGCAGGTGGTTTCCCGCTTCATATAATTCACCAGTAAATGCAAAGAACAATCTATCTTTCATAATTGGTCCGTCAATACGAAAGTTGTACGCTTGCAAAGATTCTCTACTGAATAAAGTATCAGACGATGAATTTGCCATTGCTCTTCGAGTTTCAACTAAACCTCTAAATGTATTTGAACCTTCGCGGGTAGTAATGTTAATAACACCCGACATGGCATTTCCATACTCTGCGTTAAACGTTCCCGATAAAAACGTAAGCTCTTCAACGGCATCGTTATTTATATTCGTTGCTAAAGCACCATTTACAGGATCTCGAACTAGAATTCCATCAACCATAAAAGCGACTTCATTTGAACGACCTCCACGAACGTTAAAACTTCTTCTACCTGAAGAAACAACTCCAGCTTGATAACCGATAATCTGGGAAAAATTTTGAACTGGAAGTGTTTTGATATCTGCTCCAGAAACCGAATTTCTAGAACCTGTTTCATCTTTTTGAATGAGCGGTTTTTTAGCAATTACGACAATCGTTTCTCCAAATTCTTGAGTCTCTGGTGAAAGTTCTACATCAATTGTTGTAGTTAAATCTGTTTCTACAACTACATTTTGAATTTCTTGAGTGTTGTAACCTAAATAGCTGACTCGTAAGGTGTACGTGCCGGGTGGAACATTAATAATAATGTAAGAACCGTCAATATTAGTAGCTCCTCCATAAAGTGTTCCATCTAATTGAACATTTGCTCCTATTAAAACTTCTTTGGTCTCTTTGTCGGTCACAATTCCTCTTATTTTGCCGGAAGCAAAAACATTATGACTGAGAAAAAGACAGAATAAAAGCAGTAGTCCCGATATTTTCAGGCTAGATTGCATACGTTTTGTTGTTTACTGATTGAAAAAGAAAATGTGGAAATTGCACGAAATACGGACCCATATTCTGTGACTGATACTCGAATGAGCTAAGAATTCAATCTTAGAATCTTGCTATTCATTTCTTGCACTAGTTAAAACTTAATCCTAAAACCAATTAAAGAAGGCAGCTGCCGTTGCAAGGCAACTGCCTGTGTTTGCATGTATATATGCGCTTACTTTATCAAGCTCATTTTACGAACTACTGATTGACCTCCAGCAGTTAATCGGTACAAATACATTCCTGTTGACAAACGAGAAGCATCAAATTTTACAGTATTAATACCTGCTGATTGAATGCCATCAACTAAAGTTGCCACTTTTTGACCAAGTACATTGTAAACTTCAAGAGTTACAAACTGTGCAGTTGGTACAGAAAACTGAATAGTTGTGGATGGATTGAATGGATTTGGGAAATTCTGTGATAATTGAATAATCGAAGGTCTCGATGAAATCTCTCTATTATCATCTGTTGAAGTTTGCAATAAACCGATTGTGACAACAGCTGAATCTAAACGAGCATCAACTACATCTAAATCTTTTCCATGCGTAAAGATTACACTTACTGAAGCTTCTTCGTTTACAGCTAATTCTGGAGTATCACCAAAATTTAAGAATGCAAAACCACCATTTTCGCCTGCATTAATAGAAGCATCTGGGAAAGCATCAACTGACATAGCATCCCAACGGGCAAAATCACGTGCATTATCATCTTCTGGATTATCTGAATCGTATTCATCATAATCTAATAGATTCACACCAGTTAAATCATCTATTGCTTGAATCCCAACAGCACCCTCGCCGTTGTAAACATACAAGCGACCAGTTTCTTGATCGAATTCCATGGTTTCACCACCAAATACGTTCAATAATTTTGTGCGTAATAGAACGGAAATTTTGAAGGTTTTGGGGGAATCGGAGACGTTTGTTACTCCAAATTCTGCAATACCATAATTATGTCCTTTTTGCAAAAAAACTACTGTAGAAACATTCAATGGAAATGGAGGTGAATCACGGTAAGAATTATCCATTACCAATTCACGGAAATACTGAGAACCGTCTAATGAAACAGTTACATCATCAACTATGTTCACGTCAGGATCATCATTTGTATTCCATACATACTCAGAATCATAACCAACTAATTGATATAAGCGATCAATCATTTTATCAGTTCCGGCATCAAATTTACCTTCTGAACCATCATAAGATTTAATTCTACCGTAGGAATTGGTTGTAGCAAGAAATGGTGAAGTGTCACTTTGGAAAGGACCTACTTCTTCATTATATCGTGTAATCGCTGAATCTAAACGTACATCAACAACATCTAAATCTTTTCCGTGTGTAATTGCAAACCAAACGGTGTACTCTTCATCGATTGCTAATTCAGGAGTGTCGCCTAAGTTGATAAAAGCCCAACCTCCATTTTCACCAGCAGTTACAGGTGCATCAGGAAAAGTTTCTGTCGAAATCGCATCCCAACGAGCAAAATCGCTTGCATTATCATCTTCTGGATTATCTGAATCGTATTCATCATAATCTAAGAAATTGATTCCTTTTGCCGTATCTGTTAAAGCTACAATTCCGACTGCACCTTCAGTGTTATACACATAAACACGATTCGTTTCAGAATCATATTCCATGGTCTCGCCACCAAATACATTTAGTAATTTTGTACGAAGTAAGGCAGAAAATTTAAATACTTTAGGAGAATCAGATGTGTTTTTTACCTGAAAAGCAACAAGTCCATAATTTTCGTTCTCAAACTGCTGAACTGTTGTTGAGACATTAATTGGAAAAGGAGGTGATTCACGATAAGAATTATCCATTACAACCTGACGAGCATAACGTGATTCGTCAAGAGAATAAACAACAGTATCAACTAAATTTACATCGGGGTCATCGTTTATATTCCAAACATAGTTGGTATCATATCCAACTAATTGATAAAACCGATCAATCATTTTATCGGTTCCTGAATCATACTTTCCTTCGGAACCATCATAAGTTTTAATGCGTCCGTAAGAATTAGTAGTTGCAGAAAAATGTGCCGTAGTATCATTTTTGGGTGAATACTGAGAAAACACATTTGTTGCACTTAAGGCTATAATGCAACCAATAAGAGCGGTTGACTGTAACCATTGTTTCATATAAATGTCCTTAGTGTTAATTATTGGTTAAGTATGACCAATAAAAAGAAATATTTTTCTCAAAATCAACAGGATTGAGAAATTATTTTTTCACAATGAACTATTTTTTTTGAGAATAAGCAGATTAAATAACATTTTTATCTATTAATAACAGTAGTTTATATGAATTTTTGAACAACTAATCAAAAGTGCATTTTTGAGAATATTTTTTCACTAATTTTAAAAAAGCGATTTTCTAGCTTATAAAGTGAAACAAGAAAATCCAATTTCACAAACTTTTGAGACGTCTTTTTCGGTTAAACCAATTCCCGATGGTAGACAAATCCCCGTATCTGCCCAGTTTTCAGAGACCCTATTTAATGTTTTTGGATACGATTCGAGAAACGGCATTTTATGCAAAGGAGTCCATAGATAACGACTTTCGATGCCTGCTTCTTTTAAGTTTTGGTGTACTTGATTTCGTTTTTCATGGTCTAGAAAAACAGCCGTTAACCAGAAATTTGGTTCTGAGTTTGAATCATAAGGAAAAAAAGAAATTTCTTTAATTCCACTTAAATGCTTTTGATACGCTTCATTTATTTGAGCTTTTTTTAAACATTTTTGCTCAATTTCTTGTATCTCCCCAACTCCGATTGCTGCTGAGATATTACTTAAGGCGTAATTAAATCCTTGTTTTTCATGCCAATATCCTGATGCATTTGATTTTGCCTGATCGCGATAATAACGAGCTAATTCAATAATCTTTTTATGCTTGCTTAGAATTAAACCGCCACCAGAAGTAGTGATGATTTTATTTCCATTAAAGGAAAAAGCACTTGCATCTGCATATCTCCCTGAAACTTGTTTCCCATTTAATGTTGTACCTAAAGACGCCGCCGCATCCTCAACTAAAAACAAGTTATATTTAATACAGACTTCAGCGATTTCACTAATTTTTGCCGAATAGCCCAATAAATGAACAATAACAACAGCTTTAGGCTTCATCCCTTTTTGAAGACATTCTTGAATAGCTTTTTCTAATAAATCAACAGACATTCCTCCTGTTTCCCTTTCAGAATCCACAAACCAAGGAATTCCGCCTTCTTGTAAAATGGGATTTACCGTTGCAACGAAGGTCAAACTTGGGCAAAAAACTACATCATTCTTTTCAATTGGAATTGATTTATAGATAAGATGTAAAGCTGCGGTTCCACTTGCACAACTTACAGCTTGCTCTGCCTCTAATTGATGATAGGAAGCTAAGAGAGTTTCCAACTTTTTGTTTTCAGGGCCATTTGGTGCAATCCAGCCATTTTGAAGAACTTCAGCTACATAATTCTGAGTTTGTTTACTTAGTTGAGGCGGCGATAGATAGATGTTCATTCTTAAAGATAATCAGGCTTAAATTGCAATAACATATTGAATTGCACTTTTTCTTTTTTTCTTTTTTTAAAAGACAGGATTTTTTGAATTGTAATCCAAAAGATGTTTCAATTCTCTGTACGAACTTCTTACTTCACTTTGAATGTTTGTTTAGAAAGAGATATTAGATTTGAAGATCTGAAATTGGAAGCATTCGATACTAATGCGAAAACCACCAAGATGCTTGTTAAATAAAATTAATATTATTAGTAATTTACCACCCAATTAGTCTCCCTTTGATTCGAAATATAAACTTCGAATTTCAGATATCTCGTAGGGAGAACTTCGAGTTTTGCTTGGGTTCGTCCTCTTCTCAAAACTCCGAGCTACGATTTGATTTCTTACAATAAAACTCAATCAATTAATGAAATCACTTCGACCTGAAAATCGCTTAAATCCAAAATCATGATGGTTGGTGTTTCTTCAAAACCATTTGCTGAACCAGGATTTAAATGAAGTGTATTCTTAACTAGTTCATTCTTAACAAGGTGTGTATGTCCTGTTATAACAACATCATAAAATCCACAATGTATTAATGCTTGAGTTATTGGTTCATGTGTCCCATGATAAACAGCAATTTTTTTCCCATTGTGAGTTGTTTCCCAAAATCCACCTTTTAGTTCCATTCCCGCTTCTTCTGCTTTTTTCATTAACAAAAAAAGATCTCCATCATTATTTCCAAAAACGGCTGTCATCTTTAAGGGCTTGAACAAATTCATCATAAATGGACTACAAAAATCACCACAATGAATTACTTGTTCAACTTTTTTATCTAAAAAAACTTGGACAGCTTTTTTGGTGTGTACTTTATGATCATGAGTGTCTGAGATTATTCCTATTTTCATATATCTACTCTACATTTTAAAAATTCTATTCTATTATTATCGTGCCGAAATCAAGTCAACTGAACTTAATTACTTTTCGATTCCAAAAGATACCTTCTGATTTAAATTTGACTTCTTGGCGAATTTTATGATTTCATACAAAATGATCTCTTTTAACGTCGATTTTTTACTTTTTATTCCACTATTTTTTCTCATCGATATTTGAGTTCATAATAAGACAGATTGATATTATTGATTATTACAGTAAAATTCAATGAGTTATATTTTAAATATTTAACAATGAATAAGCTATTATATTGATAAATTAGACCAAACATGGTTTTAATAAACTTACATTAAACATAAAATATTTATGTCAGAAAACACAAAATCCAATGAACAACTCGTACAAGAGTTAGACGAAATAAAAGCAATTGTAGCTAATTTGGAAGCTCAATTAACGGCTATTTACTCGGAAAAAGATGAAAATCAAGACCATTCATTAATTACAGATTATCAACAAGAATTATCAAAAAACATAAGCGAATAATATGATTCATACAGGAGTTCTAAGATCATTTGTACCAGATAATATGCTATCGGCAATGCCCCAACTAACAGCCCCTTTGGCTGATAATCTTCCATTTGGCGTAGTAAAGTTAGATGAACATGGTACCATTATCATTTATAATAACTATAACTCAAAAGAGTTTGCCGATTTTCATGGGAAGTCAGTAATTGGGAAAAACTATTTTACTGAAGTTGCGCCATGTGCAAATAACTTTATTTTCTCAGGTCGTTTCAAACGTGGCGTTGCCGCTAAAGAAATGAATTTCGTATTTGATTACGTTTTCACTTATAAATTAGCGCCAACTAAAGTTCGCGTTCATTTATTCCGTGACCATGCTGGTAACAACTGGATTTTTGTAAAAAAACACTAATGCAGAGAGAATTTGGAGATTCTCTATTAAAAATATGTACAAATCCAAAGCTTCAAGAAGCTTTGGATAGCATATTAATTAAGGCTGAACAGGATTTATCTGCTGTTGAAACGATTCAAGTTTATTACTCTTGGATTAGAACTGAACTTGAAGAACTGGCAAGTGACTATTTAAACACTCCAACTAATGTTCACACTAATGAAATAATAGCAAACGAGTCGTTTTTTAAAGAACAACTAAGTTATTTATGGATTCGTCTTCAAAGCGATTGGATTAGATATAATAATCTCGCAAACTTTAAACTTTTGATTGAGGATAAAGAAGATTTTACACTTCAATCTAAAGCAGCAATTTGTAGTTTTTTTATTCAACCAATTGGCCTACTTCTTGACAAGGAAATAGTAAATGAAAATCTAGAATTCGTCTATAATTTGTTAAATCGGTCTGAGTTATCGACTGATTCAATAATTTAAATCTGTAAAATGTTCGAACTTAACGTTTTGTTAATTTGATTTTTGAGTTGAAACTAAAAGTCATACTTGTCGGTTTCACTGATTCATATAGGATATTATCGCTGATTATTTTACAGAAAACTACGTTTTATGTTCGTTCCACCTACAGACAAAATAACAGGTATTTATATGATTTTTCTATTTACTATTCAATAATTGTGTAAAAAATTTTCTTTGAAAATTAGTACTTTAGGGTTGTAAATTAACTTTCGAACATTGTCATTTTGCAAATTGAATTATTTCGTTAACTGTTTTCTATAGCATAATTAATGAAAACAAGAGTTTATTCGCAACCTATTGAGCTTAGTTCATAGTTGTTATTTGGTCATGCTGGGCTTCGACCCAGCATCTCAGCATAGAACCAATCTATTCAAAGAAAAAGTGATTGTTGCGTAAAATGATATTGGACAGAGATAGCTTATCGTAGATTTTCGAATCGTGGCCAGGCAAGGGATGACCGTTTCTCTGCGAAAACCAATTCCTTTTTTATTGAATCGAAGTCCGAATTTGAGGATGTAACTTAACTAGTTTATTATTCTACCATTAAATTGACATTTTATTATACATGAGTCAACTACTAGAATTAGTTATAAGCAATATTTTTGGTAAATTCACAGATTTCGAGGAATTGAAACTGAAAAAATGATTTTTCAGAGTTGCCTCATAGTTTGATTTTTTTGCCGATTCATACTAAATAAAAAAAATTCTATTGCTTGCTTATGAAAAAGTTACTCCAAAATGATTTTAAGCAACTTGAATCATTTTCTTCTCTTATTAATGACTCAAATTCCTATTATTTCATTCCACCTCGTTTCGAAGAAATTGATATGACAGAACTTGAGACACTTGGAGATATTCATCAAGAAAATACGATTACTTTATTCTCTAGTGGATCAACAGGACTTCCTAAAAAAATAGTTCTGTCCAAAAAGAAATTACATCTTAACACTTCTTTATCCATAAAGCCGTTTAATCTCACTAAAGAATCTCGCGTTTTAGTAATTGCAAGTCCTTGGCATGTTGCAGGTTTTACTTGGGCTTTAGCAGCTGAACAAATTGGAGCTACCTTTCAAACAATCATTCCTTATGTGGAGAAACTTACAGAAATTCCATTACTTATCGAAACATTTCAGCCAACGCATGTATTCACCGTGCCAGGAGCCTTAAGGAGTTTTTATAAAGTAGATTGGTTTTGTGATGAAATCATAACGGGCGGAGCAACTTTGGTTCCTGATGATTACCAAATTTTGATGAACAAATGTACCATATTAACGCAAGCATACGGCCAAACTGAAGCAGGCGGGTTGATTAGTTTTTTAAGAAAATCGGTTCAAGAATTTACAGATAAAGATTCAGGCAATTGTGGGATACTTCCCAATGAATTTAAACTTGAATTTCGAGGTGAACAAAATGAAATTTGGTTAAAATCACCAACAACGATCTCTGAGACTTTTTACTTTACAGGAGATGTTGGTTTTATTGATGAAATCGCAGAATTGCACGTTACTGGAAGAGTAAATCAGGGTGGTGGAAATTGTAATTCTTTAACTGGAATTACCATGGTTGCGCATAAATAAAAAGAGTCATGCATGTATAAATTCATGTTATAATCTTTTTTAAAAACAAGATCTTGGCCGAATTTGGAGTTTTGAATTTAGTTCGGAGCGAGAGCAAGAGATGATGGCTTTCGCCATAATGACGGTGTGTCAAAACAAGTTCCGTTTAATTTAGGTTTATATTCAAGCACTCAGTTTGATTTCATAAAAAGTTTTCAATTCATAACTTTTAATCAAAACGATAGACTTCCTTAATCCCATCAATCCCTTTTAATTCTTTAATAATTTTTTCTAGGTGTTGTAAATCCATAACGTAAAGAATTAAACTACCTTCAAATAAACCGTTACTTTCTGCAACACTAATACTTTTCATATTTGTATTCATTTGACGTGAAATTTGAGAGGTAATATCCGTAATTAAGCCTTGTCTATCTTGCCCGATTATTTTAATTGCCCCTACAAATTGGTTATTTACCATTTTGGGCCATTTTACGTCAATAACTCGTTCACTTTCAGTTTTTACCAAATTGGGTACATTACTACAATTCGTTCTATGAATTTTAATATCACCTGTTCTACTCAAAAATCCTATAACAACGTCACCAGGAATTGGATTACAACATTTTGCATAGGAGTATTTAATATTGGCGTAAGCGCCATTAATGATTAAACCATTTTCTCCAGTTGCCCTTGCATCTTCATGGTACAAAGTTTGAAACTCTTTCTCAGAAAGACGCACTACTTTAGAATCCGATTCCTCTTTTTCAAGCTCTGTTAAATGAACTTTAACAGCTTTAACAAATCTTGAAACTTCTAAACTACCAATACCAATATCATGAAATAGATTTCCAATTGAGGTGTATTTCATTCTATGAGCAACCTTAATTAAATCTGCATCATTTACTTCAGTTATAAGTTTTCCCATTTTTTTACGGAATAACTCACGACCATTTTCAATATTAGTTTTCTCTTGATTTTTTACGAACTGCCTGATTCGCGCTTTAGCTTTATGTGTTTTTACATAATTGAGCCAATCAGCACTCAAATTCGGCTGTTTTGTGGTCATAATCTCAACTTGATCACCACTTTTTAATTCATAACGCAAAGTCACTAACTGTTGATTTACTTTTGCGCCAACCGTATGTTCACCAACTTCTGAGTGAATTTCAAATGCAAAATCGATTGGTGTTGAACCTTGTGGTAGCGTAATTAGAAGACCTTTGGGAGTGAAAACGTAAATTTCTTCGGAAAATAGATTTAATCTAAAATCATCAACAAATTCTGTAATTTTTTCGGGTCGTGGATTCTCTAAAATTTCACGAATCCAAGAGGTAAATTCATCGAGAGGACTTGCTGTTCCTGTTGTTCCATCTTTATACTTATAATGAGCTGCCATTCCGTGTTCCGCAAACGCATCCATTTGCAGCGTTCGTATTTGAATCTCAACCTGCTGTCCATTATTAGTAATTACAGTACTGTGCAATGATTGATACCCATTTTTTTTAGGAATTGAAATAAAATCTTTGAAACGCTCAGGGATTGGACGATACATATCGGTGATTATAGAATAGGCGCGCCAGCAATCTTCTTTAGTATGAGGTTCATCCAAAATGATTCGTACCGCAAATAAATCATAGATTTGATCAAAAGCGATACGTTGTTTTTTCATTTTCCGATAAATGGAATAAATATGCTTTGGTCTTCCTTTAATTTCAAATTTGAACCCTAAATCTTTAAGTTTTTCTTCTAAAGGACTCATAAATTCGTGAATGAACAGCTCTCTTACTTCTTTCTTTTCTCTGAGTTTTCGTGCTACAAATTTGTACGAATTATTATCAAGATATTTTAGACATAAGTCTTCAAATTCATTTTTCATGCTATTCATACCTACTCTATGAGCAAGAGGAGCATAAATTTCTAAGGTTTCTGTAGCAATTGCAATTTGTTTTGGAGCAGGTAAATACCTCAAAGTTCTCATATTGTGCAAACGGTCTGCAAATTTAATAAAGAGAACTTTTACATCTTGAGCCATCGAAAGTAATAAACGCATGAATGTCTCAGCTTGCTTTACATTCCGATCTTTAAAAGCCCCAGCTATTTTAGTTAATCCGCTAATCATAACAGCTACAGCTTTACCAAATTCAGACTCAATCTGCTGAATGGTTATAGGAGTATCTTCAACAACATCGTGTAAGAGCGCTGCTGATATAGAAATATCATCTAGCTTTAGATCCTGTGCTACAATCATTGCAACTGCTAACGGGTGCAAATAATAGGGCTCACCACTTGCTCTAGTCATTGTCTTATGTGAAACAAAACACAATGTGAACGAACGTCTAATTAATTCTTCATCGAAGAAATGATGATACTTTTTTAGTGTTTCAAGTAGCTGTTTCAGTTCAAGCTCTTGAGCATCCGCTAACTTATACTCTTTGTACTCTTTAAGTACTTCTTGTGCATCAAGCGCTTTCATAATTCTACCATTAGTTTGCTATAAAAGTAATAAAATTTACACTCTATTAATTACCCATTAAGCTAGAAATTGAAAAAAAATGCACCACATAATTACTGAGAAATAAGTTATATTAGTCTCCACAATATTTCTAAGTATAAAATTCTATTGAAACTATGAAAAATACAATTCTAATTAGTTTAATTTTAGTTCTTGGCTTAAAAACAAGTTTTGCCCAAACTACTGAGAAAATGACGATGCACGACGAGCATTTTTCGTCAATGATGTCGGCATATCTTGAAACTACTGAGGCCTTATATTCCGATAATTTTGAAAAAGCTCATGCTGCTGTTGAAAAATTGAAGGCAGAAGTTATGAAAGGTAGTGATCATCATATAATGGGTTTGAAAAAAGACATGAAAATGAAGAAAGAAAAAGAAAAGAAAAAAGACATGGATCATGCAGAGAAACATGGTACAATGTTAGTTGCAGTTACAAAAGCTTCCCTTGCAACTGATATTAAAGGAATTCGTGCCGAGTTTATTGAAATTTCAAATCATTTAATCGAATCTGCCAAAACCCATGGTTATGATGAAACACTTTTTGTTCAATTTTGCCCTATGGCAGATTCTAATAAAGGGGCCTTTTGGTTAAGCAAAAGTAAAGATATTTTAAATCCTTACTTTGGATCAATGATGCTAAAATGCGGAAGTGTAAAAGGCACAATTAAGAAAAAAAGTTAAAAAGATTAAAAAAGTGAGATTTTAACATTTTTATATTTCTTCTTATTCAAGCTATTGTTATCTTCTCAAAAGCTTAAAAATCAAGGTATTAAGTGCTACATAAATATCTTGTATTTTCCAAAAATTTTCTTATAACAGAAAAATTCACACTTAGATTTATCAACAATGACTTATACTAAACGCGATATCGTACGGCGTATTTCTGAAGAACATGATGTACCCATGGTACAAGCTGAACCATGGGTTGACATTGTAATTGCTGCCATTAGAAACACAATGATGGATGCAAGTCCAGAATGCCGTATCGAAATCAGAGATTTTGGTGTTTTTGAAGTAAAAAAAACAAAAGCAAAACCAAAAGCAAGAAATCCAAAAACGAACGAGGTAATTTACGTTCCAGAACACCGCAAAACTCACTTCAAACCAAGTAAACTTCTTAAAGAATTTTTGAGATCTACGATTTCTGAAACAGAAGGCGTTTAATTGCTAAAAAAAAGAATTCTGGCCATCGATGTTGGTCGAAAACGAATAGGTGTTGCCCAATCGGACTCGTTACAAATGTTAGCGAGTCCGATTGGCACTTTTAGCCCCCAAGAATTTTATCTTAAGCTCGAAAGTTGGCTCAAAACGATTGAATATGAATCTATTGTTGTTGGTTGGCCACTTACTTTAGCAGGAACCGAAGGCGAATCTGTTCACATGGTAAAATCATTTTTGGGAGAATTAAAAAAGAAAGTTGGATATATACCTATTCTTACTCGTGATGAACGATTTACTTCAACCATTGCCACACAAGCCCTGCGTGATAGCGGAAAGTCTAAGAATATCAAGAAAAATAAAGGATTAATTGATTCTGCTGCTGCTGTGGTTCTTTTACAAGACTTTTTAAATAATAAATAATCCAATGCCCATTTTACCAATCGTTACGTTTAACGATGCCGTTTTACGTGAAAAAACCAAGTCACTTACAAAAGATTATCCCAATCTAAAGAAATTAATTGCAGATATGTTTGAAACCATGTACAACTCGCATGGGGTCGGTTTAGCTGCTCCTCAAATTGGGTTACCTATTCAACTTTTTATTGTAAACGCCGATCCAATGCTCGAGGATGAAGAACAAGATTTAAAAAAGGGTGAACTCGTATTTATTAATCCCAAAATCACTTCTTTTGGCAATCAGAAAATTCCACTTGAGGAAGGTTGTTTAAGTATTCCTGATGTACGAGATCGTGTTTTTCGCCCAACTGAAATCACCATTTCATATTTTGATGCAGATTTCAATGAACAAACAATGTTGGCCGACGGTTGGTTAGCTCGTGTAATTCAACATGAATATGATCATTTACAAGGTGTTCTATTTATTGATTATCTCGGCTCGTTTAGGAAAAGAATTATTCAGTCTAAATTAGATAGTATCGAGAATGGTACCTTTTTAGTTGATTATCCGGTTGTTCCAAAATAGATCGAGTTTCTAAAAATGTTACTAACCTGAGGTCGGGATAAGAAAGAAATAAATAATAAAAACGATATAAAAAACTACCGTCATTTGACTTCACAATACCTTCGATTATTGTTGACACTCTCAAAGCGCTGTGAAACGAAAAACGATTCCGATTAAATCGGGATTTCGTAGAGAAATCTTTAACCAATTGGGTTTAAATACGAAATTACATTTCATGGATTTTCAAATCGGTTCACGCGCCAACGGTATCACGATTCAGTGCACTGACGCTTTTTCTATTTCAATAAAAAAAATGGCTCTAATCCATATCTCGAATTCAGGTTAATTCGTTTTTTTATTCTGCAATGATAAAACTCATAAATGAGTCCACTCCAAAAAGTCGATGCTTTCGGTTTACACCCTTCCAAATCCTGCGAATTCTACGATTATTTTGCTGAAAACTACTTTTCGGAGTAAGCACATAAATTAATTTTAGAATAAAACTCAAAACTTTTAAAATCAAACGAATTTTAAATAACTTGTTCATAATTACCCTTTGTTTATTTGAACAGCTTGTTTTTAATATGCTTCTTTAACGATAGAAGTCACACTTTTAATCCACGAACCTAAGTTTAAAATATATCATTATGCGAATAGTTTTTATGGGTTCACCAGAATTTGCTGTACCAAGTTTAGAACAAATTCATTCTAGCAAACACCAACTAATTGCAGTAATAACGGGTGAAGATAAGCGCAGGGGTCGAGGTAACGAATTAAGCCCAACTCCAGTTAAAGCCACCGCTCTGAAACTTGGTCTTCAGGTTTATTCATTTGAAAAAATGAAAGATCCTAAATTAAACGATTTACTTGTTGAGTTGAAGCCCGATTTAATCGTTATTGTTGCCTTTAAAATTCTCCCAAAAAATATTCTTGAGATTCCAAAAATCGGTTCAGTTAATATTCATGCATCCTTATTACCAAAATATAGAGGTGCTGCTCCTATTCATTGGGCTGTAACACATGGTGAAGAACAAACGGGGGTTTCTATTTTCTATCTCAATGAAGAAACTGATGCTGGAAATTTAATTTTTCAAGAAAAAGTTAGGATTGAAAAGTCTGATACCACGGGCGATGTTTATGCCAAATTAATGGAATTAGGATCTCAAACTATACTAAAAGCACTACATCTTATTGAATCAGGAACGACAAAACCACTTGAGCAAAATCATGAATTAGCCTGCCCTGCTCCAAAAGTTTTTCCTAGTGATGCACATATTGATTTCCATTTTCCCGTTTTATCTGTTCATAACAGAATAAGAGGAATGAATCCCGCTCCAGGAAGCTGGATTTTATTAGATGGTAAAAAATTGAAACTAAAAGAAAGTATAGTTAGTGATAAACCTAGTCCTGGAATTGGGAAAATTTTCACAGAAAATGGCAATTTATATATTGGTTGTAACGATAACTGTATCATAATAAAACGAGTTCAATTAGAAGGCAAAGCCGAAACGGATGGTTTTTCTTTCCTAAATGGATATCGTGGAAATGCACTTATTTCCTGAATTTAGAAAATAAATTCTTACATTATTTAATCATTTAATCGAAAAACATTCTCATTCATCCTTAAAAAATCATATCTTCCACCGCACAAAAAATTGGCCTATTTCACGCTTTAAGAACAGAATCTATGTATTACGAAACACCAGAATTACTTCAAGCAGCTATTGATAACGACTTTGAAGCATTAAAAAGAGCCCATGCTAAAGGAGCAGATGTAAATGAATCCACAAAAAGTGGTACTTCTCCTCTTATTTATGCCTCACAAAATAACAATTTAGAAATGGTGCGTTTTCTTGTAGAATTCGGTGCCGATGTAAATCAAAAAAACAAAATTGGTGGATCAGCTTTAAATAGAGCAGCCCAAACTGGCAATATACCAATGATGAAACTTCTCCTTGAAAAAGGCGCAGAAATTGGACCTCTTGCAGTAATTGGCGCTGCACGTGAAGGTCATCTTAAAGCAGTTCGCTTTTTAATGGAACACGGAGCTGACATAAACGCAAAAAACAACTGGGGACAAACAGCCTTGATGCTTGCAGCTAAAGAAGGTCACATTCCTGTAGTTCGTTTCTTAATTGCAAATGGCGCCGATATCAGAGACAGTGATAAAAACAATGATACAGCCTTAAACATTGCTAACGACAACGAACAACCAGAAGTGGCTATGTTATTAAGAAGAGCTGGTGCAACTGATGCTAAACCAAAAAAGAAAAAGGTTGAAGAGGTTGCAGATGACGAGGAAGACGATGCACTAGCAGATGTGGAAGAAGTCGTAGTTGAAGGTGAAGCAGACACTTCTTCTGATGACGATGATGAGTTAGAGAACATCCCAGCTGAAGAAGAAGATGATGAGGACGACGATTGATTTGATTCAGTCTCTTTTGTAATTGAATAAAAAAAAGGTGCTAATGAAAATTAATGCCTTTTTTTATGAAGATGATTATTTTGCCACCAAACTATTCCGAGCATTCGTTGAGACATGGCATGCCATGTCTCAACGAGAAATAAATTATTGAACCCAACTTGAAATTGAACAACAGCCTAATGCATAAAATGGGGAATACTTTTTTGCCAGAATTGGACACACACAAATAAAAAACTCAGATATACATCGAAAACTCTCTCTTATACAAGAGCAAATTTAGACTAATTCCCAACATTAGTGAATTGGAGAGAAACGCTGAACCACCATAACTCACAAAAGGTAAGGGCAAACCAATTACAGGTAATAAACCCAATGCACTACCCGTATTTATTAAAAAATGAATAAGATAAATTGAAGCCACACCAACTAGAACGGATTGTGCAAAAGGATGTTTGTGCTGCCCCGCACCATAAATCAATCTAATAATTAGCGTCATAAATAAAAGTATTATCAGAAATGAGCCTATAAAACCAAATTCTTCACCTATTACGCAAAAAATGAAATCAGTCCATTGTTCAGGTAAAAAACGTAATTGAGTTTGCGTGCCTTCCATAAACCCTTTACCCGTTAAACCTCCAGAACCAATAGCTGTTTTTGCCTGTATTACATTCCAACCCCAACCTTTTGGATCAAACTGTGGATTAATAAAGGCCTGAATTCTAGCTTTTTGATAGGCTTGTAAGACATTATTTAAGGCAACATTCACCCCTGCCACTATTAATAAGTTGAGTACTGCTGATGAAATAGTTAACCAAACTCGCTTTTGTATTACAAAAATTAACAAAACAATAATTAACGAAGCTAAAATGCCCCAATACCATTCTATAACGGAGAAATAACCGACTAATGCAGGTGATACAATAAATAGAGAAATACCATAAGGTAAACCTGACCAAAATAATAAAAAAGGAGTCAAGGAAAAGATGACTAATGCAGTTCCTGTGTCATTTTGTAATAATACTAAGACACCTGGAATCACAATTAATAAGGTCGCTGTTACAGCTGAACCCAAACGTTCCATTGAAATATTTCGCCGACTACTTAGGTAATTCGCTACGGCTAGAATTGTCGCCACTTTCATTAATTCACTTATTTGAAATCGGACTGGGCCAACTATAATCCAACTTTTGGCACCATTTATTTCAACACCTAAAAACAACGTTCCTATTGTAAGAAGAATGCAAATTCCGTATAAAAAATAAGCGGTCTGAGAAAACGTTCTTGGCGCAGTAAATTGTAAGGCAATGACAACTGCAAATGCAATACCTACGAAAGTAAGTTGCTTTTTAAAATTTTGTTGGATAAAAGCTGGCAAGAATTCAGCAACAGGTCCTTGTGTTGCACTATAAATTGCAATTAAACCAAATACGGTTAAGACCATCCAACTAAAAAAAAGTAACCAATCAAAGTTTCTATACCAATTCATCGTTTTACCACCGCTGCCTTAGCCTCAAATTCTAACATTTTTTGATATAACCAGTTACGTTTAACATTTCCCGTAAAGTATTTTTCCATCATTAAACTGGCAATTGGAAGTGAAGATGATGCGCCAAACCCACCATTTTCAACCAGAACTACAATAACTAATTCAGGATTATTGATTGGAGCAAAACTTGCGAACCAAGCATGATCAAAACCATGTGGATTTTGAGCAGTTCCAGTTTTACCAGCAATGAGTACATCTTTAATATTGGCATACCAACGAGCTGAACCATCGGTTACCACTCTTCTCATTCCTCTTTGTACAAGTTCTAGATCTTCAGGTCTAAGCCAGTCAATTTTTGTTTTGGGATACTCTCTTACAACTTTCTTCCCAAATCCATCGGAAATAGCATCTACTAAATGAGGTTTGACTAAATAGCCACCATTAGCAATGGCACTAATCATTGTTGCCGATTGTAAAGGAGTTATACCAATTGCACCTTGACCAATACCAAGATTAATAATATCACCAATTCCCCATTTATTTTTACCAAAAACTCTGTTAAAATAAGCAGAATCAGGAATGATACCTTTTGCTTCATTGGGCAAATCTATTCCATTAAATGCCCCTAAACCAACACTTATCACCATTTTTGACCAGTTGTTAAATTCGTTGGAAACACCAATTTTATTCATAAGTGAGAAAAAGAAGGTATTACATGAATTTTGAATTGCGAATTCCAACGTTTGTTCACCATGAGAAGCTGTACATTTGTACTCTCTACCTTTTACATAGGATCCATTACAAAATATGGTGGTTTTTGGTGTTATAATTCCAAGCTTTAAACCAATTAGTCCCATTAGTGGTTTAAAAGTTGATCCTGGAGGTTGCATGGTCGAAACAGCTCTATTAAACAAGGGCTTTGAGGTATCCGCATTTACTTTTGCCCAATAGTCATTGTCTAATTTCCCCGCTAAACGATTTAAATCAAAATATGGCGCACTTACCATTGCTCTAATTGCACCATTTCGTGGATCCATTGCTACTATCCCTCCAACTTTATTAGCCATTAGTTCTTCGGCTAATTGTTGTAAATCGGTATCAATTGTTGTGTAAATGTTGCTACCACTAATTGGAGGAATATCTAATGAGCCATTTTCATAGGATCCTAAAGCTTGACCATACGCATTTATTCTTGTAAAACTTGTCCCTAACGTTCCTCGCATTTTATCTTCATAAACGAATTCTAATCCAGTTACTCCAGCTTTATCACCTAATCTGTAATTATCATTATATTTTTTATAAAGCGATTCACTAAGCTCTCTTAAATACCCTAACACATGTGATGCTTTAACCTTTGTTGGATAAAACCTTCTACTTTCTATTTGATGTGCGATTCCTGGTAATTCCCAAATATGTTCTTCAATTTTTGAGAATACTTCAAACGTTACCTCTGGAAAAATTCTTGATGGTCTTTGCCATGAATATTTTTGAGCTTGTTTTATAAGTTCTACAAGTTTTACAGAATCTTCACCAACTAAATTTGCTAATAAACCAGTCTTAGATTTATCAAACTTTGATGGGCTTATGGTTATTGTATAAATCGGCTCGTTGTCTGTTAGCAACTTCCCTTTGTTATCATATATTAACCCACGCGACGGATGAACCTGTTCCTGTCTTAATGAGTTTTCCCGACTTAATGGACCATACGTTTCATATTCCAGAATTTGAAGTTGATACAACCGAGCAGTTAGTATTATTCCAATGAGCAAAACAAGACCGATTAGAACTCGGATTGAAGTCTTATTTCGTTCTCTTTTATACGAATTCATGAATTACCTTGTGTAGCAGAACTGAAATTGTAAAGAAAACTACCTAATAAGGCGGTATACATTGAATTTCCTAGTAAGATTTCCCAAAAGAAAACTTCGGAGGAATAAATATCAACAAAATTTGTCATTGCTGCCACAATCCCGTTCGCTATAATACTTACTCCAATAAGAATTAAGGCTATTTGAGGTGTAAGCAAACGATTATCTAATATTCTTGGAATAAATCTGTGAGTAATAAACAATGCTGCTGTATAGGAAAACATATATAAACCCCAAGTATCTAACATAGCATCATACAAGAAAGTAAGCACTCCTGTTATAAAAATAGTATAGGTTCTATCTTTAATCGCAGCTATATAAATCAAGTAAAGCCAAAAGATATCTGCCTGAACATCAAATAATCGTAGATGTCTAACTAATACTATTTGTATAGCTATATAAAGTAGTCCCCAAATAAAATCTTTTATAATTACTGGATTCATCTATTACTTCTTCCTTTCATCGAGAATTGAGGCTTTAGATAGCGCCTTTAAAGATGAATCTTTTTTTGCCAGAATCACAAATGCTTCCGCAATTCTAAATAATTCCACTGTAGGTTTTACATACACAATCTGTGTTTCTTTTCCTTCTTGAAGTTGTGTTCTTAAAACGGTTCCGACAGGAACATAAGGAGGTAATTCTAAACTATATCCAGAGGTTTCAACTACTTGTCCTGAATCAATATGTATGGTTTTTGGCACATAAGACATTTTTAGTTCATTTAGTTTTTCTCCATCCCAACTTATTAAACCATAAGCACGCGTACCCTGAATTCTTGCACTTACTTTGAATAAAGAGTTTATTATTGGCATAACTTCAGAATAATGAGAAGAGCTTAGAACAACTCTTCCTACTAGTCCTTCAGAATTAACAACAGCCATTCCTGGCTCAATACCTCTTTCAACACCTGCATTAATGGTTAAACTATTATTAATTCCAGTAAGATTTTTCCCAATAATTCGAACTGGTAATAAAGATAATTTTGTAGTATCAGCCAATGCTAACATTCCCTTGTAAGCTTCATTTTCTGCTTGAACGGATCGTAAGCGATTCAGTTCATCTTGTAACTGAATATTTTTACGTTGTAATTGTTCATTAGTGGTTAAGGCTTGTCTGTACACACGCACATTTGCTAGAGGCTCTTCAAGAAAAGAATAGGCTGCAATACTTAACCGTCTCAATGTAATTATTCCGTCTGCATTACGTGATAGCATGAGAAACAGGGCTGTTAAAAGAATAAAGCCCGTGATTATATAATCACGGGCATCTTCTATATTAAATAGAGGCAGCCTCATTGGTATTAACTAATTACGCTTTTATAATACTCTAAATTATCTAACACTTTTCCTGTGCCACGAACAACTGCCGTTAATGGATCTTCTGCAACATGAACAGGAAGATTCGTCGTTTCCATTATTAATTTATCAAGATTTTTTAAAAGTGCTCCACCTCCAGTTAAGAAAATACCACGATCTAAAATATCTGCTGATAATTCAGGAGGAGTTTGTTCTAAAGATTTGGTAACCGCTTCCACAATGGTATTTACAGATTCAGCTAATGCTTCACGAACATCTTCTGAGGTTACAGTTCGTGTTCTTGGAGCACCATTAATTAGGTCACGGCCTTTTGCTGTAATTTCTAATTCCTCATCTAATGGTGCAGCCGAGCCAATAGTACATTTTACATGTTCAGCTGTTCTTTCACCAATCAATAAATTGTGATTTCTTCTGAAATAGTTAATTATATCATCGTTTAACTCATCACCACCTAAACGAACAGATTGTGCATATACGATACCTGAAAGGGCAATCACGGCTATTTCGGTTGTACCGCCACCAATATCCACAATCATATTACCAACGGGTTCATGAACATCTAAGCCAATACCAATTGCAGCAGCCATCGGTTCATCAACTAAATAAACAGCTTTTGCGCCTGCATGTTCTGCACTATCACGAACAGCACGTCTTTCAACTTCTGTAATTCCACTTGGAACACAGACAACCATTTTTCGCGTGGTTGAATACCATTTTTTTTGAACTTTTTTAATCATTCCGCGAATCATCTGTTCTGCTACTTCAAAATCGGCAATAACACCATCTCTTAATGGACGAATGGTTTTAATATCACGGTGAGTTTTTTCATGCATTAATCGGGCTTCATGGCCAATTGCTACTGCCTGATTTTGCATATTTAAAGCTACAATTGAAGGCTCGTTTAATACTATTCCTTGACCTCTAACGTAAATCAATGTGTTTGCAGTTCCTAAATCAATTGCAATGTCGCTGTATAACCAATCGAAAATTCCTTTAGGCGGATTTGGTACTTTTTTAGAACTGTACATGCCTACACTTTGCATTCTTAAACTTTCTTTTTTGATATGGATAAACTGTTAAAATCGGATAAAAATACGAGTTTAAATACCCTAATGCGAATGAAATTACTCGGTGTTCACTTTTTATTACAAATTTGTTATGTTCAAGTCAAAAAAAAACCGCATATAGCGGTTTCTTCAATTTTTTTAAACTCTTACAACTTATTGAATGCAGCAATAGAGCGCAAAGTTCGATCAAGTTCTCCAGATATCCTTTTCGATTTTTCTTGAACTTCATCAAATTCATGCATTACACTTCCAAGTTTTTTGGAACCTGCTGTTGTCACCTTTGCTAAATCATCTAAACCAGCAAGCACATTGGTCATATTTCCTTTAAGAGAACCTAATGCGGCATTAGTAGCCTTAATATCGATAGCAGTTGAAAGATTCGACAATTGGTCAGCAATCGCTGATACATTAGCTCTTTCTAGTGTATTCTGAACCGAGGTCATTTTTTGAGCCATTTCTTCTGCTGAGCGATTTAAACCCATTAACATGTCTTTATGATTCGCAACCATTTCGTTAACCGCTTGCTCAATTTTTAGTTTGATTGCGTTGTTAACATCATCTGATAACACAATTTTTGCATTTGCATCTTGTGTTTCTGTTACTTCATTGCCAACAGCTACGGGTTCACCCCCTGCGATAAATAAAAATATTGTGGCGATTGCAAAACCACCGAGCATTATCCAATTTGCAGTTGCCCCTAAATTAAAGCCGAAATCCATTCCAACACTTAAGGCTAGACCAATTAACCCGATACCTAAAAACAAATTGGCAAACTGTCTGGATAATGATTTTTGAAAACGTGTTATTTGCTGCTTCATGAAAACAAATTATTTAAAGTTTCGTGTCATAAACGATAACAAGCAATTCTGAAAAATCAAAATGGAATTACCGATTTTTACTTGTTATTCTAGGATTATTCTTTCTTATTTGTCTGCTAAGCGTTTTAATTCTGCCATTAGTAACATTGACTCGATTGGAGTGATACGATTTAAATCAACGTCTTGCAATTTTTGAACAATTCGCTCAATATTCGGGTCTAATGTAGTTTGAAATAATGAAAGTTGAGGTATTATTCCTTGTTTTTCTATTTGTTTTAATGCTTCTTTTGTCGCTTGTTTTGTTTTAGCACCTTTTTCAAGTGTTCCGTTTGAGTTGGTGATGTCTAAACTATGACTTTCTAGATTTCGCAAGATTTCACGTGCGCGTTCAATTACTATTGAAGGTAAACCTGCCATTCCTGCTACTTGAATACCAAAACTGTGATCTGTACCTCCTTTTACAAGTTTTCGCAAAAATATTACTTTTCCTTCATGTTCTTCTACTTTTACATTATAATTTATAACTCTATCATATAAAGTCTCTAATTCGTTTAGTTCATGGTAATGTGTTGCAAATAAAGTTTTGGCTGCAACTGCTGGTTGATTATGTAAATATTCTGCTATTGCCCATGCTATCGATAATCCATCAAATGTTGAGGTTCCTCTTCCTACTTCATCCAATAATATGAGCGATCGCGGTGTGGCATTATTTAAGATGTTTGCCGCTTCATTCATTTCAACAAGAAAGGTACTTTCGCCAGCTGCTAAATTATCAGAAGCCCCAACTCGTGTGAAAATCTTGTCAACCAAACCGATTTCTGCTTTATTTGCTGGTACAAAACTTCCAATTTGAGCCATTAATACAATTAAACCGGTTTGTCTAAGTATGATACTTTTACCGGCCATATTCGGCCCCGTAATTATCATAATTTGTTCGTTTTTATTGCTCAACATAATATCATTTGGAATAAACGGCTCTCCTAATGGCATTGCTCGCTCTACTACGGGGTGTCTCCCTTTTTCAATAAATAGCACATCAGTCTCATTCACTATTGGCTTACTGTAATTGTGGCGAAATGCAATTTCTGCAAATGATTGAATAACATCAATCGTTGCAATTGCTCTGGCATTTTCCTGAATTTTGTCGGTGAAACCAGCTATAAATTCACAAACTTGTCGATATAATTCAGCCTCTAATTTCACCATTTTTTCTTCTGCTGATAGAATTTTTTCTTCTATTTCTTTTAGCTCTGGCGTAATAAATCGTTCTGCGTTACTTAAGGTCTGCTTTCGGATAAAATAATCTGGGACTTTTTCTTTATGCATATTTGTTACCTCAATGTAGTATCCAAAAACCTTATTAAATCCCAACTTAAGCGAATTTATTCCACTATCCTCAATAAGTTTTTTTTGAACTTTTGCAAGATATCCTTTTCCATTTCTGGCAATTTCACGAAACTCATCTAGTTGGGAATTATAACCGTCACGAATATAATTTCCCTCCCGCATGCTTGTCGGTACCTCATCGTCTAAGGCACGCTCTATTTCGATGACTAATTCATCTAGTGATTCTAATTTTTTGTTTTGTTTCCGAATTAATTCTTCTTCAGAATCATTTAAAAAAAGTTTTAAACGTGGAATTCTTGCTAAAGAACGTTTAAGTTGAACGATATCTCTTGGTGTTGCACGACCAACAGAAATTCTAGAAATGAGGCGTTCTAGATCGCCGATTTCTCCTAAAATTTCTCTAATTTCTATACGGATATCGTGCCGAACAAGCCAAGCTTCAACTGCGTTTAAGCGTTCTTTTATGGGTAATAATCTCTTTAATGGTCTCATTAACCACGAGCGTAATAATCGACCACCCATTGCAGTGCTTGTATCGTCTAATATTTGAATTAACGTGCCATCTCTTGAGTCCGATTGAATGGAAGAAACTAATTCCAGATTTCGTTTTGTTGCAATATCTAATTGTATAAAATCTTGATTTTCATACGCATACAAACGCCGAATATGTGGTAAAGAACTTTTTTGATTTTCTTGAACATAATGTAATAAGGCACCAGCCGCACTATGAGCCACTTCGAGTTCTTCAACTCCATATCCTTTTAATGAATGGGTATTGAATTGTTCCAATAATGCTGAATAACCGTAATTACCTTCGAAAACCCAATCTTCTATAATCGAATAATTATAGTCTTTATAATTCTCTTGTTGCTGTTTGATAAACTTTTTAGAGCCTAAAACTTCTGAAGGTTGAAGCATTTCTAGAATATCACGCAAATCATTAACATCCGTTTGTGATAAAGCAAATTCTCCCGTTGAAATATCAGAAAAAGCAATTCCTAAAATAGAACCTTGAATATGAAATGCACATAAATAATTGTTTCTATTGTGATCTAATAGCTTTTCTGAAAAAACTGTTCCTGGAGTTACCACTTCGGTAACTTCTCGATCTACAATTTTTTTTAGCGCTTTGGCTTCTTCAGGATCTTGAGTTTGTTCACAAATGGCAACTTTATGTCCACGCCTAACTAATTTCGGTAAATACGAATCTAAAGCATGAAAAGGAATTCCTGCTAATGGAGTTTGGTCTCCTCCGTTATTTCGTTTTGTTAAGGTAATTCCAAGTTCTTTGGAAACAAGAATCGCATCTTCATTGAATGTTTCATAGAAATCGCCCACTCTAAAAAACAAAATAGAACCAGGGTATTTTTGCTTTGTATCAGCGTATTGCCTCATTAAAGGCGTAAGTTTTTTTTCGTTTGTTGACATTCTGAGGATGCGAATTGAAAAATTTATACTCTAAATTTGAACCTAAGTGATGTTGTTTTTTCACTTCGGAGCTTACATTTAGGAAAATACGAAAACTGATTTCTCTTTTTTTATGAATCTTGTTTGTGCACAATCTCAAAAGTAGTTTTCGGTAATTTAATCGGGGAGTTAACACAATTACGATGGGTGAAACCTGATTAATGATTTTTTGTACAGAGCTCTTGTTTAAACCTAAATCCCTAGTTAATCTACAGTTCGATTCCGCATTTTTTTGATGCGATTAGTTTAGCGAATTTGATTTCTTGAGCGTAATCCGAAAAGTAGTTTCTAGCAAACTATTCGTCGAATTCGTAGGATTTGGAAGGGTGTAAACCAAAAGCATCGACTTTTTGGAGTGGACTCATTTTTTTCAATTTTCTAGTAGGAGTTTACTCTCAAAAGTAGTTTTCAGTAATTTAATCGGGGAGTTAACACGATTACGAAGGGTGAAGCCAAAAATATCGACTTTCTGGAGTGAGCTCATTTTTTAAAAGATGAGAAAGACTTAGCACAATTTTTTTAGATTGCACCAAACGCTAAGAGTAATTTCAATTAGACCTTCGGTGAAAATAGTCTTATTGAATGGGCGAAATTCAATCAATTAAAATTTCTTGATAGGACTCAAATTTTTTTTTCAAGAGCAATTCTTACGGCAATCTTAAATCACTACTAAACTTTTTTTAGGTGACTTTCAATCATTACAGATTATAAAAGAAGGAATAACAATCTCATTTGCTATTCCTTTTCCAATTTCTGAGTTCAAAAAAACATCGTTCTTGAAAAGAATCTTAATTAATGTCTTTGCTGTCTTTCAAAAGTTGCAGCATTGCTTCTGATTGAGCTTTTGAAAGTTTGTCAGGTGCCAATTTAACCGCGTTTTTCATGTATTTCTCAGCTTTTTTGAAATCGCCTTTTGCTGAATAAGCCCTTGCCAAACCGAAATTTGTCATAAACGCTTTGGGATTGTTTTTATAATTCATCTCGAAAACGTCAAATGCTTGTTTTACTTTTTTCTGCATTAATAATTGACGACCATATTGGTGAATTTCGGTTATTGTTCCCAAAGGAAGAGCTTCTTTCATCACCATTGTGCTTTCATCCATTCGACCTAATTTTGCTAAAACCTGAGCTTTTGTGCTAAGAGTGGTAAAATTTTTATCTCCAATATAAACAGCAGAAACGGCTATATCAGCCCATTCTAAAGCTTGTTCTAATTCGTAATTATTTTGAAGACAATATTGAGCTGCTTGAACAAATCCTCTGTAATCAAATCCTAAAGGCCCTTGTAATTCTTTTTTAAATGATGCGATTTGAACTGCATTTACATCAACTTCAACTTTAAATGGAATCCTTCTTTTCTCCCAATCTAAAGCTATAACTGCCGAATTTGCAGTTTGTCTAATAAACGAATAGGTTAACCATTCAACTGATTCTGTTAATGTTTCATTTTTAACAGTAACTCTTAACGCATCATCACTTGGCAAGTAAAAAAAAGATCCCCAAGCTGTATAGTTTTTTGAAAATACAACCGTAGTTTCCGTTTCGCCTAAAATCATGTGAAGTCCATAACTGCCTGATGCTAAGGTTTTTCCTTCAACCAATACATTAGACCCAAATGTTATAACGGTATTTTCGTTTGCTCCTGCTCTCCAGGGTGATGCTTCTGCGGATCCAAATCCCAAATTTACCAGTCCGTAATGAGCGACCTGTGTTCCCCAAATTTTACCTTCACGACCTTTAACTCCTGGTCGGCTATACTCTATACTTATTTTAGAAATGCCAATTTGCTCAGAAACAGAAGCTTTTTTATTTCCTCCGTCTGGGGCTGTTGTGAGTTGTGCATTGGAAAGTATTGGTAACAGTATTAAAAACATCAAAAATGTAATTGATGTGACTTTTTTATTCATTTTTTTCCTCTTAATTAATTCTCTAGTTCATCTTAGATACAGTTTTTTCTAAACCGATGCGTGCGTACTACGATAACAAATTTATTCAGATTCAATTTATTTTGTAGAGTTTCTGTTTATCTGCATTTTTAGGAGCGTACTCCGAAAAGTAGTTTTAAGCAATACACTCGTTGAATACGCAGGATTTGGAAGGGAGGAAACCGAAAGAATCGATTTTTTGAAGTGGACTCATTATGCGAATTAAAAAATATTTTGCGCCAAACTTATAATGGAATTGATTCGTTTCCTGTTTCGATTTCAATATCATAGTTTGAAAGTAAGCCTACAACATCTGGTAAGCTGAATTTTGCCTTTTTAATCGTATTTTTTTCTGGATCTAGGCGATAATTTTTAGCTTTTGTAAAATCTGCCTTTGTAAGATTCGTTTTATCAAAAGTTGAGTTACGTAAATCGGAATTTGCGAAATTTGCGTTAGACAAATCGGTATTACTGAAATCACAATCATTTATAAAACACCCTGAAAATGAAGTTTCTTTGAGTTTTTTTCCAATAAACACACTATGATTTAAACTACAATTATCGAATTTCATTTTTAAACCAAAATCATGACAAACATCAAAGCGAATTCCGATCATTTTGCACTCCTTAAAAAGTATATCTCTGAATGCTGTTTCTTTTACTTTTATCATACTTAAATTGCATTCAATAAACTCACAATTCTCAAACTGAGATGACTCTAAACTCAATTCACTTAAATTGCATTTTGTAAATATGCAGCTATCGTAAATCCCCACACTAAACCCTTTTTTTGTAAAATCGACTCCATTAAATACTTCATCATCAAAAAAATCACTCATGTTCTATAATTCTTGTAAATATGGTTTAAATCTATTTTCAGACTGTGTAAGATAACAAATGATTTTTATTGTATTTAAAATTGGTTTCTAATTCTAATTTCGGAGCTAGGGTTGACCTCAGGATGATTAAGGATTCTTATTCAGTGAAGCATAATGCGTTCTCTTTAAATGAACTCCCATTTTGACCGAGATAATATTTTTCGCTTCTCGGCACGTTGAGAGTGTTAAGAGGATATATTCTATGACCTACTACCGCAAAATGTTGGTAAAATTGCTTTAAGATACAATCTAAGCATTAAACGGTCATCCCGTATTCTTACACAATACGAAGAAACACAAAGTGTTAACTCGACGTAATTTATGAGTTAGAACATAACACTACCAATTGCGAATTTGAGTTTCTAATTCTGGTCTATCTTTAAGAGGAATTTTGAAATCAAATTGTTTGGATTTTTGAAAAAACTCAATTAAAAAATAATTCAGCCCTACTTATTTATCTTTCTCTTTCAGTTATCACCAAAAACAAAACCCATTCAGTTTTAACACTGAATGGGCATGAACTGAGATTTGCATCTCTAGTTTTTCTCTCTTGAAGAAATTCTCTAATCTATCTGAAAATCAATCTTTAAGTAAAGTTTTTAAAATCAATCCTTTATCCAACTTTTTAGTGCAGAAGAACCAATCTTTGCAATCCAAGTTTTCTTTGTCATCCATTCTATCTTTCGCTACGCCACATGAATCTGCGGTCGGAACAATGACATCGTCTCCTGGAGTCCAATCTGCTGGAGTTGCAACGTTGAATGCGTCGGTTGTTTGCATTGCAATTAAAGCCCTGTAAAGTTCATCAAAATTCCGTCCTATGCTTAATGGGTAATAAATCATTGCTCGTATAATTCCATTTGGATCAACAAAAAACACTGCTCTAACTGCTTTTGTGCTGCTTTCGCCTGGCTGAATCATGCCATATTTTTTTGCAACTTCCATTGTTATGTCTTCAATAAGTGGAAAAGTTACTTCCATATTTTTCATCCCTTTAAATTCGATTTTGTCTTTAATGGTTCTTAACCAAGCTATATGGCTGTAAAGTCCATCTACCGATAAACCAACGAGTTCTGTGTTCGCTTTTCTGAATTTTTCTTGAAGGGAAGCAAATGTCATAAACTCTGAGGTACAAACTGGAGTAAAATCAGCTGGATGACTAAATAAGATGGACCATTTACCTTCATAATCAGAAGGATAATTAATTTCTCCTTGAGTTGTTATTGCTTTAAAAGCTGGAGCATTTTCACCAATTCTTGGGATTGAGACTGTTTTTGTTTCTACATTTTCCATGTTACATATCGTTTTGAATGATTAATTAATCTAAGTTAAATGGAATCCATACATTGACAAAAATAATAATATTAATACTACCTATTGACAAAGTGAATACAAAATGAATATTCAACAATTAGAATATATCATCGCTTTAGATGAAAGAAAAAGTTTTAGTAAAGCAGCCGAAATGTGTTTTATAACTCAGGCCACCTTAAGTACTATGGTTAAAAAATTGGAAATTGAATTAGACTTGATTTTATTCGATAGAAAAACAAATCCAATAATTACTACAGATTGTGGAATTGAAATTATTGAACTTGCGAAACAAACTTTGCGATCTGTAAATCAAATAAAAGAACTTGCAAAAAGCATTAAAGGGAAAATTGAAGGTCGAATTACGATAGGAATTATTCCAACAATTGCCAATAGTTTACTTCCACTTTTTATAAAATCTATGTTAGAAAAATATCCAAATCTGTATCTTGAAGTTAAAGAGATTACAACAAATGATATTTTGAAAAAGTTAAAAGAAGGTAGTTTAGATGTTGGAATTCTTTCAACGCCTGTTAAACATGCCGAAGAGTTTGAGGAGCAAATTCTTTATTATGAATCGCTTTTAGTTTATGGAGAAACTGCAAACAATAAAAAATATGTTCTACCTCAGCATTTAGTTAACGAAAAAATTTGGTTACTTGAAGAAGGGCATTGCCTGCGGGATCAGTTTATTAATTTATGTTCCTTAAATAGAAAAAAATTAAACGCCAATTTTAAATTCGAAAGCAATTCGTTCGAAACCTTGCTTAATATGGTAGATTCATTTGGAGGGTTAACTGTAATTCCAGAATTATATGTTAACACGCTTTCTGTTGAAAGAAAAAAGAAAATTATTCAGTTTACTTCTCCCTATCCCGTTAGAGAAGTTAGTTTAATTTATCACCGACCTTATGCAAAACACAGACTTATTAGTATTCTAGAATCTGAAATTAAGGCGCTAATTGTCCCATTATTAACGACGAATACAATTCAAAATAATGAGCAAATTATTGTTAAGACATAAATTCAAATCTTAATTGTTTTTTTTCTCAACTGTAGTTTTGTTTATGATATTTTAGGATATATAGCAAAAAAATATATATAAGTAAAAAAATCTTACTATTTCGATTTTTATAAAGTTGTCTTTTGTAGTTGAAACTCTTCAATCCAAGTTTTATCATTTGACTTAAGTCTCAAATAAATCATTAATTTATCTCCATTTCTACTGTACGTAAGTCCATGGAAATAAGAAGTTTGACCTTCAATTTTCACAAGTTTAAATGAAGTCTATTCATCTTTTTCTTCCCAAGGACTTAGATCACGTTAAAGTGTTTTAGTTTCACTATCAGACTTCCATTTTCTTCGATTAAGTGCATGTATTCAGAAAAATGTAACGTATCTTTTTCTGTGAGACGAAAAATACCTTGCAAAGAACCATCCTTTTCTGGCATCCATAATTCTTCACAATAGCCGCCTAAACTACTTCCCTGCCAAAAACCAATAAGCCATTTAATATCAGAAAGTTTTGCAGTTGCCGATTCTTCATTTTCATTTAGGGATAACACTTCTTGCGCACTTAATTCTTTACATACGAAAAAGGTGAATAAGATAAGTACTAATAAACTTTTTATTATTTTTCATGCTTAAACAAATTTCTTGTCATTTGATTAAGCAAAATAAAAAACAATTCCGATAGGAATCTAGCTGAATTGTTTTTATTGAACTTTACGTAAAGAATTTTTGCTTTCTAGCCATTTGTAATCTAAGGACATTTCTTTTAAACCCTTAAAAATCAAATCGCTAGTTCACAAATTTTAGAATTTTATTTACTTAAAAGCATTTTCTTTGTTTCAACAAAATTTCCAACTTGCAAACGATAGAAATAAAGTCCACTTGAAAGCTGATTTGCATCAAACTGAACTTCATGTTTCCCAGTGCTTAAATTTGCTTCCACTAGTTGCTTAACTCTATTTCCAAGAACATCAAAAACTTCGAGAGAAACAAAACTAGGTTTGTTTAAACTAAAACGAATTGTTGTTGATGGGTTAAATGGTTTTGGATAATTCTGCTCTAATTGAATTCTTTCAGGATTCGTATTTACTTCTGAATCTATTCGAGTAACAGGAGCTTCTCCATAAACATATAATCCTGTTTTTTCGGAAGATGCAGCATAAACTTTTCCGTTTAAGTGACCAAATAGTATATCAATATTGTCTTCACCTGTAGCATAATGACTTTCCCACGTTTTCATGGTATCTATTGAGGTAGATAGAATTTTATTAAAGTTATCCAAAATAAAATAGCGGCCATCAACTTCAACTAAACTATTAATCGTATTTTGGGTATTTGGTTTTATCGAAACACCTTTCCAGTTCGATCCTGCATCAATTGAAGCATAAATTGAATCTGACCCAAAAGAATACCAATTATCTCGATCCACGCAAAAACCATTTGTATGTGAATTTCTTTTAAACCACCAATCACTCGATTTGGTTCGTGAATAAAGTCCATCATTGACAAGAATGGCAAAAAGAGTTGTATCGGTAGTAATGAATTTTTTAACATTTGTTGCAGGCAAAGTGGTTATAGTTTCTGCCCAATCTGAAGATTCAGTTGCTGTAAAAATCGCTTTTGGACCAAGAAATAGGACTTCCCAATACATCCAAACTGTATTATTAAACGTAACAGAGTTAGATGTTTGAGCAAAACCTAAATAGGCCGCATTTACAGTCGAAGGATAGTTAAACGTCCATTCAGTTTCACTTTCGTTTTTATAATATGTGGAAGCTCTCAAATAATTACCGCCAGTAAGAATGTATTTTGAACCGAGTTTATGAAACCCTTTAATATTGTTAAACGTTCTTTCTGGATTTAACAATTTCCATGAACTTTGTTCATCATCTGTTTCGAAAACCTCTCCACCAGTTGTTACAAAATTGAGTTTCCCTTCTTCATTTACAAATCCATTTGTAAAATAGCCACCAAACATTCCCATATTAGCTTTGGTAAAGGTTACTCCATAATCTTCTGAACGATAAATTCCATTATTAGCAGCAACGAATAAAGTGGATCCAGCTGAATACAAATCATTGATTACAGGTTCTGTTAATAAAGTACTTGACCATGTTAAGCCCCCATCTTCTGATCGATATAATCCATTAATCGTAGAAACAAACAATTTTTGATCAAACCCATGAATAATCCCATTTGTTGAACCAACTCCAGTTCCTGTTGGTGTATTGGATAAAATATTCCAATTTTTTCCACCGTCCGTAGAATTGATAATACTTGATTCAGTTATAGAATGATAAACGCCATAAATAGCGGTATCAGTTGAGTAAAACGATGATACTTCTCTCCCATATTGAGGATTTGCAAAAGTGGCCATTTCAAATGTTCTGCCATAATCTTCAGAATAAACAATTCCAACATTTGTGCCTTGACCTCTATTCGCAACAATTAAATTCCCTTTACTTTCCGCCATATTACTGAGAACATAATTTGAAAGTAAATCATTTAATGGAGAATCCGTTATTCTTGTCGTATAATCAGTAAACCCTGTTTTATAGAAATATTTTGATGAGTATTCTGTACTAAACAAAGTATCACCAACAATAGTTGGCCAAGTTCCACTAGCTCCTATACTATACCACGTTTCGCCATTATCTAATGAAGCAATACTAAAATTCCCAAAACCCATTAATGCATCTTTATATCGAATAAATTTATGTATCCTTACATGTAAATTCGTTAAATCGGTAGATGCACCTTCTTTTGTTTTAATGATTAATGGAGTCCAATTTATTCCATCATCTGAGGAGTAAATTGTTGAAACTGGCTGTGTTAAATAATAGGAATAGGTTTGATACTTAACTGATGCAAAAAACTTCCCAGAAACGGGATCTTTAAAAATAGTTTGAACGGTTTCTGTTTCTGGCCCGTCAATTCGTTGCCATTTAGTTTGAGAAAATGCCAAAGTAACGCTTATTAAAACGAGGAGTATTGTAACGATAAACTTCATGTTATTTAAATTAAGTGATTAATTAATCAGACTTAGTTTAATCAATCTCAAAAAACATGGATATAACACTTTTGATGTTTTTTTGTTGAATTTGCCGAGTATTTAAACCTATAAATGCAACTTGTCTCTAAACTTTTCTACTTTCATTCTCACCTAGCTCCATTAAATATTCTAAAGTATTTTCATTTGTTCAGATTTCTTGTAAACTTTGGCCAAATTAACCCATTTGTAAAGTGAAGATTGTTATTATCGGTGCTGGAGAAGTCGGCTATTATCTCGGAGCTCTGCTCTCCACACATCATCACGATGTTACAATTCTCGACCGCGATAAAGAAGCATTAGCCCGTGTTCAAGAAAAATTAGATGTGTTAGCCATTGAAGGTAATGCGACTTCTGGGAAAGACTTAGTTAAAGCAGGCGTTCCTGATGCTGACATTGTTGTAGCAGCTACAAGTATTGATGAAGTGAATATGATTGCATCCATGATGAGTAAGCGTCTAGGCGTTAAGAAAGTAATTGCCCGAGTCCGCTCAAATGAGTTAACCTCTCCCGATTCGCCTATCAAACCTTCCGATTTAGGAATTGATGTTGTTATTCATCCAGAATATTCTGTGGCACTAGACATAGTTCAATTATTAAAAAGGGCTGCCGCCTCCGATGTACTAAATATTGCTGATAAAAAAATGCAATTAGTAGGTATAAAGCTCGATAAAACCTGTCCTATTTTGGGAAAAACAATGATTGAATACACAAAAGAACTTGATATTGTCAAATTTAGAGTAGTTGCCATTCATCGTGGTGGAATGACTGTTATTCCGAAAGGGGAAACCAAACTTCAAAAAAACGATCAAATATTTGTTTTAGCAAAAACAGCTGATGTAAAAGCAATCGTTCGAAGCACAGGGCACAATGAAAAAAGTTTAAGTCGAGTTATGATTGCAGGTGGAACGGCAATTGGTGAAATGATTGCAGAAATGCTCATGAATGACACTCGCGATTGGCGAATAAAACTTATAGAACCCGATTTAGATAAAGCAACTTTTTTAGCAAACAAACTTCACGATGTTTTAGTACTTAATGGTAATCCAGCAGATCCCGATTTATTAGTCACTGAAGGAATCAACGATATGGATGCTTTTATTTCTGTAACGAACGATGAAGAATCGAATATCATTAGTTGCTTGATGGCCAAACACTTAGAAGTTAGAAAAACCGTAGCACTTGTTTCAAAACCTAGTTATATCCCATTGAGTCAAACTATTGGTTTGGATGCCGCTGTAAATGTTAAACAATCTGTTTCAAATGAAATTCACCGTTATGTTCGTCAAGGCCGAGTGGTTTCTGTAACCGCCTTACATGGAATTGAAGCTGAAGTTTTAGAATTAGTCGCAACCTCCAACTCAAAAGTGATCAATAAGCCATTGAGCCAATTAAAGTTTCCAAGAAATGTTGTAGTAGGTGGCATTATTTGTGGAGACAAAGCTGATATTGCCGTTGGTAGCACTATAATTAGAGAAAATGATAGAGTAATCATATTTGCACTTCCCGATGCAATTGACGAACTAACCAGCTGTTTTAATTAAAAATTCCATTTTTTTTTCATGAACATTTAAAGGTATTGGAATTAAGTTTTTTTGGTTTTATTTTCACTTTTTCGCTTGTTCTCTCGTAAGAAAATTATAGAAATGATATTTTAGCAAAACCATCGGGGTTTCTAGTAAATTGCCAAGGGCTAAAAACTCCCTAATTGGCTTTTTGACGCAGGCTCAAAAGTGCATTTCTTATAAAAACCATGACTAGTCTTATAAAAAGAATCAAACTCATAAAATCCCTTTTTGAGTACAACTTAAATTTTGATGTACCATCTATTTGACAAAAATACTCTTGAGCGTACTCCAAAAATTCATTTTTAGCAATATATTCGTCGAATTGGTAGGATTTTGAAGGGTGTAAACCGAAAGAATCGACTTTTTGGAGAGGAGTCACCCTTAAAACCTAACATTATTGATGCAAAATTTTAGTGTATCTTTATTTCTAATTTCTTTTTCATTTCAATAAATTAACTGCTTTTTATTAATTAAAAATCATCTTGAAACTCACTGAATCTTCTTTTCACCTTTTATTTGCACGTGTCTTTTCAAAACTGAAAAAAAATGGATCTTTTAGTAGCATTGCCATTTCAAAACAATTGCACTTAACCTTCGACTTCGGGATTGTTTTTGGTGTAGTTGGAGCCTTTATTTTTTTCATGGGATTTGCTCTTCTACTCCCAATGATTATCGATTTCATTTATCAAGAAGACACTTGGATGGCATTTTTAATATCTGCTTTAATCTCTTTTATTTTGGGAGGTAGTCTGTTTTATATTTTCAAACCTAAAAGAGAGTTAAAAAACAGAGAAGCTTTTTTAATTGTAAGTTTAACTTGGCTGGGTTTATCTGCGGTTGGCGCCCTTCCTTTTTTACTAACCAATGTATTAAGTAGTTATACGGATGCTTTTTTTGAAACTATGAGTGGGCTAACCACAACAGGTGCAACAATTTTTGGTGGCGTAACCGATTTGGGTCAAAAAAATCCTGACATAGAAATGCTTCCTAAATCATTATTATTTTGGCGATCTTTAGCTCATTGGTTAGGTGGAATGGGTATTATTGTGCTTTCTATCGCCATTTTGCCCTTATTAGGTTTCGGTGGAATGCAATTGTTTCAAGCTGAAACTCCAGGTCCAACTGCTGATAAATTAACGCCTCGAGTTCAGAATACAGCGAAATTATTGTGGGTTGTTTATGCTGGTTTCACCTTGGTTGAATTTCTTTTGCTCTGGATTCATCCCTCAATGGATTGGTTTGATGCAATAAATCACGCATTTGCTACCATGGCCACAGGTGGCTTCTCAACCAAAAATGGAAGCGTTGCCGATTTTAATTCCGTCTATATTGATGTGATCATTATTATTTTCATGTTTTTAGCTGGTATTAACTTTGCACTTCATTATAGAATATTGACGGGAAAATTTGATGCGTTTTTATCGAACAGAGAGCTTCGATTTTATACTTTAGTTAGCATTGCTTCTGTAATTGTAATCAGTTTATCACTTTTCTGGCAGAGTGGCTTAAGTCTAGGAGATTCTTTTCGTTACGGTGGTTTTCAAACCATTTCAATAATAACAACTACAGGTTTCGGAACGGCTGATTATGATAGTTGGCCGACTGTTGCATTTATTGTTTTAGTCTTATTGTTCTTCACAGGAGGGTGCGCAGGCTCAACTGGCGGTGGTGTAAAAATGATTCGTTGGTTAATTTTAATCCGAAATTCATTTAAGGAAATCACCCAAACACTTCACCCAAAAGCAATTTTACCAGTTCGGATTGGAAGTTATACGGTTGAACCAGCGGTTATAAGAACTGTTTTAAGCTTTTTCATACTATACTTGTTTATTTTTGTCACCGTTGCGGTTATTTTAGCCCTACTAAATATCGACTTTATGTCATCCATTGGAGCGAGTATAGCTTGCTTAGGGAATATTGGTCCTGGTTTTGCATCCTACGGGCCAACAGATAATTTCGCATCTATTCCAACTTTAGGGAAATGGGTTTTATCCTTTGCCATGATGATTGGAAGATTGGAGTTATTTACCGTTTTAATTTTATTCAGCCCAAAATTCTGGAGAGAATAAATAAAATTTAGCGCGAGACTTCAGTCTCGTGCGAAAATGCGAAAACAAAGACTTCCGTCTTTATTCAGTCTCGTGCAAAAATGCGAAAAAGTAAACATAAAATTTCAGTCTTAGTTTGAACGTATTGTAACAATCACATTAAAACGAATATTCTGTGTAACTCTCTCAAAAGTCTGCGTAGATTTAGGAATTGCATGGTCATAGGTGTACTCAAAATTCGCTTTAACCATACTAGAGAATTGATAACCTACCAAACCTGTCAATTTTATTCGAGTATCACCCACAACACCTAAATCCGAATTATCAACAAAATCATAATCATCCACATTAGTTGATGATAATCCATCAACCAAACTATTTGCTAAAACAGCAGTAAATTGGCGACGTAAATTTGCTTCTTCATAATAACTTGCCGAAACCGATAAATCTAAAGTATTTCTCAACTTATTGAAAAACGGCAATCGAAATCCCCTCTTCTGCCATGTTCCTGTAAACTTAAATCCTTGAGATGTTTTTTCTGTCATTGTTGGGTTTGAAGTACTCATTGTTAACAACTTTGAATAATCATACTGCAATCGTGTACTTACATTATTTTTCCATGTAATATTTAGCCCAATTACAGGCATAAATCGGCGATCAATAGTTAAAGTTGATGCTTCGTATTCCTGAATTTTAGTACTTACTTTAATAGTTGATTGTTGAAAAAGTGGCGAACTTATTTCTTCATCAAAATTAGGATTAAATTTCCAACTTGTACGATAACTTCCGCTATAGGAGTGATTTAGGGTTATCCGCGAAACGTAATCGGATATAAACGGGAATAAATCTTCCAAACCAGACCAGTTTACTTTCCAGTTTGGTAGTGGAAATGGCATATACCCATTTTTACCAAAACCAGAACCTGTATTGGCTAAATAAGTCTGAACAAAATCTTTCTGAATAGCATCGCGATCTAAGATAGTTAAACCATCACCATTTCCATTTACATCAGAAATAACTCTATCTGTTGCGTTATAATCATCTAAACCTCTTTGTAATTGACTTCTAAAGAATTGTGAAAAATCCCCACCAAAAGCCCAAACACTAGCGCTTATATCACCCGTTTCATTTATTTGATTTTCACCTTCATTACTTAAAGGATCTAATATTAATAATCGAGATACGCTTCTATTCCATCCGAAATTCCAATCTAAATCCATCGAAAAATTCTTAAACGGTTGAAATTTCGAAGACATCGTAAAATTATCTTGAAAGGTTTCATTCATTGTTATATTCCAACTTTGTTGTTCAAATGGATTGGTAACCACATCATTTAACATGCGCTTTATACCAACTCGATACGTAAACGGTGGCGAAAATGAATTTCCATCAGCGGAAGTTTTAAACATGTTAAAAATGGATGAATTTCCTGCATATCCGTTTTGTGTAGAAGTTTCACCATGTCCATAATTCACATCAAAATTTTGCATACTAAATAATGCTAATCCCAATTTCCGACCTAAATACAACAGATTGCCTTCTCGATTTTCCTCTTTCTTCTCTTCTGCTTTACTACTCGGTTTTGCTGCATTTTTTACAGCATTAGGATTTTTCTGCCTCATCAATTCTAATCTCTTTTCATTTTCTTTTTTTCGCTTTTCAGCAGCAGCTATCCTTGCCCGTTCTCTACTTTCTTTGTCATCTGCTTTTTTCAGGTCATCATAAATGGGGATTTTTTTAAAAATTTCCTGAATTTTTATGCTCATATTTTGATCAAGATTATAGGAGTTTCCAATAGATGCTCCTTGATTTGAACCTTGTGGCGAATTTTGCCATCGAAATCCACCTCTATATGTAGTGGTATAACTAAGCCAATTTAATGCCTTAATTTTATTGATTTGAGGTCTCCAACTAATTCCATAATTCTCAGAATAACTCTCTTGGCGAACTCCGGTTGAATCTGTGTTAAAGACATTCTCTAAAGCTTTAAAGGTTGGAATCAATTCAAATGGCTGCGTTAGATCATCTGAATTTCGTACTTCTCCAGCACTATTTAAGAAATATTTTGAATTTGAACTAAAAGAAATAGGAATGGTCGGAGTTAAATTATAAGCAAAACCTATAGTCTGATTAAAATCAAACTGATGCGTTTGTAATATCGGAAGTAGTGTTGCATCTAAAGATCTACGTTGCCATTCTTGATAACTCCTTGCCAAAGTCCCAGACATATTTATTGAAGATGGCATGTACCCCAATTGAAAATCATATAACATACTTAACCATGAAATGTCTTCAACAAACCAAAATGGTCGTAATAAATCTACCTTTTTGAAAGTATAACTAAAACTCATTCCAGCATTAAAATTCCAAGAGTCTTTATAAATATCGTTTACATTCCTTCGTTTTTCTTGGGAATACGAATAATTCGTGTTCAAATTATCAAGCGTATATTGAAGAATTTTCCAATCAGAATTTCTTTTCGATAAATTACTCAACGTAAAAGAAGTCCGTTCTGAAAAATCCTGAACTTCACGCAATTTCGAACTTATTAAACTATCTTGAACTAGTATAGGTACATCTTGTGAACGAACAGCATCTGTAAAATCACTTAAACGAATATCTCCTTCTCTTGGCAAAAATTGAGGTGTTGACAAACTATTATTGTAATTGAAGCCAATAGGAATATTCCAACCATATTTTTGAGGCAAGAGTTTATGCACATTAAAAGTAGTTCCAAAGTCATACTGCAATCGATCAGCTCTTTGCCGATTACCCAAACGGGAATCTAACGATCCATAGCCTGCTCTACTTGTTAAAATTTTACCATTAATGGCTCCTAAATCAGCCAATTGAACATTTGCTGAGGCATTTGCAGCCCAACCTTCAGCATTATCAAAGCCAGATACACGTAACTCATTTACCCAAATTATTGCGTCTAAGGATTGTTTTAAATAGATATTCTGCGCCGAACCATCCGAAATTAGTCGTGCTGGATTCATGACCCCAATCCCAATTTCTGAAATACTTTGAAGTGATGGATTACCCTTTATCCCAATTCGTGTTCCAGGCGGAGCATCTTTTACCAATGTTGAGTCATAATAAGTTACCGAAGGATCAACTCCAGCCAAGTTTCTTAACTGTTTAATCGAATTCAAAGAACTCAAAACAATATTCATAGCGTTTTCTTCTGGCAGCCAGACCCTTTGTTCAATTTCTTCCTGAAGTGCTTCTTCATAATCTCTTGGTAAGCTCACAAAATACGAGGTGTCGCTTGGTGTTAAAGGTTGTCTGTATTCATAATATTCCCGTTCTAAATCCCGTCCAATTCTCACTACCAATTCGGCCTGCCCTCTTCTATCAAACCCCTCAGCGTGAACATACATTCTTAAATTTGTGTAATTAATTAAGTTCATTCCTCCCGTAAAGTTCCGACGAATCATTCGTAAATCACCTCCTCGTAAGTCATTAACTTGAAGTGATAGTGATTGCTCGTTTGCTAATAAGTTTCCTTGTTGCGTTCTGTTTATGGAACGAATTGCCCCAGTTGGTGTAACATAAGGAACAGGTCTTCTACTTTTGTTCTCTTCAACGTTTATCGTAGAAACAAAAAAGTCCGTTGAAAGATTTCCAATATTTCCAACTGCTTCTGCTTTTCTCCATTGAGATCCAACAAGCTCAAATGTTGCAAACCGTAGTGTGAAAGGTTTTTTGTAACCTGACATCCAAAAACGCATGTGAGTAACCGATTGAAAATCCTGAACATCACCAAACTTACGCTTAAACGTCTCTAATGGAATTCGAATTTGATACCAATTACTACCCTCATTTCTATCTTCAGTTATATCAACAATATAAGGTAAATCTTTTGAAAGTGAATTTGGATCAGCAGGATTCAAATCAATTTCATATTGATAATAGGAATCGCGTGTATTTGGTGCGGTTGGAATTATTAAACCCTCTGCATCTGGTCGGTTTGTAATAGCTCTTTTTTCTCCTGTTGTTCGTGAGTTTTCTTCAGAATAACCAAACATGCGTAAAAATCTTTCTTGCAACGACTTACCTTCATAAGCCGATTCTGCCCAATAATAATAATCATCGTTTGATGGATCTTCAAATACTGCTTGCGTTACAGCATGATTCGTTCCATATTGCTGTTGTACACTTGCCACAAAATCTTCAAAAAAATCAGTTTCATTATAATCACCTAAGCCAACATTGTTAGGAATTCCATCAAGACCGACATCTTCATCATTCAACGAATTAATCGAAAACTGTCCATCATAATCTATCGGCCTACGCAAAACTAACGATCGAGGTGGAATTCCACCTTGTTGATCTTCGTTCAAATTTGCGGCTCCCCCTTGTGCTAATCCATCTTCATTGTTAGAACTAAAATTCGGAATCACATCCTCAGAAATCGTTCCCAAATCGATATAAATTTTACCATTATAATCTTCTTTTATAGCAACACTTGCATTAGACCCGTTTTTTAAAATTGAATCTGGAATAATCGGCTGTACCCAAAACTCAATAAATTCAATATTATTTAGCGTTAAGTTTTCTAAACCTTGTGGTAATGTTGTAGTCATTCCTCCCCATGTTTTTTCAGATTCGTTTTCTAATAATTTTTTTAGCTGTCTATTGTAATTGTATTGACCGCGATTAGTGGGATTGTAATAGATATCCAATGTATTCAGAAAGTTATCTTGTTGAAGGGTTTGTCTATCAAATACATCTGAAACTTGTATTAATCGCGTTTCTCTAGTCCTAGGCACATCAATAATTGAACTCACATTAATCGGGATTGTGTACCATGCAAATTGGGATCGCATATCAGAACGTTCAATTTTGGATAAAAGCGAAGTGGGTGCTAACTCTAAATCGGTATCATATCCAGGAATAGCTGCTGGAGCCGCAGCAAGTGACCATCTTGTTGGCGACGCAAAATTAAAGCTTGTTTTTGAACCCTCAAATTCATCTATAAAAGAAACACCCTGTTCTTCGTCAGGATATAATCTATTCGCATCAATTGCAGCTTGAACGGCATTTGTTTGTGCAACGCCAGGTTTTAATTGAGCAAATTCGCCAGAAAAGTTAATACTTGATGGAGCTTTTGTTTCAATTAATGGAAAAAAATCAAGCGCTTTTGTAAGCCATGGTACTTCAAATTTAGCTTTTGCATCAAAACCATAAACTGAGTTATTTATTGGCTCATCTCCAATTCTAATTTTATCCGTTAATGGATTATCTTTCAAATTAAAATATGTTGCGCCAAATTTAATGTTATCATTTACTTGATACTCTCCACGTACTCCCGTAAACGTTGTTTGTTGAATTTGAACAATGTTGTTACTTTCGTAATCAACTTTTATTTGTTGACCTTTTGCCAAATACCGTGTATTGGTGATATACACGTTACCAATGGAATAATCGACTTCAAAATCTAATCCTTCTTGTAATTCTATACCGTTTGCAAAAACTTTTACTGAACCTTCTACAAGCGCATAACCTAAATAAAAAGAACCACTTGTACCACCTTTTACAGTTCCCGACATTTCAAATAAATTTCGTTTGGATTCCTGTTTTGCCACACCTTGTTTAATTTTATACAATTCTGGAAAAGACCATTCTTCTTTTGCTTTATCTTTATCTGCTATCGCACTTTCTTCTATAATTTGAATAATTCGCTCACCAAACGGTTTGGTGTAAGGGAAATAAATTTTACCTCCAACACCATCAATGACTCCCGTTGAAAAATCGATTAGGTTATCTGGAGTAATCTCTCGATTCAAGTTTACTCTATCTAAACCTAACAATTGCAATAAGTTAGCTGGAATTCCTGGAATATTCTCTAGAGGTACATTACTTCCAGTAAAATACAAATTGAATACAAATCCATCTGATGAAATATTTGACGGACCTAAGGAATACACATTTCTCATCGTTAAATCCCAAGTCGTAGATTGTGGATTTATATTCTGCTGGCGAATTAACTTTAAAATCAGAATTTGTTCACCCAAAACGTTTACATCCCCAACTTCCTCAATTTTTGAACCAACTTGATTTTGAAAAGCGATAGCTAATGCTTCATTCGATTGGAGAGCCGAATTTAATAATGAAATCGTTCCAAGGGTTTTATCATAGGTATAATCAACATTTAATTGTAGAGGAATCCAAAACCCTTTTACCACATTTTGACTCTCTATACCTAATCTATTTGCTACACTGACCACATCAATTGTGTCTAATGTTGCCGTTCTAATTTCCTCTAAATACTCGTCGGCAATTTCATCTGTATCGGTATTTGGCATTTCGAATCTTCCTGTAATTCGGTTTTTGACAACACCTAAATCGGATATCGCTAAGCCTTGAACAAAATTATCATTTCTCTGTGTCCCTAAATTTAGTTTGTAAACCACTAACTGATTTATGTTATACAGAGCAATTTGATTTATTGGGTTTCCTAAAGCTTCATCATAACGATCATAGGTAAAATAATCAATGTAAAAGTGACGATCATCTTCGTAATCGGTTGGATTTAACTTAAACGTTTCTTCTGTTGAACCGCCATCAATGGATTTAGAATTTCCCGTTCCTTCTTTTTGGGAAATTACAGATGTTACTTTTAGCGCACCTAATTGTGCTACAGACTTTATCCCAAAAAGCGCTTGTCCACCAGAAATTAACGAGTTCCCGGTTTCCATCCCTACATTCCCTAACTCTATACTTTTAATAATTTCATCTTCATAACCAGTGTAAGCAATTCGTAATCTGTTCTGATAGTCAAATGGACGTTCAGTATCCCAATCTGTATTAATAGTTAGCTTATCTCCAATTCCACCTTGAATATTCAACTTCAAGTTCTGTTCAAATGTCGGATCAACTCGTTGTCTTTGATCTTCTGGAACGGATGGATTTTCATCTCGTTGAATGGCCGCACCTACATTCATATTTGCCGTTCCTGTAACTCTAAGATTAACTTCTGGCTTTCCGAAAATAGTAGTAAATACCGATTCTTTCCCTCCAGGAACTGAAAACTTAAAATCAATTAAGCCCTGCTGATTTTGCCTACGATTATTAGCCGTTTGTGCTAATTTTGTTAAACTTTCGTTTTTAAACGATTCCCTCGTTAGTTCCGTAAATTCTTGTAAGCTTAGACAAACAGGTTCTCCAATTGGTACACCATCAATAGTTTGAAAAACAGAATATTCACCCGTTTGAGAATCATATTTAATTTCAATTTTTGGCTGAGCCGTGGCTAACTCAACTAAGCCACTCCTTCTTCTTCTGAACGGAGAGGTATAAGAAGGTCTTGGTTTGGATACGAATACACTTCTATCATACAGTTTTTCAGGCATAACTGTTACCAATGTGGTATCTATTTCTCGTTGCTGAGCGCTTGCATAATTATAGCCCAAAGCAATAAAAAAGATTATAGGAAAAGTTCGTAAGAATTTATTACGTATCACCAAAAAGTATTAAGTTAAGTAAACAGTATCCTTAAGCGATAGGCAACAGAAAGTTAAAAATATGAAACGTTATTTTTGGTGAATTTGAGCTTGTATTAAAACTTGGGTAAAGGTAAGTAAAGTCTGATAAAATATGCAGCACTTGTTTCATTTGAATCCTTAATTTCACGTCAAAACGCTTCTTATTACACCTAAAGTATGTAGTGAGAAAACATTTTTCGTATAATACCACGAATTGAGCTTTACATCAACAATATTGAATGAAATTTGGTCCAAAATCTCTGCAAAATGACTTATTAAAACGCCACATCGGTCCGTTTCTATTTGTCTTTCTTACCATTATGTTTTTGCTTCTAATGCAATTTTTGATGCTTTATTTAGACAAAATTGTTGGAAAGGGTCTGCCTCTATCAGTCATTTTGGAATTAATTTTAACAAATTTAGCCTATATGGTCGTTCTTGCCGTTCCAATGGCTGTTTTAGTGTCAAGCTTGATGGTTTATGGCTCTTTTTCCGAATCGAACGAGTTTACCGCTGTAAAAGCTGCAGGAATTCATCCCTTTAAAATGATAACTCCTCTTTTAATTGCAGGTGGAGTCTTATTTTTGCTCCTTGTTCTGTTTTCAAATTACATTTTACCTGAAGCCAATTATCGCGCAAGAGCTTTATTTATCGATATTAGAATGAAAAAACCTGGTTTTGACTTAAAGGAAGGTGTTTTTTACGATGGTATTGAAGGGTACACTTTTCTCGTTTCATCCATTTCACCTGAAACTGACACTCTTTATAAAATAAGCCTTTTTCAAGAAGCTAGAGATGGTAAAGACGAGGCTTTAATTAAAGCAAAAAAAGGGCGCTTAAGCACTATCCCCAATACAGAGAACTTGAATCTAATTCTTTTTAATGGTGAAATTTTTCGCACTATTCTGAACAGATCGAATGGAACCCAAACTATTGAAAAGACTGCTTTTAACTCATATTCCATCAATTTCGATTTGTCAAAACTTGAATTCTCACGATCAAATCCTGAATCTCGTGGTCGAAATGACCGAACCATGCGTGCAGAGGCTATGTTTGAAGTCATTCAAACGTTAAAAAATGAGATTGTTAACGAGAATCTATCTTCGTACAAACAAAATCGGGCTGGCGATTTCGATTTTACTCATTACGGTGATTCTAAACTATCTTCAGATTCAGTGCTATCAACAATGGATTCTGTGCATTCTAGTAGAATTAAACCTCGAAATGAAAAAACTACTCCCAAGTTTTCAAAATTTATAGCTCTAACTAATCTGCCTGCATTTGAAACACAACGTGAAGCTATGCGCACTTCAATTCGCGGAATTCGTACACGTTCGGTTAATTATGATGGCGTAAAAAATACGCTAAAGTGGAAAAATGAACGATTAGCGAAGTATTGGGTCGAAATTCATAAAAAAGTTGCGATTCCTATTGGATGCATTTTATTTGTCTTCATTGGTGCTCCTCTAGGTTTACTCACTAAAAAAGGAAATTTGGGCATCGCTGCCGTTTTTGCTGCTATAATTTTTACGTTTTACTGGATTGGACTCATTCAAGGCGAAAAATTAGCCGATCGACTTATGGTATCTCCATTTGTTGGAATGTGGTTTATTAATTTTGTTTTTGCCATTATTGCCATTTTCTTACATATCAAAATAATTAGAAATAGGTTTATTTGATGAGATTAAAATTCCCCAATACCATTGATCGATTCATAATAAAACGAATGATTTCTGTAACTGTTTTGATGTTACTTTTGCTCGTTTTTATTTTTATAATTATAGATTTTTCTGAAAATAGCGATGATTTTTCGGATAGAGGCGCAACTGCTACAGAAATTTGGGGAAATTATTATGTTCATTATATTGCTGAAATTATTCGACTTGTTTCCCCAGTATCACTTTTTGTTGCCGCACTTTTAATTTCTGGGCAGTTAGCTGATCGTGTTGAATTTATTGCTTTAAAAGCCGCGGGTGTGTCATTATATCGAATGAGTATCCCATTCATTGTTGTAGGGATAATTGCCATGACCATTGTGAGTTATTTGGATGGATTTGTTGTTCCCTATTCAAACAGGGAACGAATTAAATTTGAACGTACATACATAAACCGTAAAAGTGACCGACTCGATAAAAGTAAACTTTTAAGGCAAACTTCTACAAATTCAATAATTCAAATAAATTATTTTGAACCTAGTTCTAAAATTGGATACCGTATTTCAATGCTAGACTATAAAGCCGATTCATTAGTTCAACTAACGGAAGCAGCTCGTATGCAATTTATCGACTCCTTAGCTGTCTGGAGATTATTCGATATCACCTTCCGCAAATTTGAATCGGACAAAATTGTCGAAATTAAACAAACCCAAAAAGACACCATACTTACTATTTTTCCAAGAGATTTATCTCGAACTACTGCTGATATTTTTCAATTAAGCTATCCAGAAATTGTAGAATATTTAGAATCTGTTGAACGTAGTGGTGCTGGAGGGCTGGAACTGCCAACTGTGCAGTTTTACTCAAAATTAAGTTATCCTTTTTCCATTCCAATTGTAATAATTATTGGTTTATGCCTTGCTTCGGTACGTCGTAAAGGTGGTAAAGGCGTTTATCTAGCCATTGGCCTTGGTGTTAGTTTCTTGTATCTCACAACGATGAAACTATTTGAGCCACTTGGGATTAACGGCGTCTTAAGCCCATTATATGCTGCAACAATACCACATTTACTATTCCTTTTTGCATCAATAATTTTAATGATAAAAACGAAAAAATAAATTTTGAGTTCGCTCCAGATTGGAAATTTTATCGATTTTCACCCACTCAAAAGTTTACTATTGCCGTTTATTTGCTAAATTTTTTCTTTTCGGTTTAGACTCACTCTTGATTTTACATAATCTGATTCTAGTATAAGGATTTGTACCACAATAGCTTAGTTTTAAAACAATAGCCTAGATAGTTCTCTCTCCAACTTAAGGCTAGTTTTCTATCCTTTAATCCTAAGTAATGATGAGTGAGATTTATTTTTAACTTTGACAAAAACTCTAAACCAAAACTTAAGTAAATACATCAGCGTTCTCAGATTTCCATGAACTTGAAATCAATTATAAAAGCGAACTTACTTTTTCAGTAATTAATATATGAATTTCATCTTTATTCAAAGAGGCATCTAAAACACAAAATCGACTTTCCTGCTTTGCCATTTCGTCAAACCCTTGAATTACTTTTTCATAAAACACATTTCCTGAGCGTTCCATTCTGTCTTTTTCATCACCTGATCTTCTTAATTGAGCCTCTTCTAACTCTAAGCGTAAATAAAATGTGATATCTGGTTTCAATCCTAACGCAGCAAAATGATTGAGTGCATTAATTTCCTCAATTGAGGCAGCACCTCTTCCATAACCTTGATATGCGGTTGTGGAATCAAAAAAGCGATCTAAAATTACAATGGATCCATTCTTTAAATTCGGCAACACGTCATCGGCAACCAATTGAGCTCTCGCCGCCGAAAAAAGTAACATTTCTGTTATAGGTTGAATCTCAAAATCAGTTTCCAGTAATAAAGATCTAATTTTTTCTGATACAATATTACCTCCTGGTTCTCGAAAAACAACAACTTTTTGTTTTAAATTCGTTTCAATAAACAATTTTAATAATTGAATTTGAGTGCTTTTTCCAGACCCATCAATACCTTCGAATGTAATTAGCATTGTTTATTAGAAATCAATTATTCTTGAATATCACTTAGTATCTTTGGTTCTTTAGAAAGAGCAATACTTAAACCTAAATACAATAAAATGGGTGAACCATAACCCATAAACGTAGCAACAATGAATATCAATCGAACTATTGTTGAACTGACGCCTAAATACTTGGCTAAACCACCACAAACTCCATCCACTTTTTTATCTAATCTAGATTTATAGAGCTTTTTATTTTTCTTTAAGGCATACGTATCGTAATATGCACGCTCAAACTCAGTTGAACCAATGGTTGATTTTCCCGACGAAGTTTTTGAATTAAATGAAGTATTACTCGATGTTGCACCCGAAGTAGAAGCATAATTTGGAGCACTTTTATATTTCAAAAACGAAGGGCTTGTTTCAAATTCTTTTTCCTTTTTTTTACGTTTTCTTCGTCTTGAAAAAATTCCAAGTCCTTTAAGGGTAACGATTACACCACCAACCATCGCTAAAGGCTGCATCCAATTGTTAATATTACTAAAAATATCGCCGGGTAAGATTTTCCCAATAAAAAATAGCGATGCCATTAACATCATGGCAGTACCAAAAACACTCGTAAAATTGATTAGATTCGTTTTTGTTAGTTCAGGTTCTTCTTGAATGAAACTTTCAAAAGCTTGTTTTAAATCCGTTTCTGTGTAATTTACGGAATCATCTAAAGCTATTCTTTCTGTACTCGTCTTAAATCGTTCTGCCATAGTCTATTCTACATTTTTAGTGCAAGATGTGGTACGCTTAAAGTAAAGATTTGTTACCGTTTGCTTGTCTCGATAACTCTATTTTCTGTTATTATTAAATCTAAAGGTATATCATGTGCTTCAGATTCTAGCTCATCAACTAAACAGGCATCGTAAACGATTCCTATTTTTACACCACTTGTTTTTTCTAAAAATCGATCGTAGAATCCTCTCCCATATCCTACTCTATTTCCTTTTAAATCAGCTCCGAGCATTGGAACTATAATACAATCAAAATTTGTCGTATTAGTTGAAAACGTTATAGGTTCCTCTATTCCAAAAGCACCGATTTTTAAGTCCAATAAGGTATGTATTTTATGAGTACTTAACACATTATATTCATTAACTTTAGGAACAAACACATTTCTTCCAGCTTTCAATAACACATCAATTAATGGCTTTGTAATTACCTCACGTTTATGAGTGGAACCTATAAAAAAATGATAATCAAACGCTTCCTTAAAAGGGAATATGTAGCATAATTTGTAAGTAATTGCCAGCGATAAATCTCTATATTTTTCTTCATCTAAAGAATTTCTGTAGGATAAAGCAAACTCTCTTAACTCAGATTTCAGTTTCATACATTATTAAATAAACAGTAAAATATGATTTGTTTCAAGAGCTGAAACAGAATCATCAAAAAGTTTTTCGAAACAATCTAAGCCATATCTATTTAAGAAATGCACAAATCCAATTGTTCTTTCTTGCAGACCATTTAGAGGATAAAGACTAGCCTGAACTTTTCTTATTCGTTGAAGTGTAATTTCATCTTTATTCTTAACTGATTTGGAAACTTTTCCTTTTAATTTTTCCAGTTCATTTTGATAAGAATGTAAAGCTCTTTCAACACTTTGATCTAAAGTTTGATCTAAATGTACAATTTCATCTTTAAACCGTTTAGCCGTCTGTCTTGAAGCTTCAATCCAACTTTGAAAATGATTTTCTATGTCAAACGGCTGGTTTTGTGCAACAAATTCACGTTCCAAATCCTCAATTCTTTTGAAATATCCATCAAATTGAATCGGTAACTCACTCCAATATCGTTGAAATGGCCTTTCGATAACAGTTGCCGATAACCTTGGAACAATAACAGGCATTGGAACATCAAATATCTCGTACATTTTTTTCATCTGAGCATAATAGGCTAACTCACCAGGTCCAGCAATGTATGCAATATTCGGTAAAACGAATTCTTGAACTATTGGACGAAGAAAAACATTAGGAGATAATAAATTCGGCTCATCCTGAATTTTTGAAAGTAAGTCTTCAGAACTAAGTAATCTTTCATCCACACTCCAAATTAAGTTTTCAACATCTAAATGAAGTTTTATTCTACCTCTTTTACAATTCAAAAAGAGTAAAGAATAATCTGTCATTGCTTGTCTGTGATAAACAGATTCAATTGCTTTACTTTGATCTTCTAATGAATGATAAACCGTCACAGCTTTATTAATTGCCGTTTCAAAAACCGGTAGAGTTGCTTGTTTAATTAATTTAGTATCGCTACCAAAAAATACTAAACCATGTTTACCAAATAGACGATTCAGAAAACGCAGAAACGCATTTTTCTGCGTGTTTTTGGGATTAAAATCTTCAATCAACCAAGACTTTAGTTCTTCACTAAATTGGGAATTTCCCGATGATTCAAAAAAGTGAGTAATTTGCTTTTCAATATCCTCATTCACTAGCTCTCGCCCAACTTGTTGATGTAAATCACTCGGACGTTTAATAGATATCGTTTCCACTGAGCTGTCATTTTTTATCACCGAAACGTGATTGGCTTCATCAAAATCATGATCTTCATCAGCAATCCAAAAAATTGGAATAACGTTCTTTTGATGTTTTTCACTTAGCTCTTTTGCCAACTTAATAGTTGTTACAATCTTGTAAAGTGTGTACAAATAACCACCAAACAAACCTATTTGCTGCCCTGTAGTTACGGTAAATGTGTCCTCATTTAAAAGTAATTCAATATTCTGCTTCGAATAATCAGAAAGTTCTAAATCAGCATTAAAGTCGCGAACAATTTTTACGAGTTCTTCCCTTGAGATATAAGATTTTCTATCAGGAAAAGTGGAGAATAAATCTGATGGTTTAGTTTCGAAAAAGGAGATTATCTCCTGTTTTTCGTTCAAATAATCATTAAAAAGTTGAGAAAATGGCAGTGAAGTAAAGGATTGTTTAATAATGCTCACGCTGAGCCTTTCAATTTGTTAATTTCATCTCTTAAACGAGCAGCTTTTTCATAATCTTCATTTGCAATAGCAAGATCAAGATTTTTAGTAAGATTCGCCAAGCGATCTTCCATTGTAATAGGGCGATTTACAGGTTCTTGCTTTGCGTCATCAACAATCGCTACAGGGGTTTTTGAGGATTCAGACTGTGCCACAATCCCCGCTTCTTTAAGAACATGTGCGCTCACATAAACAGACACTCCAAATCTTATAGCAATAGCTATGGCGTCGCTAGGTCTGGCATCCACATCAAATTCATTTATTTCGGTTTTAATGACAAGTTTGGCGAAAAAGGTACTTTCTCGTAAGTCATTAATAACAACTTCTTTGAGCTCCGCATTCGATTGAACTATAATGTTTTTAATTAAATCATGTGTCATTGGACGAGGAGGCCTAATGTGCTCAAGTTCTAAAGCAATAGCTTGCGCCTCAAAAGCTCCAATAATAATTGGTAGTCGTAAGTCTCCTTCTGCTTCACTGAGAACTAAAGCAAAAGCGCCACCACTGCTAGGGCTTGAAGACAAACCCAATATTTCCATTAAAATTTTTTTCACAATGTCTAAACTGTTAAATTTAATTTCAAGAGTTCTACAGTTTCCTTGAGCTTTGAATCCTATTTAGTTTACTTTTGGTAAGTTTGATTATTTAGCAAAATTCTTCAAAATTGCAAATCGAATTTTAGTAAATAGAATCGTTTCAGGGTAATCCAATTACCTAAGTTACAGAATCGAACGTAAGACTTAAAGCAAACATTTCGCTGTTTTCGTTTAAATAGATGTAAAATTACTTAGATACTGAATTATATAAGAGAGAATCTGACCTTTTTTATTGACTTTTGTGGGATTGAAACCTAATTTTGGCACGATTTAAACTAGCTATTTAACAAAGGCTTTATGTTCGAACAATATTTGCCCATTTTTATTTTAATTGGTGTAGCAGTAGGTCTCGCTGTTGTACTCATAGTTCTTTCTCAGGTTTTTGGCCCGAAACGGCCTAATATTACCAAATTGGCTCCTTACGAGAGTGGCATGGATCCTGTTGGTGAAGCGCGTGATCGTTATTCTGTTACTTTTTACATGGTAGCAATGGAGTTTATCGTATTCGACCTCGAGGTAGTTTTTCTTTATCCTTGGGCAGTTCAATATTTAAAACTGTCTGACGGAGCCTTTTGGGCAATGATGTTTTTTATAGCAGTATTGTTTGTTGGCCTTTTCTATACCTTACGAAAGGGAACCCTCGATTGGTCACTCACAAAAAATTAATTCTTAATCAGAACACTTTAATACGTTGATATGGGTTTAGAAGCAGCATTAGGCGACGGTTATTTAACCACCAAAATTGACACTCTTGTTAACTGGGGTCGCTCAAACGCAGTATGGCCAATGCCTATGGGATTGGCTTGTTGTGGAATCGAAATGATGGCTTTTGCCGGTCCAAAATATGATGTTTCACGTTTTGGGTCTGAAGTATTTCGATTTTCACCAAGACAAAGCGACTTAATGATTGTTGCAGGTTGGTGTACCTACAAAATGGCTCATGCCGTACGCAGAATTTGGGATCAGATGCCAGACCCAAAATGGTGTATTGCCATGGGAGCTTGCGCTTCTACAGGTGGTATGCATAGAAGCTATGGTGTGGTGCAAGGAGTCGATAATTTCTTACCTGTTGATGCTTACGTTTCAGGTTGCCCCCCTCGACCTGATGCTGTTATTCATGCTCTAATGAATATTCAGGAAAAAATTAAAACCCAACATACAGTATTATTGGACGATTAAGATGAGTTTACCTGAATTCTTTCAAAATCTTACCTTAGACTTGAAAAATAAATTTGCAGCTTCTATCCTGGAAATTTCTGATTATCAAGGTGATGTGCTGATTACTGTTTCTATCAATTCTATTATTGATGTTCTTACCTTTCTAAAAAATGAACATCGCTTTATCTATCTTTGTGACATGGTTGCAGCAGACAGATTTACTAGCAAAGATCGATTTGAAGTCATCTATAATATTATTTCTTTGAAAGCTCAAAAAAGGCTGTTCATTAAAACACGTTGTTCTGAAGATAATCCAACTATGCCAACTGCTACCTCTATTTGGCCTTCAGCAAATTGGCATGAACGTGAAGCTTTTGACATGTTTGGAATTCAATTTGATGGACATCCTGATTTGAGAAGATTATTTTTGCCAGAAGATTTCGATTATTACCCGCTACGAAAAGAATTTCCTTTACTTGGAATTCCGGGATCACTTCCACTTCCATCAACAACACCTGACAGCAAGGCGTAATTATGCATCCGACAACAAAGATTGTAGAAAAAGGTCAACCGTTGTTTTTCAAAGAGCACCAAGAACGTTTATATAAATCGCTCGAAGATAAACATACAACTATTGAAGTTAACGACGATGACCCACTGAATACCAGAATGATTCTAAATATGGGACCTCAACACCCTGCTACTCACGGTGTATTACGTGTTCTATTAGAATTAGACGGTGAAGTGATTATGAAAAACCGACTTGATGTGGGTTACTTACATCGTGGTGTTGAGAAAATTGCCGAGAATAAAACGTATCAGGAATTCATGCCTTATACAGATCGCATGGATTATCTCTCTCCTTATGCAAGTAATGTTGCCTTTTGTTTAGCTGTTGAAAAACTTGCGAAAATCGAAGTTCCAGATCGTGCTCAATACATTAGAATGTTGGGCTGTGAATTAGCACGTATTTCTTCTCATTTACTGTGGCTAGGCGCTATGGTAATGGATTCTGGAGCAATTTCTATGTTTATCTGGACATTCAGAGAACGAGAAAAATTATATGATATCTTTGATTTATTAGCTGGTCACCGTTTTACTGTTTCTCACAGTCGTATTGGTGGGGTTGCAAATGATGCCTCTCCTGAAGTGCTAAATAAGATGAAAGAGTTTGTTCAAAACTTGAAGTCGGAAATTAAAGGTTGGTATAAACTTCTAAATAAAAATCGCATTTTCTTTGATAGAAATAGAGGAATTGGACCAATCACTGCTGAACGAGCAATAGAACTTGGTTTAACTGGCGCACCATTAAGAGCTACAGGAATTGCTTATGATATTAGAAAATTTGAACCCTATTTAAAATATAGTGATATAGATTTCGAGGTTCCAACTCGTCTTGAAGGTGATAACTTAGCTCGCTATTATATAAGAATGGAAGAAATGGAACAATCTATTCGCATAGTTGAGCAATGTTTAGAAAAAATGCCTAAGGGATCAATCAGAATTGACAATGCAAAAAAAGCTTATCCTTCAAAAGATGAAGTTTATTTCTCCATGGAAGGCTTAATTCACGATTTTATGATGACTGATACCGGAGTTTGCCCTCCTGCTGGCGCTGAATGTTACCATTCAATTGAAGCATCAAAAGGTGAACTTGGATACTATATTCAAAGTGACGGAACTGGTCACCCTTGGAGATTAAAAATTAAATCACCTTCACTTGGAAATTTACAGGTTCTAGAAAATATACTAGACGGACAAATGATTGCCGATACAGTTGTATTAATTGGTGGACTAGATCCGGTAATGGGTGACGCAGATAAATAACATTATGACATACACATTCGATTCAGAAGATCTGAAAAAGATCGATGCTATAAAAGCAAAATATCCAACTGTTCTTTCCGCTTCAATGCCCGTACTTTGGTATGCACAGGAAAAATTTGGCCATGTTAATAATGAAGTTCAGCATCTAGTAGCACAGACCTTAGCGTTACCAGAATCGCACATTCATGGTGTTGCGACATTTTATACCCAATATTTCAAAAAAGAAATGGGTAAATATGTGCTTGATGTTTGTACTTGTTTTTCATGTCAAGTTTGTGGTGGTTACGAAATGCTCCATCACTTAGAAGAAAAACTCGGAATTAAAGTAGGTGAAACTACTCCTGATGGAAAATTCAGTATTCAACAAGCTGAATGTTTAGGCGCTTGTGGTTATGCACCGATGCTTCAAATTACCAACGATGTTTATGTAAATCATCTTACAAAAGAAAAAGTTGATTCACTTATCGAAGATTTAAAACAGGATAAAATGCCTGAATTTGAATCGATTATTCCACCTCAAATGCAAAATAGTTAATCAGTATGGTAAACGATTATCAAAACTATAAAACCCTGATTCTACCATCAAAAGGACATTTACGTAATGTAAGTGACTATGAAGCTACAGGTGGTTATAAAGCTTTAAAAGATGTTCTTGCAGCAAAAGAGTCAACATGGACTCGTGAAAATGTTATTAATGAAGTTAAAACTGCGGGACTTCGTGGTCGTGGCGGTGCTGGATTTAATACTGGTTTAAAATGGTCTTTTATGCCTAAACCAGATGGCGGTAAACGTTACATTGCTGCAAACGGCGATGAATCAGAGCCAGGCACATTTAAAGACCGAGTTATTTTTGAATTCAATCCGCATTTATTCATCGAAGGTGCAATAATCGGTGCTTATGCCATTCAAGCAGATGCCGTTTATGTTTATATCCGTGGTGAATATCGTTCTTGGATTAATTTCATGGAAAAAGCCATTACGGATGCTTACAAAGCTGGATATTTAGGAAAAAACATTCTAGGTTCAGGTGTAAACATCGATATGTATGTTCACTCTGGAGCTGGTGCTTACATTTGTGGAGAAGAGTCTTCATTAATGGAATCATTGGAAGGAAAACGTGGTTATCCTCGTGTTAAACCTCCATTTCCTGCTCAACGTGGTTTATGGGGTCGCCCAACAACAATTAATAATATTGAATCTTTATCGAATGTTCCCTTAATTTTAACTATGGGTTCTGCTAAATATGCTGCAATGGGTGCAAAAACTCATCCAGGACCAGTTCTCTATGGTATCTCAGGTCATGTTAATCGCCCTGGAGTTTATGAATATCCTACTGGAATGCTCATCACTGATTTAATTTATGACGTTGCTGGTGGTATTCGTAATGGAAAAAAATTAAAAGCCCTTGTTCCTGGTGGTTCATCAACTCCAATTTTACGTGCAGATCAAATTGATGGTGTTTCAATGGATGCCGATTCATTAAGAACTGCAGGTTCAATGATAGGAACTGCTGGAATGGCCATATTAGACGAAGACACCGATATCGTTGACTTTCTCTACAGAATTACACACTTCTACCATCACGAGTCTTGTGGACAATGTACGCCATGTCGTGAAGGAACAGGTTGGTTAGAAAAACTTCTTCATAAAATTAAAACTGGCGAAGGTGAGCTCAGAGATTTAGATCTCTTACTAGATCTTACTACTCAAATGGAAGGGCGTACCATTTGCGCTCTTGCCGATGCCGCAGCTTGGCCAGTTCGTCATACCATAACTCGCTTCAGAGATGAATTTGAAGCACGTTGTAAAAAATCAGTATTTGCATTCGCCTAAGGATTAAGCTATGCCTGAAATTATAATTGATAATCAGAGATTTACGTACGATAAACCTGGAAAAGTTCTTCAGTTTATACTTGATCAGGGTTTAGATTTACCCTTTTTCTGTTATCACCCAAGTTTATCAATTCCCGCCAATTGTCGTCAATGTTTAGTTGAAATCGGAACTCCCGTTTTTGATCGTGCTACGAACAGTTTCAAAGTTGATGAAAACGGAAACAAAATTGTTCAATTTTTTCCAAAATTGATGACTTCCTGTTCTCAAGACATGAGCGATGGAATGGTCGTTAAAACTCATGCGACTTCTGATAAAGTTAGTCGTGCACAAAAAGACACACTTGAATTTATTTTACTAAATCACCCACTTGATTGTCCAATTTGTGATCAGGCTGGAGAATGTCCTTTACAAATTCAAACCTACAAATACGGTCCTGAAGGATCTCGTTTTGAATTCAAAAAAGTTCATAAACCTAAACGAATCCAACTTGGACCACGTGTTGTTTTAGACGCTGAACGTTGTATAAACTGTACTCGTTGTGTGCGCTTTAGTGAAGAAATTTCTAAGACAAATCAATTAACAATTACTGCTCGTGGTGATAAAAATTACCCTACAACTGCTCCAGGTAGCACTTTTGATGATGCCTATTCATTAAATACGGTTGACTTATGTCCTGTAGGTGCTTTAACTCAATCTGATTTCCGTTTCAAAGCTCGCGTTTGGGAAATGAATCAAACTCCTAGCATCGATATTACCAACGGAAAAGGAACAAATGTTGATTTATGGGTTCGCGACAATCTAGTACTACGTGTCACTCCTCGCTTTAATCCCAATGTTAATGATTATTGGATGCCAGATCCAGGTCGTGAAGCTTACCATTTATTCAATGAAAATAGAATTTCAAGACCAGAGATTAAACTTGATAGCGAGTTAATCAAAACATCATGGAATAATGCTAAAGAAACCTTAGCTGAAATTGTAGAAGCTCATTCACCTAAAGTTGTTTTTGTTTTAGGAAGTGCTTATGCTTCAGTTGAAGAAAACTTTGCATTCAAAACTTTTTTTGCTAATGCAGGAATTTCAAATAGTGCATTTGTGCCTCATGTAATTTCTGGAAGTGGAGATGGATTTTTAATAACTGATGATCAAGCCCCAAATACTAAAGGTTGTGAACTCATTGGATTAGAATCTTTATCTGAAAAATCACTTTCTAGTTTAATCAATAAAGCAAAAGTAATTGTTATTTTAAATGAAGATATTATCGGTCGTGGTTTAGCTTCAATTAGTGACTTAGACGGTAAAACACTTATTTATTTTGGAACAAACAAAACTGAAACTGCAAAAGCTGCTCAATTGATTATTCCAGTAACTTGTATAGCTGAACATGCAGCAAGTTATGTAAATACGGAGGGTAGAATTCAACGTTCAATGCCTGCTAAAGAAACGATGTACACTAATCGCTCACTTCATCCTGAAATGAATGCAGGTCGTTTAGATCGCTTTGGAACTAAATTTGACAACTGGAGATCTGACAACAATCGTGTTGATGCTTATCCAGTTTGGGAATTCTTAAGTCAATTAGCTCCAAGATTAAATCAGTCTGTAAATTGGTCTGATTCATCTAACCTTTTTGATGAAATTGCTTTAAGTATTCCTGCTTTTGATGGGATAACTTATGACCGTATGGATTTAGAAAAAGGTGTGGTTATTCAACCAGCTGAAACTGAAGCAAAAACCATTTAATTTCAATCAATGGAACCATTTACACTTCAACTCATTGTATTAGGCACATCTTTATTTATGTTGCTTAATTCTGCTGCTATTGCTGTTTATGCAGAACGTAGAATTGCTGCTTTCATTCAAAATCGAGTTGGTCCAAACCGTGTAGGCCCACTTGGCTTATTACAACCTATTGCCGATGTATTAAAACTTATTTTGAAAGAGGATGTAATTCCTTCAAAAGCGAATACTTTTTTACATACTCTTGCACCAATAATTCCAGTTACAACGGCATTATTAACCGTTGCCGTTATTCCTTTTGGTGAAGGGCTTCATGTAACAAGTATTAATGTTGGTGTATTGTATTTATTAGCGGTTTCATCTTTATCTGTTTATGGAGTAACCTTAGCAGGATGGAGTTCTAATAGTAAATATTCATTATTAGGCGGTTTACGTGCTGCAGCACAAATGATTAGTTATGAATTACCAATGGGACTTGCCGTTGCAAGTTGTGTTCTTTTAGCAGGCTCACTAAATGTTGTAGATATAGTAGAAGACCAAAGTATGTGGTGGTATGTATTTTTAAATCCTGTAGGATTTATCATTTTTGTTGTCGCTTCTTTTGCTGAAACTAACCGAACTCCTTTTGACTTGGTTGAAGCTGAGCAAGAGTTGGTTGGTGGATTCCATACCGAATACTCATCAATGAAATTCGGAATGTTCTTCTTAGCAGAATATATGCACGTTGTAATTGCATCTATGTTAATTTCAACATTCTTTTTTGGAGGTTATAACTTACCATTTGCAGATGCATGGTTGCCTGAATTAGATTCAACTGTTAAAATAATTCTTGATTTAGCCGTGTTTTTAGGTAAAACTTCCTTTTGGTTATTTGTTTTTATTTGGGTACGGTGGACAATTCCACGATTCAAATACAATCAATTAATGCATTTAGGTTGGCATAATTTATTGCCAATTGCCATTATCAATTTTACCGTAATTGCAATCATTCTTAAAGTATTGAACTAAACAAAAAAGGCTGTCAGATGACAGCCTTTTTTGTTTGTAGGATATTAAATTATCTGATTGATTATTTCCCTTTCCCTTCTGCTTTCCAAGTTTCAAATAATTCAATCTCTTGTTCTGATAAGGGTTGTTTTTTACTCTCAAAAGGCATAAAGTACTCGTCTGATGGATCTAAACTTACCATTTTGATTATTTGTGTTATAGAGCCACTTACAGCTTCATACGTATCTAAGTGCTTTTTTCGGCCTTTTTCTGGGAAGTGACAAGGACTACAACTTCTCATCATAATTGGTTTAATATCGGTTTGATAAGAAACGGTCTGAGTCATTTGCTTTTCTGAGTCTGAGCTTGTTTTTTCGATTGATTTGCAGCTAATAAGTCCCAATAGGCTAAAGGTCCATAAGCATAGTATAGAATTTCTTTTCATAAATACATTGAAGTCGGTTATGGGATCGATTGATTATGTGCAATATAATATTTATTGAGTTTTTTTAAAATTTTAAAGTAAACTTTGTTAAAAAGCTGGAGGCTGGAAGCTGGGAGCTGGGAAAAAACTCATAACTAAATTTAGGCTCCGTCAACCGTCCATTTCTCATTTCTCATTTCTCATTTCTCATTTGCCCAATTGCTTTGTCTTGCCACTTGCTAAATAATACTATTGCAATTATTGATCCTATAAATGCCAATAACATATCAGATTGAGTATCCCAAACATATCCCTGTGTTCCTAAAAAAGCATCCGCGGATTCTCCCACTCCAAGCGCAGTAAACCATTCAATAATTTCATAAATCGCTGAAATAAACATGGTGATACTCATTAGTAAAAATGGTATCCACTTTTCTCTATTAAGCACTTTTAGTTTGATAAAGAGTTCTCGTGCAACTAAGGTTGGTCCAAAACCTTGCATTAGATGTCCCAATTTATCATAATTATTTCTTTCCTGATTTAATAGTTCTTTTAGGTACTCAAATAATGGATTTTCGGCATAAGTGTATTTACCGCCTGCAAATAAAATGATACCATGCAATAAAATGACTGCATACGTAAAATTGGAGAACTGAAATTTCTTATAGGTTACACTTAGAACAATAAACCCAATTATGGCAGGAATTACCTCCAAAAACCAAGTCAAATAATCTTTTGGGTTTATCGCCGACCAAATTAAGATTACAAAAAAAATGCCGATGTATGATTTTATTAACTTTGAAAGCATGAGATTTTAATTTAATGATTTGAGTGTACTCCGAAAAGTAGTTTTTAGCAGACTATTCGTCGAATTCGTAGGATTTGGAAGGGTGAAAATCGAAAGAATCGACTTTTCGGAGTGAACTCATGATTTCAGTTTTTCAAAAATGTGTTTAACCTAATTTAAGTTATAATAATTGAAATGAATTTATGTGTTTCAGCCATTTTTAATCTCAAGAATTTTGCAGTACTGTTTTTACTCAACCCTTTTCGAAGTACTGCTCTCAAAATTACTGTTGCTTCTCATTATGCTGAAGTTTTTAAAAACCACGTTTCTCGATTTTGTAATCAACAATAAAATTATCACATGCAATAATTCCACTTAGTTAAAGCATTGAGCTTTTTAGTTTGAATCACTATTTTAAAGTATTACATACTCATACGGTCATATTATTATACTTTCTCATAGTCCTTTTACTAATTGAACGCATCATTTTAGAACATCAAAAAGGAATGGAAAATGAAAATGAAATCGATATTTTCCATTTTAATAACTTATCATCACATTTGGGTATTTGGTGGTTTGGGCCACTATGTAACTTGAATTTCAAAATATTTATTTAGACGAAAATATCATTCTTACCTAAACGATTCTCAAATTCAATTAGTGATACTTTGAAAAAAAGGAAATATGCTGATTCCTATGTTCAGAATCAAATGCACCTATTCTTATTTTACGTTTTATCATTTTGTTGATTACACTTGTTTAGAAGTTAACATTTCGATTTTACTTCATGAATAGGTCTCGATTTATAATTGAAAATTGAACAGTTCGAGGCTGTATTCAGATATAATTAATTCATTGCCTTTATTTGGTTATAACATTTGATAATAATAATTATTTTTTTTAATACACCCTCATATATTTATTGTTTTCATTAAACTTATTAGATTTATTTTTATTAAAAAAAAAGAATTAGAGATATATTTTAACTCTGTGAAGAAATATTTTTTATCTATAAATTTAATTTATTATATTCATTAAGCTTATAGGTAACAGATTGAGGCAATATGACTAATCGAATAATTCTCACCATATTTTTTATTTTTTTAATTATCACGACTAATTCTAATGGACAGATTTCACAGGTTTATTATTTTTCGCCTACGGAAGAATTAGATGAGATTAAATTATACAATCATTCTTTACTTAAATTAGCATTAGAAAAATCAAAGAAAGAATATGGAGAATTTGAACTTCATAATGAGAATAACACGTCTGTTTCTCAAAGAGATGCACTAAAACTTTTAAAAGAAAAAAAGAGTTATATGTAGTTCCAACTATGACTGATGGTATTCGTGAAAGAATATTTATACCGGTTAGAGTTCCTCTTTATAAAGGATTATTTGGAATTAGAACCCTATTAGTTAATAAAAATAAGTTAAATGACTTGAAATTTCTCACGTCTATTGAAGACTTAAAAAAAGTTACTTTTACTCAAGGTTCAGAATGGCCAGATACTCAAATATTAAAATCAAATGGCTTTAGTATTTACGAGTTGCAAAAAAAAGAAGATATGATTGCTTCACTTCAAACTGGAAAAGCACTTTTATATCCACGTTCTATCGCTGAAATTAATTATGAAATGGAAGAAAATGCAACAGCTGAACTTGCCATATTGCCAAATATCTATTTGTACTATCCGACTGCGATTTACTTTTTTGTACAACGAACAAAAGAAGGTAAACATTTAGCTGATCGCTTGGAATTTGGGCTAAACGAAGCGATAAATGATGGCACTTTTGATCAATTATTTAACAAATCTATGAGTAAAATAATTACGAAAGCCGAATTAGATAACAAACGTATGATTAAACTAAACAATTTAATTTTACCAGAACTTACTCCCATAAATGAAAGTAAGTATTGGTTTATTAAAGAATAAAGACCAAGGTTAGAATAAACTAGTCCATTTTCTAATAAAGAAACTTAGTCGTTTCATTTTGTATGAACTAGCTTAATTAAACGAAAAATTATTGAAAAAAAATATTTATAAACTAACATTTTTAACAAATCAATTAGTAAGTCTTCAATTGGTATGGTGACTTTATCACTAAAATTATGACAATAGCCTACCAAATAAGCGAAATACTTTTCGCTACCATAATAAGATACAGCCAAGATTGACAACGCATTACCATGAGTTCAGCGTTAATAGCATTATTGTAAAAAATGCGATAATTAAAAATTGAATGTAAACAAATAACTTTAATTAAAAATCAATTATCCTTCAAACTAGCTACTTAATGACCTTTTTTGTTTTATCCAAAAAAAATACTTGATTGATAACCCAGAGTTCGAATTAAATTATTAATACCAAAACTAGTAAAAAAATATCGTCGTTTGGTTGCGTTTCATTATCCCGATGTACTAATAGGGATAGTTTTTCACTTAGCGAAATTTAGAAAGTTTTAGTGGTACCAAAGGCATGGTGAAGCCAACTTGCAATATTTTTAGTTTTTTTTATTGAAACTAAATTTATTTCCACAATTCATATCACGAAATTACTTAGAAACCCATTTTCTTTAGATTATCTCTTTTAAAATTGAGAAACACTTTTGATGAAAATATCGGGGTTTAGATTATTCCTTATTAATCTCTGTAGAAAATTGAGCTATTAGAACCATCAAAAAAGCACAAACTGACATTGCGATAAAACCATGCTTAATGCTACTAGTTTCTGAAATAAAGCCAATCAAAATTGGAGCAATGATATACCCAACATAGCTCATTGTAGCAACTGAGGCTATTGCCATAGAATTAATTTTTCCTGCAATCAGAAATATTAAAGGAAAGACTACCGAAATTCCTAAACCAGCAATAATAAATCCAGCAGAAACTAACCACACATTTGCGAATAGAACACAGATAGTTAAGCCTACAGCCCCCAAAATCAAACCCATTTTTAAAGTAAGCTTTAGTCCGATTTTCTTTCTTATATGATCACCCAAAAATCTGCCAATCAACATGGCTCCAGAATAAAAAGTATAACCAATAGATATAATTGTTGTGTTATTAGTTAGGTCAGCTTCATAATACAATGGAATCCAATTTCCAACAGAACCTTCAATTATGGCCCCAATAAACAAAATTAAGCCCAACAATATCAAAGATCCTTTCGGAAGGGAAAATTGTTTTTTCTCAAGATTCGTTACCTTCAAATCAGACTGACTAATTATTTTATTAGTTAAGTAGAGTACTATCAATAAAATACTAGTAATTATTGAATAGTGAATAATAACTGGAGTTTGAAGCCAAATAAAAAGAGAACCTAAAAACGCAGCACCAAAATTACCAACATTAAACCAAGCATGTAAAGATGTAATAATTGGTTGTTCAAAATGTTTCTCATACTCTGCACCAAGAGAGTTTATCGAAATGTCAAAAGACCCGAAAAAACCAGCAATAAGTACAAACAATAAGAGTAAACCGATCCAATTTATAGTTAGCGAATACAAAGGAAGGGAAATTATGATAACAAAGCCACTTATGAAAGAAGTTTTAACTGCCCCATATTTATGTAATAACCAAGCAGTTACTGGAAAAAAAAAAGCCTGAGAAATTCCTCTTGCAAATAAAATCCAACTAAAGGTTAGAACTGTTAAACTTAACTGAGTTGTTATATCAGGAATCCTAGAAACCCAAGACCCTATAATAATACCAACAATTACAAATAAACTTTTTAAGGCTCTTGGTAAAGAACTTGAATTTCTTAGAATCATACTTAATTTTCTTTGTGCCCGTCTATTCTCATAAATCAGAATGAATAACACAACAATTTAATTTCATTTATTAAAAAAAAGTGACATTACTCATCTTGAAAATTATTATTTTACAAGGTAAAAAATTAACTCTAATAATAAAATAATTTTTTTCGGCTATACAAGCAGTAAAGCATTTAGAACTATTCTAATTTATTTCGTCACTCTTTTAAATAACTAAAAATCAAGTAAATATTACATATTATGAAAATAACTCTACAAGATATTTCAAAAGATACAGGGTTATCTGTAACAACTGTTTCAAGAGCCTTAAGAGGCGATACCAGTATTACAGCAGAAAATGAAATCTTAATACTTGAATCAGCCCAACGACTTGGGTATCCGATAATTCAAAGAAAAACGCCCATAAGTTTGCGATCTGAAATTTACATAGCTTTGCTTGTAGAAATACTAGATGGCGAATTTTATGCAGCTCTTTTAAAAGGGTTTAAAACATTAGAACAACACAAGAATGTTCGAATTCTAATCTGTAACACGCTGAATATGAATAAATCAACAACTGATTTATTAGTTGAATTAAAACGGAATCATTTTTCAGCTGCAATATTATTTCTTCCTGAATTGTCTCATTCTGAGTACAAAAATATCGTAAAGAATGCCCCTAAGGATTTCCCGATAATATCTATTGCTCCAATTCCCAATCCTATAATGGACACGATTAGTTTTGATTCTTATGGAGGTGGATATTTAGTTGCAGAGCATTTTAATCATAGAGGGTATAAAGATTTAGGGATTATTAAAGGATCAAACAAAGCTATAGAATCTCAAATTAGAGCCAATGGTTTTACAAATTATATCGACTCTCAACCTGATTTAAATTTAGTGTGGAGTTATCAGGGAGATTATACTCCTGTTTCTGGAATCAATGCTTATTATGCCTATAAGAGTAGTGAAATTAAGCCAAGAGCTCTATTTATAGCAAATGATGTAATGGCATTGAGTTTTATATCTGCTGCCAAAGAAGATAACATTAGAATACCTGAGGATTTGGCAATTGTCGGATTTGATGATATTCAGATGGCGAAATTTAATCACCCTAAATTATCAACTATAAATGCTGATTTCAGCCAAATGGCAGAAAATTCAGTAACCCATATTCTTGAAGAACTGGCAAAACCTTCAAAACACATGGGATATACTAGCTTAATTCCAGTAAAACTAAACATTAGAGAAAGCTCCTGAGTTACTTTAATCAAAGAATTTCAGATAGAGACAGTATTTAATTAAAACTAGGAAAAATTCACAGATTATTTCTATTAGTGAATATCCGTTATGAGCTTACTTGAAGAGTTGTTTTCATGAAAATATTTGGAGAATTTGCAGAATTAGGAAGGGTTCTAATCAAAAAAACAACTTTTGTATGGACTTAGCTATGATTTTTTAAGATTCATATCTACTTATTTTTCTGAAAAACCCTAACGTAATCGACTTGCATATTTTGAGGAAATACAGATTCATCTACACCTTGAGCGCCACCCCAAGCACCGCCAACAGCAATATTTAAAATTAGATGGAATCGTTTATCAAATGGCCATTCATTAGAACTTTTTCCTGTATTTTGAAAGGTAAAGTAGAGTCGGTTATCGATAAAAAAATCGATTTTTAGCTCATCCCATAAAATAGAATACACAAGGAATTCATCACTAGCCATAGGCGCCATAATGCTTCCTCCTTTTTGTGTTCCTTGAGTATGATTAAATGCTCCGGTATGTACTGTTCCGTAAATTGTACCCTGATTGTAACCAACATGCTCCATAATATCAATTTCACCAGATTTAGGCCAATTACCGTACTCCCAATCGGTTGGCAACATCCAAATAGCCGGCCAAGTGCCTCTTCCTCTTGGTAATTTTGCTCTCACATCAATTCTACCATATAACCAATCTCCTTTATCTCGAGTTACCATTCTTGCAGAAATAAATTCTTTTTCCTGACCACGAATTATTTGCATGGCAGTAATAGTTAAAACACCGTTATCAACCGATGCCGTTTCTTGGGTATCTGCCAAATAATTTTGCAATTCCTGATTTCCCCATCCGTGATTACCCGTATCATAATTCCATTTTGTATTATCTGGTAAGCCAGAATAATCAAACTCGTCATTCCAGACCAAAGTATAATCATCAGGAACTGGAATCTCTTCTTTATTAGGTGTTGATTCTGAACACGATACAACTACACAAATAAATTTTATTAATAAGGAGTATAATTTTACTTTCATTTAGGAATCCTAATCATTTGATTTTTCTTTTTTTACATTGACATAATTTAATTATTTCTATCAATATAAATACTGGTTACTTTCATTCTGAGTTAATTTTTGTTAAAACTATTTTTCCAATTTATTAATCAGATTTTTTAGCAGACAAGAACAAATTTAGTTTTTTATTTGCATTTTTTTTGGTCTAGATTTCAACTCTTGGACGAGAAACATTAGCTTAGATTCCAAATTGCAGTAGGATGAATGTTGTAAAAAAATCACATCAAGATTACATTCTCCATAGGTAGAATTAAGTTCACATAAATTCATTATGCTGAGATAATACTTCGTGGTACAGAATGCCACCATCAATATAATGTCAAATCATGTGATGACCATATTTTACTTAAATAATATCCTAAAACAAATTTATTACCGAGTTAAAGTATTGAGCCAAAGAATAATCTTTATTGTTTAGAAGTAAAAACGAACTCCGAAAATTGAATGAAGATTTTACGTTTCGGTTTGACTCCTTTTGTACACAAAATCCATTAATAAATCCTTTTCTTTGAAACTAGGAAGGATTCGAACCTTAAGCTATTTATTTTATGCAATCCGAATAGATTAACCAAATCGTTTTCGATTCTCAAACCAGCATCTGAAAATTCTTGAGCCAAATCTCTCAATTATCAATATTAAAATCCTATACCTAATTGTAAAAGTATTTTAAACGATATAGAACAGTAAACTAATTCCAATAGAGAATAGCATGTTAAAACAACGTAGCTTTTGAGGGTTAATCCATTTGAGCTTACTCATTTGCAGGAATTAAAGCTCTCCAAAGACCAACATGTACTTGATTCGTAGACTTGTTATAGATACCAAAGCCACTAGCCCATTCCCAATACGCAAAGCTAAAACCTAAATCGATTGATTTTTTTGCTACATATTTGGTCCAAGCCACTCTTGATTCTTCAGGAGCTTTAGAATAGGCACCAAATTCACCTATATAAATAGGGACTTTATTTTGTTGAGACCACAAAAGGATTTGTTCAAAATGCGTATCAATTTCCTCTTTTTGAGCGATTGTTTCGGTCCAGGTTGTTCCCAACCATTGTTCAGCGCCATCAACCCATTCAGCTCCTTGATGCGTAAAATGAAAAGGTTCATAATAATGTGGTGTTACAATAATATTGTCATCGTTTGGCAATTGCAACACATTCAAACCAGAAAGCCCTCCATAATTTGCCAAACCAATAATCAAGGTTCTTTGAGGGTTATCATTTCTAACAATTTGAATCATATCTGGAATCATTGAATTCCAAATTTCGGCTGATAAGTTTGCATGTGGTTCGTTTAATATTTCAAAAACAACTGTATTAGGATAATCTTTGAAAATTGTAGCCACTTGAGTCCATAATACTTTAAAACGTGCAAACTCAGCAACTGGATTTTCATATAATTCCTCATAATGATGAAAGTTTATAACAACTAATAAATTTTGTTCAACAGCTAAATCTACCACATGCTTTACTCTTTTAATAAATTCTGGGCTTATACTATTGGGATTCGATATTTCAGTATTCGAAGACCATCTGATTGGAATCCTAACATGATTAAAACCGATTTCTTTAATCTGAGAAAACCAGGAATCTTCAATAACAATACCCCATTCCCCTTCTTTTGGGGCTTCCAGGGCATTCCCAACATTTATTCCTCTACCTAACATCTGATTGATTTCTACAGATGAATATATTTTTTCATTTTTAGAATTACTATTTGATGTGTTTTCTGAACAACTAAAAACAGCAGAGAAAAATAACAGATTTAAAAGAAAGAATTTGTTCATAAGAACTCCTAATTTTGGGTTTGTATTGAAAATTTATAGTTCAGCCCATTTCGAAAAGTCGATTTTTCGGTTCCATACTTACCAATCTTTCGAAGTTGTAGAATATTTTCTGAAACCTACTTTTCGTAATGTGACCTTGGTTTAATTTCAATAGTTGGGTAAACCTTGTTTACAAGATAATCAGCTTAATCTATACTCAAATACAGAACAATCTATATGTATTAATGAAATCTTAAACAAGTTTATTAACAACTCTCGCATATTCCACCAGTAAGCGTGTAGCCAAAACCTATCATTTTTTGAATTCGTTTGTTCTTATTAATACTGATCATCATTGAAGATGCAGTATCGTTTTGTTGAATGTTCCCACTTTTCTTGTTGAACGCAACAAAATACATCTCATAATTTGAATCACTTGATGTTAACCATGTTTGCACAACCTGAGAATGTAAATCATCTTTTTCACAACTTGTGATTACTGTAAAGACGGCAACTAATACGTTTAGAATCTTTTTTCCCATACGTTTTAAACACTTATTAATATCTTTTTTTAACTGAACAGTATTAATCGTTTCCCAATCTTATCCGATCTTGACAATTACTGCTCACTTTTAGAATAATACATAGCAATGATTTAATTAAATAATTTTTTAACATAGTTACTCCCCTATTTGATCTCAAATAAACACCTTATTCGAACTATTCTATTCTGAAACTCAATCTAAATAGTATATATTAAACGACAATTACTATTATTTTTATTATACTTAAATAGATTAGATCAAGCCTATAAAACATACTTATCGCCTCACTTAACTAGTACATATTTAAAATATTTTTTCTCTTGAATAAAAAATAAATACTTTATATATTAATTTTTTATTTCTTAAATTCCGTTATAATTAATATTGCTACTCAATTATACTACGATCTTTTAAAAGATTAGTCTGTAAAGTAGCTTTTAATAACTAATTGGCATTTTTGCTTTAAGACTACTTTATATAAGCGGAATTAACTATGAACTCACTACGCATATTATCAACTCTTTTATTACTTGCTACGTTTGTAAGCTGTAGTGATAAATCACCAAACTCAGGCAATCTCAATTCAACCGATATTTCCTCAGAAAAAATTGAAGGCTTACTTACTAAACTGACTCTGAAAGAAAAATTAGCGCTAATTCATGCTAGTTCTTCTTTTACATCTGGTGGAATTCCGAGATTAAACATCCCTGAAATAGCTATGTCTGATGGGCCACATGGCGTTAGGCCGGAACAGGGAAGATCGTGGTCAAGAGTTGAAAATGCCGATGATCAAGCAACGTATTTACCAACAGGGATTACGCTAGCTTCAACATGGAACAAATCATTGGGCGTACAATATGGTCGTGTACTTGGTAGTGAAGCAAAAGAAAGAAACAAGAATATTATTCTTGGCCCTGGTATAAATATTATCAGAAGCCCACTTAACGGCAGAAATTTTGAATACTTGAGTGAAGACCCTTACTTAACTGCTCAAATGGCAATTGGCTATGTAAGTGGTGTGCAGGAAAATGGTGTAGCTGCTTGCGCAAAACATTTTGTTGCAAACAATCAGGAAACCAATCGTTCTAGCGTGGATGCACAGGTAAGCAAACGTGCTTTGCATGAAATTTATTTACCTGCTTTTAAATCAGTAGTTCAGGATGCAAATGTCTGGAGCATCATGGGCTCTTATAATAAAGTGAATGGACAATTTGCAACGCATCATGAATATTTAGTTAATGCTATTTTGAAGAATGAGTGGGGCTTTGATGGAGTTCTGATTAGCGATTGGGCGTCTGTTAAAGACACTAAAGAAGCTTTATTGTTTGGAACTGATATTGAAATGGGAACTGAATTGGTTAAATCATTCGACAATCCTGATTATGATGGATTCTATCTGGCTGATGCCGCTGAAAAAATGATTGAAAGTGGCGAAGTTGAGGAATCAGTTGTTGATGATAAAGTAAGAAGAATTTTAAAATTAATGATGAGAAGTACCGTATTAGCTGAGTATGGGAAAGGCTCACGGAATACGGAAGAACACCAGAAAACAGCCCTTCAAGTTGCTCAAGAAGGTATTATTCTTTTAAAAAATGACCAGATTCTTCCCATCAAATCTACAGAAAAAAAGACGATTGCAGTTATTGGTCACAATGCGATTCGAAAATTTGCCAGTCGTGGCGGGAGCTCTCAAGTTAATGCACTGTATGAAATTACGGCTTTAGAAGGCATTCAAAAAATAGCCGGTGATCAGTATAAAATCGTCTTCTCTGAAGGTTACGAACCCTATTTTGATGAAAATGATTTCAGAAAAGAAAATGTACAAACGGCTGCTCAAACAAAAGTAAACGACGTTAAAGTCGCCGCATCGAAAAAATCAAACCAAAAACTGGTAAAAGATGCAGTAGCAATTGCTAAAAAAGCTGATTATGTCATTTTTGTTGGCGGCTGGATTCATGGCTTCGAAGGTTACCCTTGGGGCGAAGGTACGTTCGACTCAGAAGCACGAGACAAGGTAAACCTAAAATTAACCTTTGGTCAGGAAGAATTAATTCAAGAACTTACTAAAGTAAATAAAAATGTAATCTCGGTGCTTTATGGTGGCAGTCAAGTTGAAATGAACAATTGGTTGCCTAAAGTTAAAGCATATATTCACACTTGGTATCCAGGTATGGAAGGTGGAACCGCTTTAGCTCAAATACTATTTGGTGAAGTTAATCCTTCAGGAAAATTGCCAGTTACTTTTGCAAATTCACACAACGACTACCCTTCTCATAAAATTGGAGAATTTCCAGGCAGCGCTTCAGTAGATTACAAAGAAGATATTTTTGTTGGGTATCGATATTTTGCAACCGAAAATATAAACGTTCCTTTTTCTTTTGGATTTGGACTTTCTTATACCAACTTTACTTTTTCTAACTTAAAAACAAGTAAAGATAAATCAGATATAATTGTTACTTGTGATATTACAAATACTGGGAAAATGGCTGGTTATGAAGTTCTTCAACTTTATCTACATCAGAAAAATCCTTCAGTTAAAAGACCAAAAATCGAACTGAAAGGTTTTGAAAAAACTTGGCTTGAACCAAATCAAACAAAAACAATCTCATTTACGCTTAAGGAAGATGCTTTTAAACTTTTTAATGAAGAATTAACTAATTGGATCTTAGAAAATGATGATTATACTATTTTAATTGGAAATTCATCGACACACACACCTCTTAAGACAACTATTAAGTTGTAGATAAAACCAAAAAGAAAAAGCCATGAGTGGAAGCTCTGGCTTTTCATCTAATATGATTACTATTTTAATTACCGATTATGAATTATTACCTATTCTTTTACCTTTTTTGCTTTCTCTTTCAAACTTGCGATGATAATAATAATTCAACAACTACATCTTTAAACGGTCTTGTTGAATATTTTGGGCAATTGCAAACCAAAGGAAATCAAATTATTGGATCAAAAAATAAAGATGTTGTGCAAGTTAAAGGAATTAGTTTCTTTTGGAGCAATTGGTCCGATTCGTTTTGGACAGCAGAAATGGTTGACCGTTGTGTTGATGAATTCAAAGCCGAAATAATTCGTGCAGCTTTTGGTGTCGATGAGAATGGAATTCCCCAAGAAGGAAGTTCATACGAACAGGTTTATCGTGTTATTGATAGAGCTATTGAGCGGAATATTTATGTAATTATAGATTGGCATTCGCATGGAGCACATAAAAATACGGCTTCTGCTAAAGCTTTTTTTTTCGGCAATGGCTCAAAAATATGGATCAAACGATCATGTACTATTTGAATTATACAACGAACCTCTCCAAATTTCTTGGACTACAATTAAATCTTATGCTGAAGAAATTATTCCCGTTATTAGACAATACTCAGATAACTTGATTATTGTTGGGACACCTACTTGGTCACAAGATATTAACCTTGCAGCAGACAATCCGATTAACGATATAAATGTTGCTTATTCCTATCACTTTTATGTTCCTAATCATGGAATGTCTGTTGCTCAAAAACTTCCTTATGCTATTTCGAAAAATGTTGCCGTTTTTGCCACTGAATGGGGAGTTTGGTCTCAAGAAGATTGGTGTTAATGTAATTTTTCTCAAGATGATCGGATGAACTTATTAGATGAACATAAAATTTCTTGGTGTCAATGGTCTTTATTCGATAAAGATGAGAAATCTAGTCTAATTGCTCCAAATCAAGGAACAAGTGGCCAATTAACTGAAATTGGCTTATGGTTAAAAAATCGTTTAGATAGTCACGCAAACCAAGCAAAATGGCGAAAATAAGCTCATTTTTATGATATATGTGTGGTATTGCGAATATGATTAATGAGTCAACCCCGAAAAGTAGTTCTCAGCATAATATTTGACGAATTCGCAGGATTTGGATGTGTATAAACCGAAAAAACGACTTTTCAGTATTGGATCATTGATTAAAAAATAATACGCTAAAGACAGATGTATTCGAATAGATATATAAACTGATTATCAAGTTGAAAGTAAAATTTTACAGGTTGAATCTCAAACGTTGCAGAAGATATTTTATGTATAATGTCATGAAACCTTCATTAGTTTCTAATTCCTACAATGTTGATTCAATTCATATGTATCATGGAAATACGACCTATAGTTTTTCGGCTATCATTCCAAAATTAACATAGCTAACTTCTTTGTTGTATTCCAATTTCGGTAGTTATTCAAAAAGTGTGTCTGCGAGGAATTGTTGTTGTGTCATTGCTTGGTTAAAGTATCGTTATTGAATTCTAAACAATCAAGGGCTAGCCCTTGATTGTTTAGAATTTTTT